>OEIU01000044.1_pt1 | contig 111722 bp, 104 predicted proteins | sample 1539221 | NCBI WGS metagenome assembly OEIU01 (sample SAMN03792071, study PRJEB22550) | activated sludge metagenome | feature: wastewater treatment plant; material: activated sludge; isolation source: Wastewater treatment plant of a petroleum refinery complex | place: Argentina: Zarate... | reverse complement strand
GACTCGTTGAGCCACAGGTCGTCCCACCAGCGCATCGTCACGAGGTCGCCGAACCACATGTGGGCCATCTCGTGGGCGATCGTGTTGTCGCGCTCGAGGACCTGGTCGGGGGTGGCGGCGCCGCGGAAGACGTAGGTGTCGCGGAAGGTGACGCAGCCGGGGTTCTCCATCGCGCCGGCGTTGAACTCCGGGACGAACACCTGGTGGTACTCGCCGAACGGGTACCGGATGCCGAAGAGCCGGTGGTAGTGGTCGAGGCAGGCGCGGGTGGTCGCGAGCATCTGCCCGGCCTGCTCGCGCAGCGGCTCGGCGAGCGAGCGCCGGGCGTGGACCCCGAGCGGGACGCCGTCGTGCTCGTCGGTGACCGAGACCCACGGTCCGGCGCAGACGGTGACGAAGTACGTGGCGAGGGGCTGCGTGGTCGCCAGCTCCCACTCTCCCGGCGAGACCTGCTGTGCCGCACCGTTGCCCACGACGCTCCAGTGCTGCGGGGTGCGCACCCGGATGGTGTACGGCGCCTTGAGGTCGGGCTGGTCGACACAGGCGAAGACGCGCGGCGCGGCGTCGAGGAAGAGGTGCCCGTAGACGTAGTCCTCGTCGTCGGCGGGGTCGGTGGACCGGTGCAGTCCCTGGCCGTCGTGCCCGTAGGCCATCGTCGCCTCGACCTCGAGGACGTTCTCGGCGGCGAGGTCGGCGAGCGGCAGGCGGCCGTCGACGAGGGACCCCGGGTCGAGCGGCGTGCCGTTGAGCGTCGCCGAGTGCAGCTCGACCGGGCGGACGTCGACGAAGGTCGAGGCGCCGGGCTCGACGCAGCGCAGCCGCAGGACGGTCCGCGAGCCGAAGGTCTCGGCCCCCCGGTCGAGGTCGAGGTCGACCTCCACGGCGTCGACGGTGAGCAGGGCGGCGCGGGCGACGGCCTCGTCGCGGGTCAGGGACGGCATGGGCCCACCCAACCAGAGTCGGCGGCCCGGCGCGGAGCCCACCTCCGCGCCGCCCGAAAGGTCACGATCCGGTCACGGCTCTTGCCGCTGGTTAGTTAGTACACTTTACTAACCGCTGTGAGCCCCCGACCCCGCCGCACCGGTACGAGCGTGGCAGTCCTCCCCGCGGACGGCCGCCGGCAGAACCTGTCGCTCGTGCTGCAGACGTTGCGCCGGCTCGGGCCGACCTCCCGGGCCCAGCTGGCGCGCGAGGTCGGCGTGACCAAGGTGACGATGTCCGACCTCGTCGCCGAGCTCATCGCCGAGGGCCGGGTCCGGGACGCCGGCACCGCCGAGCAGGCCGGCCCGGGCAAGCCCGCGACCCTCGTCGACCTCGACCGCGCGGGCCTGCTCACCGTCGCTGTCGACCTCTCCGTCCCGGCTCGGCTGCAGGCGGCCGTCGTCGACGTCACCGGCGAGGTGCTGCACCGCGTCGAACGAGCCGGCGCGGCCGACGTCGGGTCCGGACGCGGCCTCGACCCCGCCGTCGTCCTCGACCTGGTCCGTGAGGTCCTCGCCGCCGCTCCCCATCCCGTCCTCGGGATCGGCATCGGCACACCGGGACTCGTCGACCCCGAGGGCACCGTGCGCACCGCCCCCAACCTCGGCTGGACCGACGTCGCGCTGCGCGACCTCGTCGCCCGGGCCACGGGCACGCCGGTCGTCGTCCTCAACGACTCCGACGCCGCCACCCAGGCCGAGCTGAGCGCCTCCCCCGACAGCCACGACCTCGTCCTCGTCCAGGTCGGGCGGGGCGTCGGCTGCGGCGTGGTCAGCGACGGGCGGCTGGTCCGGGGCGCCCACCACGCCGCCGGCGAGATCGGGCACGTCACCGTCGGCACCGACGGCGGCGAGACGTGCTCGTGCGGCCGGGTCGGCTGCCTCGAGACCTGGCTGTCCGTGCCGCGGCTGCGCGCCGCCCACGACGCCGGCGAGGACCCCGCCTCCCCCGAGGGTGCCGTCGTCGTCGGCGGGCACCGCCTCGCCGTCGCCCTCGCCCCCCTCGTCGCCGCGCTCGACCTCTCCGAGGTCGTCCTCGCCGGCCCGGCCGAGCTCCTCGAGCCGGTCGTCCCCGTCGTCGCTCGCAGCCTCGCCGACCGGCTGCTGCCGAGCCTCGACACCCCCCTCACCGTCCGCCTCGCCACGTCCCCGGAGGACATCGTCCTGCGCGGCGCGGCGGCCTCGGTCCTCTGGGACCGCCTCGGGGTCGTCTGACCCCACCACACCCACGAAAGGAACCCGAGATGAATCGGCGCCTTCCCCTCGTCGTCCTGACGAGCGCGGCTCTCGCCCTGTCGGCCTGCTCGAGCGGGGGGTCCTCCGACGAGCCGGCCGCCACGAGCACCGCGGACAACGCCGGCAAGACGGTCACGCTGTGGCTCGCCGGCAGCGACACCCCCGACGAGCTGCGGACCTACCTCACGGACACCTTCAAGGCCAAGACCGGTGCGACGCTCAAGATCGAGGAGCAGTCCTGGGGCGACCTCGTCACCAAGCTGACCACCGCGCTCCCGGACGCCGCGAACACCCCGGACGTCGTCGAGCTCGGCAACACCCAGAGCCCGACCTTCACCAACGTCGGCGCCTTCCTCGACATCTCGGACATGTACGACGAGCTCGGGGGCTCCAAGCTGCTCCAGAGCTTCGTCGACGCCGGCTCCGTGGACGGCAAGAAGTACGCCCTCCCCTACTACTTCGGCTCGCGCTACATGTTCTACCGCAAGGACGTCTGGCAGAAGGCCGGTGTCGAGGTGCCCAAGACCCTCGACGAGTTCAACACCGACGTGCAGACCATCGCGGCGAAGAACCCGGACCAGATCAAGAACTTCTCGGGCTTCTTCATCGGGGGTCAGGACTGGCGCAACGGCATCTCGTGGATCTTCGCCAACGGCGGCGACCTCGCGAAGAAGCAGGACGGGAAGTGGGTCTCGACCCTCTCCGACCCGGCCAGCCTCAAGGGCCTCGAGCAGCTGCAGCAGATCCAGAAGGCCGCGAGCAAGGCGCCGGCCGACGCGAAGGACCAGTCGCCCTGGCTCTACATCAACGACAGCGACACCATCCTCGACGACGCCGGCAAGGCCTCGGGCAAGACCTCGCTCGCGGCGGCGACGATCATGGCCCCCGGGTGGGCGCACTGGTCGATCGGTGACCTCACGAAGAAGGACGGCAAGGACGTCCGCACCTGGAACGACAAGACCTTCGGCGTCTTCGCGCTGCCGGGCAACGACGGCAAGCCGGCCCCGGTCTTCGCCGGCGGGTCGAACATCGCCATCTCGGCCAAGAGCAAGAACCCCGCCCTGGCCAAGGAGCTGATGAAGATCATCTTCGCGCCGGAGTACCAGCAGATGCTCGGCAAGGCCGGCCTCGGCCCGGCCAACTCCGACTACGTCTCCTCCCTCGGTGACGACGAGTTCGCCAAAGCGCTCGTCGACTCCGCGTCGAACTCGAAGCTCACGCCGGCCGCGCCGGGCTGGGCCGCGGTCGAGTCGGCCCAGGTGCTCGAGGAGTTCTTCGGCAAGATCCGCGACGCCTCGGACCTCGCCGGCCTCGCGAAGCAGTACGACGACAAGATCACGCCGATGCTCAACGGCGCCTGAGTCGCACCCGCCCCACCCCTCCCCGGGGCCGGACCCCCTCCGTCCGGCACCGGGGACCCCGGGCCCGACCGCCCTCCCCGACCCAGGAAGTGCCCCCATGCCCTCGCGGACCCTCGACCCGGAGCCGACCGCCACCGCGGCGGCGGCCCCCCGCCCGGCCCGCCCCGGCCGGTCCGGCCGGGGCGGCCGGGCCGGCCGTCGCCTCCCGTACCTGCTGATCCTCCCCACCCTCCTCCTCCTGCTCGGCGCCCTCGGCTACCCCATCGGCTGGCAGCTCGTGACGAGCCTGCGCAAGTTCGGCCTCGCACAGCAGTTCGGGCAGCCGCCCGAGTGGGTGGGTCTCGACAACTACGCCCGCCTCGTCACGGACCCGACGCTGTGGGCCGTCGTCCTGCGCTCGGTCGTCTTCTGCCTCGTCACGGCCCTGGTCACCGTCGTCGTCGGCGCCGCCGTGGCGGTCCTCATGAACTCGCTCGACCGCTGGCCCCGCCTCGTCCTGCAGGTCTCGATGCTCCTCGCGTGGGCGATGCCCGTCGTCGCCGCGATGACCGTGTGGATCTGGATCGTCGACTGGCGCCGCGGCCTGCTCAACTGGCTCCTCGTGCACGTCGGGGTCGACGGCGCCGCGGGACACAACTGGCTCGCCCAGCCCCTCTCCTTCTTCGTCGTCGCATCGGCCGTCGTCGTGTGGATGAGCGTGCCGTTCGTCGCACTGAGCATCTACGCCGGGCTGACCCAGGTCGGCACCGAGGTCGTCGAGGCCGCGATGCTCGACGGGGCCGGCGGCTGGCAGCGGCTGCGCCACATCCACGCCCCGCTCATCGCCCCCGTGCTCTCGATCGTCATGCTGCTGCAGATCATCTGGGACCTGCGGGTGTTCACCCAGGTTCGCCTGCTCCAGGACGCGGGCTCGGTCGCCAACGAGACCAACCTGCTCGGCACGTACGTCTACCAGCTGGGCACCGGCAAGGGCGACTTCGGCACGGCGAGCGCGGTGAGCGTGCTCATGCTGCTGCTCACCGTCGCCCTCAGCTGGTACTACGTCCGCTCGCTCATGACCGAGGAGTCCTGATGCGCCGCTCCCGCACCTCCCGCGTGCTGCTCACCGTCCTCGCCCTCGCGGTCTCGGCGGTCTGGGCCTTCCCGGTCTACTGGATGCTCAACTCGGCCTTCCTGCCGAACGTCGTGCTCCAGTCCACGACACCGACCTTCCTGCCGCTCGGGGGCTCGCTCGACAACTTCGGTGCGGTCGTCGGGGACCCCGCGTTCGTCCGCGCACTGTCCGTCTCGTTCGTCGTGACCCTGACCACCGTGTTCGCCGCCCTCGCCGTGGCCTTCCTCGGGGCGCTCGCGGTGAGCCGCTTCCGGTTCCGCGGACGGGCCTCCTTCGTGCTCGCCCTGCTCCTCATCCAGATGCTGCCCGCCGAGGGCCTGTTCATCGCGCAGTACAAGATGATGAGCTCGCTCGGGCTGCTCAACCGCTCGCTCGCCCTGGCCGTCCTCTACACGGCCGCGGTCGTGCCCTTCACGATCTGGATGCTGCGCGGCTTCGTCGCCGGCGTGCCGGCCGACCTCGAGGAGGCGGCGATGGTCGACGGCCTCTCGCGCACCCAGGCCTTCCTGCGGATCACCTTCCCGCTGTTGGCTCCCGGGCTCGTGGCCTCCGGCGTGTACGCGTTCCTCCAGGCATGGAACGAGTTCACCGTCGCCCTCGTCGTCATGACCGAGCAGCAGTCGCGCACCCTGCCGCTCTGGCTGCGCGGGTTCGTCCAGGCGAGCGCCAGCCGGGAGACCGACTGGGGCCAGGTGATGGCCGCCTCCACCCTCGTCGCCGTGCCGGTCATCGTCTTCTTCCTCGTCGTGCAGGGCCGGATGAGCAGCGGGCTCGTGGGCGGGGCGGTCAAGGGATGACGCTCGCGCAGGACGTCACCGCCGTCCTCCAGCCCGGCTTCGTCGGGACCGCGGCGCCGGCGTGGCTGCGCGCCGCGCGGTCCGACGGCCTCGTCTCGGTGTGCCTCTACGGCGACAACGTCGGCCCCGGCGGCGGTGTGGCCGAGGTCTGTTCGGCCCTCCGTTCCGAGCTGCCCGGACTCCTCGTCGCCGCCGACGAGGAGGGCGGCGACGTCACGCGGCTGCACTACCCGGGTGGGTCCACGGCCGTGGGCAACGCCGTGCTCGGCCGGCTCGACGACGAGGCCGCGACCCGCCGCTCGGCGGCCGGTATCGGCGGCGAGCTGGCCGCGCTCGGCATCGGGCTCGACCTCGCGCCGGTCGTCGACGTCAACTCCGCCGCGGAGAACCCCGTCATCGGGGTCCGGTCCTTCGGAGCCGACCCGGACGCCGTCGCCCGGCACACCGCGGCCTGGGTCGAGGGCCTGCAGTCGACCGGGGTCGCGGCCTGCGCCAAGCACTTCCCGGGGCACGGCGACACGGTCGCCGACTCGCACCACGACCTGCCGCGGGTGGAAGCACCCGTCGCCGTGCTGCGGGCCCGCGAGCTGGTGCCGTTCGCCGCCGCGGTCCGGGCCGGGGTCGAGTGCGTCATGACCTCGCACATCGTCGTCACCGCGCTCGACCCCGGCCGGCCGGCGACGTTCTCCCCTCTCGTCCTGCGGGTGCTCCGGGAGGACCTCGGCTTCGAGGGTGTCCTCGTCAGCGACGCCCTCGACATGGCGGGCGCGAGTGCGGAGACCGGCATCCCCGAGGCGGCGGTCCGGGCCCTCGCCGCCGGGGTCGACCTGCTGTGCCTCGGCTCCGCCACGGGTGGCGAGCAGCTCGACGCCGTGCGCGCGCACGTCCTCGGGGCGGTGGCCACCGGGCGGCTCGAGGCGTTCCGGGTCTCCGAGGCGGCGGCTCGGGTTCGCCGCCTGGCCGACCGGCGGCTCGATGCCGGTGCCCCGGCGACCGCGACCGTGCCGGACGCCGGCACCGCCCGGGCCTTCACCCTCACCGACCACGCTCGTCGCTTCGCCGCCGGGACGGCCCCTCTCGCGGTCGTCCAGGTCGCGAGCGGCAGCAACCTCGCCGTCGGCGCGGTCGCGTGGGGTCCGGCGGCGCTCGACGCCACGGTCCGCGAGGACGAGGTGCGCCCGGGCGACCGGGTCGCCGTCGTCGGCCGCGGCGTCGGCCCGGACCATCCGGCCCGCGCGGTCGTCGCCCGGCTGCGCGCAGCCGGGCACGAGGTGGTCCTCGTGGACTGCGGCTGGCCGCGCGGCGGCGCCGACGTCGAGACCTGGGGGTCCTCCCCGGCCGTCGCCCGCGCGCTGCTCGGCGTGCTCCGGGGCGAGATCCGGCCGTGAGGCTCGGCATCGACGTCGGCGGGACGAAGACCGCCGCGGTCGTCCTCGACGCCGACGGCGGGGTGGTCTCGCACGTCGCCGCGCCCTCCGGCCACGGTCCCGACGGGACCCTCGCGGTCGCCCTCGACGTCGCGGGACGGGCGGCCTCGGTCGTCGGCGGCTGGGCGGGCGTCGACCGCGTCGGGGTGTGCATGCCCGGCCTCGTCGACCCGGTCTCCGGCTGGGCCCGGCACGCGGTCAACCTGGGCGTCGAGGCCCTCGACCTCGCCGGCGGTGTCGAGGCCGCGTGCGGACTGCGGCCCGGCGTCGACAACGACGTCAAGGCGGCCGCCCTCGGGGCCCTCCACTGGTCCCCGCCCGGCTCACCCGTGGCCCGGGCGGCCTACCTCAACGCCGGTACCGGGCTCGCCGCCGCCCTCGTCGACGGCGACACGGTGCTGCGGGGCGTCGACGGCGTGGCCGGAGAGCTCGGCCACCTGCCGGTGGGCACCGGCGTGCCGTGCTCGTGCGGGCAGACCGGCTGCCTCGAGACGGTCGCCTCGGGCTCGGCCCTCCACCGGTTGTGGCCCGGCGAACCGGCGGACCTCTTCCCCGCCGCCGCCTCCGGTGAGGCCGCGGCCCTCGAGGTCGTCGCCACCCTCGCCGGCGGACTGGGGCTGGCCGTGCAGGTCCTCGTCCTCGCCGGCGCCGAGCTCGTCCTCGTCGGGGGTGGGCTCGCGCGCGACCGGGAGGCGCTGGAGCGGGCGGTCCGGGCGGACCTGCGCGACCGCAGCGCCGCCTCGCCGTTCCTCGCCCGGCTCGACCTCGCCGACCGGGTGACGGTTCTCGACGGCACGGCCCCGCTCGCGGCCGTCGGCGCCGCGCTGCTGCCGGTCCCCGCCGCCGGGCCCCGGCCGCTCGCCACCCCGGCGAGCGCCTAGGCTGACCGGGATGGAGATCCTCGTCAGCCCCGGTCCCGACGAGACCGCGGCCCGTGCCGCCGACGCCGTCCTGCGCGGGCTGGCCCGGGCCGTCGACCGGCCCCCGGTCCTCGGGCTCGCCACCGGCTCCTCGCCGCTCGGCCTCTACCGACAGCTCGGCCGCGCCGTCGCCGACGGCCGTGCGGACTTCTCCGACGCGTACGGCGTCGCGCTCGACGAGTACGTGGGGCTCCCGCCGGGGCACCCCGAGGGCTACCGGCAGGTGCTGCTGCGCGAGGTGTGCGGCGTCATCGGGCTGGCCCCGGAGCACCTCGAGGTGCCCGACGGCTCGTCCGCGCGGGCCGCCGACCTCGAGCGCGCCGCCGTCGCGTACGAGGAGCGCATCGCCTCCCTCGGCGGCGTCGACGTGCAGGTCCTCGGGATCGGCGCCAACGGCCACCTCGGCTTCAACGAGCCGGGGTCCGCCCTCGCCTCGCGCACCCGGGTCAAGCGGCTCTCGGCCCGCACCCGGCGCGACAACGCCCGCTTCTTCACCGGCCTCGACGACGTCCCGACGCACTGCCTCACCCAGGGGCTCGGCACCATCCTCGACGCGCGCCGGCTGGTCCTCGTCGCGACCGGCGACGCCAAGGCCGACGCGGTGGCCGCCGCCCTCGAGGGCCCCCTCACCGCCTCGGTGCCCGCCTCGGTCCTCCAGTGGCACCCCGACACCGTCGTGTGCCTCGACGAGGCCGCGGCCGCGGGCCTGCGCAACCGCCAGTACTACGACGACTCCGCGGCCGGCCTCCCGACCGCCTGACTCACCCGACCTCGACCACGACCTTGCCGAGCGACCGGCCCGAGCCGACCCGCTCGAGCGCGGCGGGGACCTCGTCGAGGGAGTAGGTGCGGTCGACCCGGACCTCGACCGCACCCTCGGCGCACCTGCGCAGCAGCGGTCCGAAGTGCTCCGGTCCCTCCCGGACCGCGAGGACCCCGAGGGACCGCCCGCCGGCCACGCCGAGCAGGCTGCCGACCGTGAGCACCCGCAGCAGCGCGCGGGTGCTCCCGCCGACGCACCGGTAGCGACCGTCCGGAGCCAGCGCCCGCCGGTAGGCGAACACCGATCGCCGGGCGACGAGGTCGAGGACGAGGTCGAAGGGGCCGTGCCGGGTGAAGTCGTCGCGGGTGTGGTCGAGCACCTCGTGGGCGCCGAGGGAGCGCATGTGGTCGAGCTTCGCGCCGGTGTCGACGGCGGTGACGTGGGCGCCGGCGGCGACGGCGAGCTGGATGCAGAACACACCCGACCCTCCACCGGCCCCGTTGACGCACACCCGGACCCCGGGCCCGGCCCACCGGGTCCCCTGGAGCGCGATCGCGGCCGACTGCGGGACGGCCGCGGCCTGCACGAACGACAGCTCGGGCGGCTTGGCGGCGAGCGCGGAGGCCGGGGCGAGGCAGTACTCGGCGAACCCGCCCTTGGACGCCAGCAGGTCGCCGACCACCTCGTCGCCGACCTCGAGCCCGGTGACGTCCGGGCCGAGCGCCTCGACGACCCCCGCGACGTCCGACCCGAGCACCGGCCGGGCCGGGCGCCGGAGGCCACCGAGCCGCGCGTACGCCGGGCGGCCGCGCAGCGTCTCCCAGTCCGAGAGGTTGACCGAGGTGGCGCGCACCCGCAGCAGGACCTCGCCGCCTCCCGGCACCGGCACCGGGTGCTCCTCGAGCCGCAGCACCTGCGGGGGTCCGTACCGGTCCTGGACGACGGCCTTCACGGGCCCAGCGTAGGAGGAGCGGGCATCCGGACGCGTTCCGTCCGGTGGCGGGGCTAGCGTGCCGCCCATGGTCGACGTCGACACCGCCCGCCTCACCGTCCGCCCCCTCGGTCCCGACACGTGGGCGGCGTGGGAGGACCTCGCCGCTCGGCACAACGGCGTCTTCGGTGGCTGCTGGTGCACGTGGTTCCACACGATGCCGTCCGAGAAGCCCCGGGACGCCGACGCCAACCACGCTCTCAAGGAGCAGTGGGTGCGCGATGACCGCTCGCACGCCGCGGTCGTGTTCGACGGCGAGGAGGCGGTCGGGTGGGCGCAGTACGGACCGCCCGCCGAGCTGCCCAACATCCACCACCGCAGGGAGTACGACGCCGGCCTCGTCAGCCCGCCCGACTACCGGGTCACCTGCTTCTTCGTCGACCGGCGCTACCGACGCCACGGGGTGGCCGAGGTCGCCCTGCGCGGTGTCGTCGATCTCGTCGCGCAGGCCGGCGGCGGTGTGCTCGAAGGCTACCCGCACGACCTCGCGGGCACGACGAAGAAGATCTCCTCGTCCTTCCTCTACGCGACCACCCGGACGATGTTCGAGCGGGTCGGGTTCGAGCTCGAGCGGACCAAGGGCCAGCGGAACACCGTGATGCGGCTCGTCGTCCCGCCCGCCTGACCCGCGTCAGCTCGGGTTGATGCGGTGCCCGTAGGCCATCTGCTCGAGGCGGGCGATGCGCTCGGCCATCGGCGGGTGGGTCGACATCAGCCGCGAGACGTCCTGGGCCCGGAACGGGTTGGCGATCATCATGTGGCTCGCGTTGACCAGCTGCTGGGTCGGGGCCAGCGGCGCCCGGGCCACCCCGAGCTCGAGCTTCCTCAGCGCGCTCGCGAGGGCCAGCGGGTCGCCGGTCAGCGTCGCGCCGTCCTCGTCGGCGTCGTACTCGCGGGTGCGCGAGATGGCCATCTGGACGACCACGGCGGCGATGGGCGCGAGCAGGGCCAGCGCCAGGCCGGCGATCGGGTTGCGGTCCTCGTCGCTGCTGCCGCCGCCGAAGAGGGCACCGAAAGCGAGGAACTGGCCGATCGAGGAGATGACGCCGGCGATCGCGGCGGCGACCGAGCCGGTGAGGATATCGCGGTTGTAGACGTGCATCAGCTCGTGGCCGAGCACCCCGCGCAGCTCGCGCTCGTCGAGCAGGCCGAGGATGCCCTCGGTGCAGCAGACGGCGGCGTTCTCGGGGTTGCGCCCGGTGGCGAACGCGTTCGGCGCCTGGGTCGGTGAGACGTACAGGCGCGGCATCGGCTTGCCGGCCCGGGTCGAGAGCTCACTGACGATGCGGTACATCGCCGGTGCCTGCGCCTCGGTGACCGGGTAGGCGCGCATCGCCTTGATGGCCAGCTTGTCGGAGTTCCAGTACCCGTAGGCCGTCGTCGCGAGACCGATGAGGGCGAACACGAGGATGAAGACGCTGCTGCCGGTCCCCTGCGCGATGAACCAGCCGACGAGGAGCAGGAGAGCCCAGAGCCCGCCGAGGAGCCCGGCGGTCTTCAGGCCGTTGAAGTGGTTGTGCATGTCCGGTGAACGCTCCTGGTGGTCGGTTCGGTTCCGGGTCGGCGGCTCAGCCGAGGCCGCCGAGCAGCCCGTGCGGAAGGGCGCTGACGACGGCGAGGACCGCCGTGCCGAGCACGAGGACCGCCACGGTCGAGCGGCCGGTCACGAGGGCGGGGGGTGCGAGCCCGGGCGCGGCGTCCTCGGGGCGGGCGAGGAGGACCGCGAACCACCGGAGGTAGACCGCGAGCCCGACGACGACGGCGAGCACGGCGGCCGCCGCGACCGGCCACACCCCGGCGGCGACCGGGGCGGCGACGGCGAGCACCTTGACGACGAGGCCGACGACCCCGGGCGGGAGGCCGGCCAGGACGAGGAGGGCGAGGGCGAGCGGCCCGCCGGAGAGCGGGTCGCGCCGGAGCAGCCCGCGCATCTGCCCGAGGCTGCGGGCCCCGGTCCGGGACACCGCGGCGAAGGCCACCGACGTCGCAGCGGCGTAGACGAGCACGTAGGCAGCGGCGGCCCGCACCCCCGCGCCGCTGAGCGCCGTCAGCGGCACGACGACCCATCCGGCCTGCGCGATGGCCGACCACGCGAGGAGGCGGACCGGGTCGTCCTGGCGCAGCGCGACGACCGTGCCGAGCAGGAGGGATGCGGCCGCCGGCACCCCGAGCACGACGACGACGGCCGGCTTATCAATGCCGGTGAGCGCCGAGACGACGACGAGCAGGGCCGCCGCGGCCGAGGTCTTCGACGCGGCGGCGAGGAAGAGCGAGGTGCCGAGGTCGGCTCCCGCGTAGGCCTGCGGGGTCCACGCGTGGAACGGCACGAGCGACAGCTTGAACCCGAGCCCGGCGACGAGCAGCACGACGGCGAGGACGAGGACGTCGTGGCGGTGCGGGTCGGCCCACGCGAGGGCCGCCGACCGCGTCGAGAAGGTGGCATCACCGGTCGCGGTGAGCCACAGGGCGGCCCCGAGGACGAGGAGCGCGAAGGACACGAGCGAGGTGACGAGGAGGCTGAGGGCGCCGTGGGCGGCCGACCGGCTGCCGCGGAGGGCGACGAGCGCGACCGCCGGGACCGTGGCGAGCTCGAGGGCGACCAGCCACGAGCCGAGGTCGCGGGCCGCGGCGACGGACACTCCCCCGGTCGTCGCGGCGAGCAGCAGGACCGCGGTGACCGACGCGTCGCGCACCCCCGGCCGCCCGTCGTGGAGCAGCGCGAGCGCCGCCGCCGCCGCGAGGAGGACGCCGGCCTGGAGGGTCGAGGTGCGGGGCTCGGCGGTCCACAGGCAGGCGCCCTGCGGGCCGGGCAGGCAGAGCGTGCGCAACGGCTCGCCCGAGCCGGCGAACGTGCCGCGCAGCGCCAGACCCGCGCCTGCGACGAGCACGGCGCCGGCGAGCGGCAGCGCCCAGCGGCTGCGGCCGGCCGGCCGGAGGGCGTCGCCGACGAGGACGAGCACCACGCCGAGGACCGGGGCGAGGGCCGGCGCGAGGACGAGCCAGTCGAGCGTGACGAGGGAGGTCATCGGGTGCCCACCAGGGCGAGGGCGGCGTCGGAGGTCACCGACAGCAGGAGCATCGGGGCGACGCCGAGGACGACGACGAGTGCCGCCAGCCCACCGAGGACCCAGCGCTCGACGCCGACGGCGTCCGGGGTGCGGGCGGCCTCGGGGTCGGGCCGGTCGCCGACCCAGACCAGCCCGGCGACCCGCAGCGCGTAGGCCGCCGCGAGCGCCGCCCCCACCGCGGCGAGGACGGCGCAGGTGACGAAGACCGGGCCGGGCCGGCCGGCCGCCGGGGCCCACGCCGAGTACACCGCGAGCAGCTCGCCCCAGAAGCCCGCGAGGCCGGGCAGGCCGAGGCTCGCGGCCAGGCCGAGGACGAGGACGAACCCGAGCCGCGGCGAGGTCTCGCGCAGCGCCGGGCGCCGGACCGCGAGGTCGACGTCGCCCCACCGCTGCTTGAGCCCGCCGACGAGGACGAAGAGGAGGGCCGAGACCACGCCGTGGGCGATGTTGGCGTAGAGGGCCGCCTGGAGGCCGGTGTGCGACCCGCTCGCGAGGGCGAGGACGACGAACCCCATGTGCGCGACCGACGAGTACGCGACGAGCCGCTTGAGGTCGCGCTCGACGAGGCAGACGAGCCCACCCCAGAGGATGCCGACGACCCCGGCCACGGCGAGGACCGGTGCGAGCCGGCTGAACCCCCCGGGCACCGTGGCGACCGGCAGCCGCACGAGGCCGTAGGTCCCCATCTTGAGCAGCACCGCCGCGAGCAGCACCGACCCGGCGGTCGGAGCGGTCGTGTGGGCCGGCGGCAGCCAGGTGTGCAGCGGGAAGACCGGGACCTTGACGGCGAGGCCGACGACGAGGAGCAGCGCCACCGCCAGCTGGGTGCCGGGACCGAGCGCAGCCCCGGCACCGCCCGCGAGCGCCCGCAGGTCGGCGGTGCCGGCCGAGGCGACGAGCAGGAGGATGCCGACGAGCATCGTCGTCGACCCGACCGCCGTGTAGAGGATGAACCGCTGGGCCGCGTCGGTGCGGCCGCGGGGGTCGTGCGGGTCGCCGTAGCGGCCGACGAGCACCCACATCGGCACGAGGACGACCTCGAACGCGACGAAGAAGAGGACGGCGTCGCGGGCCGAGAAGGTGGCGAGCGCGCCGGCCTCGACGAGGAGCAGGCAGCCGAGGAAGGTGGCGGGGGTGCCACCCGACGGCACCTCGACCCAGGCGTGCGCCGCGACGACGACCCCCATCACCGCGGTGAGGAGCAGCAGCGGCGTCGAGACGCCGTCGACGCCGAACGACCAGCGCACGCCGAGCTCGGGCAGCCACGGGCGGTCGACCGCGGCGCCCGTGACGACGACGGCGACCGCGAGCCCGAGGGTCGCGACCGCCGTCCCGGCGGCGAGGACGCGGGCGGGGCGCACCGGGAGGGCCCGGCCACCGCTGACCAGCCAGAGGCCGACGGCGGCGGGGAGCGCGAGGAGCAGGCTCACGACCACGCGAGCACCCCCGCGATGCCGAGGACGAGCACTCCGGCGAGGACGAGCCCGACACCGGCGGACGGCCGCTCGCGGCGGTGGAGGCGCACCCCGGTCCATCCGGCCGCGCGGGTGGCGACGGCGGCGCCGCGGACGTAGGCGTCGACGACCTCGGTGTCGAGGAAGGCGACGAGCCGGGCCAGCCGCAGCACCGGGCGGGCGACGACGCGGCGGTAGAGCGCGTCGACGCCGAGCCCGCGGTCCGCGTGCGGGACGAACCGGCGGGCGAGCACCTCGGCGGGGTCGCGGTCGAAGCCGCCGCGGAGCGCGACGGCCACCCCGACCCCGACGACGAGGACGGTGAGCACGAGCCAGAGCAGTGACACCTCGTGCACGCCGAAGGACCCGGTGAGGACGACGAGGCCCCCGAAGACCGTGAGGACGGTGAGCACCCAGAGCACGGTCGGGGCCGCCGGCGTCACGGCACCGGCGGACGGCCGCTGGCGCAGGTGCGCGGTGAGGACGAGGTAGCCGCGGGTCGCGTACGCGGCGGTGACGGCCGAGGTGAGGACGAGGGCGACGAGGACGAGGACGCCCGGCCCGTCGGCGCCGACCGCACCGTCCCACGCGGCGGCGAGGACGTGCTCCTTCGAGACGCCGCCCACGACGAGCGGCACCCCGGCCAGCGAGAGGAACCCGACGAGGAACGCGACCCGCAGGACCGGTGCGGCGGTGGCGCTGCCGCGCAGGGGGGTGGCCGCGGTCCCCCCGGCGGCGACGGCGGCCCAGCCGATGGCGAGGAAGAGCAGCGACTTGAAGAGCGCGTGCGACCACAGGTGGAGCAGCCCGGCGCCGGGGCCCGCGTCGCCCGGCGCCGCGGCGACCGCGGAGAGCATCACGGCCACCTGGCTGACGGTCGACCACGCGAGCATCCGCTTGAGGTCGCTCTGGGCGAAGGCGAGGACCGCGGCGAGCAGCATCGTCACGGAGACCGCCACCCCGAGGAACCACCGGGCCGACGGGCTGTCGGCGAGCAGCGGGAAGAGGCCGGAGAGCACGACGGTGCCGGCGGCCACCATCGTCGCGGCGTGGATGAGCGCGCTCGCCGGCGTCGGGCCCTCCATGGCGTCGGCCAGCCAGTCCTGGAACGGGACCTGCGCCGACTTGCCGAGCACCCCGACGACGACGAGGACGAGGAGGATGGCGCGCAGCCGGGCGTCCGGTGCCGCGCAGGCCGTGAGCCCCTCCCCGACCGTCAGCCCGGTCTGCACGGCCGTGTCGACGCACTCCGTCGGGCGGGCCCAGGCCTGCACCACGCCGCCGAGCGCGGTCGTGCCCGCACCGGCGGCGAGCCCGACGATGCCGAGGACGAACCCGATGTCGGCGAGGCGGGTCACGAGGAACGCCTTGAGCGCCGCCCGCCGGGCCGCCGGTCGGCGCGACCAGTGCCCGATGAGCAGGTAGGAGCACCAGCCCATCACCTCCCAGCCGACGACGGTGAGGACGAGGTCGGCGGAGACGACGACGAGGAGCATCGCGGCGGTGAACAGCGACACGGTGGCCGCGAACTGGCCGTAGCGGTCGTCGGTGCCGAGGTACCACGTGGAGTAGACCTGCACGGCGGTCGCGACGAGGGCGACGACGGTCGCCAGGGCGAGCCGGGTTGGGTCGGTGACGGTACCGAGCGGGACGTGCAGCTCGCCCACCGGCAAGGGGAAGGTGTGGCCGGTCACGGTGCCGCGCTGGGCGATCCACCCGACGACGGCGAGCAGGAGGGTTGCGCCCGAGGTGATCGTGGCGACCCCGGCGACGAGCCGGTCGTCGCGCCGGACCGCGACCCCGAGGGCGGCCGCGGCCGCCGGGACGAGGACGAGCAGCCACGGGCTCACGGCGCGACCTCCGCCGTGGTCTCCGCCGGGCTCGGCTCGTCGAGGTCGATGGAGCCACGCCGCCGGAACACGGCGAGGACGACGGCCAGCGCGACGACCACCTCGGCCGCCGCGATGGTGATGGTGAACAGCGGGAGGACGCTGCCGGCCGCCCACCGGTCCGCCCCCGCGGCCTGGGTCGTCACGAGGAGCACGAGGCCGCCGGAGAGCATCAGCTCGACCCCGACGAGGACGAGGACGGCGTTGCGGCGCACCGCGACCCCTGCGACACCGAGCCCGACGAGGGCCGAGGCCAGGAGGTACGGACCGACGAGGTGGATCACGACGCGGCCTCCGGGCCCGCGGCGTCGCGGGAGCCACGAGCCACGGCGAGGGCGCCGACGAGGGCCGCGAGCAGCAGCAGCGACAGGAGCTCGAACGGCCACACCCAGGTGCCGAAGAGCTGCCCGGCGACCTGGGTCGTCGTCACGTCGGAGCGCCGGACGGTGCCGTCGGCGAGCGGGACGAGGACGCTGGCCAGCAGCCCGGCGGTCGCGAGGCCGAGCAGCGCCGCCCCGACCGCCCGCCACGGACCGACCGCGTGGGCGCGGTCGGGACCGATCGGCGCGCGGGTGAGCATCAGCGCGAAGAGGACGAGGACGACGACGGCCCCGACGTAGACGAGGACGAGGACGAGCGCGACGAGCTCGGCACCGAGGACGAGCAGCGAGCCGGCGACCCCGAGCAGCGCGACGACGAGCCACAGGGCCGCGTGGACGACGTGCCGCGTCGTCACCGCGAACAGGCCCCCGAGGACGGCGAGCACGGCGCTCGCCGCGAAGGCGGTGTCGAGGGCGGTCACTCGAGCTCCTCGCGGACGACCCTGGGCCGCACGGTCCGCGGCGGGCGGGCGGCGCCACCCCCGGCGACGAGGCCGGTCCCACGGGCCGGGCGGTTGGCGGCGGCGACCTCGGCCGGCTCGGCGGCCTTCTCGTCGAGCGCCGGCGGCGGCGGCACGGTGCGCATCCACTCCCCGAGCCGGTCCTTCTCGTGGAGGAGGTCACGGATGTCGACCTCCGCGTACTCGAACTGCGGGCTCCAGAAGAGCGCGTCGAACGGGCACACCTCGATGCAGATGCCGCAGTACATGCACAGCGAGAAGTCGATGGCGAAGCGGTCGAGGACGTTGCGCTGCCGCTCGCGGCCGCCCGGCGTGGAGGCGGGGATCGTCTCCTTGTGCGAGTCGATGTAGATGCACCAGTCGGGGCACTCGCGCGCACAGAGCATGCACGAGGTGCAGTTCTCCTCGAGCAGCGCGATGACGCCGCGGCTGCGCGGCGGCAGCTCGGGCGCCACGTCCGGGTACTCCGCGGTGTGCGTTGGGCGCAGCGCGGTGCGGGCCGTCGTCGCGAGGCCCTTGAGCACGCCGGGCAGGCTGCCGCGGCCCCGGGTGTCCTTCTCGCTCACCATCCGAGCACCACCCCGGCCCCCGTGAGGAGCAGCTGGAGGAGGGCCAGCGGCACGAGCCCCAGCCAGGCGAGTCGCTGCAGCTGGTCCTCGCGCAGCCGGGGCCAGGCCACCCGCACCCAGATGACGACGAGCGCGACGGCGAACCCCTTGAGCAGGGTCCACAGCCAGCCGAGCGCGTCGGGCAACGGCCCGTGCCATCCGCCGAGCCACAGCACGGCGAAGAGCAGCGACATCACGACGATGCCGGCGTACTCGGACAGGAGGAAGAAGGCGAAGCGCAGGCCCGTGTACTCGGTCCACGCGCCCATGACGAGCTCGGCGTCGGCGACGGGCATGTCGAACGGGGGTCGCTGCAGCTCGGCGACCGCGGCGACGAGGAAGACCACCGCGCCCGGCAGCTGCCAGAGCAGCCACAGCGGGGTCCAGCGGTCGGCGAGGACGACGAGCGAGAGCGACCCACCGGCCAGGGCGACCGATGCCAGGGCGAGGACGATCGGCAGCTCGTACGACACGAGCTGGGCGGCCGCGCGCAGGCCGCCGATCAGCGAGTACTTGTTGGCGCTCGACCAGCCGGCCATCAGGGTGCCGAGCGCGCCGACCGAGGTGGCGGCGAGGACGAGGACGAGGGACCCGGGCACGTCGACGGCGGCGACGCCGGGGTGCACCGGCACGGTCGCGAGGGCGACGAGGTACGGCACGAGGGCGACGGCGGGCGCGAGCCGGAAGACCCACCGGTCGGCGGCGCGCGGCGTGATGTCCTCCTTCTGGAGGAACTTCACGCCGTCGGCGACGAGTTGCGCCCAGCCGTGGAAACCGCCCGCGTACATCGGACCGAGCCGGCCCTGCATGTGCGCCATCACCTTGTGCTCGGCCTGGCCGACGAGCAGCGGCAGGACGAGGAACGCGGCGAGGGCGGCGACCGCGCGGAGGACGGCCTCGAGCAGGGTCATCGCGGCCCCCACTCCGGCGGCGGGACCCCGGGCGCCTGGACGCGGCGGCGGCTGGGCGAGCGCGACGACTCGTGGCCCTCGCCCGGCTCCTTGCCGCCCGGCCACGGCTTGCTCGCCCGGGCCGCGAGCTGGAACGACTTGCGCAGCGGCGTGCCCTCGAACCCGTCGGGGAGCAGGAGGGGGCGCAGACCGAGGCCGGTGCCGTCGTCGAACCCGGCGAAGTCGATGCCGAACATCTCGTGCGTCTCGCGCTCGTGCCAGGCGGCGCCGGGCGCGACGCCGGTCACCGAGTCGAGGGCCTCACCGTCGGCGACGCGGGTGGTCAGGAGCAGACCGTGCAACGCCCCGGGCGTGCGGACGTCGAGGAGGTGGCAGACGACGTCGAAGCCCGGTGCGGCCTCGTCGTGCAGGCGGTCGACGGCGCTCAGCCAGTCGACGAAGGCGAAGCCCTCGGAGCGGGCGGCGGCGACGGCGTCACGCCACCCACCGGGCTCGACCACGCGCGTCTCGTCCGCCACGTCCGGCAGCCTAGCGAGACACCGCGCCCGGAGGCCCCGCCACTCCGCCCGGGTGGGGCGCCGGGCTGCTCCGAACCCCGGCGCCGCGGGGGTCCACCTCCCTACGATGGATGCCGTGATCGGGGAGCACGACGTCGACGAGACCACGGTGCCCCGGTCCCGGCTGCGCGCGGCCTGGGACGCGCCCGCCGTCACGGCTCCGGCGGTCCCGAAGGTCACGGCGGCCCCGGCGGCCCCGGCGGTCCACCGGGTGGTCCGCGACACGCCGGAGCCGGCGCGCCCGGCCCTGCGCCGCACCGCACCGACCCTCGAGGGCCGGATCGCGCCGTGGGCCGTCCCGCCCGCCGACGCCCCGCCGCCGTCACGGCCCGCCGCCGGAACGGCCCGCGGATGGGGCCGCGACCCGGAGCCGGCCACCCCCGTCGCGCCGCGCCACCGCCAGCGGGCGCACGCCGCCTACGCGCCGACCGAGGGCGCCGTCGACCTCAACCCGGAGCAGCCGACGCCCCTGACCGACCCGCCGCGCAGGTCGGTCTGGCGCAAGCTCGCCGGCCGCTGATCAGCCGCTCGGTGCGGCCGGAGCCGGCCGCAGCGGCTGGCCGCTCACCGCGTCGATGACCGGGCGCGTCCCCACCGGTCGCTGCAGGTGGACCTCGACGCGCTGGACCACGAGCATCGAGTCGCAGGCCGTTCCGGGAGGCGGCGTGGTGACCGCGCCACCGACGACGACGAGGTCCGGGTACTCGGCCACGAGGCCGCGGGGGCCGGTGTCGCACGACCCGGTGCCCACGTCGACGGCGAGGGTGGTGCCGTCCACCGGCCCGAGGTACATCGCGGACACGATCCCCGCCTCGCGACCCGCTCCCGGGGCGGGGAGCTCCGGGAGCGACGTGACCGCCGAGGGCGCGACGGCGACCCGGACCAGCGGCTGTGACAGCCCCTCGACGGTGAACAGCCAGGCCGGCACGCTCGCCTCTCCGCGGGAGGTGCCGAGGGTCGTCGTGCCGAGGCGAGCCGCGGTGAGCGTGACCCAGCGGCACTCCGACGACCCGGAGTCGGTCGGGCAGGCACCGGAGCGGGCGGGGAGCTGCCCGACGGCCGTCCGCGCACCGACGAGCGGGACCTCCAGCGTGGAGCCGTCCGCGAAGCGCACCACGCCCGAGCCCGCGTCGTCGGGGAAGGTGGCCGCGCGGATCCAGCCGCCGTAGAAGGACGCCTTGAGGGTGCCGTCCTCGATCCACGGCGGCTCGACGCTCAGCGGTTCGAGGGGCACGAACCCGTCGCTCCACCGCGCCCCGAGCCCCGCGTCGCGCCACGCCTTCGCCGCGGCCGCGGCCTGCCGGCCGAACGGGGTCCCGTCGTCGACGACACCCCCACCGGCCGGCCCGGACCTCCCGCAGGCGCCGAGCACCCCGAGCGCGACGAGGGCGGCGAGTGCGGCGAGCAGGACGGAGACGTGCGGGCGTGAGCGGCTCACAGACCTTCGACGCACTCGGCGCTGCACGGTTCCCGGGCCGCCCGGCTCAGCCCGCCGGGGCGGGTTCGGGCGCGGGCACCACGGGCGGGGCGACGCGTGCGGCGTGGATGCCGGACGGCGTGCGGACCCGGCCGCGCCCGCGCTCCGGGAGGAACGAGGCGAGGCTCACCGCGCGCCGCCAGCGTTCGCGCCACGAGCGGCCCTCGGCGAGCTCGTGCCGGCTGCGGGCCGCGAGCGCCCACGCCCGGGACGCCGCGGCGTCGTCGGCGCCGGCCGGCCCGAAGGTCGCGACGTCGACGGCGCGGGCGGTGTCCATCAGGGCGGCGCCACCGACCGATCGGGCGACCTCGCGGCGGGTGTCTCTCCCGGAGACCTCGTACCCGGCGTCGCGCAGGGTGTCGACGACGTCGCCCCACGCCGCGGCGGTGCGCACGGCGGCGGGGCCGCGGCGGGAGCGGACGAGGCGACGCGTCCCCTTGAGCAGGAGCAGCAGCCCGGGCCACAGCGGGATGCCGAGGACCGGGACGGCGGCCACGCCGATCGCGACGGTCGCCCACAGCGGCAGGTCGAACCCGACGTCGGGCGCGGTGGTCCGGCTCCGGCCGGTCGCGCCCTCGTCGAGGCTGAAGCCGTCCTCGCTGCTCGGCGGGCGCTGCGCGGTGGGCGGCGGGACGGTGGCGGCGCGGTTGCGCTCCTCGTCGAGCACCTGGCGCGGGTCCGGGGCGCGGTCGCGCGGCGGGACGAAGTCGTCGGGCGGGATGAGGACCCACGAGGTGCCGTCGTGCACCTCGACCCACGCCCGCACGTCCGACCCGTGGACGACGCCGTCGGCCCCCGGCACGGCGCCGAGGACAATACGGGCGGGCATCCCGAGGTAGGCCGCCGACAACGCGAGCGTCGCCGCGTACTGCTCGTCGTTGCCGGCGGGCTGCGCGTCGGCGAGGAACTGGGTGAGCCGGCCGATCGAGTGCCCGGGGAGGATCGTCCCCTGCCCCGTGCCGCCGTCGCTGTAGGCGCCGATGGTGCGCAGCCGGGCGGCGACGGCCCGGACCCGGTCGATGGGCTGGCCGCCTCCACCGACGCTGGCGGCGACGAGCCGTGCGACCGGCTGGAGCAGCGTCGGGTCGACCGGCGGGGTCGCCGGCACCGAGCGGTCCGGTGCTCCGATCCGCTCGTCGAGGACGTAGGTCTCACCGGCGGTGAGGCCCTCCGGCAGGACGGCCGCGCCGGTGTCGAGGTTGTAGCGCAGTGCGTCGTCGAGATCCTGGGCCCGGCTGCCGGAGAACGCGAGCCGCGTCTCGCTGCCGACGGTGGGGACCCAGATCCGCAGGTCGCGGCGGCCCGCCCAGCCGTCGCCGATGGTGACCGTCGCGGTCGCCGGGGTGCCGCCCTCTGGCCGGGGGATGCGGGCCCCGACCCGGAGGAACGAGCCCGACCCGACGGCCGCGGTCTCGGTGGCGTTGCCCGCGGCCCACACCGTGCCGGAGTAGGAGTCGACCGTCGCGAGGCGGAGCAGCGTGCCGCTCGGCAGCCCGCGGACCGTGAGCAGCGTCTTGTCCGCGAGGTCCTCGCCGGCCGGCCGGAAGGCGCGGAAGGCGGCGAGCGGGCTGGGCCGGTCGGTGGCCGAGAAGGGAGCCGCGACGTGCTCGCGCAGCACCTGGCGCTGGCTCGAGCCGACCCACGGGATGGCACCCAGGACGACGACACCCACGACGCCGAGGAGCAGCGCGGCGGTCGCGACCCGCTCGAGCGAGTGGGCGCTGTGCACGACGACGGTGCGCCGGGCCCGCTGCGCGCCCCAGACGACACCGCCGGTGAACAGCACGGCACCACGCGCGACGACTCCGGCCGGGGCGGCGACGCCGAGGGCCGCGACGACGACACCGAGGATCGCCGGGACGACCGCGGGCAGGTGCGGGGCCGGCGTGCGCCGGGCGACGAGCATCCCCGCGCAGCCGGCGGCCAGGGCGAGGAGGAAGGGCAGCAGCGAGAGCGGCCCGGCGCCGTCGATCGGCGGCAGGGTCGTGAGCAGGCGCCGCCATCCGCCGGTGGCGGTGTCGGCCATCGCCGCCCAGGACGACGGCGAGGGCACGGCACCGGCCTCGGTGCCCCGGAGGGTGAGCGGCGGTGCGAGGAGCAGCGCGACGACCGCGAGGGCCGGGACCGAGGTCCACCACGGCGCGCGCAGCCGGTCCATCCCCAAGGCCACGAGCACGCCGACGACGAGGCCGACGCCGGCGGTGAGCGCCCAGGCCCAGCCGAGGAAGGTGCCGACGAAGCCGCTCAGCGCGGTGGCCGAGAGAAGGAGGACGAGGCCGGCGTCGAGGGCGATGTCGAGCGGGCGCGGCTGCCGGCGCCGCGAGCGGCGGGTCCCGAAGGCGTCGGGGTCGGGGGTGACGACGGCGGTCGGCGGCGGGGCGATGGTCGGCGCGGCGGTCATCGTCCACCCACCACCCGGACGAGGCGGGAGAGGTCGCTCAGGGCCCCCATCGTGAGGAACGTCAGCCCGGCGACCGACGAGGTCGTGCTGCGCTCCCCCGGGGCGACCCGGACGACGAGCACGCGCACGTGCGGTCCCAGGTGGTTCGAGGCGCGCTGCACCTCCGGCACGCTCGTGTCCGGACCGGTGACGACGACCGCGATGCTCGTGCCCGGTGCGAGCCCGGTGAGCCGGGCGGCGAGCGCCGGCAGGTCGGTGTCGTCGGGCTCGACCCGGGCGAAGCCGTCGAGGGTGCGGGCCACCCCGACCCGGTCGACGGCGTGCGCGCCGGCGACGACGGTGACGTCCATGTCGTCGCGCAGCGCCCGCACGGCGACCGATGCGGCCGCGGTGACGGCGGTCTCGAACGCGTCGTCGTCGGCGTACTCGTCCGGCCGGGCGTCGAGGAGCACGCCGAGGTGCGAACGGCGGGTGTCGGTGTAGCCCTTCATCATGAGCATCGTCGAGCCGGCCGCCGCCGAGACCCGGGCCGAGGACTGCCAGTGGATGTGTCGCCGGTCGTCGCCGGGCACGTACTGGCGCAGGGTGTGGAAGTCGAGGTCCGACACCGACGGGTCGGCGGTGGGCCGCCCCTCGAGGTCGCGCACGAGGCCGGCGTCCAGCGAGGGCAGCGCGACGGTCTCGGGGTGGACGAAGAGCTCGACGGTCCGCGAGGCGTTGAGGGCCCGGCGGGCGAGCCCGAACGGGTCGCCGATGACCGTGGTCACGGGTCCGACGACCACCACCCCCCGGCGCGTCGTGTGGATCGGGAAGGGGTAGTCGACCCGCACGCCCGGGCCGAGCGACGACATCCGGAAGGCCTCGACGTGCTCGCCGACGGGCACCTCGAGGTCGGCCGGGGCCACCCGGCGGCTGCGGCCGTTGGTCACGAGCAGGGAGCCGTCGGCGACCCCACCGGGGCGCACCCGCACGGGGTGCACGCTGAGGTCGAGGTCGACCCGCGAGCCGCCGAGCGCCATGAGCACCGACAGCAGGAGGAGGACGAGCAGTCCGAGTCCGATGATCCGGGCCTCCTCCCAGGCCAGCGCCCAGCCCAGCCCCGTCGCGAGCACGCCGACGACGGCGGCACCCCACCCGGTGCGGGTCACGACGGACCGCTCCCGGAGGAGGTCGAGGAGCTGGCGGGCGGAGCTCACGGCGAGGTCAGTGCCCGGCGCTCGTCGGGAGGGGGACGACGTCGAAGAGCTGGTCGATGACGTCGGGGACGGTGACGCCGTCGAACTGGGCGTCGGCGTCGAGGAGCATCCGGTGCTGCATGACCGGGACGGCGAGCTCCTTGAGGTCGTCGGGCACGACGTAGTTGCGGCCCTGCCCGGCCGCCCACGCCTTCGCCGCGTGGACGAAGCCGAGCAGCCCGCGCACCGACAGCCCGAGCCGCAGGTGGCGGTGGTCGCGCGAGCGCTCGGCGACGGCCTGGGCGAACTCGAGCAGGGGACGGGAGACGTGCACCGAGCGGGCGACCTCACGCATCCGCAGCACCTGGTCCCCGCTGATGACCGGGGCCACCGCGGCCGCGCGGTCGCGGACGGCCAGCCCGGAGAGGACGCCGATGGTCGCCTCGGCGTCGGGGTAGCCGATGGCCGTCTTCATGAGGAAGCGGTCGAGCTGCGCCTCGGGCAGCGGGTAGGTGCCGGCCTGCTCGATGGGGTTCTGGGTGGCGATGACCATGAACGGGGTCGGCACGGGGTGGGTCACGCCGTCGACGGTGACGCGGCCCTCCTCCATCACCTCGAGGAGCGCGGACTGGGTCTTCGGCGAAGCCCGGTTGATCTCGTCGGCGAGGACGATGTTCGCGAACACCGGCCCGGCCCGGAACTCGAAGTGCTGCTGGCGCGGGTCGTAGATCGAGGCGCCGGTGACGTCGCTCGGCAGCAGGTCGGGGGTGAACTGGATGCGCTGGTGGCTGCCGTGCACGGCGCCCGCGAGCGAGCGCGCGAGGCTCGTCTTGCCGGTGCCGGGCACGTCCTCGACGAGGAGGTGCCCGCCGGCGGCGAGGCAGGTGACGGCGAGCTGGACGACGCGCTCCTTGCCGACGAGTGCGGCACCGATGGCGTCGACGATCGTCGTGAAGGTCTCGCCGAACCAGGCGATCTCGTCGGCGTGGGCCGGGGCTTCGGTGCTCATCGGGTCCTCGTCGGTCGTCGGGGTGGGGTCGGGTGCTGACGGTGGGTCACGGTGCGGTCCATCCGCGGGAGGATCTCGGGGTGGCCGGCGCGACGGTGTCGTCGCACACGGCGACGTAGCGCGTCCCGGAGGCGCCGGTGAACTCGGAGGCCGGCACGTCACGGGAGCCGTCGCCGGAGGCGTCGGTCGGGAAGCTCGTCGTCGCGACCACGGTGCCGCTCGGGCCGCCCTGGTGGATCGTGCACTGCATCGTCGTGCTCGGCGAGACGTTCCGGCCGGTGATCGTGACCGTCGAGTCACCGCTCGGGAGCGTCTGCCAGGTGGCGAGGCGGATGGTCCCGTTGCCGGTGGTCGCCGTCGTCGAACTGCTCGCGGCGTCGGCACCTCGGGTCACGCTGACCGCGATGGCCAGCGCGTTCGTGTAGCCGACCTTGCGGGTCCAGGTCTGGGTCCAGGGGTCGTTGCCGGTGGTGTCGTCGATGGTGATGGTCCCCGCGTCACCGCCGGTCACGGTCACGGCGACGTCGGCGGGCCGGCCGTTCGGGTCGGCGGTGACGGTGAAGGTGACGTAGGGACCGACCGTCGCGTCGACACGCACCGAGACCGCGCCGAGCGGGCCGTAGACGACGTCCGAGTCCACGCGCGTCGAGGACGAGAGCCCGCCGGTGTTCGTCGCGGTGAGGGTGAAGGTGTACGCGCTGCCGTTGGCCGGCACCGTGACGAGCTTGTCGAAGCTGGTCGGGCTGCTCCCGGCGGTCCACTGGCCGCAGGTCGTGCCCGAGACCCGGCAGGTGATCGTCTCGGAGTCGTCGCGGGCCGGCGGCGTCGTGAACCGGAGTCGCACCTGCCGGTCGACGCCGGTGGCCACCGCGGACACCGACGAGAAGTCGCCCGGGGTGCCGACGGCTCGCTGCGAGGTCGGGGGGCTGAACTCCGAGGTGTTGACGTCGTTCGCGGCGGCGACGCGGTACTCGTACGTCGAGCCGTCGTTGGCCACGGCGTCCGCCTCGCAGCGGGTGGTCGTCGTCGTGCAGAGGGTGACGGTGCCGCCCGGCCCGGTCCGGGTCACGATGTACTTGGTGTCCCCGGGCCCGTTGGGTGCCACCGCGTTCCACGTGGCGACGACGACCTGGCTGGCACCGCCGCCGATCTCGGTCGCGTCGAGCGTCGGCGCGTTCGGGATGGCCGGCGTGCCGGCCGACTGTCCCTCGACGGTGACCGGCGGACCGAACCCGGCCTTGTTGCGGGCCCGGATCGTGAACGGTGTGCGCACCGAGTTGTCGAGCCCGCCGGCGGTGACCTGCGTCGAGGTCGTCTCGGCCCGGCCGCCCGGCCAGGTCACGAGGTAGAGGTCGACGGCCGAGCCGGTCGTGGGCGCCGCGCCCCACTGGACGGTGACGCCGTGGTCGACCGGGTCGACGACCCGCGGGTCGACCGGCGCGCCGGGCACCTCGTCCGGGGTGATCGGGGCCGACGGTGCCGACGGCGGCCCGAAACCGACGGCGTTGCGCGCGCGCACCGTGAACCGGTGCGGGACGGCGTTCTCCACGCCGGTGACGAGGCACGGGGACGCCGGGCAGAGCTGGGTCTTGCCCTCCCAGGCGACCTCGTAGACCTCGATGGGCAGGCCGTTGTCCCGCGCGGGGGTCCACGCGAGGCGGGCCGACTCGCTGAGGGTCGGACCGACCTGGGTCGGGGCGCCGGGCGCGTCCGGCGCGCCGAGGACGTCGACGGTGAGGATGCCGGTCGTCTGCCGGTCGGTGCGGGTCCGGGAGTCGACGTCGGTGACCAGCACCCGGAAGGTGATGCGTCCCTTGGCCGTCCGGTCCGGCGTCACCGAGAGGGTGGTCGGGCCCTCCCGGCGGGTCGTGGCCGGCGAGCCGGAGACCGGCGTGACGTCGAGGATGGAGTAGTCGGGGTTGGCGAGGTCGGAGGAGAGGTAGCCGTCCAGGTTCACCGTCTCGGTCGTGCCGGCCCGCACCCCGGCGACGGAGACGGGCGCCATGCTCGGTGGCCGGGCGGCGGCGACCCGCACGGTGAGGACGGCCGGCACCGCCTCGGTGCCGTCGGCGGTGACGACCAGGCGCGCCGTCGTCCCCGGGACGGCGGCGGAGGAGGCCGCGACGACGAGGGTCCGGTCGTCGCGGGCCACCACCGACAGGCCCGGCACCTGCGTCTCGAGCCGCCCGCTGAACCTCAGCGTGTCGAGGGTCTCCGGCCGGGCGGTCCACACGTGGCACAGCTGCGGGACGAGCAGCGGGCGGGAGGAGCCGCCCACGACGACGTCGACCGCGGTCGGCGGGCAGCGCAGCACCGGCGTCTCCGGCCCGACCTGCACCGGCACGGTGACGAAGGCCCGGGTCCCGGTCCCGCCCGGCGCCGCGGCGGTCGTCACCTCGAAGGCGATGGCGGCGGGTCCGACGTAGTTCGCGAGCCCGGTGACGGTGAGCCGCGTCGGCCCGTCGGCCTCCACCCGCAGCTTGCCGGCCGGGGATGCGGCGAGACGGTCCTCGGTGGTCAGGGACAGCGAGCGGCCGGCGGGGTCGACGACCACCTGCGCGAGGTCGACGGTCGTCGAGCCGCCGCGGTCGACGCGCACGAGGGCATCGGGGCGCACGCTCGGCGCCCCGGAGCCACCGGCCGGGACGTGGACGAGCCCGAGGGCGGCCGCCCCGCCGGAGTCGACGACCTCGAAGGAGAGGACCTGCGGGACCCGCCTGACCGGCAGCGTGACGGTCCCGCCGCTGATCGTGGCCCCGGGCGCGTTGAACACCCGGGTCACCCGCAGCGGGCCGCCCGGGTCGTCGGGGTCGACGGCGCCGGCGAGCAGGTCGACGTCGACGGACGTCGCGCCCGGCGTGGGCTGGGCGAGGGCGTTGCGCGGCACCGGCGGTAGGTTGACGCCCTCGCGCCCGCGCACGGTGAGGGTGGCGGTGGAGGGCTCGCCGCTCGCGCCGACGATCGAGTAGCGCAGCTGGAGCGGGTCGTCGGGGGCCGGGGCGGTGACCGTGATCCGGCCGGTCGTGGAGTCGAGCGCCACCGTGCCCGCGAGGGCGGCCGGCACACCCGCGAGCGGCTGGACCGTGGCCCGCTCGCCGATCGGCTGGATGTCGTTGGCGAGCACGTCGACCGAGACGGTGGCGCCCGGAGAGACGGTGACCTCGTCGTCGACGGCGACGACCGGCTGCGGGTCGCCGGGCGGCGCGACGGCGATCCGGATCGTGCCCGTGCCGACCTTCTCGTAGCGGTCGCCGAGGAGGTAGGTGAAGTCGTCGGTGCCGCCGCTCGTCGGGTACGCCTGGTAGGTGATCGACGACGGCGTGACGGCGAGGACCCGGCCGAGCCGCGGTGCCGATGCGAGACCGACGAGGGTCGTCGAGTCGCCGTCGGGGTCCGCGCCCGAGCCGGCGATGGTCACGGTGATGGTGTCGCCGGCCACGACCCGGCCCTCGAGGGTCGAGGGGGTCGGGGCACGGTCCGGGCGCTGCTCGCTCGGCGGCGGGTTGACGGTGACCCGGGCGACCCCGGATGCCCTTGCCCCGGAGGCGTTCTCGACGACGTAGGTGATGGTGACGGTGCGCTGCTCGGTGACCTCGGGAGCCTGGTAGCGCACGACGGACCCGGCGACGTAGGCGGCACCGGTGGGATCGGTCGTCGGGCCGCCGTCGGCGCCACCGACCGGCAGCATCCCGCTGCGCTCGGCGCCCTCGACCTTGGGGGTGAGCCGGAGGGTCGTGCCGCCGGGGTCGAGGTCGTTGTCGAGCACCGGGATGGCCACCTGGTCACCGGACCGCACGGTGGCGGTGTCGTCGACGGCGACCGGGGTGTCGTCGACCGGCGCCGGCAGCTGGAGCACCGAGACGTTGCCGACCGCCGTCTTGCCGGCGCCGTTGGTCACGGTGTAGCGGACGAGCACGGGGTTGGGCCGCAGCTCCGGGCGGGTGGCCCTGACCCGCAGCCACCGGCCGCGCAGCACCGCGACGTCGACGGCGTCGGAGGACTCGGTCTCGGCGCCCTGGACGACGAGCAGGCCACCGGAGGGGTCGACGTCGTTGGCGAGGACGTCGACGATCGTCGCGGTCTGCCCGTGGACGACGGCCTGGTCGAGCATCGCGACGATGTCGCCGGTCCGCTCGGTGGCGGCGCGCACGTCGACCCGCATCGCACCACGAGCGAAGCTCGCCGAGCCGTACCTCACGGTGTAGGCGAGCAGGTAGGTGCCCGGCGCCCCGGCGGTGACGGTGACCGTCCCCGCCTCGATGCTCGTCTCGACGGTCGTGTTGTCCGGGGCCGTGACGTCGCCGGCCAGCTGGAGGCGGGCGTCCGGCGTCGTCGGGTCGGTGCCGGGCACGTCGTTCTCGAGCGGGCGCAGGACGATCGGCTTGCCCACCTCGCCGCGGCCGACGTCCGGGAGCGGTGTCGCGGGGGTGGTGTTGAGGGAGTCGGCCGCGAGGACGTCGATGCTCGCCTGTCCCGTGGTCTCGGCCGTGCCGTCCGAGACGGTGTACGCGATGGTGCGGGGGCCGGCGGTTCCGGCCGCGGTGTAGCGCAGCCGGCCGTCGGGCGTGACGTTGACCGGGGTGTCGCCGTCCTTCGCCGACGTCACCGCGACCGGGTCGGAGTCGGGGTCGCGCCAGTCGCCGACGACCGGCAGGCTGACCGACCCGCGGTTGGTCACCGTCGTGACCGTCGGGGTGTAGTTGGGCCGCAGGACCGGCGCACCGTTCTCGGTCGGCCCGCGGACCGTCACCGTGACGTGGGCCGACGAGCTGTTGCCGCGGCCGTCGTCGATGACGTAGTCGAAGCCCGCCGACGACGCGGTGGGGGTGAGGGAGAGCTGGACGGTCTGGCCGTCCGGCGAGATCTCGACCGTGCCGCTGGCCGGCGCGAGATTGCTGACCCGGGTGATCGACAGGACGCTGCCGGCCGGGTTCGCGTCGTTGTCGAGGACGTGGAGGATGCTCGTCCGTCCCGGTCGGGCACCGACGGCGTCGTCCCGGGCCTGCGGCGGCTTCGCGCTGCGGCTGACGGTCGTGGACGGGTCGGTCTCGTCCGGTGGCGTCTGCGACGAGGGTGGGGCGACGGTCGCCCAGTCGTCGAGCCGCCGGCCCGTGTCGAGGTCCCAGACGCCACCGCTCACCGAGTCGTTGAGGGCGACCGAGCGGTGGTTGAGCCGCAGGTGCGGGGCGAGGAGGCTCGTCGGGTCGGTCAGCCTGACCGTCTGCGGCTCGCCGTCCCCGCAGGCCCGCACGACCCGGCCGGGGCTCCCGGACCAGACCGCGTAGGTGCACCCGTCGAGGACGACCGGCGCGGCGGGCGGGCCGGTGCCCCCGGTGGTGACCACGCTCGTGCTGCCCCGCGCCAGGTCGACGGCAACGAGGGCGCGCGGGGTCGCGACGAGGACCCGACCGTCGGTGGTCGACGCCTGCGGCACGCCGTCGGCCAGCGACTCGCCGCTGACGACGACCCGGGAGCCTCCCGGGCGGGCGATGACGCCCGCGACGGTGTCGAGGACCACGGGTCCGTCCGGGGTGAGCACGACGTGGACGTCCTGGAGCGCGCCGCCGAGGGTCGCGGTCTCGGTGGTGAAGCGGCCGCCGCCGGTCGGGGTGAGGGTCGCGAGCCGGCCGCCCGATCCCGCGGCGTACACGACCCCGTCGGGGTCGACGGCGACGTCGGCGGCCTGGGCGGTGACGTCCGGGGAGATGGGCACGGTGGTGACCGGCGCCTGGCCGGAGAGGCCGTCGACGGCGGCGACGGTGGGCGTCTGGGTGGTGGCGGCGTGCACCTGGCCGGTCTCGGGGTCGACGACCGCGGAGGTCGTGCCGCCGACGGCGAGCGGTGCGGTGACCGGGACGGTCACGGCGCGGTCGGTGACGAGCGAGCCGGCCCGGACGTCGACCGGTGCCACGCGTCCGGTGACCCGGTCACGGGTGAGGACGGCCGAGCCGGACTGGACGACGTCGAGCTGGTAGGTCTGGCTCGGTTCCTCGCCGGGCGGAAACGCGGCGTCGAGGTGGGCGGCCGGGGCGTTGAGCCGCCCGAACAGGCCGAGCCGCTCGTTGGTGACCCAGAGGGTGCCGTCGTTGGCCTCGAGGTGGTCGGCGGTGTAGCCGGGGCTGTGCGTCGCGGCCCAGCCGTAGCCGCCGAGCGCGACGGCCAGGACCGTCGCCACGACCGTGCCCGTGCGGGGTCGCCGGAGACCGCGACGGGACCGGTGCCCGCGCCGCGGCGTACCTCGCTCCTCGCTCATGAGCCCTCGGTCCTGGCGCTCCGGGCGCGGACCGACCTCCGCACCCGCAGTCATTGTGAGCCATCCGCGTGTGTCAGGTGTGCCGGTTGGGACAAGCGGCGGGTCGTGTTGGGTCGGTCGTCCCCCACCGACGGCCTCACCCGGCCGGTGGGGTGGGCGCCGCCTCGTGGAGGACGGTCTGGGCCGCGACGACCGCAAGCCCCGCGACCCCGACGAACCACGCCCAGCCGGTGTGCCCGCCCGCGAGGAGCCCGAGGGCGACCGCGTACACGAGGACCACGGCCCAGGCGGTACGCGGCCCGGGACGCAGCCGCCGCCGCCCCTTCGGGGCCATGAACAGTCCCCAGAGGACGAGGACGACGACCGTCGCGAGCACACCGAGGGCCCAGCCGCTCGCACCGCCGCCGACGAGGTCGTGGGTGACGACGGCGACGCCGCCGAACAGCGCGAGCTCGACGACGAACGCGACGGCGGCGAGCGCGACCAGTCCGGGGGTCGAGAGCCGGTGGCCGCCCGGCACGAGGCTGCGGTCGTCGTCCGGTCGGGTCACGGGGCGGCCACGAGGTCGCGGGTGACGTCGGCCGCGGTGGCGGTGCGGTGGCCCGCGAAGCGCCCGGCCCGGCGACCGGCGATGGCGGCGCCGCTGACGCGCTCGTCGGCGATCTTCTCCTGGAGCCGGATGATCCCCTGGAGCAGGGCCTCCGGGCGCGGCGGGCAGCCGGGCACGTAGACGTCGACGGGGATGACCTGGTCGACGCCCTTGGTCACGGAGTAGCTGTCCCAGTACGGGCCGCCGGAGTTGCTGCACGCGCCGAACGAGATGACGTACTTCGGCTCCGGCATCTGGTCGTAGAGGCGGCGGATGGCGGGCGCCATCTTGTCGGTGACGGTGCCGGACACGACCATGAGGTCGGCCTGGCGCGGGCCGGGAGCGAAGGGGATGACGCCGAGCCGGATGAAGTCGTGGCGGCCCATCGAGGTGGCGATGAACTCGATGGCGCAGCAGGCGAGGCCGAAGTTGAAGACCCACAGGCTGTAGCGGCGGCCCCAGTTGAGGACGACGCGCACCGGCTTGGGGGCGTGCTCCGCGAGCGGGCCGACGCGGGGCATCGGGAGGTCGGTGGTCATCGCGGCTCCCAGCGCAGCAGTCCCCGGCGGCCGGCGTGGACCAGCCCGAGGAGGAGGACGCCGACGAAGACGACGACCTCGACGAGCGAGGCGACCCCGAGGCGGTTGTCGCGCAGGACGAGCGCCCACGGGAAGAGGTAGACGGCGTCGACGGCGAAGACGACGTAGAGGAAGGCGAAGGACAGGTAGCGGACCTGGCTCTGCGCCCAGCCGCTGCCGACCGGGTCGACGCCGGACTCGTAGGTCGTGCGGCCGGCGGCGTCCGCGGCCCGTGGCGCGACGAGACGCCGGGCGACCATCGCGGCGGTCACGAGGAGCACGCCCGCGAGGACGACCGCCCCGGCGGCGAGGTAGCCCTCCATGGTCGGTCAGCCTAGCCCGGGCACGCGACGGGAGCCCGCGCCCACCGCGCGGTCCACGTGCCCACCCACACGACGCATCCCCAACCAGCGGCACGCTGCCTCCCCACGCGGCGCAACCCCAACGAGCGGCGCGCTGCCTCCCCACGCGACGCAACCCCAACCAGCGGCACGCTGCCTCCCCACGCGACGCAACCCCAACCAGCGGTGCGCTGCCTCCTCACGCGACGCAACCCCAACCAGCGGCGCGCTGCCTCCTCACGCGACGCAACCCCAACCAGCGGCGCGCGGCCGTCCTCCCCGTCGTGAAGCCACCTCGGCCCGGACCCACCGACAGCTGCCTCTCCCACCGCTATCGGATGCCCAGCCACATGACGCAACCCCGACGAGCGGCAGATCCGGCCGCTCACCGTGGCTGCTTCTCATCCGGGTGCACGTGCCGCTCGTTGCGGTTGCGCCCCCACGGCGGGCATCCGATAGTCACCGACCACCCCTCCTGCGGACGCCGCCGGGCGCGGACGGCGCCCACCGCTCGGTGCGGTTGCGCCCCCACGGCGGGCATCCGAGAGTCACCGACCACCCCTCCTGCGGACGCCGCCGGGCGCGGACGGCGCCCACCGCTCGTTGCAGTTGCGCCCCCACGGCGGGCATCCGATAGCCGCCCCCCACCCTCGCACCCGGGCGCCCACGCCTCCGATGCCCCCGGACTCCCGCGCCCGACCATCCCGACACCCGCACGTGCCGGAGCGTGGGATACGCGGAGAGCGACCCTCACCTGCGACGTACGATGGAGAGCGGTGCGTCCACCCACCGCGGCGGGCCCCTCCACGAGCACTCCCGACACCCCAGGGACCACGGTGACCAGCAAGACCGTCCAGACCCTCGACCGGGTCGTCATCCGCTTCGCCGGCGACTCCGGCGACGGCATGCAGCTGACCGGCGACCGCTTCACGTCCGAGACCGCGGCCCTCGGCAACGACCTCTCGACCCTCCCCAACTTCCCCGCCGAGATCCGCGCGCCCCAGGGCACCCTCCCCGGCGTCTCGAGCTTCCAGCTGCACTTCGCCGACCACGACGTCCTCACCCCCGGCGACGCCCCGGACGTCCTCGTCGCGATGAACCCCGCCGCCCTCAAGGCCAACCTCGGCGACCTCCCGCGCGGCGCCACGATCGTCGCCAACACCGACGAGTTCACCAAGCGCAACCTCGCCAAGGTCGGCTACGCCGAGAACCCCCTCGACGACGGCAGCCTCGAGTCCTGGCACGTCCACCCCGTCGCGCTGACGAGCATCACCGTCGAGGCACTCGCCCCGTTCGCGGGGCTGACCCGCAAGGAGAAGGAGCGGGCGAAGAACATGTTCGCCCTCGGCCTCCTCTCGTGGATGTACACCCGCCCCACCGCCGGCACCGAGGCGTTCCTCACGAAGAAGTTCGGCGGCCACCCCGAGATCCTCGAGGCCAACCTCGCCGCCCTGCGCGCCGGCTGGAACTACGGCGAGACCACCGAGGACTTCGCCTCGTCGTTCGTCGTCAAGGCCGCCCCGATGGCACCCGGCACCTACCGCAACGTCACCGGCAACACCGCGCTCGCGCTCGGCCTCGTCGCCGCGGCCCACCGGGTCGGCCGCCCGCTGGTCCTCGGCTCGTACCCGATCACCCCGGCGTCCGACATCCTCCACGCGCTCTCCGGGATGAAGAGGCACGGCGTCACCACCGTGCAGGCCGAGGACGAGATCGCCGGCATCGGGGTCGCCCTCGGCGCGAGCTACGGCGGCGCGATCGGCGTCACGTCCACCTCCGGCCCGGGCATCGCCCTGAAGTCGGAGACGATCGGCCTCGCCGTCTCGCTCGAGCTGCCCCTCGTCGTCGTCGACATCCAGCGCGGCGGCCCGTCCACCGGCCTGCCGACCAAGACCGAGCAGGCCGACCTCCTCCAGGTGATGTACGGCCGCAACGGCGAGTCGCCCGTGCCCGTCGTCGCCGCCCAGACCCCGGCCGACTGCTTCGACGCCGCCATGGACGCCGTGCGCATCGCGACGACGTACCGCACCCCGGTCGTCCTGCTCTCCGACGGCTACCTCGCCAACGGCTCCGAGCCGTGGCCGGTCCCCGACGTCGACGCCCTTCCCGACCTCACCGTCGAGCTCGCCACCGAACCGAACGCCACCGACGACAAGGGCGAGCCCGTCTTCCGGCCCTACCTGCGCGACCCCGAGACGCTGGCCCGGCCGTGGGCCGTCCCGGGCACACCGGGGCTCGAGCACCGCATCGGCGGCATCGAGAAGGCCAACGTCACCGGCGACATCAGCTACGACCCGGACAACCACGACCGGATGGTCCGGCTGCGCGCCGCGAAGGTCGCCGGCATCACGGTGCCCGACCTCGAGGTCGACGACCCGAGCGGCGACGCGAAGGTCCTCGTCCTCGGGTGGGGCTCGACCTACGGCCCGGTCGCCGCGGCCACGCGCGTCGTGCGCAACGCCGGCCACGCCGTCGCCCGCGCGCACCTGCGCCACCTCAACCCCTTCCCCGCGAACCTCGGCGACGTCCTGCGCCGCTACGAGCGCGTCGTCGTCCCGGAGATGAACACCGGGCAGCTCGCACTCCTGCTGCGCGGCACCTTCCTCGTCGACGTCCGCTCGCACACCGCCGTCCGCGGCCTGCCGTTCACGACGGTCGAGCTCGCCGACGTCATCTCGTCCACCCTCGAGGAGATCTCGTGACCACCGTCGAGCTGGGCATGCCCGTCACCGGGCTCCAGCACGTCCCCCACCTGCCCGACGACGCCCCGCGCCAGACCAAGAAGGAGTTCACCTCCGACCAGGAGGTGCGCTGGTGCCCCGGCTGCGGCGACTACGTCATCCTCGCCGCCGTGCAGTCCTTCCTCCCCGAGCTCGGGCTGCGCCGCGAGAACATCGTCTTCGTCTCCGGCATCGGCTGCTCGTCGCGCTTCCCGTACTACCTCGACACCTACGGGATGCACTCGATCCACGGCCGCGCGCCGGCCATCGCCACCGGGCTCGCCACGTCCCGTCCCGACCTGTCGGTGTGGGTCGTCACCGGGGACGGCGACGCGCTGTCGATCGGCGGCAACCACCTCATCCACGCGATGCGCCGCAACGTCAACCTGACGATCCTGTTGTTCAACAACCAGATCTACGGGCTGACGAAGGGCCAGTACTCCCCCACGTCGCGCACCGGGTCGGTGACGAAGTCGAGCCCGCTCGGGTCGGTCGACGCCCCGTTCAACCCGGTGTCGCTGGCGCTCGGTGCCGAGGCGACGTTCGTCGCGCGGGCGATGGAGTCCGACCGCGACGAGCTCAAGGCGGTGCTCAAGGCGGCCGCCCAGCACCGCGGCACGGCCCTCGTCGAGATCTACCAGAACTGCCCGATCTTCAACGACGGCGCGTTCGAGGTGCTCAAGGACCGCAGCCAGCAGGATGCCCGCATCGTCCGCCTGCGCGCCGGCGAGGCGATCACCGTCGGCGCCGAGGACGACCGGAAGGTGCTGGTGCGCAAGGGATCCGGTGTCATGAAGTTCATCGACGAGGCGGAGGCCGAGACCGGTGAGAAGGGCGCGGTCGTCGTCCACGACCCGACGCTCGACGACCCGTCGCAGGCCTTCCAGCTCTCCCGCCTGGACACCCCGGAGATGACGCACGTGCCGATGGGCATCTTCCGGCAGGTGGAGCGGCCGGCCTACGACGACCTCGTCCGCGCCCAGGTCGAGGGTGCCGTCGACGCGGCCGGCGGGCGGCCCGGGGATCACGCCCAGGGGGCCTGGTTCGGGGGGGGCGCCCGGGGCACGGGGGGGGGGGCGCCCCCCCCCCCCCGCCCCCCCCCCCCCCGCCGAGCCCCGTTCCCCCACCGGGCCCCGCCCCGGACGACGCCGAGGTCCGTCGCGGCACCGGCTACGGCTTCCTCGCCTACGGCATCTGGGGACTGTTCCCGCTCTACTTCCACGCGCTCGCCCCGGCCGGTGCGTTCGAGATCCTCGCCCACCGCATCCTCTGGACGCTCGCGGTGTGCGCCCTCGTCCTGCTCGTCCGGCGCGACCTCGGCTGGGTCCGCGGCTTCGTGGCCCGTCCGCGGCTCGTCGGCGGCATCACCGTCGCCGGCCTGCTCATCGCGGGCAACTGGACGATCTACGTCCTCGCGGTCCTCACCGGACGGACCTACGAGGCGGCGCTCGGGTACTTCCTCAACCCGATCGTCACGGTCGCGCTCGGGGTGCTCGTGCTCCGCGAACGGCTGCGGCCGCTGCAGTGGGTGGCCGTCGGCGTCGGCGCGGTGGCGTCGGTGTGGCTGGCCGTCGCGGGCGGCGTCGTGCCGTGGATCCCTCTCGCGCTGGCGTTCTCGTTCGGCCTGTACGGGTTGGTCAAGAAGAAGGTCGGGGCGTCGCTCACGGCGATGCGCTCGCTGGCGGCGGAGACCGCGGTCCTGTCGCCCGTCGCGGTCGTCGTGCTCCTGGTGCTGGCAGCGCAGTCGGCGACGACGTTCACGGCCGACGGCGCCGGCCACACGACCCTGCTCGTCCTCTCGGGGGTCGTCACGGCGGTCCCGTTGCTGCTCTTCGCCGCGGCCGCCCGGCGCATCCCCCTCGTCACGGTCGGGCTCATCCAGTTCATCACCCCGGTGCTCCAGCTCGTCGTCGGCGTCACACTGCTGGGCGAACACGTCTCCGGACGGCTGTGGGTCGGGTTCGGCATCGTCTGGGTGGCGCTCGTCCTGCTGTCCTACGACTCGCTGACGGCGACGCGGTCCTCGCGGCGGGCGGCAGCCGCCGAGCGCGAGCCCGGCTGCCCCGAACCCACCGTCTGATCCCTGTCCACCGTGGGAGTCGCGTCGTCGATGCGGCCCCGTCGGCGGCACCGAACGCCCATCATGGGTCAGCATGGACTGGTACCTCGACCGCGCGGAGCAGCTGGGCGACCTGCGCCGCGAGATCGGCCGGTACCTGGCCCGCCACGCGACCGCCGACACCGAGGCCGTCGAGGACGCCGAGCTCGTGGTCAGCGAAGCGGTCGGGAACGCCATGCGGCACAGCACGGGGCCGGTCTGGGTGTCCCTGCGCTGGACCGAGCAGCACCCCCTCCTCACCGTGTACGACGTCGGGACGTCCGCCGCCGACCTCGCCGGCGCGGGCCGACCGTCGGTCCCGTCCCTCGCGCCCGACGACGAGCTCCCCGAGTCCGGGCGCGGCATGGCGCTCATCCGTCACCTCGCCCACGACGTCGTGGCACGGGTGCGTCGCGAGTCGGGGACGGTCGTCTCGATGCGCCTCGCCGTCTCGCGCCGGCCCGCGCAGAGCGTCGACCCGCCACGGCGCAGCAGCGGGCTGCTGCCGGCGTTGCACGAGGCGCGGCCCGGCGGAGGCTTCGGGAAGGAGTCGTTCCTGCGGGCCCTCGTCGTCCAGCTGTCCCAGGCCATCGAGCACCACCACGGACCCGACGCGGCCGAGGCTGCCGTGGCGCAGGTCGGCACCGATGTCGGCGGGCAGATGGAGCAGGAGTTCCGACTCGCCGAGCAGATCGTCGGCCGGCTCTCCCCCGAGGACCTCGGCCGCTGCTACGTGCGCCTCAAGCACGCCATCGACGGCGGGTTCAGCGTCCTCGAGGCGAACGCCGAGCGAGTGGTCCTCGTGAACACGCGGTGCCCGTTCGGTGAGTCGGTCCGTCAGGCTCCGGCCCTGTGCCGGATGACCTCGAGCGTCTTCGGCGGCATCGCGGCGCGCAACCACGAGGGCGGAGCGTCCGTCCTCCTCGAGGAGCGCATCGCCGTCGGCGACCCGGGGTGTCGGGTGGTGGTCCACCTCGGCGAACCACCGGTCGAGGTCGCGCCCTTCGTCCACCAGTACCGCCCACCCCGGGCCGACCCGGGGGCCTGAGCCCGCAACCGCCAGGCAGGATGGGAGGCGTCCGACCGACCGACCGACCGACCGACCGCCGGCGGCCGCGGCGGCTCAGCGGGTGAACGTGGCGCGGTAGTCCGACGGGGTGGAACGGGTCAGCTCCCGGAAGGCGGCGTTGAACGCCGAGAGGGAGCCGTAGCCGACCCGGTGGGCGATGGCCGTCACCGGGGTGTTGTCGGCGGCGAGCAGCTCGACGGCGCGCAGCACCCGCATCCGGCGCAGGACGGCGCGCCAGGGCATCCCGATCTCGCTCTCGAACCGCCGTGCGAGGGAGCGGGGTACGAGACCGACGGCGCGTGCGACGTCCTCGAAGCGGACCTCCTCGCCGAGGCGCTCCTCGGTGAGGGCCAGCGCGGCCCTCACCTCGGGCGAGCGCCCGGCCGGCACGACGACCGGGCTCGGGTGCTCGGCCAGTCGCCAGGCGACCGCGGCCAGCGCGGCGAACATCGTGCGCGGGTAGGCCGGCAGCGGGCCCTCGGACTCGGGCCACCCGCTGCACTCGGCGAGCAGCGCCCGGGCCAGCGGGTCGAGGTCGACGACGGTCAGGTCCCGAGGCGGCGGCGGCACGAAGCCCACGTCGAAGAGCACGGAGGCGGTCCTAGCCGGTTGCGGGATCGACACGGTGACCGGTCGCCCGGCGCGCAGCAGGGCGGCCCGCGCCGGGGGCAGCAGCCAGCGCTGCCCCTCGGCCTCCAGCCGCAGCGCGCCGGAGGAGGCGCACAGCAGGTAGTGCCGGTCGACGACCAGCTCGCTCGGTCCGGTCGGCTCGAAGGACCGGGTGAACGCGAACGCCTCGCGGGTCACGGGAGCACCATGGCCCGATGCTAGGGACGGTGCGGGTGCTCAGGCCACCGACTCGACGAGCTCGGCCCGGAAGCGGCGGCTGACCGGGCCGTCGACGACGAGCGGCCGCAGCACCGCGTTGGACCGGGCGAAGGCCTCCGAGACGAGGTACGCGGCGAACGAGGCCTGGTCGGCCCACTCGTGCACGACCGTCACGGTGCGGTCGTCCTCGCGCGAGGCGTACACGCGGAACGCGACGTTGCCCGGCATCGAGCGCACGGTCGGCCGCTCTCCCTCGAGCTGGGCGAGGGCACGGGCGCGGTCGGCGGGGGTCGTGGCGAGGTCGAGGATGGCGATGAACACGGTGGTCTCCTGGTGTGTCGAACGGATTCGATGTGGAACCACCAGCCTGACCCGCTCGCCCGACGCACGCCTCCGCGCACCGGACGCGTTCACGCGCCCATCGGACAGCGGGCCCCACGGCGGGGTCCCCACGGCGAGGTCCCCCTCCCCGCGCCGAGTTCGCCCGCCGAGAGGAGGCAACACGCAGGTGTCGGTCGCGCGAGGTCTGCGTGTTGCCTCCCCTCGACGACGTGCAATCACCGAGACGGCCCGCCGCGTCGACGCCGAGGTGGGTGACACCAGGCGGGAAAGCCGAGCAGAACCGAGGCGGCTGAGCCGACGCGCGGGGTCAGTCGCCGAGGAGGTGGGCGACGTGGGCGTTCGTGAAGAGGCGCCCGGGATCGAGGCGGTCGCGGACCGCGAGGACGTCGTCGAACCGCGGGTAGAGCGAGCGCAGCCGGTCGGCGCCGAGGGTGTGCACCTTGCCCCAGTGCGGCCGCCCCTCGTGCTCGGCGACGATCGCCTCGAAGGCCGCGAACAGCGGACCCGGGTCCATCCGGTGGTACTGGTGCACCGCGACGTAGGCGTTGTCGCGCTCGTACGCCGTCGAGAGCCAGACGTCGTCGGCCCCGATGAAGCGCACCTCGACCGGGAACGGCACCGGCGCCGAGGTCCGCTCGAACCACGCGCGCAGCTCCGAGAGCACCGGGACGACGGACGTCCTCGGCACGGCGTACTCGGACTCGACGAAGCGCACCTCGCGTGAGGAGCAGAACACCTTCCACGAGTCGTCGGCGAACTCGCGTGCCCCGAGGACCCGCGCACTCAGCTGGTTGACCCGGGGCGTGAGCCGGGGGGCGCGGGCCAGCACCCGGTTGACGCCCTCGTAGACCCGGTTGGCCAGCAGGTCGTCGTCCAGCCGGGACCGCCAGGGCGGCAACGGGCCCGGCCCCTCCCCCGGCCCGACCCGGTCGTTGCGCTTGAGCAGCACCCGGTCGGTGTGCGGGAACCAGTGCATGTCGACGTGGTCGTGCGCGTCGGCGAGCTCGTGGATGCCCCCGAGCACCGACGAGAACGACTCCCCCGACTCGCGCGCGTGCAGCCGGAACGCCGGCACGCACTGGAGCTCGACCTCGACGACGACGCCCAGCGCCCCGAGCCCGACCCGCGCCGCCTCGAAGACCTCCGGCGACTCCTCGGCCGAGCAGCGCAGCACCGACCCGTCGGCCAGGACGAGCGTCAGCCCGCACACCGCCGCGGCGATCCCCTGCCGCCGCACGCCCGTACCGTGCGTGCCGGTGGCGACCGCCCCGCTGATCGTCTGGCGGTCGATGTCGCCGAGGTTGGGTAGCGCCAGCCCGAGCGCCTGGAGGGCCGGGTTCAGCTGGTGCAGAGGCGTGCCCGCGGCGACGCGCACGCGCATCCGCTCGCGGTCGACCCCGAGCACCCCGCGCAGGCCGTCGACCCGCAGCAGCACCCCGTCGGTCGCGACGAGGGGGGTGAACGAGTGCCCCGTCCCGGCCACCCGCAGCGTGAGCCCCCGCGCTGCAGCCGTCCGCACCGCGTCGACGACGCCCCCGACCGTCGACACCTCGGTGACGACGCTCGGGTGCGCGGTGACGTTGCCGCCCCAGTTGCGCCAGGTCGCGCCGCTGCCTGAGCTCATCCGTGGTTCCGTCCTTCGCCGCGGTAGGTGGGGACCGAGTCGACGAGCTCGCCGTCCCGGACGAGGTGCAGCACGTCGAAGCGCTCGAGCAGCTCGCCGGCCTTGGCGCCGCGCATCCACACCCGGTCGCCGAACCCCAGGGCGTCGACCCCCTGGCCCTCGACCGGTGTCTGCACCTCCCCGGCCGCCTCGGTGCGCACCAGCGACCAGCCGGCCCGCACCGGCGACGGCACGCGCGACCAGCCGGGCTCCCCGCTCGCGACGTAGCCGCCACCGAAGGTCGTGACCAGCCCACGCCCCGGACGCCGGACGACCGACACCGCGTAGGCCATCGCCGGACGCGGGGTGAAGTCGTCGTAGCCGTCGAAGAGGGTCGAGGCGTAGAGACCGGACCCGGCCGCGAGCTCGGTGACGGCGGTGTCGGCCGCGAACGTGTGCAGGCTGCCGGTGCCGCCGCCGTTGACGAACCGCAGGTCGCACTCGGCACGCACGGCGTCGACGACTGCCGCCCGGCGCTCGAGCAGCTCGTGCACCGAGCGCCGCTTGAGCACCCGCACGGCCGCCGAGTCCGGCAGCCCGGCGACCTGCGCGTCGTAGAACATCAGGCCGCGCACCTCCAGGCCCACCCCGGATGCCGCCCGCGCGACGGCCAGCGCCTCGGCCGGCGTGCGAGTCGGCGAGCGGCGGACCCCGAGGTGCAGCCGGCCGACCCGCACCGAGCAGTCGACGTCGACCGCGACCCCCACGCCGCGGACGGCGTCACCGAGGACGTCCCGCAGCCAGCGCACGTGCTCGACCGAGTCGACGGTCAGTGTCACCTCGCGGCGCAGCTCGTCGTCACCGGCCACCTCGCGCAGCGACGCGACGTCGACCGACGGGTACGCCACGTACACGTCGCGCACCCCGCCGCGGACCAGCCAGACCGCCTCCGCGACGGCGTAGCCCATCACCCCGGCGAACCCGGGCCGGGCGAGCACGTCGGCCAGCACCCACCGGCAGCGCAGCGACTTCGAGGCGACCCGGACCGGCCGGCCACCGGCCCGCCGCACGAGGTCGGCGGCGTCCGCCTCGTAGCCGTCGAGGTCGAGGACGACGAGCGGCGTCGGCAGCCCACGCGTCGCGGCGTCCCACCGCGCGGTCACGTCCTCCGGAACCGAGCCCACGGACCCGACCCTAGTGCGCGCCTCAGCCGACCCGGGTGACGACGCCGGTGGCCAGCGCGTGCAGCGCGTCGCGGGCGTCGCTCGGCGGCAGCGCGTCGAGGACCGACTGGGCACGGGTCGCCACCGCGTGCGTGTGCTCACGGGCCCGCTCCATCGCCGGGTGCGCCCGCAGCAGCCCCAGCGCCTCGGCGAGGTGCTCGTCCGAGGACAGGTCGCCCAGCAACAGCTCCTGGAGGCGCTCGTCCGCCGGGTCGTCCGACGCGAGCACGAAGAGCACCGGCAGCGTCCGCTTGCCCTCGCGCAGGTCGGTGCCCGGGGTCTTGCCCGTCTCGTCGGCCTCGGAGGAGATGTCGATGAGGTCGTCCGCGAGCTGGAAGGCCATCCCGAGGCGCTCGCCGAACTCACGCATCACCTCGACGACCTGCGCTGAGCAGCCGCCGAACATCGCGCCGTACCTCGCGGCCGTCGCGATGAGCACGCCGGTCTTGTCCTCGAGGACCTTCAGGTAGTACTCGACCGGGTCCTGGCCCTCGGGGCACGGCCGGTCGTCGCGGATCTGCCCGGCGCACAGCCGGACGAAGGTCTGCGCCTGGATCTTGACCGCCTCGGGCCCGAGGTCGGCGACGATGTCGCTCGCCGTGCCGAAGAGCAGGTCGCCGACGAGGATGGCGGTCGAGTTGTCGTACAGCGCGTTCGCCGATGGCGCGCCGCGGCGCACGTCGGCCTCGTCCATCACGTCGTCGTGGTACAGCGACGCCAGGTGGGTGAGCTCGACCCCCGCCGCCGCTGCGACGACGGACGCCGACGCCCCGGACCCCAGCTCGGAGGCCAGCAGCGTGAGCAGCGGCCGGAACCGCTTGCCGCCGGCGAGGGTGAGGTGCGAGGAGGCCTGCGCGATGAACGGGTCCTCGTGGTCGACGCGCTCGACGATGAGCGCCTCGACCTGCTCCAGCCCCGTGGCCAGGCGGCCGCGCAGCTCCTCGCTGGCGCCGGGCAGCGCGAGCACCGACGGGGTCCCCCGCTGCGCCGTCACCCCACCCGCCGAGCTCACAGCAGGAACTGGGAGGCGTTGTTCGCGAGCTCCAGCACGACGGCCGGCGCGACGCCGGCGACGACCGTGACGGCCACCCCCAGGGTGATCGCGATGGTCGACGGCACCGACGGCTGGAGAGCGACGACGCCCTCGACCGGCTCGGTGAAGTACATGAGGACGATGAGCCGGACGTAGACGAACGCGGTGACGGCCGAGGCGAGCACACCGACGACGACCATGACCGTGCCCGCCGTGCCCGACTGCACCGCGGGCGCGAACGCCGCGAACTTCGCGGTGAAGCCGGAGGTGAGCGGGATGCCCGCGAACGCGAGCAGCAGGAAGGCGAAGGTGCCGGCGACGACCGGGTGGTTGCGGCCCAGGCCGGCCCACTGCGACAGGTGCGAGGCCTCCGAGCCGTCCTGGCGGACCATCGTGACGATGGCGAACGCGGCGATGGTCGTCGCCCCGTAGGCGAGCAGGTAGAACATCACCCCACCGATCGCCGTGCGCGAGAACGCGAGGACGCCGACGAGGATGAAGCCGGCGTGCGCGATCGACGAGTACGCGAGGAGCCGCTTGACGTCGGTCTGGGTGACCGAGAGGACCGCACCGACGACCATCGTGAGGATGGCGATGACGACGACGCCGATCTGCCAGTCCCAGCGGTCCGGGGCGACGCCGACGTAGGTGAGCCGGAGGATGGCGCCGAACGCGGCGAGCTTGGTGCAGGCGGCCATGAAGCCGGTGACCGGGGTCGGGGCGCCCTGGTAGGCGTCCGGGGTCCACGAGTGGAACGGCACCGCGCCGACCTTGAAGAGCAGGCCGACGAGGGTGAGCACGACGCCCGGCAGGAGCAGGCCGTCGAGGTCACCGGCGTTGGTCTGGATGGCCGACGCGAGCACCTTGAGGTCGGCGGAGCCCGCGTACCCGAAGAGCAGGGCCGCGCCGAAGAGGAAGAACGCGCTGGAGAACGCCCCGAGGAGGAAGTACTTGAGCGCGGCCTCCTGCGAGAGCAGGCGCCGGCGCCGGGCGAGGCCGGTCATCACGTAGAGCGGGAGCGAGAGGACCTCGAGCCCGACGAACAGCGTGATGAGGTCGTTGGCCGAGACGAAGACCATCATCCCGAGCACGGCGAAGAGGGTGAGCGGGAAGACCTCGGAGGTGGCGTACCCGGCGCGGGTCGCGGCGTCCTCCTGGGTCGAGCCCGGCGTCGAGGCGCCCATCGGGGTGAAGGCGTCCGAGCCGACCCCGCCGAAGCGCTCGGCCATGACGAGGACGCCGATGACCGACAGGAGCAGCAGCGTGCCCTGGAGGAAGAGCGAGACGCCGTCGACGGCGACCGAGCCGCCGAGGGTGACCGCCTGGTGGTCGCGGCTCCAGACCGCGAGGACGACGAGGGCCACGAGCAGCGTCCCGACGGTGAGCCACACCTGGATCGGGTGCCGACGGTCGCGCGGCGCGAAGGCCTCGACGAGCACCCCGACGAGCGCACCGGCGACGACGATGATCATCGGCAGCACGGCGAGGTAGTCGATCGACGCCTGCTGGAAGGCGGTCGGCAGCACGGCGGGCATCACTTGGCACTCCCGGAGGCGTCGGTGGGGGCCGGGTCGGTGACGCCGACGATCTGCAGCGTCTTGTCCACGGCCGGGTTGACGAGGTCGAGCACCGGCTTCGGGAAGAAGCCGAGGACGACGAACGAGACGATGATCGGCGCGACGACCCACCGCTCACGCAGCGACAGGTCGCGCGGCGCCTCGCCCTCGGCGAACGACGGCTTCGGGCCGGTCATGGTGCGCTGGTACATGAGCAGGATGTAGAGGGCCGCGAGGACGATGCCGAGCGCCGCGACGACCGCCGCGACCTTGTAGCGCATGAAGGTGCCCTGGAGCACGAGGAACTCGGACACGAACGAGGACAGCCCGGGCAGCGCGAGCGAGGACAGGCCGGCGACGAGGAAGGTGCCGGCGAGCACCGGCGTGACCCGCTGCCAGCCGCCGTAGTCCGGGATCCGCTTCGAGCCGTGCCGCGTCACGAGGAAGCCGGCGATGAGGAACAGGCCGGCCGTCGAGAAGCCGTGGTTGACCATGTAGAGGGTCGAGCCGGCGCCACCGACGCTCGTCATCGCGAAGATGCCGAGGACGATGAAGCCGAAGTGGCTGATCGAGGTGAACGCGATGAGCCGCATCATGTCGGTCTGGCCGATGGCCAGCAGCGCGCCGTAGACGACCGAGATCACCGCGAGGGTGAGCACGACCGGCGTCGCCCAGTGCGAGGCCTCCGGGAAGAGCTGGAGGCAGAAGCGGATCATCCCGTAGGTGCCGACCTTGTCGAGGACGCCGACGAGGAGCACCGCGGTGGCCGGGCGCGACTCGGTGGCGGCGTCCGGGAGCCAGGTGTGCACCGGCCACATCGGGGCCTTGACCGCGAACGCGACGAAGAACGCGACGAACATCCAGCGCAGCGCGACGGTGGAGCCGTCGAGCCCGCCGATCAGCTTCTCGACGAGGAAGCCGTCCTGGCCGCCGGGGCCCACGAAGTAGACCGCGATGACGCCGACGAGCATGACGAGACCGCCGGCCAGCGAGAAGAGGAGGAACTTCATCGCCGCGTACTGCCGCTGCGGACCGCCGTACATCCCGATGAGGAAGTACACCGGGATGAGCATCGCCTCGAAGAAGACGTAGAAGAGGAAGACGTCGGTGGCGGCGAAGACGCCGACCATGAACGCCTCGAGGACGAGCATCAGCGCGAAGTAGCGCTTCATCCGCCCGAACTCGGCCTCGTCGACGTCGTTCCACGCGGCGAGCACGCAGACCGGGGTGAGGATGGCGGCCATGACGATGAGGGCGAGCGCGATGCCGTCGACACCGAGTGCGTAGGAGACGCCGAACTGCGGGATCCAGGAGTGGGTCTCGGTCAGCTGGAACATCCTGCCCGAGCCGCTGTCGAAGGCGACCCACGCGGCGACCGCGAGGACGAGCGTGACCAGCGTCGTGCCCAGGGCCACCGGGCGCACGAGCCGGGCCGAGCCGACGGGCAGCGCCGCGACGACGACCGCGCCGAGCACCGGCACGACCATCATGAGCGTGAGCAGGGGCAGGGAGGTCACTGGATCACCCACAGAGCACCGAGGACGGCGACGACACCGGTGAGCATCGTCAGGGCATACGACCGGGCGTAGCCGGTCTGGAGGCGACGCAGCCTCGAGGAGAACCCGCCGACGAGGGCGGCGAGGCCACCGGCGGCGCCGTCGACCCCCTTGCCGTCGACGAAGACGAGTGAGCGGGTCAGGTGGATGCCCGGCCGCATGAACAGGCCCTCGTTGACGGCGTCCTGGTAGAGGTCGACGCGGGCGGCGCGGGTGAGCACCGAGCCGCGGGGGGCGACCTCGGGGACGTCCTCGCGCCAGTACTGGCGCCAGGCGAGGTAGATGCCACCGGCGACGAGCAGGAGGGTCAGGCCCATGAGCGGGTACTGGCCGATGACCGCCTCCTCCTCGCCGTGCTCGCCGACGACCGGCGACAGCCAGGAGACGATCGGCGCCGTCGCCGCGAACGGCCAGGCGAGCAGCAGGCCGAGGAGGGCCGAGCCGGCGGCCAGCACCATCATCGGGACGGTCATGATCCTCGGCGACTCGTGCGGGTGCACCTCGTCGGTCCAGCGCTTCTCGCCGTGGAACGTCATGAAGAACAGGCGGGACATGTAGAACGCGGTGATGCCGGCGCCGACGAGCGCGGCACCGCCGAGCACCCACGGCTTCCAGCCCTCGCCGACGAACGCGGCCTCGATGATCTTGTCCTTGGACCAGAAGCCGGAGAACGGCGGCACGCCGAGGATGGCCAGCCAGCCGAGCGCGAACGTGCCCCAGGTGATCTTCATGGCCCCGGAGAGCCCGCCGAAGCGGCGCATGTTCACCTGGTCGTCCATGCCGTGCATGACCGACCCGGCGCCGAGGAACATCCCGGCCTTGAAGAAGCCGTGGGTCAGCAGGTGGAAGATCGCGAAGGCGTACCCGACCGGGCCGAGCCCCGCGGCGAGCATCATGTAGCCGATCTGGCTCATCGTCGAGGCCGCGAGGGCCTTCTTGATGTCGTCCTTGGCGCAGCCGACGACCGCCCCGAAGATGAGCGTCACCGCCCCGACGAGGGCCACGGCGAGCGCGGCGTCCGGGGCGGCGTCGAAGATGACGTGCGAGCGGACGACGAGGTAGACGCCGGCGGTGACCATCGTCGCGGCGTGGATCAGCGCGGACACCGGCGTCGGGCCGGCCATCGCGTCCCCGAGCCAGGACTGCAGGGGGAACTGCGCGGACTTGCCGCACGCGCCGACGAGCAGGAGCAACCCGATGGCGGTGAGCGTCGACTGGTTCGCGCCGCCGACCGCCTCGTTGACGGTCTTGTAGTCGACCCCGCCGAAGGCGATGAACATCGTCATGATCGCGATGGACAGCCCGAGGTCGCCGACCCGGTTGACGAAGAAGGCCTTGTTCGCGGCGGTGGCGTAGGCGGGGTTCCAGTTCCAGAACCCGATGAGGAGGTAGGACGCGAGGCCGACGCCCTCCCAGCCGACGAAGAGCAGCAGGTAGCTGTCCGCGAGGACGAGCAGGAGCATCGACGCCACGAAGAGGTTGAGGTAGGCGAAGAAGCGCCGCTTGTCCGGGTCGTGCTCCATGTACCCGAGCGAGTACACGTGGATGAGCGACCCGACGAACGTGATGAGCATGACGAACGCGAGCGACAGCGGGTCGACGAGCAGCCCGAGGTCGAGGTTGAAGGACCCCGCCGGCACCCAGCTCCACAGCGTGAGGTGGTGCGCGCGCTCACCCGCCGCCTGGCCGAGCAGCTGGACGAGGATGACGACCCCCACGCCGAAGCTCGCCCAGGACAGCCCGGTCGCGAGGCCCGGGCCGACCTTGTCGGTGCGTCGCCCGCCGAGCAGCAGGACGGCCGCACCGAGGAGGGGCAGCGCGACGAGCAGCCACGCGACCGACGCGGCGCCGGTCGCGGCGCCCGCGGTCATCGCGCCGCCCTCGGTGATCAGTGAGTGCACGTCTACTCCTTCAGAGCTTCAGCAGGTTCGCGTCGTCGACCGAGGCCGACCGGCGGGACCGGAAGATCGCCATGATGATCGCGAGGCCGACGACGACCTCGGCGGCCGCGACGACCATGACGAAGAGGGCGAGGACCTGGCCGTCGAGCGTGCCGTGCATCCGGGCGAAGGTCACGAAGACCAGGTTCGCCGCGTTGAGCATCAGCTCGACGCCCATGAAGACGATGATCGCGTTGCGCCGGGTGAGGACGGTCGCGCCCCCGATGACGAAGAGGACCGTCGCCAGGTAGACGTAGTTGACGAGGCTCATCGCTCGCTCCCCTCGCGCACGTCGCGCTCGATCTGGCGCTCGCCCTCGGTGTAGACCTCGGGCGAGCGGTTCTGCTCGCGGGCGGTGAGCACGCGCGAGACGGACAGCTCGGACGGCGTGCCGTCGGGCAGCAGCGCCGGGGTGTCGACGGCGTTGTGCCGCGCGTAGACGCCGGGGGCCGGCAGGCCGGCGAGGTACTTGCCCTCCTGGAAGCGCCGGCGGCTCCACTCCTTCTGGTCCGGGCCCTTGCCGAGTCGCTCGCGGTGGGCGAGGACCATCGCGCCGAGGGCGGCCGTGATGAGGAGCGCGCTCGTGATCTCGAAGACCCAGACGTACCGGCCGAAGATCAGCTGCGCGACACCGGAGACGTTGCCGGTCTCGGCGTTGACCGAGGCCACGCCCGCGGGCGCCCCCCAGGTGACGTGCCCGACCGAGAAGCCGAGGATGCCGCCGAGCCCGATGACCAGCACGAGGGTGGCCCACCGCTGCCCGGTGATCGTCTCGACGAGGCTGTCGCTGGAGTCGACGCCGATGAGCATGACGACGAACAGGAAGAGCATCATCACGGCGCCGGTGTAGACGAAGATCTGGATGACCCCGAGGAAGTCGGCGTCCTGGGCGATGTAGAAGACGCCGAGGATGATCATCGCCAGGGCCATGCCGAGCGCGGCGTGCACGGCCTTCCTCGCGAAGACCAGGCCGAGCGCCCCGAGCACCGCGAGGGGCCCGAGGATCCAGAACATGATCTCCTCGCCGGTGCCGGTCACGAGCCCACCTCCGCGTCCTCGTCGGTGCGCGTGTGCTGCTCGACGTACTCGCGCTGGCCGTCCGTGGCCTCGGTGACCTTGCCGAGGTAGTAGTCGCGCTCCTCCATGCCGTCGACCATCGGGAACGGCGGGCGCAGCATGCCCGGCTGGAGCGGGGCGAGGAGCTGGTCCTTGGTGTAGATGAGGTCGGCGCGGTTGTCGTCGGCGAGCTCGTAGAAGTTGGTCATCGTCAGGGCCCGGGTCGGGCACGCCTCGATGCACAGCCCGCAGAAGATGCAGCGCAGGTAGTTGATCTGGTAGACGCGGCCGTAGCGCTCCCCGGGGCTGAACCGGCCGGCGCCGCCCTCGGTGTCGTCGTTGTTCGCGCCCTCGACGAGGATCGCGTCGGCCGGGCAGGCCCACGCGCACAGCTCGCAGCCGACGCACTTCTCGAGGCCGTCGGGGTGGCGGTTCAGCTGGTGGCGGCCGTGGAACCGCGGCTGGGTCGGGCGCTTCTCCTCCGGGTACTCCTCCGTCGCGACCTTCCGGAACATCGTCGAGAAGGTGACGCCGAAGCCGGCGACGGGGGCGAACAGGTCGGAGAGGAAGCCGGACTTCCTCTGCTCGTCAGCCACGAGTGGCCTCCTCGGTGTCGGGCCGGGTGGTCAGGGCGGGCGCGGTGAGCGAGGGCTCGCGCAGCCGCTGCCCGGGCATCGGGGGCACCGGGTGCCCCCCGGCGTACGGGTCGATCTCCTCGGGGATGCCGGGGTGCTGCCTCGCCTCGCGCCGCTCGGCCCGGCTGTCCCACAGCCAGCCGACGACGAGCGCGCCGACGGCGATGACGCCGACGAGGGCGAGCGAGAACACCGGGAAGCTGCGGCCGGCGAAGACGACGTCACCCCCGAGCCAGCCCTGCTGGCCGGCGCGGAAGAACGCGACGAGCACGACCCAGCCGAGGGTGGCCGGGATGAGGAACTTCCAGCCGAAGCGCATGAACTGGTCGTAGCGGACCCGGGGCAGCGAGCCGCGCAGCCAGACGAAGAAGAACATGAACAGCCAGAGCTTGGCGGTGAACCAGAGCACGCCCCACCAGCCCTCGTTGAACATCCCGCCGTTGATCGCCGCGATGCCGGGAGGGGCCTCGTAGCCGCCGAGGAACATCGTCGTGGCCAGGGCCGAGACGGTGAACATGTTGATGTACTCGCCGAGGAAGAACATCGCGAAGCGCATCGAGCCGTACTCGGTGTGGAACCCGCCGGTCAGCTCGCCCTCGCCCTCGGCGAGGTCGAACGGGAGGCGGTTGGTCTCGCCGACCATCGTGATGACGTAGACGAAGAAGCTGAAGAACGCCGGCACGACGAACCAGAGGTCGCGCTGGGCGCCGACGATCTGCGAGGTCGACATCGACCCGGCGTAGAGGAAGACGGCGACGAGCGAGAGGCCCATCGCGATCTCGTAGGAGATCATCTGCGCCGAGGAGCGCAGGCCACCCATGAGCGGGTAGGTCGAGCCCGAGGACCAGCCGGCGAGCACGACGCCGTAGATGCCGACGCCGGCGACCGCGAGCACGAGGAGCACCGCGACGGGGGTGTCGGTGAGCTGGAACGGCGTCGAGTGGCCGAACATCGAGACCTTGCCGGCGAGCGGCATGATCGAGAACGAGACGAAGCACATCGTCGCCGTGATGAGCGGCGCGAGGGTGAAGACGAAGGCGTCGGCGGCCTTGGGCCGCACGTCCTCCTTGAGCATCGACTTCATGCCGTCGGCCAGGGTCTGCAGGAGGCCGAACGGGCCGTTGCGGTTCGGGCCGGGGCGCTGCTGCATCCGCCCGATGACGCGACGCTCGAACCAGATGACGAGCAGCGTCGAGACGAGCAGGTACACGAAAATGATGAGCGCCTTGACGAGGCTCAGCCACAGCGGGGTGTCGGAGAAGTCGGCGACCGGGTTGTCGGTGTTCGCGGTGGCCAGGCCAGCGAGGGCGGGGACGCTGCTCATGCGGAGACCTCCTGGGTCGCCGGGGTGACGGTGACGAGCGCACCGGGTGCACCCGCGAGGGTCGCCCGCAGGTCACAGCCCTGCGAGTTCGTGGGGAGCCAGACGACGTGGTCGGCCATCTCGCTGACCAGCACCGGCGCGGTGACCGTGGTCTGCGCGGCCCGCACGGTGAGGTGGTCGCCGTCGACGACGCCGAGCGCCGCCGCGGTGCTCGCCGAGATCCGGGCCACCGGCCGGGGCGCGGTCCCCGCGAGGAACGGCTCGCCGTCCTGGAGGGAGCCGCGGTCGAGCAGGTGGCGCCACGTCGCGAGGACGAGCGTCCCCTCGGTGAGCTCGGGGACCTCACCGGCCTCGGTGGTCGGCGCCGCCGGGCGCGCACCGCCCCACGGGCCGAGCTGCTGCATCTCGGTGCGGACCTCGCGCAGGGTGCGGGTGCCGAGGAACTCGCCCATCTCGTCGGCGAGCATCTCGAGCGCGCGGTAGTCGCTGACGTACGCGGTGTCGAGGGCGGCCTCGAACGGGCGGACCCGGCCCTCCCAGTCGACGAACGACCCGCCCTTCTCGGCGTGCGCGGCGACCGGCAGGACGACGTCGGCGTGCTCGGTGACCGCCGAGCGCCGGATCTCGAGCGAGACGACGAACGGGGCCCGCAGCGCCGCGGCGGCGCCGTCGACCCCGAGGTCGGCGGGGTCGACCCCACCGACGACGAGGGCGTCGAGCTCACCGGCGGCGGCCGCGGCGACGATGCCGGCGGTGTCGCGTCCGGGGGCCTCGGGGAGCGGGCCGACCTGCCACACGGTCGCGACCTCGTCGCGGGCGGCGGGGTCGGCGACCGGGCGGCCACCGGGCAGGAGGGTCGGCAGGGCGCCGGCCTCGAGCGCACCGCGCTCTCCCGCCCGGCGCGGGACCCACGCGAGGCGGGCGCCGGTGCTCTCGGCGAGGGCGGCGGCGGCGCTCAGCGCGCCGGGGACCATGGCGAGCCGCTCGCCGACGAGGACGATGCCGCCCTCGCGCAGGCCGCGGCCGGCCTCGGCGACGACCTCGGTGCCCGAGCCCTCTCCGAGGGCGCGCAGCACCTCGGGCTCGGTGCCCGGGGCGGTCGGGATGAGCGTGCCGCCCATCTTCGCGAGGCCACGGGTCGCCACGGGCGAGACCGCGAACACCCGGGTACGGTTCTTGCGGAACGCCTTCCGCAGGCGCAGGAAGACGATCGGGGACTCGTCCTCGGGCTCGAAGCCGACGAGGACGACGTGCGAGGCGGCCTGGAGGTCGGTGTAGGTGACCGCGCCGCCGTCCGGACCGGTCCCGACGACCGTCGAGGCGAGGAAGTCGGCCTCCTCGGCGCTGTGCGGGCGGGCCCGGAAGTCGACGTCGTTCGTGCCCAGCACGGTGCGGGCGAACTTGCCGTAGGCGTAGGCGTCCTCGGCACTGACCCGGCCGCCGACGAGCACACCGGCCCGCGCGCCGCGCAGCCCGGCGGCCGCCCGCTCGAGGGCCTCACGCCACGACGCGACGCGCAGCTCGCCGTCCTCGCCGCGGACCATCGGGAACTCGACGCGGTCGCCGACCTGGGTGTAGGCGAAGGCCCATCGGCCCTTGTCGCAGTTCCACTCCTCGTTGACCAGCGGGTCGGCCGAGGCCATCCGGCGCAGCACGGTGCCGCGGCGGTGGTCGGTGCGCGTCGCGCAGCCGCTCGCGCAGTGCTCGCAGACGCTCGGGGTCGACACGAGGTCGAACGGGCGCGAGCGGAAGCGGTAGGCGGCGCCGGTCAGCGCGCCGACCGGGCAGATCTGGACGGTGTTGCCGGAGAAGTAGGACTCGAACGGCTTCTCCTCGTAGATGCCGACCTGCTGCAGCGCGCCGCGCTCGACGAGGGCGATGAACGGGTCGCCGGCGACCTGGTCGGAGAAGCGGGTGCAGCGGGCGCAGAGCACGCAGCGCTCGCGGTCGAGGAGGACCTGCGAGGAGATGTTGATCGGCTTGGGGTAGGTGCGCTTGACGTCCTCGAAGCGCGAGGTGGCGCGGCCGTTGCTCATCGCCTGGTTCTGCAGCGGGCACTCGCCACCCTTGTCGCAGACCGGGCAGTCGAGCGGGTGGTTGATGAGCAGCATCTCCATCACGCCCTTCTGCGCCTTGTCGGCGCCCTCGGACGTGTACTGCGTCTTGACGACCATCCCCGGGGCGACGGTCATCGTGCACGAGGCCTGGGGCTTCATCCGGCCGGGGGGGCCCTGCATCTGGGTCGGCTCCCCCGGCGTGCCGTCGGGCCCGGGGCGGCCGGGCATCCAGACCTCGACGAGGCACTGGCGGCAGGCACCGACCGGGTCCAGGCCCGGGTGGTCGCAGAAGCGCGGGATGTCGATCCCGGCCTGCTCGGCGGCGCGGATGATGAGCGTGCCCTTGGGCACGGACACCTCGACGTCGTCGATGCTCAGCGTGACGAGCTCGACCGGGGCCTGGGTCTCGGGCGTGGCAGTCATGCGGAGACGGTCTCCTTCGCGCCGCCTGCCGTGGCCCACACGGTCGAGGCGGCCCGGTCGAACGGGCAGCCACCGTGGGTCAGGTGGGCGACGTACTCGTCGCGGAAGTACTGGATCGAGCTCGTGATCGGGCTCGTCGCGCCGTCACCGAGGGCGCAGAACGCACGGCCCAGGATGTTGTCGCAGATGTCGAGGAGCTTGTCGAGGTCCTCCTCGCTGCCCTCCCCGTGCTCGAGCCGGCCGAGGATCTGCTTGAGCCACCAGGTGCCCTCTCGGCACGGGGTGCACTTGCCGCACGACTCGTGCATGTAGAAGTCGGTCCAGCGGTCGACGGCGCGCACGACGCACACGGTCTCGTCGAAGACCTGGAGGGCCCGCGTGCCGAGCATCGAGCCGGCCGCGGCGACCGACTCGAAGTCGAGCGGCACGTCGAGGTGCTCCGGGGTGAAGATCGGCGTCGAGGACCCGCCGGGGGTCCAGAACTTCAGCTCCTTGTCGGGGTCGCGCATCCCGCCGGCCAGGTCGATCAGCTCGCGCATCGTGATGCCGAGCGGCGCCTCGAACTGGCCCGGGTTCCGCACGTGCCCGGAGAGGCTGAAGATGCCGAAGCCGGTGGACTTCTCGGTGCCCATGCCGGTGAACCAGTCGACGCCCTCGAGCACGATGCCGGGGACCGAGGCGATCGACTCGACGTTGTTGACCGAGGTCGGCCGGGCGTAGAGGCCGGCGGCACCGGGGAACGGCGGCTTGCTGCGCGGCTGGCCCCGGCGACCCTCGAGCGAGTCGAGGAGCGCGGTCTCCTCGCCGCAGATGTAGGCACCGGCGCCGGCGTGGACGGTGATGTCGACGGTGACGCCCGTGCCGTTGATGTCCGTCCCGAGCAACCCGGCGGCCCGGGCCTCCTCGACCGCCCGCAGGAGCCGGCGGTAGACGTGGACGACCTCGCCGCGCAGGTAGATGAACGCGTGCTCGCAGCCGATGGCGTACGAGGAGATGATCACCCCTTCGATGAGGACGTGCGGGTTGGCCATCATCAGCGGGATGTCCTTGCACGTGCCCGGCTCGGACTCGTCGGCGTTGACGACGAGGTAGCGGGGGCCGCCGTCCGGCGGGGCCATGAACGACCACTTCAGCCCGGTCGGGAAGCCGGCGCCGCCGCGGCCCCGCAGGGAGGAGTCCTTGACCATGGTCAGGACGTCGGCGGCCTCCATCCCGAGCGCCTTGTCGAGGGCCTTGTACCCTCCGCCCTCGCGGTAGGTCTGGAGCGTCCAGGACCGCTCGTGGTCCCAGTCGCGGGTGAGGATCGGGGTGAGCGTGGTCATCGCTGGCCCTTCCCGTCGCTGTCGTCGGTGCCGGCGGCGTCGTCGTCGGCGGAGTCGAAGAGGGTCGCCCCGGGCGAGGCGTCGTGGTCGGTGGGCACGTTCGCGCTCTGCGCCGAGACGGTGCTCGCCCGGCCCTTCGCGCTCTTCGGGGCCGCCTCCTGGGCGGGCGCGACGTCGACCGGGTCGGCCGTCGCGTCGGTCTCGCGCGCCACCCCGGAGACCCCGTCGCCCGTGGAGACGACCTCGGGGGCGGCCGGGGATGCCGTCGTCGACGCGGTCTTCTTCGTGGCCTTCTTCGCGGGCTTCCCCGCCGAGCCGGGCTTCTCCTCGCCGGGGGCGTCGTCGGCCTCGTCGCGCTCGGCGGCGGGCTCGGCCTTGTCGGCCTTCGCCTCGTCGTGCGCGGGCGTGACCTCGGTGCTGCCGGGGGCGTCCTTCGCGGGGGCCGAGCCGCCGGAGCGGGAGCCGTCGCCCTCGGGAGCGGTCCAGCCGTTGCGCTTCGCGATCTCGAGGCCGACGAGCGAGGCCGGGCCGGCACCGACGCCCTCGTCGGCGAGGCCGTCGCTGAACCCCGCGAGGGTACGACTGACCTGCTTGAAGGTGCACAGGCGGTTCGGCCCGCGGGTCGGGCGGACCTCGTCGCCGGCGCGCAGCCGGTCGACGAGCTCGACGGTCGACTCCGGCGTCTGGTTGTCGAAGAACTCCCAGTTGGCCATGACGACCGGCGCGTAGTCGCACGCCGCGTTGCACTCGATGCGCTCGAGCGTGACCTTGCCGTCGTCGGTGGTCTCGTCGTGACCGATGCCGAGGTGCTCCGAGACGGTCTCCCAGATCTCGTCGCCGCCCATCACCGCGCAGAGCGTGTTGGTGCAGACGCCGACCGTGTACTCGCCGTTGGGGTGGCGCTTGTACTGCGTGTAGAACGTCGCGACGCCGGAGACCTCGGCGGTCGTCAGGTCGAGCAGCTCGGCGCACAGGTCGATGCCGCGCCCGGTGACGTAGCCGTCGACGGACTGGACGAGGTGGAGCAGCGGGAGCAGCGCGGACCGCTTCTGCGGGTACCGCGCGATGACCTGCGCGGCGTCGGCGCGCAGGCCCGCCTCGACGTCGGCGGGGTACGGCTCCTTGGACTCCTCGGGCACCGTGAGGTGCCCGGAAGCGGACTGCAGACCGAAGTCACCGGCCATCAGCGGTCGACACCTCCCATGACGGGGTCGATGGAGGCCACGGCGACGATGACGTCGGCGACCTGCGATCCCTCGCACATCGCGGCCACGGCCTGGAGGTTGTTGAAGCTCGGGTCACGGAAGTGCGCCCGGTAGGGACGGGTGCCACCGTCGGAGACGGTGTGGCAGCCCAGCTCGCCCTTCGCGGACTCGACGGCCACGTACGCCTGTCCCGGCGGGACGCGGAAGCCCTCGGTGACGAGCTTGAAGTGGTGGATCAGCGCCTCCATCGAGGTGCCCATGATCTCGCGGATGTGGTCGAGGCTGTTGCCCTGGCCGTCGCCGCCGATGGCCAGCTGGGCCGGCCACGCGATCTTCTTGTCCTCGACCATGACCGGCTGGCCCTCGGTGCGCTGCAACCGGTCGAGGCACTGCTCGACGATCTTCAGCGACTCGTACATCTCGTCGATGCGGATCCGCAGGCGGTCGTAGGCGTCGCACCCGGTGCGGGTGATGACGTCGAAGTCGTAGGTCTCGTACCCGCAGTACGGCGCGGACTTGCGCAGGTCGTGCGGCAGGCCGGTGGAGCGCAGCACCGGGCCGGTGACACCGAGCGCGACGCAGCCGGTGAGGTCGAGGTACCCGACGCCGACCGTGCGGCCCTTGAGCAGCGGGTTCTCGTTGAGCAGCATCTCGAGCTCGCCGAGGCCGCGCCGGATCTCGCCGACGACGCCGCGGACCATGTCGACGGCACCGTGCGGGACGTCCTGCGCGACACCACCGGGGCGGATGTAGGCGTTGTTCATCCGCAGGCCGGTGATCGCCTCGAAGACCCGCAGGATGCGCTCGCGCTCACGGAAGCCGACCGTCATGACGGTCGTCGCGCCCATCTCCATGCCGCCGGTGCCGAGGGCCACGAGGTGGGAGTTGACGCGGGTCAGCTCCATCATCATCACGCGGATGATGGAGGCCCGCTCCGGGATGCGGTCGGTGACGCCGAGCAGCTTCTCGACCGAGAGGCAGTAGGCCGCCTCCTGGAACATCGGGGTGAGGTAGTCCATCCGGGTGCAGAACGTCACGCCCTGCGTCCAGGTGCGGAACTCCATGTTCTTCTCGATGCCGGTGTGCAGGTAGCCGATCCCCGCCCGCGCCTCGGTGACGGTCTCGCCGTCGAGCTCGAGGATGAGCCGGAGCACGCCGTGGGTCGACGGGTGCTGCGGACCCATGTTGACGACGATGCGCTCCTCGTGGAGGGCGGTCGCCTCGTCGACGAGGTCGTTCCAGTCGCCCCCGGAGACGGTGAAGACGCGCGCGCCCTCGGTGTCGTCGTCGACCGACGCGCCGTAGGGGTCGTTGCCCGGCAGCGACGGGTCGAGGCCGGGGCTCGGCGCCGAGTCGTCGTAGATGGTGTCCTGGTCGTGGGTCGTCATCAGCTGTACGCCCTCCGCTCGTCGGGCGGCGGGACGGTGCCGCCCTTGTACTCGACGGGGATGCCGCCGAGCGGGTAGTCCTTGCGCTGCGGGTGGCCCGGCCAGTCGTCGGGCATGAGGATGCGGGTGAGCGCCGGGTGGCCGTCGAACTGGATGCCGAACATGTCCCAGGTCTCGCGCTCGTGCCAGTCGTTGCCGGGCCAGACCTCGACGACCGACGGGATGTGCGGGTCGGTGTCGGGGCAGGTGACCTCGAGCCGGATCCGGCGGCTGCCGTGGGTGATCGAGAGCAGCGGGTAGACGGCGTGCAGCTCACGGCCGGCCTCGCCGGGGTAGTGGACGCCGGAGACGCCCATGCACATCTCGAAGCGCAGGGCCGGGTGGTCGCGCAGGGTGCGGGCGACCTCGAGGAGGTGCTCGCGCCGGACGAAGAGGGTCATCTCGCCGCGGTCGACGACGACCTTCTCGACGGCGCCGCCGAGGCCGGGTCCCTCCTCGAGGGCGGTGGCGAGCAGGTCGGCGACCTCGTCGTAGTAGCCGCCGTACGGGCGCGGGCTCGCGCCGGGCAGGAGGGTCGGGGTGACGAGGCCGCCGTAGCCGGTGGTGTCCTGGCCCCGGGTCGCGCCGAACATGCCCCGCCGCTCACCGATCTGCACCGGCTCGGAGTCGGCGCCGGCGAGCTCGACGACCCGGCCGCCGCCCGTGTGCTGCGCGGTGTCCGAGGACTGCGGGTCGTCGTCCGTGCGGGTGGCCGCGGTGTCGGCCTCCTTGTCGGGGACCGGGGCCCCCTCGCCGCTCTCGAGGTGCTTCGGGTCCTTGCTCTCGTCGCTCATCCGAGGAGGTTCTTCCCGGCCGGCGCAGCGAGGTGCGCGAGGTGGTCGTGGGTGGGGGGCATCAGCGAGGTCGGCGTGGCCCGCAGGGCGGCCTCCTCCGCGGCCCGGGCCGCCGCGACCCGGTTGACGCCGAGCTTGCTGTTCTGGATCTGCCCGTGCAGCTCGATGATCGCGTTGAGCAGCATCTCCGGGCGCGGCGGGCAGCCGGGCAGGTAGATGTCGACCGGGATGACGTGGTCGACGCCCTGGACGATGGCGTAGTTGTTGAACATTCCGCCCGAGGAGGCGCAGACGCCCATCGAGATGACCCACTTCGGGTTCGGCATCTGGTCGTAGACCTGGCGGACGACGGGCGCCATCTTCTGGCTCACCCGGCCGGCGACGATCATCAGGTCGGCCTGGCGGGGCGTGGCGGAGAACCGCTCCATCCCGAACCGGGCGATGTCGTAGTCGGGGGTCCCGACCGCCATCATCTCGATGGCACAGCACGCGAGGCCGAAGGTGGCCGGCCAGATCGAGGCCTTGCGCATGTACCCGACGACGTTCTCGAGCGTCGTGAGGACGAACCCCGCGGGCAGCTTCTCCTCGAGTCCCATCACGCCTCCCAGGCGGTGTTGACGGTGGTGCGGTCGGTGCTCAGTCCCACTCCAGGCCGCCCCGCTTCCAGACGTAGGCGTAGGCGACGAACACCGTGATGATGAAGAGGACCATCTCGACGAGGGCGAAGAGGCCGAGCTGGTCGAAGGCGACCGCGAAGGGGTAGAGGAACACCGACTCGATGTCGAAGATGATGAAGAGCATCGCGGTGAGGAAGTACTTGACCGGGACGCGCCCGCCGCCGGCGGCCCGGGGGGTGGGCTGGATGCCGCACTCGTAGGCCTCCATCTTCGCCCGGTTGTAGCGCTTCGGGCCGACGACGAGGCTGGTCCCCACCGACAGCGCCGCGAAGCCGAAGCCGAGCGCCAGGAGGATGAGGAGGGGGACGTAGGGGTTGCTCATCGCGGGCGGACTCCCCTTTCGCTGCTCGGGATCGTCGGGTGGTCGACGGGCGCCGGGGCCGCGTGCGGCGTCCCGGCCATCCTAGGGGGCGTGACGTACGTCGCACCCAGGGGCGTGTCGCCCCCGGTCTCGGCGCGGCGAACCGCGCGCGGCGTGGTGGTCACGGGTCCCTCTTGCTGCTTGTGAACGTCTTCACGAACGTCGGCAGTCTAGGACGCGCCCCGGACGGCCTGAACTGAGGTATGCCTAACCCTCGACGGGCGCCTTCGTCGCGCGGTGGAGGGCGACGACGCCGCCGCTCAGGTCGCGCCACTCCACGCCCGACCACCCGGCCGCGGCGACCCGCGTCGCGAGGCCGCGCTGGTCGGGCCACGCCTGGATCGACTCCGCGAGGTAGACGTAGGAGTCGGGGTTGGAGCTGACCGTGCGGGCGATCCGCGGCAGCGAGCCCATGAGGTAGGTGGAGTACACCCGACGGAAGGCCCGGTTCGTCGGAGTGCTGAACTCGCACACCACGAGTCGGCCACCGGGCTTGGTCACCCGGAGGAACTCGCGCAGCGCGGCGTCGGGGTCGGAGACGTTGCGCAGCCCGAAGCTCATCGTCACGACGTCGAAGCTGTCGTCGGCGAACGGGAGGCGCATCGCGTCGGCCGCGGTGAAGCCGAGGTCGGAGCGGCGGCGGTGCCCGACGCGCAGCATCCCGAGGGAGAAGTCGGCCGGGACGACGTCGACGCCGGAGTCGGCGAACGGCTCGCTGCTCGTGCCCGTGCCGGCGGCGATGTCGAGGACGCGCTGACCGGGGCGGGCGTCGCAGGCGGCGACGACGGCACGTCGCCACAGCCGGTCCTGGCCGAGGGAGAGCACGTCGTTGGTCACGTCGTAGCGGGAGGCGACGTCGTCGAACATCGCGGCGACGTCGCGGGGGTCCTTCTCGAGGGAGGCGCGGGACATGCGCGCCATCCTCCCACCGATGCCGGGGGCCGCGGCACGGCGCCGTATCGTTGCCTGCTGATGACCTCGCTCCCCGCGGGCCGCCCGGCCCCCGCTGCCGCGGCGGCGCCCCTCGTGGCCCGCACGGTGCCTCTCGACCCCGCGCTCGCCGCCGACCTGATCGCCGTGCTGCCCTCCGGGACCGCGACGGCACCGTGCTCGTGGGTGCGCCGCGGTGAGGGCCTCGTCGGCTGGGGCCGCGCCGCGTCGCACGTCGCGCACGGCGCCGACCGGTTCGCCGAGCTGTCGGCGTGGTGGGAGGGGCTGGTCGGGCCGGCCGTCGTGCGCGACGAGGTCGACCTGCCGGGCACCGGTCCGGTGGCCTTCGGGTCGGTCGCGTACGCCGACGGGTCGCCGGCCGGGGGGACGCTCGTCGTGCCCGAGGTCGTCGTCGGGCGGCGGGGCGGGCGCGCCTGGCTGACGACGATCAGCGCCGGCCCCTCGGTCGCCGCCGTCCCGGGGACGGTCGAGGTGGTGGCGCAGCCGGTGCCGCCGCGCCCGGTCGACGTCGCGTTCTCCGACGGGGCGCTCGAGCCCGGCGCGTGGGAACGGGCCGTCGCCACGGCCGTCGAGCGCATCACCGCCGGCGAGCTGGACAAGGTCGTGCTGGCGCGCGACCTCGGGGTCACCGCGCACGACGCCATCGACGTCCGCTGGCTGCTGCGCCGGCTCGCCGAGCGCTACGACACGACGTGGGTCTTCGCCGTCGACGGGCTGGTCGGCGCGACGCCCGAGCTGCTCGTGCGCCGCGAGAAGGGGCTCGTGACGTCGCGGGTGCTGGCCGGGACCATCCGGCCGACCGGCGACGACGCGCACGACCTGGCGCTGGCCGCGTCGCTGGCCCGTTCGTCCAAGGACCTCGAGGAGCACGAGTACGCGGTGCGCTCGGTGGCCGATGCCCTTGCGCCGCACTGCTCCTCGATGAACGTGCCGGAGGCGCCGTTCGTCCTCCACCTGTCCAACGTCATGCACCTGGCCACCGACGTCGCCGGGGTGCTCGTCGACGACACCTCGTCGCTCCGGCTCGCGGCCTCGCTCCACCCCTCGGCGGCCGTGTGCGGCACCCCCCGGCTCGTCGCCGACGAGGTCATCGCCGAGCTCGAGCACATGGACCGCGGCCGGTACGCCGGACCGGTCGGCTGGATCGACGCCGACGGCGACGGCGAGTGGGGCATCGCGCTGCGCTGCGGCGCCGTCGACCCGCAGGACCCGTCGCGGATGCGGCTGTTCGCCGGCTGCGGCATCGTCGCCGGGTCGGTCCCGGCCGACGAGCTGGCCGAGTCCGCGGCCAAGCTCGTCCCGATGCGCGACGCGCTGACCGCCTGACGCCCGCCCCCCGGACGCCCCGGGACCCGCTCAGGTGAAGGGCGGGCGGGCGTCGACGGCGACCGAGCGCCGGCCGGCCCAGCGCCACACCCGGGCGGCGCGGTCGCGGTCCTCGTCGGTGACGAGGTTGCCCATCCAGCGGAGGGCGAGGGTCATCAGCCAGTCGCTGCGCATCCCGACCGGGCCGAGCGCGGCGAGGGTGCGGGGCACCGTGAAGACCCCGGCCAGCCGCCGGGCGATGGAGAACGCCTCGCCGTAGTGGTCGCGCAGCAGCGCCGGCCAGACCCTCGCGAGGTCGTCGTCGAGGTGGAGGGCGACGAGCCGACCGGTCTCGAGGCCGTAGTCGATGCCCTCGCCGTTGAGGGGGTTGACGCACGCGGCGGCGTCCCCGACGAGCGCCCAGTTGGGTCCGGCGACGTTCGACACGGCTCCGCCCATCGGCAGCAGCGCGCTCGTCGGCATCCGCTGCTCGCCGGTCAGCCCGAAGTCGGCCCGCCGCTCGTCGGTGTAGCGGCGCATCAGCGGCTTGACGGCGACGTCGGCCGGCCGGCGGGTCGTCGCCAGCGTGCCGACGCCGACGTTCACCTGCCCGCCGCCGAGCGGGAAGATCCAGCCGTAGCCGGGCAGCGCCTCGCCGGCCTCGCCGCGCAGCTCGAGGTGGCTGGAGATCCACGGGTCGTCGGCGCGGTCGGAGTCGACGTAGCACCGCCCGGCGACGGCGTAGACGGTGTCCTGGTGCCACTCGCGGCCGAGCACCTTGCCGAGCCCGGAGCGCACGCCGTCGGCGACGACCAGTCGCTCGCAGGCGATCTCGTGGGTGCTGCCGTCTCCGCGGCGGAAGGTGACCGACCGGACGCGCCCGCCCTCGAGCGTGGCGTCGACGGCCTTGCTCCCCTCGACCCCGGTGGCGCCGGCCTTGAGGGCGGCCTCGCGGATGCCGGCGTCGAGCTCGGTGCGCGGCACGGCCGAGCCGTGGTCGGGGAGCGTGCCGCCGGGCCACGGGAGGTGGAGGGTCTGGCCGAAGCCGTGCGCGCGCAGGCCCTGGTTGACGGTGTGCGCGCGGACCCAGTCGCCGAGGTCGAGCCGGTCGAGCTCGGCGATGGCGCGGGGGGTCAGGCCGTCGCCGCACGTCTTGTCGCGCGGGAAGGTCGCGGCGTCGGCGAGGACGACGTCGCGCCCGGCGCGGGCGGCCCAGGCCGCCGCGGCGGACCCGGCGGGGCCGGCGCCGACGACGAGGACGTCGGTGCGGGTGGGGGTGGTCGGCACGGGTCGATTCTCGCAAGCCCGCGGGCTCCGGCCGAAATCGGCTCCGGTCAGCCGTCGAGGGTGCGAGCCGCGAGGTCGCGCAGCGCGGCGTGCCCGGAGCGGTGGCTCGAGCGGTCGACGGGCACCTGGACGACGCGGAGGCCGTCCGGCCGCCGGGCGACCGCGGCAGCGAGGGCGTCTCGGGTGGTCACCACCTCGTGGGCGACGCCGTGGGCGGCGCAGAGGGCCGCGAGGTCGGTGCCGGTCGGGGTGCCGAAGACCCGCTCGAAGGTCGCGGCCCGCTCGGGGGCTCCGTGCTCGAGGGTCGTGAAGATGCCGCCGCCGTCGTCGTCGACGACCACCACGGTGAGGTCGGGCCGCGGCTCGGCGGGACCGACGAGCAGCCCGTTCGTGTCGTGGAGGAAGGTGAGGTCGCCGAGCAGCGCGTGCGTCGGCCGGCCGAGGCCGAGCGCCACGCCCGCGGCCGTCGAGACCATCCCGTCGATGCCCGCGAGCCCGCGGTTGGCGACCACCCGGATCCCCCCGCCGGGATCGCCGGCGCGGCCGGTCGTCGCGAGGTCGAGGTCGCGCACCGGGTTCGACGAGCCGAGGACGAGGACCGCGTCGGGCGGGAGGGCGTCGTGCACGGCGGCTGCCACCGCCAGCCCGCTCGGCCACGGGAAGTCCTGCGCGGCAACCGCATCCGCGACGCGGCGTCCGGCCTCGTCCCACCCCTGCGCCCAGGCGCCGCGTCCGGTGGGAACGCCTCCCGGGTCGGCCGTCAGCGCCGCCCACGGATGGACGAGGGCGGCGGCGTGCGACGGGTCCGCCCAGGTCCCCGCTCCGCGCACGACCTCGACCCGCATCCCGGGCCGGCGCAGCAGGGCGGCGACCGGACGGGCCAGGGTGACCCGACCGACGACGACGACCCGCTCCGGGAGGTGGGCGTCGAGCCATCCGGTGGCGGTGAGCAGCAGCGGGCCGTGCGGGAGGGCGCCCGCGCGCGCGGACGGACCAGCGAACGGCTCGGCGACGACGGGGTGGCCGCGGCCGACGGCCCAGTCGACGGCCTCCTGCCCGGACACCACGTCGCCGGTGTCGCCGACGACCACGAGGGTGCGCTCGACGTGTTCGATGCTCCCGGCCGGCACCGTGGGGACCGCGAGGCGCACCTCGGTCCACGGTGCGCCGCCCGGCCGGCCGGCGAGGTGCTCCGCCGGCGGGTCGTCGTCGGGCGCCAGGGGGTCGCGGAAGGCGACGTCGACGTGCACCGGGCCCGGCTCCGCCCCGAGCGCGCCGGTGGCGGCGGCGAGCGCACGGCACACGGTCGTGCGCCACGCAGGCATCCGCCCGTCGCCGGGCTCCGGGACCGCGTCCGGGGCCGGCAGGTCGGCCTCGAAGCGCACGACGCCGGCGAACATCCCGGGCTGGGTCGTCGTCTGGTTGGCCCCGGTCCCCCGCAGCTCGTGCGGCCGGTCGGCGGAGAGGACGACGAGGGGAACGCCGGCGTGGTGGGCCTCGAGCACCGCCGGGTGGAGGTTGGCCACCGCCGTGCCCGACGTCGTGACGACCGCGGCCGGACGCCCCGAGCCCTTCGCCAGCCCGAGGGCGAGGAAGCCGGCCGACCGCTCGTCCACCCGCACGTGGAGGCGGAGGTGTCCGGCGGCCTCGGCGGCGACGAGGGCGTACCCGAGCGGCGCCGAGCGCGACCCCGGGGCGAGCACGACGTCGCGGACCCCGCCGCGGGCCAGCTCGTCGACGAGGACGGACGCGAGCGCGGAGGAGGGGGTCACGGGCGGCGATTCTGCCAGCCCCGGACCCCCGCCCGCCGCGCTACGGGGTCCCGGCCAGCCGGCGCAGCCCCGCCTCGACGGCAGGCCCGACCGACGCCGGACCGCCGACGACGACCAGGTCGTCGGCCCGCAGGCGCAGGGTCTCCTGGCCGGTCTGCGGCGGCAGGTTCGACGCCGCACCGAGCAGCAGGGGCTGGGACACCGCCCCGGCCGCCGCCCCGGCCGTCAGCCCGTCGGGGAAGTTCTCGCCGGACGCGACCCAGGCGTCGCCGAGGTACCAGAACGCCCGGCTGACCGTCGCAGCCACCGCCCACCGGTCGCGGCCCCCGAGCCGGATGACCGGGTTCGTCGAGTACGCGTTCAGCTGGCTCAGGACGCGGTCGCTGACACTGCCGGCACCGCCGACGACGTAGATGTTCGTCGCGGGGGTCGAGCGCAGCTCGGCCGCCGTCGCCGCGGGGACGGCGTCGCGGGTCACGAGGAGCAGCCGGCCCTTGCGCTTGGCCACCGCCGGGCCCGCGGCGAGCGCGTCGGCGAACACCTGACCGGACGCGACGAGCACCGGTGGCGTGGCGCCGTTCGCGGTGCGGTGGGCGACCGCCGCCGCGACGGCGTACCGGTCGGCGCCGCCGATGCGCTCGACGGTGCCACCACCGACGAGCCCCTGGATCTCGGCGAGGACCGTGTCGGAGACCGTCCCCGGACCGCCGACGACGGTGACGGCGGTGGCCCCGAGCCGCTGGATCTCGGTGCGGGTCGCGTCCGGCAGCCGGTCGCGGCCGGTGAGCAGCAGCGGTGCGGGCAGCTGCCCGGCCCACGCGCTCGCGGTGAGCGCGTCGGCGAAGGTCTCACCGCTGGCGACGAGGACGCGGGCCGAGCCCCCCGGGTAGGAGCGGGCACTGACCCCGGCGGCGACGGCGTAGCGGTCGGCCCCGCCGACGCGGGTGACCGACGAGGTCGCCGGGGAGACCCGGACGACCCGGTCGTTCGTGCCGTTGGACGTCGTGAGGTAGAGCTTGCCGCCCGGGCCGGCGACGCTCCCGCGGACGCGGCCGTAGGTGCCGTCGTACAGGACCTGCGGGGTCCCGACCGTCTGCGTCCCGGCCGCGACCGGCATCCGGCGCACGTCGCTCTCCTTGAGCGTCGAGACCATGAGCGAGCCGGTCCAGTCGCCCCACTGCGAGCCGCCGAGGAACGAGGCGCCGGACGTCGCGAGCGTCGGTGTGCCCGAAGCCCACTGCGGCGACCGGTAGGCGCTGGCGGCCGAGCAGCCGGCGGGCGCGTTCGGGTTTCCTGCCCCGGTGTAGCAGGGCCACCCGTAGTTGCCCCCCGCGCGCAGGAGGTTGACCTCGTCGTCGGTGTTCGGGCCGTGCTCGACCTCCCACACCTCCGAGGTCCCCGGCCGCAGGGCGATGCCCTGCGGGTTGCGGTGGCCCATCGTGTAGACGACGTCGCGCCGGCCCTGGATGACCGGGTTCGTCGCCGGCACGCCGCCGTCGCGGGTCATCCGCAGGACCTTGCCGTTGAGGCTGGAGCGGTCCTGGGCGAGGTCCTGGACGCCTCCGTCACCCATCCCCAGCCAGAGGTAGCCGGCCTGGTCCATCTCGACCGCGCAGCCGTTGTGGTTGTTGTGGGCCTTCATCCCGCCACGCAGGAGGGTGGGGCCGGTGAACCGCGAGCCGGAGACGGTGTACCGCAGCAGCTGGTTGACCCACCCGCCGCTGCCGGTGTACTCGCGGGAGGCGCACACGTAGACGTACGGGTGCGAGCGGAAGTCGGTGTCGACGGCGATGCCGAGGAGGCCGGCCTCGCTCACCGCTTGCACGTTCGGGACGGTGACCGTGCCGAGGAGCGCCGCACCCGGGGACCCGCTCTGGTAGATGCGGATCCGGCCCGGGCGCTCGGTGACGAGCATCCGGCCGTCCGGGAGGAAGGCGAGGTCCCACGGGAAGGTGAGGTTGCCCTGGACCACCTCGGTCGTGGTCGTCGGAACCGCGGCCGGCACGGCCGCGGCGGGGGCACTCCGGAGGCCGGCCGGCGGCACGGCGGCGCTCGGGCCGGCCGCCGAGAACGCGAGGACCGGGGCGAGGGCGATCGCCGCGAGCGCGGCGCCCAGGGGCAGTGATCGGGTGGCACGCGGCACGTCGGCCTCCTCCGTCGGGTGCTCGCCACTCTACGGAGCGGGACCGGTGCGCGCCCCCCGAGCGATGCCGCGCTCGACGACCACCTCGGTGACGCCCCGGACCGGCTGCCCGAGGAAGGAACCGGCGGAGGCCTCCCACGCGCCGAGGCCGGGCACGACACCCCGCGGAGCGCCGGTGGCGGCCCGCACCGTGCGCTCGTACGCCTCGAGCCGGTGCCGCGAGACGTCGACGGGCGGCCCCTGCCCCACCCGCAGGGTCAGCCAGGTGGAGCGGGCCGGGTCGGGTCCGAGGTCGAGGGCGGGGACGGGGTCGTCGGCGTGCTCGACGGACAGCACGCGGACCGCCGTCGGCACGGGCACGAGACCGACGGGGGCGCCGGTGGTGAGGACGTGGGTCACCCGGTGCCGGGCGGTGAAGCCGGGGTCGGCGGCGAGGGCGGCGGCGTGGATCCCACCCTGGCTGTGCCCGACGAGGAGGACCGGCTCGCCGCCCACGTGCTCGGTCGTGGTGCCGCGGCGCCGTGCGGACGCCGCCTGCGCGGCGTCGAGGGCGGCCGTGACACCGGCCCCGGCGAGGGTGGCGCCGCCGCCGACGGCCGCCAGGTCGGTCGTCAGGTCGAAGGGGTTGGCGCCCGCCTCCGGTGACCAGGTCTGCGTGCCTGGCACGGCGACGACCCAGGCGGACCCGCCCTGCGGGTCACCGACCTCGACCACCCGGACACGGCCCCCGTCGAGTCCCCGGCCGAGCGCCACGAGGTCGCCCGGACCGGCGAGGGCCGCCCCGTGCCACGTCGCCGGGACCGGGTGCACCACGGCGCCGCGGCCCGACTCGTCGAACCAGCCGACCCGGTGCGCCTCGTCGGCGCCGACCCTGACGCCGGCGAGCACCGCGGCCGCGGCCTCCTCCACCCCCGCGTAGGCCCGCGCGGCGAGCCGGAGCCGGAGCGCCAGCGCCTCGAGGGCGAGCGCCTCGCCGGCGAGCCCGGCCGGACCGAGCACCCGCGCCGCCTCGACCTCGACCCGGACCCACGCCCCGAGGGTCGCGCTGCCGCGGACGAACGCCGGTGATCGGCACCGTGCGACCCCCTGCGCCAGCACGCCGCCCTCGCCGCGCAGGTCGTCGGCGACCCCGACGAGCCGCCGTGCCACCGCCAGCAGGGCGTCCGAGCGCACCCCCACCCGGGTCACGACGCCCGCCCGAGGCCGCGGCCGTCGGCGTCCCGCTGCGACCGCTCGGCGCGCACCGCCGCGGCGAGCGCGGTGAGCGCCTCGGCCAGCCAGCCCAGCTCGTCGACCAGTGCGGCGAGCCGGGCCCGGCGCTCCTCGACCGAGCCCCGGAACCGTTCGGCGGCCGGACCCTCCCACCACGTCGTCGCGGCGACGCCGAGCGACGCCCGCCGCAGGTCGACCAGCTCCGCCGCCGCGACGACCCGGCGGGCGAGTGCCTCGAGCTCCTCGACGTCCACCGCCACCTCCTCTCCCGGGTCCAGCCCACCGCGCAGGGGCCGGCCTGCGCCACCCCCCGCGGCCGTCCTGTGGACGGACCCGGCCCGGCCCGGCGGCTGTGGACGACGGACCCGCCACCTACCCTGAGGCGCATGCCCCACCACGACCTCGTGATCATCGGCAGCGGCTCGGGCAACTCGCTGCTCACCCCCGAGCTCGAGGGCCTGGACGTCGCCATCGTCGAGAAGGGGACCTTCGGGGGCACCTGCCTCAACGTCGGCTGCATCCCGACGAAGATGTTCGTCCTCCCCGCGGACCGGGTCGTCGAGGCCGACGACGCCCGCCGCCTCGGCGTCACCTTCGAACCGCCGCGCGTCGACTGGCCCGGCATCCGGGACCGCATCTTCGGGCGGATCGACCCCATCTCGCGCGGCGGCGAGGAGTACCGCCGCGGCCAGGAGCACGTCACCCTCTACCGCACGCGCGCCCGCTTCGCCGGCCCGCGTCGGCTCGTCCTCGACAGCGGTGAGGAGCTGACGGCCGAGCGCGTCGTCGTCGCCGCCGGGAGCCGGGCGGTCGGGCTGCCCGTCGACGGCCTCACCGCCGCCGACCCGGACCGCGGCGTGCACACCTCGGACACCGTCATGCGGATGGACGCCCTGCCGACGCGGTTGGCCGTCGTCGGCGGCGGGTTCGTCGCCTGCGAGATGGCGCACGTCTTCTCGTCCCTCGGGGTGCGCGTCACCCAGGTGCAGCGCTCGGCCCGCCTCCTCACGGCCGAGGAGCTCGAGGTCGCCGAGCACTACACCGCGGTGGCGCGCGAGCGCTACGACCTCCGCCTCTCGACCACCGTCACCTCGGCCGAGCGCACGCGCGGGGTGTGGCGGCTGGAGACCGAGGGCCCGGACGGGCCCGGCCACGTCGAGGCCGAGGCAGTGCTCGTCGCCATCGGGCGCCGGCCCAACACCGACCTCCTCGACGCCGCGGCCGGTCAGCTGGAGACCCACCCCGACGGCCGGCTCGTCGTCGACGCCCGGCAGCGCACGAGCGTCCGGGGAGTCTGGGCGCTCGGCGACATCAGCTCCGAGCACCAGCTGAAGCACGTCGCGAACGGCGAGGCGCGGATCGTCGCGCACAACCTGGCCGTCGACCTCGGCCGGATCGCCGGACCCCCGGTGGAGGACGACGGGCGGCCCGTCCCGCACGCGGTCTTCGGCCACCCCCAGGTGGCGGCGTTCGGGCCCACGGCCGCACAGCTCCGTTCGGACGGAACGGAGTTCGTCTCCTTCACGCAGAAGGTCGGCGACGTCGCCTACGGCTGGGCGCTCGAGGACACGACCGGGGTGCTCACGGTGCACGCCAGCCCGGACGGCCACCTGCTCGCCGCACACATGGTCGGCCCGCAGGCCTCGAGCGTCATCCAGCCGCTCGTCCAGGCCGCGAGCCTCGGGCAGACCGCGCACGAGGTGGCCCGTGGCCAGTACTGGATCCACCCGGCCCTCTCCGAGGTGGTCGAGAACGCGCTGCTCGGCCTTCCCCTGACGCGCTGACCGACCGCGCACTCACCCGAGCGCCCCCGCCAGGTGGGCGTGGGCGGTCCCGACCCGTTCGCGCCACCACTCGACCCGGTCCGGCGGGGCGGCCCACTGGTCGAGGAGGTCCTCGTCGGCCGCGATGCGGCGCACGGCGAGCGAGCCGTCGACCGGCAGCATCCGGTCGCGGGCCACGTCACCCGCGAGCAGTGCGGCCGTCCCGAGCCCGCAGGCGTACGGCAGGTCGGGGAGCGCCGCGGCCAGCGCCACCCCGGCCGCGATGCCGATGCTGGAGTCGAGGGCGGAGGAGACGACCGCGGGCAGTCCGCACGCCTCGACGACCTCGAGGGCCGCGCGCACCCCGCCGAGGGGCGCGACCTTGACGACGACGACGTCGGCGGCCTCCAGCTCGCGCACCCTGAGCGGGTCGGAGACCTTGCGGATGGACTCGTCGGCCGCGACCGGCACCGCCACGCCGCGGCGGGACAGCAGCCGGCGCAGGTCGCGCAGCTCGAGGGCCGTGTTGCACGGCTGCTCGGCGTACTCGAGGTCGTAGCGGGCCAGCCGGCCCAGGGCGTCGGCGGCGTCCTCGACCGACCAGGCGCCGTTGGCGTCCACCCGGATCCGTCCGTGCCGGCCCAGCGCCGAGCGAACGGCCGCGACGCGGTCGACGTCGTCGGCCGGCTGCTGTCCGCGCTCGGCGACCTTGACCTTCGCCGTCGTGCAGCCCGGGAAGCGGGCGAGCACGCCGGGCACCTCGTCCGGAGCGACCGCCGGCACCGTGGCGTTGACGGGCACGGTGCCGCGCACGGCATCCGGCCATCCCTCCCACGCGGCCTCGATGCCGGCCGCCAGCCAGCGCGCCGCCTCGGCCGGACCGTACTCGAGGAAGGGGCCGAACTCGCCCCACCCGAGCGGACCCCGCAGGACGGCGACCTCGCGCACCCGTACCCCGCGGAACGGCACGTGCATCGGGACGGCCACGACGCGGGTGCCGGCGAGGAGCTCCGGCAGCGAGGGAAGGGTCACGGGACCACCGTAGGACCGACCTCCGGTCGGGTCGGTCGCCGGTGACCGCCTTCACGAGCTCGTCGACCGCGAGCGCGACGACCGCGACCGGTGCCGCAGCGGGGGGGGGTCGCGCCGGTGAGGTCAGCGGGGACCGGTCCGGCGGCGCAGCTCGAGGGCCCGGTCCCGCATCCCGATGACCCGACCACGGAACCTCCCGAGCAGCAGGGCCGGGTCACCGAGCGGCACGACGTCCGGACTCTGCGCCCCGAAGTACCCGGCCCGCGTGAAGCCGGCCGCCCCACCCCCGACGGCGTGCGCGAGCGCCGTCGCGCGGCTGCTCGGGGCCGACCTCAGGCCGAAGGCCTCCTGCACGGGCCGGGACCGCAGCGGGCGACCGGTCCCGGCCAGGTCGTTGCCGCGCGCCACGGCCCAGAGCAGTGCGGCGGCGGTCGCCTCCGGCCGGTCGGAGCGCAGGACGGCGCCCGGGGTCTCGCGCACGAGGCGGGACAGCAGCCGGCGGCACGCCGTCAGCCCCTCGGCGCCGAGGAGCTCGAGCGTCGGGCCGGCCATCAGCGCCTCGACCGCCTCCGCCCGCGCGCGCCGGTGTTCCGGGACGTCGTCGAGCAGCAGGGCCTCCTCCGGGAGGGGCGAGCGGTCGAGCGACGCCAAGGCCTCCTCACCGCCGACGACGGTCGCGAGCCAGGCCAGCTGGAGCTCGTGCCCGGGGGGACGAGGCACGGGCGGGGGCGGCGGTCGGTACCGGGCGTCGTCGAGCTCCAGCGCCGCGCACTCGTACTCGCTGCCCCACGTCGGCCTCCTGACGACGTCGACGACACGGTCCCCGATGAGGACGATGGTCGTGACGTGGTCACGCCGTGTGGTGAGGAGGTCGAGGTCCGACACCCGGCCCAGCGACCCCGCGGACGGCGCCCCCCACGACCCGCTCCACGGCTCCTCGGAGGGCTCGTCGAACGGCGCGTCGTCGCCCCACCGGTCCGGGCGCAGCACGCCGTCGAGGTCCTCCTCCCAGCGTCGCCCGCTCCGCGGCCCCTGCCATCCCTCGACCACCGTCGCCACCCCCGTCTGCCGCTCCCGGACGCCGACCGCGTCCCGGGCCGACCGTGCCACGGACCCCCGTCCGGCCCGCCGGGTTTTCCACAGGGCCGCCCCGGTTAGCCTTGCCGGCGTGAGCGCGATCCCCGGAGTGAGCGAGACCTTCGACCCGAGCGCGTGGGAGGAGGTCCCCGGCTTCGAGGACCTCACGGACGTCACCTACCACCGCGCCGTCGGGCTCGGCTGCGTCCGCGTGGCGTTCGACCGGCCCGAGGTGCTCAACGCCTTCCGCCCGCACACGGTCGACGAGCTGTACCGCGTCCTCGACCACGCCCGGCGCTCGGCCGACGTCGGCGTCGTGCTGCTCACCGGCAACGGTCCGACCCCGCGGGCCGGGCAGTCGGCGCGCACCGGCGGGTGGGCCTTCTGCACCGGTGGCGACCAGCGCATCCGCGGCCGGTCCGGGTACCAGTACGCCGAGGGCGAGACGGCCGACTCGGTCGACGCGCGCCGGGCGCGGGCGGAGGGCGGGCGGCTGCACATCCTCGAGGTGCAGCGGCTCATCCGGACGATGCCCAAGGTGGTCGTCGCGGTCGTCAACGGCTGGGCGGCCGGGGGCGGGCACAGCCTGCACGTCGTGTGCGACCTCACCGTCGCGTCGCGGGAGAACGCCCGCTTCAAGCAGACCGACGCCGACGTCGGGTCGTTCGACGGGGGCTACGGGTCGGCCTACCTGGCCCGGATGGTCGGGCAGAAGTTCGCCCGCGAGATCTTCTTCCTCGGGCGCGAGTACTCCGCCGAGGACATGCACCGGATGGGCGCGGTCAACCTCGTCGCCGACCACGCGTCGCTGGAGGCGACGGCCCTCGACGTCGCCCGCGAGGTGATGTCGAAGTCGCCCCAGGCCCAACGGATGCTGAAGTTCGCGTTCAACCTCGTCGACGACGGGCTCATGGGTCAGCAGGTCTTCGCCGGCGAGGCGACGCGGCTGGCGTACATGACCGACGAGGCCGTCGAGGGGCGCGACCAGTTCCTCGAGAAGCGCGACCCGGACTGGTCACCCTTCCCCTGGTACTACTGATCCGGTGCGTTTGCGCAGGTCAGACGGAGTTTGGAGCTTCCGAGTCTGCGCTCAGTCCGCAAAGAGTCCGCACGAGTCCAATCCTGGTCGGCGGTGTAGTCGGCGTGAGTCCCGATCGCGAGGGGTGAGTCGCGCTCGCGGTGTTCAGGGTTTGCGCTTGTTCAAGTAATCCGAACCTCGGATAACACCGAACAACGGGGATTGCGCGTGGATGACTTGCTGAACGAACTGGTGGCTCGGATCGAGGACTACGGGTTGCGCGTCCAGGCCCATCCGCTGCGAGAGAGTCACGACATCGGATACGACGTGGACTTGGTGTTGTCGAGGGGACGTGCGCGACAGGCCTTCGCGATGCAGTTGAGGACGCGCCCAACGCTGTCCAACCTCGACCGGATCCGGCCAGCCGTGGCCGGACCGATCCTCCCGATGGTCGGGGCTGCGTCGGTGTCGCCTCGGTCGGCCGACGCCTTCCGACGGGCAGGGATCCAGTTCATCGACTCGGGGGGCAACGCTTCGATCCACTTCGGCGACGTCCTCATTGACGTCCGGGGTCGTCGCACCGATCGCGATCAACCTCAGCCCGAGCACGAGAAGGGCGGCAATCTGTTCAGCAGGGCGCGAGCTCAGGTCGCCTTCGTTTTGCTGCAATGGCCGAGGTTGTGGAGGGCACCTCAGCGCGAGGTCGCAGAGGCAGCCGGGGTCTCCCTCGGTCAGGCGAACGACGCCGTCAGGATGTTCCGCCACTCCGGCTTCGGGCCAGGCGGGCATCGGAGCGACACGGAGCTCTTGGACCTCTGGGTTGCAGCGTTTCCGACAGGGCTGGCCACGAAGCTCACGCTGGCGACCTATCGCGGCTCGGTGGAAGAGTTCAGGAAGGTCAACGCAGAGGATCCAGTCTTCCTGGCTGGTTCTGCGATGTCGGGGAGCTGGCAGCGGACGACCTGCTTCGACCGGCGGCCTTGACGATCTACGTGGCGGAGCTCGACCCGATGCTGCCGGTGAGAAACCGGTGGCGCGCGGACGGGAACGGGAACATCACGGTCCGCCACAAGTTCTGGACGACTCCGAGCGACGAGTCGCACGACGACGACGGTCCGCTCGTTGGCCAGCGCCTGGCGCCGGTCCTGCTGGTGTACGCCGACCTGATGGCCAGCGATGACCCGCGCGTTCGCGGCGTGGCACCGGAGTGGAGGAGGCGCGTTGCTCGACGTGAGCTCGATCGCTGAGGGGTTCTTCGATCCGATCGTCCGCGTTGTTGATCAGATGCTCGAGCACGCTCCCGTACTCGAGCCGGACCGGGTCATGCTGGTGGGCGCCTGGTGCCGGGACACCCTGCACGCTGCACTCGGGCACGACTTCGAGACCCGAGCGACACGCGACGTCGACATCGCATTGGCCCTGTCGGGATGGGACGTCTACGAGCAGCTCGCAAGGCTCTTTCCGGCGGCGTCAGACACTGGCTTAGCCTTCCGGATCGCGGAGATGGTGGCAGACCTCATCCCGTTCGGGGAGCTGGAGGATCCGGTCGGAGAAGTGCATCCACCGAAGGGAGACGACACGATCTCGGTGTGGGCGTTCACGGAGATCTTCGACCCCGCGCGGCCACTGTCGCTCACTCCTTCGCTGGCGATCCGATGCCCGACGGTGCCCGGGCTCCGCCGCCGCGAAGCTGGCCGCCTGGCTGGATCGACCGCGTGGGGCGAGCCGAAGGACGCCAACGACATCGCCCTGACCGTGCACCGGTACGCGGAGTCGTCAGAGGTCCAGGACCGGCTCTACGAGTCGCCGCAGGGAAGCGACATGCTCCTCGCCGAGGAAGTCGACGTCCCGCGCGCGGCGGCTCGCTTGCTGGGCGCGGATGTTGCCGATCTCATCGGGCCAGACCGGCTCGCCGAACTCTTGGAGCGGTGGCCCGGCAACATCGAGATGCTCGCCCGCAACTTCGTGATCCCAGCCGCGACCCACGTCCCGCAGGAGTCGCGCCGGCTGGAGCTCATCCAGGCGCTCACGCGTGGACTCGCTGAGCCGAGTTCACCGACTCCCTCATGAGGCCGGCGGCGCGGGTCGAGGCAGCGTTTGGGCAGGTCAGGCCAGACTTTCGTCCAGGACCAACGCTGGCCGACGACGGCCAGCGACCGGCCGGATGCTTCCCTTGGTACTTCTGACGCCCGCGGTCAGGAGCCGGGCGTGACGAGCAGCCACGGCGAGCCGCCGACGGCCGACTCGCCCGGCTTCTGACCCTGCGACCACCACTTGGCCTCGTAGGGGACGAGCCCGAGCTGCACCCGCATCCCGGCGGTGTACGTCTGCTTCGGGTCCCACGCGGGGTAGGTGCCGGCCGGCACCGTCGGCAGCGGCGCTGGGGTGTCCCCCGGGAGCACGGGGCCGACGAGCGTCCACGGCGAGTCCGCGGGGTTGGCCACCGGCATGTCCGGGGCCACGCCGGTCGTCCAGTACCGGGCCAGGTACACCTGACGGTGCCAGACGATCTTCGTGCCCCCCGGGTAGCGGCCGAGCGGGTCCCAGACGGGGAAGGGGCTGTGGGCGGGGTCGTCGACCACGCCGGTGCCCGATGCCTCGGTGGCGGACCCGACGGGACGGGTGGGCGCCGCCGAGGGGGAGCTCGTGGACGACGGACGCGTCGTGTCGAGGTGGGCGGCGAGGACGTCGGCGAAGGACCGGCCGGCCTGGTCGACCCCGCTGCACGAGGTCTGCACCACGGGGAGCACGGCCGGCAGCGGCGGGGCGCACGTGGCGTCCCGGTTGAGCGACCACATCGACACCTGGCCGACGCCGTGGGTGCGGGCGAAGGCGTTGACCGCCTCGGCGTCGTCGAGCGTGAACCGCTCCGACTGGACGTCGTTCTGGCCGATCATCGGGGTGATGCCGACCCGCCTCCACGCCGCGTCGTCGTCGAGCGGGCGTCCGGCGTTCTCGAAGGCTCCGCGCACCTGGCGCTGGAGCGCGGTCGAGGCGTCGACGGCCTGCGCGGCCATGGTCCGGCCCGGGGCGGCCGCCGCGCCGAAGTCCATCGTCATCCCGTTGACCCCGGCCACGTCGACGCCGGCCGCGAGCATGCCCGCGAGCACGCCCTCGCCCTCGTCGGTGAGGCCGGTCGGTGCGACCGGGAGCGTGAGCCAGACCGCCAGCGGGTGACCCGTGGCGCGCACGTCGTCCTGGACCTGCTTGACGGCGCCGGCCCGGCGCGCCGCCGCGGCGGCGTCACCCTGCGAGGTGCCCTCGAGGTCGAGGTCGATGCTCGTCAGCTCGTAGCGGTCGACGACCGTCCGGTAGGTGTCGGCGAGCGCGCCCTGGTCGGTGCACGTCGCGGCCAGCTCGGTGCCCGCCTGGCCGCCGAAGGAGACGCGGACGTCGCCGCCGACGAGGCGCAGCTGCGAGATGCGGCGGTCGAGGTCGAGGTCGGACGAGGCGCGGTCGAGGGAGTAGGCGCCACCCCACATCGGGGTGCACGCCCCCTCGGAGCCGGACACGACGAAGGCCAGCGTCACGTGCGACTGGGCCGCTCCGCGGGGCGTCTCGAAGGCGTAGGCGGGGGTGGCGGTGACGTCGACGTACCCCGAGAAGGTGGGTGAGGGCACCACGCGCTGCGGGGTGACCGCCGACGAGATGGCGCGGGTGCCGACCCATCCGGCGACGAGGACGCAGACGACCAGCACGGCCACGCGCGCGAGGGAGATGCGCGTCCGGGCGGGGCCGGGCGCGACGGCGGGCGTGCTCAACGGGGGCTCCTGGAGGGGCAGGGTCGGAGGGGGCGGGTGGTCATCAGGACCTCTGTCGGGCGCGGGTGTCGCCGCGGCGGGGCGGAGGCGCCTGGCTGACCCCGATCCGGGCTCGTTCGATCGAGGCCGGGGCGTCGGGGCCGAAGTAGAGCACCGAGGTCCAGTCGGCCTGGACGGGCGCCGGGGACGTCGGCGTCGGCGCCTTGACCGGCACCCGCACCCAGTGCGCGATGCCGAGGACGACGTCGACGACCGAGTTGCGCACCCCGATGAAGGCGACGATCGCGTACGTCGTGAGGACGCCGTTGAAGGCCGCGAAGGCGCCGTTGGTCCAGTTGCGGGTCAGGACGTCGTTGGCCAGGGTCGTGAAGGCGAAGACCGCGATGAGGTAGGCGCTGAGGACGTGCAGGGCCGGGGCCGCGGTCCGGTCCTTGACCTTCGGCGTCCGGGCGAAGGCGATCTTCGACTTGGCCGCCGCCTGCTGGAGCGACTTGAGCGTCCCGGCGAGGTTGACCGGCAGGAGGATGAGGTTGAAGGCGTAGACCCGGAAGACGTCGGTGCGCTTGTAGCCGAGCCGGTGCAGGTCCGAGGACATCGCGAGGAAGTACGGCAGCGCCGCGGCGAGCAGGATCGGGCTGAGCAGCTTGCTGTCGAAGGGGAACACGAGGAGGAAGACGAGCCCCACGCTGGCCCAGCAGATCGAGGCCATGTAGTTGAAGCGCAGGGCGATCGCGGCGCGCGGCACGCGGGTGCCCTCCTTGCGCATCCGCCGCACGTGGCGCCAGAACTTCGGGGCGATGAGGAGACCACCGTTGGCCCACCGGGCGCGCTGCACCGCGAGGGAGCCGAAGTCGGTGGGGGTGGCGCTGTAGCTGAGGCGCTCGGGGTAGTTGTGCAGCGTCCACCCGTGCGCGATGAGGTCGATGCTCGACTCGGTGTCCTCGATGACCGTGCGGTCCTGGACGTACCGGCGCACCTCCTGGCCGCCGACGTACGACACCTCGACGATGTCGTCGAGCGCGACCTTGCGGATCACCGCGTTCGCGCCGACCCAGAAGGTCGCCCCGAAGTACGTGAGCCCCTGGTGCACCAGGTGCTGGATGTCGGTCGTGGCGCCGGCGATGCGCTCCAGCCGGGTGCTCGCGCCCCGGAAGGCCGCGTAGGGCGTCTGGATGACCGCGATGCGCTCGTTGCCCGGGAGCTGCAGCTGGTGGACCAGCCGCAGGCAGTACTCGCGCAGCAGCACGCTGTCGGCGTCGAGGGTCAGGACGAAGTCGCTGTCGGGGAACTCGAGGGCGTCCGGCGCGTCGCTGTCGCGCAGCACGATCCCCAGCTGGGTGGGGATCTGCTGCACCCGGCGCCCCATCAGGCCGAGGTAGGCGTTGAGGTTCATCGCCTTGTTCGCGTCGTGCGGGAGGTGGGCGTACTTCTTGCGCTCGAACGAGGTGATGTCGGCCTGGAAGGTCCACACGAGGCGGCGACACAGCTGGCTGAGGCGCTCCGCCGGCAGCACGGCCCCCTCGTCGAGGGCGGCGAAGAGGGCACGCGCGGTCGTCTCGATGTCCGTCGCGAGGGCCCCGAGGACCTCGTCGGCGAGGAAGTCGTCGGCGTTCGAGGTGCGCGGGTAGGCGGCCGCCTGCTCGCGCAGCCACTCGGCGGCCCAGAGGTGGTCGAGCGCCAGCGAGCGGACCCCGTCGCTGGTGGTGGACCCGCCGGAGGCGGCGACGGCCTCGTGCCGCTCCAGCGAGCTGCGGAAGCGCTCGTAGGGCTGGGCGAGCAGGGCCATGATCTCGCCCGGCAGGGCGCGGCAGCCCGCGAGGCTCGCGGCGGCGGCCGGGTCGGTGGGGTTCGGCGGGTCGTCGAGCAGCAGCACGGTGCGGGCCCCCGGGAACTCCTGGAGGGCCACCGAGAGCAGCGTGGAGCGCACCACCGAGGGCTCCTCGCAGTACGAGGGGACGAGCACGGTGAGGCTCGGCGGGGGGGCGGCCATGAAGGCGTCGATCTCGGCGCGCGGCACGCGCACGTGCTCGCGGGAGCGGTAGAGGGCTCCCTGCCGGGCCACGAGGTACATGCAGGCCGAGAAGGTGAGGAACGTCATGACGATGACGTAGGCGATCGTCTCCCGAATGAACTGGCTTCCCTGGAGGCCGTGGTCGACGAACTGGGAGAACACCGCCCAGCCGAGGTACCCCAGCCAGAGCAGGACCGTGGCGGCGATCGCGAAGCCGCCGGTCCACGTCAGGGTGTGGCTGGCGGGCGGCTCCATGACGGGCAGCGGCGGTCGGGGGCGCTCGGACCCCCACTGCCGGCGACGCGGCGCCGGCGGCTGGGGATCGGCGACCGCGGCCCGCGGGGCGCCGGCCGCGCGCTCGGTGGCGGGCTCGGCACCGGGGTGGCTGCCGGCGTCCTCCGAGTCCGTCTCCGAGGTGGGGTCGACGAGCCGGGTGTCGGTCTCGTGACGGGGGTCGGTGGTGACCGGTGAGGGCCTCATGGGCGGGTGTCCTCGGGGAGCAGGGCGGCGGGGTGCGGCATCGCTGACACCGTCGCACCCGCGCCACCCGGCTCACAACAGCCGGGCCCCAGGGGCAGCCGAACAGCCACCCCGCGCTCCGGCCGAACAGCCGATCATGGCCGGCACCGGGAATGAGCCGGTGCCCGGGCGTCGCTCAGCCGGACCCGCCGAGGTCGATGTCGTAGGCGGCGTACACGAGGTCGGACCCGCGCTGTCGGTGCCGGACGAGCCGCCCGATGAGTGACGTCGCCGCCTCGCGGTGCGCCCGCACGGCCTCCTCGCCCTCGAGCCCGTCGTCGCGCTCGGCGAGCAGCCGGTCGACCTCGGCGAGGAGCTCCTGGTGCTCGGTCAGCTGCACCCCGACGTCGTGCGCGAGCCGCGGCGCCTGGGCCCGCAGGTCGGCGTAGATGCCGTCCGGGGCCTCGGTCAGCTCGACGTGGTCGCGCAGGTCGTGGGCGAGCTCGGTGAGCGCCGCCCGCACCCGTCGCCGCCACACCGACCCGAGACCGACGGGGAGGGCCAGGGCGGCGTCGAGGGCCGCCATCGACTCCCCGAGCTCGGCCCGGTGCGCCCGCACCCGGTCCAGGTGGGCCGTGAAGGCCTCGTCCATGCCGCACCTCCTCACCGTCGCGTCCATCGTCCCGCGATGCGCCCCGGCTCACCAGTGCAGGGCCTCACCCGGCCCGCTGCCTACAGTGGCGCCATGGACCTCGAGCTCCTCCCCGTCCCGGCCGGCGCGGACGCGATGACGGTCCTGCCCCGGCTGCGGCGGGCCCTCGCCGGGGGCGCCCCGGTGGCCCCCCACCTCGCCGGCGACCCCGCCCCGGTCCTCCCGCGGCACGCCGCGGCAGCCCTGCCTCCCGACCTCGCCGTCGTCCTCGGCACCTCCGGCTCGACCGGCAGCCCCAAGCTCGCGATGCTCGGCGCCGCCGCCCTCACCGCGAGCGCCCGGGCCACGCACGAGCGGCTCGGCGGACCGGGGCAGTGGCTGCTCACCCTCCCCGCGGGCCACGTCGCCGGCCTTCAGGTCCTCCTGCGCAGCCTCGACGCCGAGACCGAGCCGGTGAGCACCGACCTGCGCGACGGCTTCACCCCGGCCGCCTTCGCCGACGCGACCACCCGCCTCGACCCCGGGCACCGGCACTACACGGCCCTCGTGCCGACCCAGCTCGTCCGCCTCCTCGCCGACCCGGCCGGCACCGCGGCGCTGGCCCGCCTCGACGGCGTCCTCGTGGGCGGGGCCGCCACCCCGCCCGCGCTGCGCCGCCGGGCCGAGGCGGGCGGGGTGCGCGTCCACACGACGTACGGGATGAGCGAGACCTGCGGCGGCTGCGTCTACGACGGCCGGGCGCTCACCGGGGCCGAGGTGCGCCTCGACGACGACGGTCGCGTCCGCCTCGGCGGCACGACCCTCGCCCACGGCTACCTCGGCCGTCCCGACCTCACCTTCCGGGCCTTCACCGTCGACCCCGACGGCTCGCGGTGGTTCCGCACCGACGACGCGGGCCACCTCGACGACGAGGGCCGGCTGCACGTCGAGGGCCGGCTCGACGACCTCGTGTCGACCGGCGGGCTCAAGGTGGCCCCGCGCCTCGTCGAGGAGGCCACCGTCGACCACGTCCCGGGCGTCCTCGAGGCCGTCGTCGTCGGGACCCCCGACCCCGAGTGGGGCCAGGCGGTCAGCCTCCTCGTGGTCCCCGCCCCGGGTGCCCGGCCGCTCTCGCTCGCCGAGGTCCGCGACCTGCTGCGCCCCCACCTGCCGGCGCACGCCCTGCCCCGCCGGGTCACGGCGGCACCCGCCGTCCCGCTGCGCGGGCCCGGCAAGCCGGACCGAGCCGCCGTCGCCGCGCTCTTCGCCGTGGCAGGATGACCGCCGTGGTCCGCTACCTGCCCGTCCTCCTGGACATCGCGCTGACGGTCTACTGCCTCATCGACTGCCTCCAGACCGACGAGGTCGTCGTCCGCAACCTGCCGAAGACGGGATGGGTCCTCCTCATCCTGCTCTTCCCCGTCGTCGGACCCGTCGCCTGGCTCGTCGCGGGACGGCCGACCCGCGAGAGCAGCACCAGCTACCTGACGCAGCAGGAGCGCTGGGAGGCCGACTACCGCCGCAAGGAGCGCGACCGCGAGATGCGCGAGCGCCGGCAGCCGCCGCGCGGCCCGGACGACGACCCCGACTTCCTCAAGGGCATCTGACCGCGCGATGGCCACTCCCGCCCAGTGGGTCGCCGGCGCGCGCCCGCGCACGCTCCCGGCCGCCGTCGCCCCCGTCGTCCTCGGCACCGCCGCCGCCCTGCGGGTCGACGCCGCCGACCTCGCGCGCGCCCTGCTCGCACTGCTCGTCGCCCTCGCCCTCCAGGTCGGCGTCAACTACGCCAACGACTACTCCGACGGCGTGCGCGGCACCGACGAGGTGCGTGCCGGACCGGTGCGGCTCGTCGGCCAGCGACTGGCCGACCCCCGGCAGGTGCGGCTCGCCGCGTTCCTCGCGTTCGGGGCCGCCGGCGTGCTCGGCCTGCTGCTCGTCGCGCTGTCCCAGGCCTGGGTGATGCTGCCGCTCGGCGCCCTCGCCGTCCTCGCCGCGTGGCGCTACACCGGCGGCGACAACCCCTACGGCTACCGCGGGCTCGGCGAGGTCTACGTCTTCGTCTTCTTCGGGCTGATGGCCACGCTCGGCACCGAGTACACGCAGGCCGGCTCGGTCTCGTGGTTCGGGATGGCCGGGGCGGTCGGGGTCGGGGCCGTCGCGTCGGCCATCCTCGTCGCGAACAACCTGCGCGACATCCCCACCGACACCGAGCACGGGAAGCGCACGCTGGCGGTCCGGCTCGGCGACGCCCGCACCCGCTCGTTCTACCTCGCGCTGGTCGGCGTCTCGGTCGTGGCCCTGGCCGTCATGGCCGTCGCGCAGCCGTGGGCGCTCCTCGCCCTCCTGGCCCTCGCGGTGGCCGCCCGCGGGGTGCGGGTCGTGCGCTCCGGGACGGTCGGGCCGGGGCTCGTGCCGGTGCTCGCGTCGACCGGGCTCTACGAGGTCGCGTACGCGGTGCTCGTGCTCGTCGGCGTGGCCCTCGGGCGGGCGCTCTGAGCGGCTCGCTCAGCGGAAGTCGTCCTCGCCCTCGTCCCCCCGGCGGGTGACGACCTCCGCGTCCTCGGCCTCCTCATCGGTGCGCCGGTCGCCGCCCTTGGCGCGCCGGGCCTCGACCCGCCGCTCGATGGTCTCGGAGAGCTGGGTCGAGTAGTCCTGCCGGAAGCGCCGGAGCGCGACGTACGAGACGACCATCGACAGCAGCGCCGCGAGGACGACGAGCAGGAGGTACTGGTCACGGCCGCGGAGCCCGACCAGCCAGAGCAGCAGCACGCACCCGAAGAAGACGAGCAGGCGCAGCACGGTGTAGCGCAGGAAGGCGTTCATCGCTGGAGCGTCCTCACAGCCCCGAGTACGAGTGCATGCCGACGAGGAAGACGTTGACGACGGCGAAGTTCAGCACGACGCAGACGAAGCCGGCGAGCGCGATCCAGACGGCGTTCTGCCGCTTCCAGCCGGTCGTCGCCCGGGCGTGGAGGTAGGCCGCGTAGAAGACCCAGATGACGAAGCTCCACACCTCCTTGGGGTCCCAGTTCCAGTACGAGCCCCACGCCTGCCGGGCCCAGATCGCCCCGGCGATGACGGTGAAGGTCCACATCGGGAAGGCCACGATGTGCGTCGAGTAGGTCATCCGCTCGAGGGCCCTGGCGGAGGGCAGGCGCGCCATGAACGAGCGCCGGCCGGCCTCGCCGGAGCCCGCCTCGAGGCGGTCCTGGACGAGGTACAGGACGCCGAGCGCAGCGCCGAGGGTGAACACGGCGACGGTCATCGTCGCCACCGTGACGTGGATGGCGAGCCAGTACGAGCGCAGCGACGGCATGAGCTCGGAGGCGTCGGTGTACCAGACGGTGATGGCCGCGCCGAGGACCAGCAGCACCGGCGTGACGATGAAGAGCCCGAGCCACCGCAGGTCGCGGCGCGTGGACCAGCCGACGTAGCCGAGCAGGGTGAACATCGCTCCGACGAGCGCGAACTCGTACATGTTCCCCAGCGGCCAGCGGTGCACCTCGGCGGCCCGCAGGACGACCCCGGCGACGAGCAGCAGCGTGCCGAGCCAGGTGAGCGAGCGAGCGATCCCCGCCGCCTTACGGGCCGACGCCGGCTCCTCGGCCGTCGCGGGAGCGACGGTGTCCGCCGGGGGCGTCACCGCACCGCCGGTGGCCGCACCCGCCGCGACGAGCTCGCGCTCGGGGGCCGCCTCGGCCACGGTCTCCCGGGCGGGCACGATGCGGGCGAGGTAGACGCCGTGCGCGAGCATCGCGAGCGTCAGCACGACCATCGAGGAGTACACGGAGTAGTTCGACAGCTGGGCGAGCGTGTAGTCGGTCATCGGGTTCCTTCGGGTCCGGAGAGGACGGCGGCGACCTCGTCGTCCATGCCCTCGTCGTCGTCCTTGGCCAGGGCGCCGACGGAGACCACGGTACGACCCGTGCCCTCGTGCGGACCAACCCGGACGAACACCCGGCGGCGCCGGACGACGAGGCTGAGGACGAGCCCGGCGAGCGCGAGGAGCGCCGAGACGAGGGTGAGGGTCTTGCCGGGGTCGGTGCGGATCGAGAGGCCGGCGAACCGCTCGACGCCGTCGAAGGTGATCGAGCCGCGACCGCCCGGCAGCTGGAAGGTCTCCCCCGGGCGCAGCAGGATGCGCAGCTGGCCGGTGCCGTCCTTGCCGGGCAACGGGGTCATCTTCGCGGTGTCGAGGGTGTACACCGACTGCGGGGCGCCGCCGGGGAACAGCTCGCCGCTGAACGCGGTGAGCGCCAGCTGGGGGTCGAGGGTGTCCGGGAAGACCGAGTGCGGGCCGCGCTGGGAGTCGATGACCCCGGTCGGCAGGAAGAACCCGGCGAACCCGAGCTGGTCCGGCTGCGCCCCGGGCACCTTGACCGCGCCGACCGACGTGTAGTTGTTGTCCTGGGCGAGGAACGGTGTGGCGTCCGCGTAGATGACGGTGCCGGCGGCGTCCCTGACGGTGATGTGCGGTGCGTAGCCGTTGCCGAGGAGGAAGACGGTGCCGCCGCCGGTCTCGAGCGGGTGGTTGACGGCGATCTCGCGCCGCTCGGCGCGGCCGTCCGGCCCGGTGAAGGTCGTCGCGGCCCGGAAGTCACGAGGCATCCCGAACTGCCCCTTGCCCTTGTCGCCGGTCTCGAAGGACACGTCCATCGAGTCGAGCCGGATCGTGAACGGGTCGAGGTCGGTGGGGTCGACCCACGGCCCGGGGCTGAAGGTGTCGTAGCGCGAGAGCGTGTTCGCGAAGGTCTGGCCGACCGGGAGGATGACGTCGCCCTTCCAGCCGAGCAGGTGCCCCCAGGCGACCCCGACGAGGACGCCGATCAGCGCGAGGTGGAAGACGAGGTTCCCGGTCTCCTTGAGGTAGCCCTTCTCGGCGGACAGCGACGTGGCGTCGTGCGCGTGCACCCGGTAGCGGCGGGCCCGCAGCGCCGTCCGCATCCGCTCGAGTGCCTCGTCCGGGGTGGCGTCGAGGACCTCCTCGCGGTGGGCCGGCAGCCGCTCGAGCCGGCGCGGCGCCCGCGGCGGACGGGAACGCTGCTGGTGCCAGTGGATGCGGGTGCGCGGCACGACGCAGCCGATGAGCGAGACGAAGAGCAGGAGGTAGATCGCGGCGAACCACGGTGACGCGTAGACCTCGAAGAACCCGAGCCGGTCCAGGAGCGGGCCCGCGGTCGGGTGGTCGGTGATCCACTGCGTCGTGCGGGCGGCGTCGATCGAGCGCTGCGGGAAGGTCGAGCCCGGCACGGCCCCGACGGCGAGCAGCAGGAGGAGGAACAGCGCGGTGCGCATGCTCGTCAGCTGCCGCCAGAGGAAGCGGAGCCAACCGACCGGTCCGAGCCGTGGCTGGGTGATGCCGTCGCCCGGGCCGCCGCCGTCCGGTGGGGCGGGCTGGGTCGAGAGCGACTGGTCGGTGCTCACAGCGACACCTCGAACCCCGAGACGAGCTCGGTCTGCACCCAGCGGTTCATCGACTCCCAGACGCCGGTCAGCAGGAGCAGCCCGACGACGACGAGCAACACCCCACCGAGCACCTGGATGACGCGGGTGTGCCGGCGCAGCCACGCCGACGCCCGCCCGGCGCGGTCGAGGCCGGCGGCGACGAGCAGGAACGGCACCCCGAGGCCGAGGCCGTAGGCGACCGCGAGGGTGACGCCGCGGACGAGCTGGGGGTCGCTCGAGGCGGTGGCCATCACGAGGACGGCGGCCAGGGTCGGGCCGGTGCACGGTGCCCAGCCCAGGGCGAAGACCGCCCCGAGCAGCGGCGCGCCGAGCAGGCCGGCCCGCGGTCGCCAGTGGATGCGTGCCTCGCGCTGGCTGCCCAGCCCGACGAAGACCAGCCCCATGAGGACGACGAGGCCGCCACCGACCCGCATCAGCACCTCGCGGTGCTCGACGAGCGAGGCCCCGACCCCGGTGACGAAGATGGAACCGAGGACGAACACGACGGTGAAGCCGAGGACGAAGAGGAGCGCGCCGGCCACCGTGCGGCCGCGCGAGCGCTCGGCCGCGGACTCGCCGGTGAGGCCGGTGACGTAGCCGAGGAAGCCCGGCACGAGCGGCAGCACGCAGGGGCTGGCGAACGAGACCAGCCCGGCGAGCGCGGCGACGCCGACCGCGAGCGGGAGCGCCCCGCTCGACACGGTGTCGCCGGCGGCGGCGACGAGGGCGGGCGTCACGACTCGGCGACCACGTCGTCGACGAGCCCGCCGAGAGTGCTCGCGTCGACCGGTCCGTTGACCCGCGCGGCGATCCGCCCCTCGCGGTCGAGGACGAGCGTGCTCGGGGTCGTCGGCGCCTTGCCCTGGAGCCGGAGGAGCAGGACGCCGGACTGGTCGCTGAGGCTCGGGTAGGTGAGGCCGGCCTTGCGGATGAACGCCGCGCCGCGGGCCGCCTCCTCGCGGGTGTCGATGCCCATGAACTGGACCGGGGCCCGCTTCGCCTGCTGCGCCTCCCACGCCTTCTGGAGGTCGGGGGCCTCGGCGACGCACGGCGGGCACCACGATCCCCAGACGTTGAGGACGAGGACCTTCCCGCGGGTCGCCGCGATGTCCCAGGCGGTGCCGTCGACGAGCTCGCCCTGCATCGTCACCGGCTCGCCGCGCTCCGCGGCGGGGATGGCCTCGACCGCGCCGTCGCCCGAGACGTAGCCCTTCTGGTCGCCGGCCTTCGCCTGCGAGGCGACCGAGTTCGGGTCGCTCGTGCAGCCGGCGAGGGCGACCCCGGCCAGGGCGAGGGCCGCGACGCCGGCGACCAGGCGGACGGGACCCCGCGTCATGCGCCGGCTCCCTTCTGGGCGCGCGGGAGGAGCGCGGCGGCGGGCTCGCTGTAGGAGAGCGAGAGCAGCTCGTCGCCGACGAAGGTCAGCGACGTGAGGCTGGCGAGCGAGCACTGGCGGCGCGCCGGGTTGTGCACGAGCGGGCGCCCCTCGGTGGCCAGCCGGATCATCCAGATCGGGGCCTGGTGGCTGACCACGACGGCCTCGTGGCCCCGGGCGGCGGCCCGGGCGTCGACGATCGCGGCGCGCATCCGCTCGACGATCCGCGCGTAGGGCTCGCCCCACGACGGGCGCAGCGGGTTGAGCATCTTCGGCCAGAGCCGGGGGTGGGCCAGCAGCCCGCGCCCGCCCGCGACCGGCAGTCCCTCGAAGTCGTTCTCGGCCTCAACGACGCGCTCGTCGAGCTGCACCTCGAGACCGTGCTCCGCGGCGACCGGTGCGGCGGTCTCCTGCGCGCGCTCGAGCGGGCTCGAGACGACGTGGACGACGTCGTGGTCGGCGAGGTGCTCGGCGGCGAGGTCGGCCATCCGCCGCCCGAGCTCGGAGAGGTGGTAGCCGGGCAGCCGGCCGTAGAGGACGTGCCCGGGGTTGTGGACCTCGCCGTGGCGCAGCAGGTGCACCGTGGTGCGCGGCGGCTCATCGGGCACGGCACCACCCGGGGACGAGGTCATGGCGCCGATTGTCGCAAACGGACCTGAGCGCCTCGGACGGGGTTCGACACCCGTCGCTCAGCCGGCGGAGACCGCCGCGGCCGCCGCGGCGGGCAGGGCCGCGAGGACCCGCTCGACCGCTGCGTCGTCGTGCGCGGCCGAGACGAACCAGCACTCGAACGCGCTCGGCGGGAGGTACACCCCGGCCTCGAGCATCGCGTGGAAGAACCGGCCGAACGCTGCGGTGTCCTGGGCGCGGGCGTCGTCGTAGTCGCGCACCGCGCCGTCGCGGAAGAAGACCGAGAACATCGACGACGCGTGCTGCACGTGGTGGGCGACGCCGGCGGCGGTCAGGGCCTCCGAGGCGGCGGTGGCGATGGTGCGGGACACCTCGTCGAGGCGGGCGTAGACGGCGTCGTCGCAGTGCTGCAGCGTGGCGAGCCCGGCTGCGGTGGCGACCGGGTTCCCGGAGAGCGTGCCCGCCTGGTAGACCGGCCCGTCCGGCGCGAGCAAGGCCATCACGTCCGCCCGGCCGCCGAACGCCGCGGCCGGGAAGCCGCCCCCCATCACCTTGCCGAAAGTCATGAGGTCGGGGGCGACGTCGACGCCCTCGTGGCCCCACCAGCCGGCGCGGCTGCAGCGGAAGCCGGTCATCACCTCGTCGGACACGAGCAGGGCGCCGTGGTCGGCCGTGACCCGGCGCAGTGCCTCGGTGAACCCGGGCGCCGGCGGCACGACGCCCATGTTGCCCGCGGCCGCTTCCGTGACGACGCAGGCGATGGCCTCGCCCCGCACCGCGAAGAGCTCCTCGAGGGCGGCGACGTCGTTGTACGGCAGCACGACCGTCTCGGCGGCCATCTCGCGGGGGACGCCGGCGGAGTCCGGGAGGGCGAGCGTCGCCACCCCCGAGCCCGCGGCGACGAGGAGGGAGTCGACGTGCCCGTGGTAGTGCCCGGCGAACTTGACGACGAGGGGGCGCCCGGTGAACCCGCGGGCCAGCCGGATGGCGCTCATCGTCGCCTCGGTGCCGCTGCTCACGAGCCGGACCCGCTCGAGCGGTCCGACGCGGGCCACGAGCTCCTCGGCGAGGAGGACCTCGTTCTCGCTCGGGGTGCCGAACGAGGTGCCGCGCGAGGCCGCGGTGTGCACGGCGTCGAGGACCGCTGGGTGCGCGTGGCCGAGGATCATCGGTCCCCAGCTGCCGACGAGGTCGACGTACTCGCGACCGTCGGCGTCGGTGAGCAGCGGCCCCCGGCCGCTCACCATGAACCGCGGCGTGCCGCCGACCGACCGGAAGGCCCGGACCGGGCTGTTGACCCCGCCGGGGGTCACCGCGCGGGCGCGGGCCAGGAGGGCGGCCGACGCGGGCGCGTCGTCAGCGGGCAGGGCGGAGGGGGTGTCGGTCACCCGCCCATTGTCGGGTCAGCGGGGGTCGCAGGGCGTCGGCGGGGTGGTCGGGTCCGCCGCGTAGGCCGCCCGCACGGTGGCCATCGCCTCGCCGAGCGCCCGGAACTGCGAGGGGGCGAGGACGTCGACGACGTGCCGCCGCACGCTCGCGACGTGCGCGAGGGCGAGGCGCTCCACCGCCGCCAGGCCGTCGGGGGTGAGCTCGAGGACGACGCCGCGGCCGTCGTCCGGGGCCGGGGTGCGCCGGACCCAGCCGCGCCGCTCGAGCCGGGCCGCGGTGTGCGTGACCCGGCTGCGGGACTGGACGATGAGCTCGGCCAGCGCGGACATCCGCAGCCGCCGCCCCTCGGCCTCCGAGAGCATCGAGAGCAGCTCGTACTCGGACAGGCTGACGCCGTGGCAGGCGAGGTCGCGGTCGAGGGCGGCGTCGATCTCGCGGTTGGCGCGCAGGTACGCGCGCCACCACGTCTGCTCGTCGGCGTCCAGCCAGCGCACCTCGTCGGTCACGGGGCCATGGTCCCACGTCGACGAGCAGCGCCCGGGCGATCGGTCGCGGAGTGCGCCCGCTCACGCCGTGGACCCCCGCGCGCGGAATACATCCGGATGCGGCATAGTTGAACCGTCAACTACCGCACCATCCCGCCCCCCACCCGAGGAGTCCCCATGAGCACCGCCACCCTGACCGGCCTGTCCACCGGCACCTGGACCATCGACCCGACGCACACCGAGGTCGGCTTCGTCGCCCGCCACCTCATGGTGAGCAAGGTCCGCGGGTCGTTCACCGACGTCTCCGGCACCGTCGTCGTCGGCGAGACGCTCGCCGACTCGACCGCCGAGGTCGTCATCAAGACCGCGTCCGTCGCCACCGGCACCGCCGACCGCGACGGTCACCTGCGCAGCGCCGACTTCTTCGACGTCGAGAACCACCCGGACATGACCTTCCGCTCGACCTCCTTCGACGGCTCGACCCTCACCGGCGACCTCACCATCAAGGGCGTCACCAAGCCGGTCACCCTCGACGTGGAGTTCGGCGGTGTCGCGACCGACCCGTGGGGCAACGAGAAGGCCGCCTTCGAGGCCGAGGGCGACATCGACCGCACCGACTGGGGCCTCACCTGGAACGCGGCCCTCGAGAAGGGCGGCGTCCTGGTCTCCGAGAAGATCAAGATCGTCATCGACGTCCAGCTCGCCAAGCAGGCCTGAGCGACGTCGCGCCGGGGGCTCGCAGCGAGCCCCGAGCCGCCGTCACCCGACACCGGGTGGCGGCGGCTCCGTCGTCCCCGGGCCGAGCAGCCGGGCCGGCGCGGGTGCGCGCCCTCGACGGCGTGCTCCAGGTCCCGCGACATGCGGATGCAGCGCGCCGGTCGTCCGCATGTCGCGAGACCTGGAGGGAGTGAGACGTCGCCGTCGCCGGCTCGGGCGGCCCTGTCGGCCCGTCGCTGTCGGACTGGGTGGCTAGCGTGCGGCGCATGGTGGAGTGGAGCGAAATCGTGGCGGCGGTCGGGCAGGCCCTCGGGGGTGACCGGGAGGGCGGCGGCGAACGGATGCGTGTGGCGTGGGAGGCGACCGGCCCCGACGACCACGCGCAGCGGTGCGTGCTGGCCCACTACCTCGCCGACCTCGAGCCCACCCTCGAGGCGGAGGTCGGGTGGGACGAGCGGGCGCTCGCCGAGTTCGCGCACGTCGGCGCCGACGAGCTCGCCCCCGTCGGCATCCCCTCGGCGGCCGGGATGGCCCCGAGCCTGCACCTCAACCTCGCCGACGGGTACCGGCGCAGCGGGCGCCCCGCGGACGCCCGGCGGCACCTCGAGGCGGCCGAGGCCGAGGCCGGCACGCTCGCCGACGACGGCTACGGCGAGATGCTCCGCGGTGGCATCCGGCGGCTGCGCGAACGGCTCGACGCCGGCGTCACCGACTGACGCCGACCGCCCGCCGTCACCGTCGGAGCAGGGCCGCCGCGTCGAGGGCGTGGTAGCTGAGGATGATGCTGGCGCCGGCGCGGCGGATGCCGAGCAGCGCCTCCATCATCACCCGGTCGCGGTCGACCCAGCCCCGCTCGGCGGCCGCCTCGATCTGGGCGTACTCGCCCGAGATCTGGTACGCGGCAACGGGAACGGGTGAGACGGCGGCGGCCGCGGCGACGACGTCGAGGTGCGGCCCGGCCGGCTTGACCATGACCAGGTCGGCGCCCTCGGCGACGTCGGTCTCGATCTCGCGCAGCGCCTCGCGACCGTTCGCGGGGTCCTGCTGGTAGGTCGCCCGGTCGCCGACGAGCGACGACTGCACGGCCTCCCGGAACGGGCCGTAGAGGCCGGACGTGTACTTCGCCGCGTACGCGAGGATGGCGGTGTCGGTGTACCCGGCGGCGTCGAGGGCCGCCCGCACGTAGCCGACCTGGCCGTCCATCATGCCGCTGAGGCCGAGGACCGGTGCGCCGGTCGCTGCCTGGGCGAGCGCCATCGCGGCGTACCGCTCGAGCGTCGCGTCGTTGTCGACCGACCCGTCGGCGGCGAGCACGCCGCAGTGCCCGTGGTCGGTGAACTCGTCGAGGCAGAGGTCGCTCATGACGACGATCTCGTTCCCCACCTCCTCGACCAGCCGCGCGAGCGCGACGTTGAGGATGCCGTCCGGGTCGTCGGCCCCCGAGCCGCGGCCGTCCTTCTCGGTCGGCACGCCGAAGACCATGATCCCGCCGAGCCCGGCCGCGACGCAGCGGTGGGCCTCCTCGACGAGCGAGTCGAGCGTGTGCTGGACCACCCCGGGCATGGCCGAGATCGCCACCGGCTCCGTGATGCCCTCGCGGACGAACACCGGAAGCACGAGCTCGGCCGGGTGCAGCCGCGTCTCGGCGACGAGCCGGCGCAGTGCGGGCGTGCGCCGCAGCCGGCGCGGCCGTCCCACGGGGAACGGCGCGCTCGGCAGCAGCGGCCCGCCAGGGGTCACGTCGCGCGCTTCCGGCCGCCCGCCCGCCGCTGGCTCGGCCGGACGACCTCCTCGCCCGCCTCGGCGGCGTCGAGCGCCAGCGAGCGACCGTGGTCGGCGAGCGCGTCGACGAGCGAGACGGCGCTGGGCTCCGGCGCGAGGACGTCGACCCGCAGCCCGTGCTCCTCGGCCGTCTTCGCCGTGGCCGGCCCGATGCACGCGATGACGGTGCTGGGGTTCGGCTTGCCGGCGATGCCGACGAGGTTGCGCACGGTCGAGCTCGAGGTGAAGAGCACGGCGTCGAACGCCCCGGACTTGATGGCGTCGCGGACCGGCGCGGGCGGCGGGGCGGCCCGGACGGTGCGGTAGGCGGTCACGTCGTCGACCTCCCAGCCGGTGTCCTGCAGGCCGGCGACCAGCGTGTCGGTGGCGATGTCGGCCCGCGGCAGGAAGACCCGGTTGATCGGGTCGAGGTCGGGGTCGAAGGGCGGCCAGGCCTCGAGCAGGCCCTTGGCGGACTGCTCCTCGGTCGGGACCAGGTCGGGGTTGATCCCCCACTCCCGCAACGCGTCCGCGGTGACGCCACCGACCGCCGCGACCTTGAGCCCGGCGAACGAGCGGGCGTCGAGGCCGAACTCGTCGAACTTCTCGCGGATGGCGCGCACCGCGTTGACCGAGGTGAAGCCGACCCACTCGTACCGGCCGGTGACCATGCCCTTGACCGCCCGCTCGAGCTGCTGCGGCGTGCGCGGCGGCTCCACGGAGATGGTCGGGACGACCTCGGCGTGCGCGCCGTGGTGCTCGAGGCGCGCCGTCATCGAGCCGGACTGCTCCTTGGTGCGCGGCACGAGGACCGACCAGCCGTAGAGGGGCTTGGTCTCGAACCAGGACAGCGCGTCACGCAGCAGCACGGTGTCGCCGACGACGGCGAGGACCGGGAACTGCCCGGCGGCCATCGCCTCGGGCGCCTCGGCGAGGGTGGTGACGACGGTGCGCTGCTCGGTCGTCGTGCCGCGCTCCGTGACGGCGACCGGGGTCGCGGCGTCGCGGCCGGCATCGAGGAGGGCCCGCAGCGCCGCGGCCGCCCGGTCGGGTGTGCCGAGCACGACGACGGTGACCGCCGGGTCGACCCCGCCCGAGACGTCGGGGGCGGAGGCGCCGGCGACGACGACGTGGACGGCCGAGGTCGACTTCGCGGTGAGCGGCACGCCGGCGTAGGCGGGCACCGCGGTCAGGCTGCTGACGCCGGGCACGACCTCGAAGGAGATGCCGGCCTTGACGAGCGCCTGCGCCTCCTCGGCGAGGCCGTTGAAGACCGCCGGGTCGCCGTCCATGAGCCGGACGACCAGGCCGCCCGGGTGCGCCTTGGCGGCGCGCACGACGAGCTTGGCCCGTGAGGCCTGGGTCAGGGCCTCGCCGTGGTCGCCGTGCCCGGCGTCGACGACGTCGACGTCGGGGCGGGCGTGCCGCTGGACGAGGCCCTCGCGGGCGACCTGGTCGATGACGACGGCGTCGGCCGCGGCGAGCAGCTCGACGGCACGGACGGTCATCAGGCCGGGGTCGCCCGGGCCGCCGCCGACGAAGGCGACGCGCGCAGGGATGCGAGGGGGGCGGGTGGTCGAGCGCGTGGGGCTCACTGGGCACGCTCCGTGACGGGTCGGTCGGTGGACGTGGGCATGAGGTCGGCGGCGCCGTCCTCGAGGAGGAGGCGGGCGAGCCTCCGGCCGAGGTCTGCGGCCTCGGCGGGGTCACCGGTCAGGGACCGGCGCAGGTCGTGGGAGCCGTCGGGGGCGGCGACGACGGCGCGGAGCGACAGCTCGGCCCCGTCGGTGCCCTCGACGACCTCGCCGAGCGCGCCGACGGGGGCGGAGCACCCGGCCTCGAGCTCGGCGAGCAGGGCCCGCTCGGCGGTGACGCACGCACGGGTGTCGGCGTCCTCGAGCGGGGCGACGGCGGAGCGGGTGGCGTCGTCGGCGCGGCGCACCTCGACCGCGAGGGCGCCCTGCCCGGGGGCCGGGAGCACCTGGAGCGGGTCGAGGAACTCGGTGACCTCGTCGGCGCGGCCCAGCCGGCGCAGCCCGGCGGCCGCGAGGACGACGGCGTCGAGCCGGCCCTCGTGGACCGCCCGGAGCCGGGTGTCGACGTTGCCGCGCAGGTCGGTGAGGGCCAGGCCGAGGCCGAGCGCCTCGAGCTGGGCGCGTCGGCGCGGGGAGCCGGTGCCGACGGTGGCGCCGGCCGGCAGCTCGCCGAGGGTGAGGCCGTCGCGGGCGACGAGGGCATCGCGGACGTCCTCGCGGACCGGGACGGCCGCGACCTCGACGGTCGGGTCCTCCGCGGTCGGCAGGTCCTTGAGCGAGTGCACGGCGAGGTCGACGCGGCCGTCGGCCAGCGCCTCGCGCAGGGCGGAGACGAAGACCCCGGTGCCGCCGAGCTGGGCGAGCGGGGTCGTGCGGTCGCGGTCGCCGTCGGTGGTCACCTCGACGAGCTCGACGTCGTGACCGAGCGCGCGCAGCCGGTCGGCGACCCAGGTGGACTGGGTCGTCGCGAGGGCCGAGCGCCGGGTCCCGAGGCGGAGGCTGGTCATCCGTCCTCCCCGAGGGCCGGCGGGATCTGCGACGGCGCGCTGACGAGCGAGACGTCGCGCGGGTCGAGGTCGAACAGCTCGGACAGGGCCCGGGCGTAGCTGCCGCCCTGCCCGTCGCGGGCCAGCTCCTTGACCCGGACCGTCGGGGTGTGGAGCAGCTTGTCGACGACGCGCTCGACCGCTCGGCGCACCTCGGCCCGCTCGGCCTCCCCCATCCCGGGGGTGCGCCGCTCGAGCCGCTCGAGCTCGACGTCGACGAGCTCGCCGGCGCGGGCGCGCAGCGCGGTGACGGTGGGGGCGACGGCCTGCGCGGACCGCTGGACGAGGTAGGTCGCGACCTCGGCGGTGACCAGCTCGCGGGCCAGCGCGACCTGGGGGGCCGACCCGGCCTCGGCGAGGTCCTCGCCGAGCTCGGCGAGCCCGACCCGGGTCGCGCCGTCGAGGTCGGCGACCGCGAGGTCGACGTCGTGCGGGAGGGCGAGGTCGACGTACACCTGCGGGCGGCCACCGCGGGCCTCGAGGGCGCGGGTGACGTGGCCGGCCGTGACGACCCGGCCACGGGCGCCGGTCGAGGCGATGACGAGGTCGGCCTGCGCGAGGGCGGAGTCGAGGTCGGCCAGCGGACGGGCGGTGCCCCCGACCCGCTCGGCCACGCCGACGGCGCGGTCGGGGTTGCGGTTGGCGACGACGACCTCGGCCGCGCCGTGCCGGGCCACGGTGGCCGCCGCGAGGGCGCCCATCCCACCTGCGCCGACGACGAGCACGCGGCGCGCCCCGAGACCACCGAGCACCGCCTCGGCGCGGGTGATCCCGGCCTGGACGAGCGAGCCGCTCACGAGGTCGATCTCGGTCTCGGAGTGCACCCGCTTGGCCACCCGGAGCGCCTGCTGGAGCAGGGCGTTGAGCGCCGGGCCGACGTGCCCGTGCTTCTGGGCCCGCGAGAGCGCGCGCCGCACCTGGCCGAGGATCTGGGCCTCGCCGACGGCCATCGAGTCCAGCCCGGCGGCGACGGTGAAGGCGTGCGCGATGCCGCGGTCCTCGTAGTGGACGTAGAGGTGCGGCTGGAGCTCGGCGCGCTCGACCGAGCACGCGGCCGCGAGCGCGTGCGTGATGTCGACGAGCGCGCCGTGGAAGGTGAGGCTCTCGGCGTAGACCTCGGTGCGGTTGCACGTCGAGAGGACGACGGCCTCGGTGACGTGCTCGGAGCGGAGCACGGCCTCCTCGAGAGCGGTCGCGGTGTGGCCGTCGAGCGCCACCGACTCGAGCAGCCCGAGGGGCGCGCCGTGGTGGGAGAGGCCGAGGACGACGAGGCTCACGGCGCCACCGCCTCGGCGACGGCCAGCCGCTGGCCGTGGAAGGCGAGGATCTGCAGCTCGGTGGAGAGGTCGACCTTGCGGACGACGACGTCGTCGGGGACCGCGAGCACGACCGGGGCGAAGTTGAGGACCGAGCGGATGCCGGCCGCGACGAGCTCGTCGCACGCCTCCTGGGCGCCCTCCGACGCGGTCGCGATGACGCCGATGGCGAGCCCGTCGCGCTCGACGAGCCCGGGCAGGTCGGACATCGGGCGGACCGGGCAGCCCGCGATCTCCTCGCCGACGACGCGCTCGTCGTGGTCGAGGAGGGCGATGACCCGGAAGCCGCGCTCGGCGAAGCCGCGGTAGGCGGCCAGCGCGCGGCCGAGGTTGCCCATCCCGACGATGGCGACCGGCCAGTCCTGGGTGAGCCCGAGGGCGGCCGCGATCTCGGACGCGAGCCGCTCGACGTCGTAGCCGACCCCGCGCACGCCGTAGCTGCCGAGGTAGGACAGGTCCTTGCGCAGCATCGCGGAGCTGACGCCCGCGGCGAGCGCGAGCTCCTCGGAGCTGACCGACGCGATGCCCTCACCGGCCAGGGCGGTCAGGGCCCGCAGGTACCCCGGCAGACGGGCCACCGACGCCTCCGGGACGCCCCGGCGGGTGGCTGCTGCGGCGGACACGTGCGGTCACCGACTCCTTTCGCGGGTCACGGGCTGCGGCTGGTGGCGCGGCCGTGGGCCGCGCGGTCGCCCGCGGTAAACCCCGACAGCCTACGACTTTGTGAAGGGAGGCACAAAGTTGCGCGAGACCCGGTGACGTGCCTCACCACCAGCGTGTGCTAGTGCGGTCAACGCGTGAGGGACCCGGGTGCTTCCCCGCGGGGAGGGGCGGCGAGCGCGGCCCGCAGCCGGGGCTCGTCGACCCGCCAGAAGTCGTGCTGCCGGCCGTCGACGAGGGTGACCGGCACCTCCTCCGACCACCGCTCGAGCAGGCCGGGGTCGGCGTCGACGTCGAGCTCGCGCCAGCCGACGCCGAGCTCCGCGCAGACCCGCGCCACCGTCCCCCGGGCGGCCGTGCACAGGTGGCAACCCTCCCGGGTGACGAGGGTGACGCGCGGCTCGGTGCTCATCGGCCGGGCCCTCAGAAGAACACCGAGCGACGCTGCATGAGCAGCGTGTAGAGCGTCTGCTGGATGGTCTCGCGGACCTGGTCGGTGAGGTCGAAGACGAGCATCGGGTCCTCGGCGGCGCCGTCCTCGTGCCCGGCGGTCTCGATCGAGGTGCCGAACTCGATGATCCACTTGCTCGGCAACGGGACGAGCCCGAGCGGCCCGAGCCACGGAAAGGTCGGGGTGACCGGTGCGTACGGCAGCCCGAGCAGCCGCGCGAGGGTGCCCATGTTGCCGATGATCGGGGCGATCTCCTCGGCCCCGACGACCGAGCACGGGATGATCGGGACGCCGGCCGCGAGCGCCGCCGAGACGAAGCCGCCCCGGCCGAAACGCTGCAGCTTGTAGCGCTCGCTGAACCGCTTGCCGGTGCCCTTGAAGCCCTCGGGGAAGACGCCGACGAGCTCACCCCGGGCGAAGAGCCGCTCGGCGTCCTCGTTCGTCGCGAGGGTCGAGCCCGAGCGCCGGGCCGTCGTGCCGACGAACGGGGTCCGGAAGACGAGGTCGGCGCCGAGCGCGCGCATGGTGCGACGGGCCGGGTGCTCGTCGTGGATGGCCAGCTGGACCATGAGCGAGTCGAGCGCCACCGTGCCCGAGTGGTTGGAGACCACGAGCGCGCCGCCCTCGGCGGGGATGTTCTCGATGCCCCGCACCTCGACCCGGAACCAGTGCCGGTACAGCGGTCGGAGCATCGGGTAGAAGACGTTCTCGGTGAAGTGCTCGTCATAGCCGAAGTCGTCGACGGTGTAGTCGCCCTCGAGCCGGCGGCGCAGGTAGGCCAGCACCTGGGCCACCCGGCGCTCGACGTCCTCGGGAGCGACGCCGGCCGCCTCGGCGGCCAGCCGCAGCGCGGCGACGAGCGCCTCGACGAGGTCGGAGAGGTCGGGCACCGGCAGCCCGGACCGCGACGGGGCGTCGGAGATCGTCGGGTCGAGCGGCGGCGCGGTGTCGGCGACGGGGGCCGGCTCGGCGAGGCGCAGGTGCGGACGCCGGGCCTCGGCGTCGCGGCGGGCCTTCTCGCGCGGGGAGACCCGGCGCCGGCCGGTGCGCTCCCCCGCCTGGGTCGTGGCCCGGGCGGACGGCGCGGAGGTGACGTTCGGGCGGGGACGGTGCTTGCGGACGGCGGGGGTCTCCGGCACGGCCGGCGGAGCGGCGGGCTCGACCGTCGGGGGGGTGGCCCTCCTCACGGCGTCCTTCACCGGCGCGGCCTTCCTCGCGGCGGGCTTCACCGGCGCGGCCTTCGTCGCGGCGGGCTTCGCGGGAGCGGGCTTCTTCGCGGCGGCCTTCGTCACGGGAGCCTTCGGCAGGACGGCCTCGACCGCCGCGTCGTCGGCGACGGTGACCGGGTCGGCGCCGATGAGCGGGGTCGTGCGGCGGCGCGCCCGCTCGCCGCCGGCCCGGGCGGCGCCGGCGGCCAGTGCTCCGCGACGCGCGGCCATCAGCGCCCGCTCCCGGCCCCGAGCAGGCGCAGGACGGCCTGGCTGGCCGAGCCGGCGAGGCCGCTCACGGCGTCACCGACGACGCCGCCGCCGGGCACCGCGGCGCCGACCGTGGCGGCGAACGCCTCGAAGGCCTCGCGGGTGGTGAACCGCGGCTCGAACCCGAGGACGGTGCGCATCCGGGTCGTGTCGAGGCCGCGGCCGAAGGCGAGGAAGCCCATCTGGTCCGGGGAGAAGTCGGCCAGGCCGAGCCGGCGGGTCATCCCGCCGACGAACCCGGCGCTGCCGAGCGGCAGCGGGAGGACCGGCCGGCCGACGAGCGAGGCGGCCTGCAGGACGGTGACGACGCCGTCGCCGGCGACGTTGACGACGCCGGTGGCCGACCCCGTGCCGCCGAGGACGAGCGCGTCGATGGCGTCGTCCTCGTGGAGGAACTGCATCCGGGCGTCGTAGCCGAGCGGCACCGGGATGACCGGCATCGAGAAGTAGTCGGTGATCGAGGTGCGGATGCGGGGCCCGATGACGTTGGCCAGCCGGAGCATGAGGATCTCGGTGTCCGGGCGGCGCCGGGCGAAGCCGCGCACGTAGCCCTCGACCTCGATGGAGTCCTTGCCGAAGCCGCCGCTCGGGGTGCGCCGCGCGCCCATGTCCTCGGTGAACATGGCGGGGTCGCGCGGGGTCGATCCGTAGACGGCGGCCGAGGACTTGACGACGAGGCGCTGCACGGTGCGCGACTTCTGGCACGCCGCCAGCAGCTGCATCGTGCCGATGACGTTGATCTCCTTCTGCGGGGTGCGTCCCCCGACGAAGGTCGGTGTGGCGATGACGTTCATGTGGACGACGGTGTCGACGCCCGCGGACTCGATGACCCGCGAGATCATCGGGTTGCGGATGTCCGCCCGGACGAACTCGACCCCGCCGACGTCGTGCGGCGGTGGGATGACGTCGACGCCGACGACGTGCTCGACCCCGGGCTCGGTGGCGATCCGGCGCGCGAGGAGGCCGCCGAGGTACCGGGACACCCCGGTCACCAGCACGACCCGCGCCATCGCAGCTCCTCCCACGTCGCTCCGTCGGGTCCGACACTACCGAGTCCGTCGGTGGAGCCCGAGCCCCGACCGGTGTGAGGTGTCCCGGACACGACAAAGGCCCCCGGCATCGGCCGGGGACCTTCGGCGGTCAGAGGTGACGCGTCGTCACTTCTTGTTGCGACGCTGGTGACGCGTCTTGCGCAGCAGCTTGCGGTGCTTCTTCTTCGCCATCCGCTTGCGGCGCTTCTTGATGACAGAACCCATGGGTGTTCCTCACGGTGGTACTGGGGGTACGGCGGCCCACCCTACCGGCGGGCCGGTGTCGGCCCCAAACCCGGGGCCGACGGACCCGGCGAACGCGAGGGGCGGCCCGCCGTCGTGGCGGGCCGCCCCTCGGCGACGTGGGTGGCGTCGGATCAGGCGGTGTCGACGAAGGAGCTGCGGAGGTAGGTGTGCACCTCGTCCTCCGGGACGCGGAACGACCGACCGACCCGGATCGCCGGCAGCTCGCCGGCGTGGACCATGCGGTAGACCGTCATCTTCGAGACGCGCATGATCGTGGCGACCTCGGCGACGGTGAGGAACCGCACCTCGCCGAGCTGACGCTCCGTGGACATCGTGACCTCGATCTTCTGCTCGCCGCAGCGCCGGAACACCCCGGCTTGGCTCCCTGCGTCGTGCTGTCGCAACCATAGGGGCAGTTGTGACCACTGTGAAGGCCAACGGATCGAAATTCCTCCGAATGTCCAGCCGACACGCCGAACGGACGGCGGCGAATCCGGCGTGTCGGCGCCGATCGGCCGACGGCCCCTCGGGCGTCCGTCCTCACTCGAACCAGGGGTCGAGGCCGTGCAGCGGGAAGACGGCCTGCCGGGTGGCGAACACGGCCCGGTCGAGCGGGCTGTCCGGGTTGTGGCCCATTCCCCACGGCTGCACCCAGATCGGGAGCCGGTCGGCCGGCAGGTCGCCCATCCGGCGTGGTCCGGGCCGGCCGAGAAGGTGCTCGACGTGGTCGCGCCACTCCTGCGGCACCTCGGCCCGGGCGTCGACGGGGCGGTGCGCCGCGATGGCGGTGAGGTGGGTCCAGGAGCGCGGCACGACGTCGACGAGCTCGTAGCCTCCGCCGCCGAGGGCGACCCACCGGCCGCCGGTCACCTCGTGCGCCAGCGAGTGCAGCTCGTCGTGGGCGCGGCGCTGGGCGTCGACGGTGATGGCGAGGTGCGCGAGGGGGTCCTCGAGGTGGGTGTCGCAGCCGTGCTGGGTGACCAGCACCTCGGGCCGGAAGGCGCGCACGAGGTGGGGCACGACGGCGTCGATGGCGCGCAGCCACGACGCGTCCGTCGTCCCCGGTGGCAGCGCGACGTTCGCGACCGTCCCGCGGGCGTCCGGGCCACCCACGTCGCCGGGCCACCCGGTGCCCGGGAAGAGGTGCTGGCCGCTCTCGTGGAGCGAGATCGTCATCACCCGGGGGTCGTTCCAGAACATCCGCTCCACGCCGTCGCCGTGGTGGACGTCGATGTCGACGTACGCGACCCGTTCGGCCCCGTGGTCGAGGAGCCACTGGATGCCGACCGAGATGTCGTTGTAGATGCAGAAGCCGCTCGCGTGCGTGCGCATCGCGTGGTGGAGCCCACCGCAGTAGTTGACGCCGTGCTCGGCCTCGCCCTCCCACACCCGCCGGCACATCTCGACGGTGCCCTGGACGATGCGCGCCGAGGCCTCGTGCATCCCCCGGAAGGCGGGGTCGTCGTCGGTGCCGAGCCCGCGGTGCACGTCGGCCCGGGACGGGTCGAGGGAGGCGGCCTTGACCGCCTCGACGTACGCCGGGTCGTGGACCGTCGTCAGGAGGTGGTCGTCGGCGACCTCGGTGCTCACGAGGTCGACGTGGTCGAGGACGCCGAGGGAGCGGGCCAGCCGGGTCGTGAGGTCGAGCCGCACGGGGTTCATCGGGTGGTCGGGTCCGAAGTCGTAGGCGGTGAACACGTCGTCCCAGATGACGCTCGTCCGCGGGCCCATGACTGCACGCTACTCGGTGGTCGGTCCGTGGCAGGCTGGACCCGCACCGACCCGCACCGACCCCCGCCGACCGGAGGAGCGACCCCCATGGGCAAGAGCGCGCGCGACGACGAGGTCCTCGTCATCGGGCTCGGCCGCTTCGGCGCCGCCGCCGCCCTCGAGCTGCGACGGCTCGGCCACAAGGTCACCGCCATCGAGAAGGACGGCTTCCTCGCCGAGAAGTTCCTCGGACGCATCAGCCAGGTCGTCCACGGCGACGCGAGCGACGTCGGCGTGATCCGGGACGCGAAGGCGCAGCGGTTCGGCATCGCCGTCGTCGCCATCGGCTCCTCGGTCGAGGCGTCCGTCCTCGCCGCGGCCAACCTCGTCGACGCCGGCGTCCCGGCCATCTGGGCCAAGGCGCTCTCCCCCGAGCACGCGCGCATCCTCGACCGGATCGGGGTGCACCACATCGTCCGTCCCGAGGCCGACACGGGCCGGCGGGTCGCGCACCTCGTCGGTGGCCGGATGCAGGACTACATCGAGTTCGACGACGGCTTCGCGATCGTCAAGATGCGTCCCCCGACCGAGACGATCGGCTTCACGCTCGAGCAGAGTGCGGTCCGCAGCAAGTACGGCGTCACCGTCGTCGGCGTGAAGTCGCCCGGCGAGGACTTCACCTACGCCGTGCCGTCGACCAAGGTCTCCGCGCACGACGTGCTCATCGTCAGCGGCCCGACGACCCTCATCGAGCGGCTCGCGGCCCGCCCGTAGCGGGAGCCGGCCCGGGCCTCAGAGGCTCGGGATGCCGCCGCGGTCGCCACCGAGCGGGAGGGTCATCGCGATCTCCTCCTCGCCGTCGTCCTCGGAGACGACGCGCATCGGCCGGCGCATCCCGGTGGGCCGGAAGCCGAACCCGCTCGCGAAGGCGACGGCCCGGCCGTTGTCGGTGCCGACCCAGTAGTACAGCTGGGTGCGACCCTGCTCGGCCGCGACCCGGGCGCCGGCCTGGACCAGGGCCGCCGCGACGCCGGTGCCGCGGGCCTCGGAGCGCACGAAGAGGCCGAAGAGCTGGGCGGCGTCGGGCTTCTCGTCGCTGACCGAGCCGACGCTCGCGATGCCGAGGGTCTCGCCGTCGCGCTCGGCGAGCAGCCGGGTCGAGCGTTCCATCCGGGCCCGCCAGAACTCCTCCGGCTCGGCCTCCTCGTCGGCGTACGACGCGACGAAGGCGTCGGGCGACTCCTGGAGCGCCGTGAGCCGCATCGACCGGTACTGCTCCCACTCCTCGACGCCCAGCGGACGCACCGTGATGTCGCTCATGGCACGTCACTCTCCCACGACACCCACCGGGTCCGGCAACCGGGCAGGTGAACAGCCGGTGCCGGAGAGGGCTGCTCACGTGAGGTCGAGGGCCATCCGTTCCTCGACGCAGGTGGGGTCCCAGGGCATCACGCCGGTCTCGCCGGTCAGGACGAAGCCCCGGCGGAGGTAGAAGCGCAGGGCCCGGGTGTTCTCGCGGGCGACGTCGAGGACGACCCGGGTGCGCCCCTCCGCCTGCGCGTGCGCCACGGCGGCGTCGACGACGTCGGCGGCGATCCCGCTCCCCCGGCTGCCCCCGGACACCCACATCCCCACGAGGCACGCCTCGTGCCCGGGCTGGTCTCCGCCGTGCCAGAGCCCGGCGGTGCCCACGGGACGGTCGAGGTCCCACGCGAGCCAGGTCGCCGGCCCGCTCGCCGCGTACGCACGCCAGTCGTCGTCGCTCCGGGCGGCCGCCTCGGCGTACGTCGTCCAGAACGCGCGGGGACTGTCGATGAGCGCGGCCAGCCGGACGGCCCGGTAGTCGCGCCACGTGCCCTCGGTGAGCCGCTCCACGCGCAGGCCGGGGTGCAGGCCCGGGACCGCCTCAGCCACCGGCGAGCTCGCGGCTGCGGGTCGCGGCGGCCTCCATCGCGCTGATGAACGCGGCGCGCACCTTGTGGTCGTCCATGACGCGCAGGGCGGCCGCGGTCGTGCCACCCGGCGAGGTGACCTGCTCGCGCAGGACGGTCGGGTGCTGCCCGGTCTCCTTGATCATCGTCGCGGCGCCGTAGAGGGTCTGCACGACGAGCTCGGTGGCGGTGGCGCGCGGCATCCCGAGGACGACGCCGGCCTCGATCATCGCCTCGACGACGTAGAAGATGTAGGCCGGCCCGCTGCCGGAGATCGCCGTCACGGCGTCCTGCATCTTCTCCGGCACCTCGACGACCTTGCCGGTGGCGGCGAGCAGCTCCCGGGCCTCGGTGAGGTGCTGCGGCTCGCAGTGCGCGCCGCCGGAGACCGCGGCCATCCCCTGGTCGACGAGTGCCGGGGTGTTCGGCATCACGCGGACGACCGAACGGCCCTCCGGCAGAAGGGACTCCACGAACGCGGTCGTGATGCCGGCGGCGAGGCTGACGACGAGGTTGCCGTGCTCGACGTGCGGCGCGATCTCCTCGAGGAGCGAGCCCATGTCCTGGGGCTTGACGACGAGGACGAGCGTGTCGGCCAGCGCCGCCGCCTCCGTGTTCTCGAGGACCCGGACGCCGTACCGCTCGACGAGCTCGGCGGCGCGCTCGGCCCGGCGCTCGGTGATGACGAGGGAGTCCGCCGGGCGCCCGGCGCGCAGCAGCCCCGAGAGGAGCGTCTCGCCCATGACACCGGCACCGAAGATCGCGACCGTACCCATGGGCCCGACCCTAGTGCTCAGCTGCTCCCGGCGAGCGAGCGGAGGAAGAAGCGCAGGTTCGCGGGTCGCTCGGCGAGTCGCCGGACGAGGTAGCCGTACCAGTCCTCGCCGAACGGCAGGTAGACCCGCATCTGGTGGCCGCGGTCGGCGATCCGCTTCTGCTCCGTCGAGCGCACCCCGAGGAGCATCTGGAACTCGTAGGAGTCGGCGGAGCGGCCGTGGTGGCCGGCGAGGGCCTGCCCGATCTCGACGAGCCTCGGGTCGTGGCTGGCCACCATCGGGTAGCCCTCGCCGGCCATGAGCACCTTGAGGCAGCGGACGTAGGAGAGGTCGACGTCACCGCCGTCCTGGTACGCAACCGACGCGGGCTCCTTGTAGGCGCCCTTGCACAGGCGGACCCGGCTGCCGGCGCCGGCGAGGTCGCGGCAGTCGGCCTCGGTCCGGTGGAGGTAGGCCTGCAGCACCGCTCCGACCCAGGGGAAGTCCGCACGCAGCGCGCGGACCGCCTCGAGCGTCCGGTCGGTCGTCGTGTGGTCCTCCATGTCGAGCGTGACCGTCGTGCCGACCCGGTCGGCGGCCTCGCAGATGGCGCGGGCGTTCTCGAGGGCGATGGCGTCGCCGTCGCCGGGGATCGCCTGCCCGACGGCGCTCAGCTTGACGCTCACCTCGGCGGCACCGAACCGGGCGAGGTCGGCCTCCTCGAGCGCGCCGAGCAGGGCGATGTAGGTGTCGCGGGTGCGCTCGGCCTGGGCGCGGTCGGTGACGTCCTCGCCGAGGTAGTCGATCGTCGCGAGCCGGTTCGTCGCCCGCAGCTCGCCGGTGACGGACACGGCCTCGGGGACGGTGTCGCCGGCGACGTAGCGCGAGACGACCGACCGGCTCACCGGTGCGGTGACGACGGCCGTGCGCACGGCGTCGGATCCGGAGAGCTGGAGCAGGGCTCCACGGAGCAGGTCGGAGGCGTCCACGACGAGCAGGCTAGCCGCAGGTCAGGGCGTGCGGCGGCGCAGGGTGAGGCTGCCCAGGACGAGGGCACCGGCGACCCACAGCACCATGACGCCGAGGCTCGGCAGCACGTCGCCGAGCGGGTCGGTGCTCGTCGCGACGTCCTTCATCGCGTCGACGGCGTAGGAGAGCGGCAGCACGTCGGAGAGCGCCGAGAGCACGCCGGGCATCCGGTCGCGGGGCATGAGCAGCCCGCAGAGGAGGAACTGCGGGAGGATGAACGCCGGCATGAACTGCACGGCCTGGAACTCGGTGCGCGCGAACCCGCTCGCCAGCAGGCCGAGCGCCGTGCCGAGCAGCGCGTCGAGGACGGCGATGACGACGAGCAGCCACACCGGCCCGGCGATCGACAGACCGCACACCCAGATGGCGAAGCCGCTCGCGACGAGGGCCTGGACGACGGCCATCACGCCGAAGGCCAGGGCGTAGCCGAGCATGAGGTCGCCCTTGCCGAGCGGCGTCGTGAGGAGCCGCTCGAGGGTGCCGGTCGTCCGCTCGCGCAGGGTGGCGATGCTGGTGACGATGAACATCACGACGAGCGGGAAGACGCCGAGCAGCGCGGGCCCGATCGAGTCGAAGACGTCCACCGGGCTGTCGGCGTAGACCCAGGCGAGCAGGCCGAGGAGCACGCACGGGACGACGACCATCAGCGCGACGGTGCGGTGGTCGCCCCGCAGCTGGCGCAGGATGCGGGCCGCGGTCGCGAGCGTGATGCGGACGGTCATCGCCCATCCTCCGCTGCGGCGTCGACGAGCGCGAGGAAGGCGGCTTCGGCGTCGTCGGTCCCGGTGCGCTGCAACAGGTCCGGGAGGGTGGAGTCGCTGAGGACGTGGCCCGCCCGCAACAGCACGAGGCGGTCGCAGCGCACCGCCTCGTCCATGACGTGGCTCGAGACGAGGAGGGTGCGCCCCTGACCGGCGAGGTCGCGGAAGATCTGCCACAGCTCGCGCCGCAGCACCGGGTCCAGGCCGACCGTCGGCTCGTCGAGGACGAGGACCTGCGGGTCGCCGACGAGGGTGCACGCGAGCCCGGCCCGGGACAGCTGGCCGCCGGACAGGTTCTCGACACGGGCACCGGCGTGGTCGGTGAGGTCGACCGCCTCGATGGCGCGCTCGACCGCGTCCTGGCCGGCACCGACGACCTGCGCGAAGTAGCGGACGTTGTCGCGCACCGACAGGTCGGCGTAGACGCTGGCCGCCTGGGTGAGGTAGCCGACCCGGTGGCGCAGCCCCGGGGAGCCCGCCGGCTCGCCGAGGACGGTGACCGTGCCGCCGGCGACGACCTGCACCCCGACGACCGCACGCATCAGCGTCGACTTGCCGCCGCCGCTCGGGCCGAGCAGCCCGACGACCTGCCCCTCCGGTACGGCGAGCGAGAGGTCGGGCAGCACCTCGCGTCCGCCCCGGACCACCCGGAGGTGCTCGACCACGATCGCGTCGGCGGCCATGCACCGACCTTGGCACCGGGCCGTCCGGAAGTCGAGGGGACGCACAGGTGACGCCCAGACTCGGTTCCTACGGTGCCGGTGTGACTCGCGAGACGGTCCCGTCCACGCGGCGCCGGGCATCCCCCCGGCACCGCGGCAGCCTCGTCGGGGCGGGGGTGCTCGGGGTGGGACTGTTCCTCCCCCGCTGCAGCGGCGGAGGGTCCGGGACGGGCGGCGGGCCCCCCCCGTCCGCCTCCCTGCCTGGCCCGCCGGGGCCGCCCCGGGCGCCCCCCGGGGTGGGGGCCGGGGGGATCATCGCGGGTGCCCCGGCAATCGCCGCGCGACGGCCGGCGTCCCCCCCCCGCCGGTGCACCCTGGCCCAGCTCGACGTCGGCGCCACCGTCCCGTCGGGGGCGGGTGCGGCGGGCAGCACCGCGCTGCTGCTCACCTTCCGCGACACCGCCGACGTCGCCTGCGTGCTCGACGGTTTCCCCGGCGTCTCGTTCGTGGGTGGCGGCGACGGGACCCAGCTCGGGGTGTCGGCCCGACGCACCGGCGCCGCACAGACGGTCACGCTCGAGCCGGGCCGGACGACGACGGCGCTCGTGCGGGTCGCCGACGCCGGCAGCTACCCCGAGACGTCCTGCGACCCGACCGCGGCCGACGGGCTGCGCGTCTACCCGCCGGGTTCGACCGAGGCGGCGTTCGTCCGGTACCCGACGAAGGCCTGCCGCGGGAGCACCGGCGACTCACCACAGCTGACCGTGGCGTCGGTGGGCACGACCGCCTGAACGCCGGTCCCGCCGGTTCAGGGCACCGGGGCCAGGTGCAGCCGCGCGAAGGCGAGCGACTCGGCGAGGTCGAGCTCGCGCTGCGCCTCGTCCGCGCGCCGCGTCGACACCTCGACGACGACGTGCCCGGCGAAGCCGCCGGTGGCCAGCTCCTCGAGGACCTCCCCGCACGGTTGGCTGCCGCGGCCGGGCACGAGGTGCTCGTCGCGCGGCGACCCCGAGCCGTCGGCGAGGTGCAGGTGGGAGAGCCGTGGCCCGAGCGAGCGCGTCATCCCGAGGGCGTCCGAGCCGGCGGTCGCGGTGTGCGACAGGTCGAGCGTGACGTGGTCGTACGGCTGCGGCACGGGGTCCCAGTGCGGGAGGTAGGCCTCCATCTCACGGGTGCGCGGGCCCGCCCGCCACGGGTACATGTTCTCGACGGCGAGCCGGATGCCGGTGTCGTGCTCGCGGACCGCGACGCCGTCGGCGAAACCGCGGGCGTAGTCGCGCTGCCACCGGAACGGCGGGTGCAGGACGACCGTGTCGGCGCCCAGCTCGAGGGCGAGCTCGACCGAGCGGTCGACCTTCTCCCACGGGTCGGTGCCCCACACCCGCTGCGTCACGAGGAGGGTCGGCGCGTGCACCGAGACGACGGCCACGCCGTGGTGCTCGGCGAGCCGGCGCAGCGCCCCGGCCTCCCGGGTCAGCGGGTCGGTCCAGACCATGACCTCGACGCCGTCGTAGCCGAGCCGGGCGGCGGTCGCGAAGGCGGAGGCGCAGCCCTCCGGGTAGACCGAGGCCGTCGAGAGCGCCACCCGCGCGGCGGGGGTCCGGGGCCGACGGGCCGGCACGCTCACCCCATCCGGTCGAGGTGCCGCAGCAGGATGCCCTCGCGCAGGGCCCAGGGGCAGATCTCGAGCTCGTCGAGGCCGAGGAGGTCCATGGTCGCGTCGGCGACGACGGCGCCGGCGAGCAGCTGGCGGGCGCGGGGCGCCGAGACGCCCGGGAGCCCGGCGCGCTCGCCGGCGGTCATCCCGGCGATCTCCTGGAGCGTCTCGCGCAGCCGGTCGCGGGGGAGGACGCGCCGCTCGTACATCCCCTCCGAGCTCGGGGCCGCCCCGCACACGCGGGCGAGGGAGCGCATCGTCTTGCTCGTGCCGACGGCGAGGTCCGGGGGACCGGCCTTGGCGAGGGGCCGCAGCTCGGCGGCGATGGTGGCCCGGACGCGGCGCCTGGCCTCGCGCACCTCGTCGGCCGACGGCGGGTCACCGCGGAGCAGGTCGCGGGTCACCCGGCCGGCGCCGAGGGGCATCGAGATCGCGACGTCGGGCTCCTCGTCCATCCCCATCGCGAGCTCGAGGCTGCCGCCGCCGATGTCCGCGACGAGCAGGGTGCCGGCCGACCACCCGAACCAGCGGCGCACCGCGAGGAAGGTGAGCCGGGCCTCATCCTCCCCGGTGAGGACGTCGAGCCGGACGCCGGTGCGCTCGGCGACGTGGTCGAGCACGGCGGTGCCGTTGGGGGCCTCGCGGATGGCGCTGGTGACGAAGCCGCGCAGGTCCTCGACCCCCTGGTCCTCGGCGACGGTGAGGCACTCGGCGACGAACTCGGTGAGGCGGTCGCGGCCCTCGTCGGCGATGCGGCCGTCGTCCGTCACGTGCTCGGCGAGACGCAGGTCGATCTTGTGCTTGCTCGCGGGCAGCGGCTGGGCGCCCGGGTGGGCGTCGACGACGAGGAGGTGGACGGTGTTCGATCCGACGTCGACGACCCCGAGGCGCATGGGGCAAACGTAGTCGCTGCGGCGTGGGGCGGCCCCACCGCGGCCGCGGGCGTGCATAGGGTGGGCGGGTGCCCGAAGCGTCCCTCGACATCCCCCGCACCTGGGCCGAGTTCGTCGACCCGGCCGACCCGGGCCAGCGCTTCCGCGTCGACCTCACGTGGCTCACCTCGAGCTGGACGTGCATCTACGGGGCCGGGTGCCGGGGCATCTACGCCGACCGCCCCGACGACGGCTGCTGCACGCTCGGCGCGCACTTCACCGACGACGACGACCTCGAGCGGGTCCGCCGGGTCGTCGCCGAGCTCGGCGAGGACGAGTGGCAGCACCATCCCGGACTCGGGAAGCGCGGCGACAAGGACCCGTCGCGGCGCTCGGCCTGGACCGAGGTCGACGAGGACGGCGACCGCAAGACCAAGGTCGTCGACGGCGCGTGCATCTTCCTCAACCGGCCGGGGTTCCCGGCGGGCGCCGGGTGCGCGCTGCACCAGCACGCCGTGCTCACCGGGCAGCCTCCCCACGAGGTGAAGCCCGACGTCTGCTGGCAGCTGCCGATCCGGCGCTCGTACCGCACGGTCGAGCAGCCGGACGAGACCTCCTACCTCGAGGTGACGATCGCCGAGTACACCCGGCGCGGCTGGGGCCCCGGCGGGCACGACCTCGACTGGTACTGCTCCTCCAACCCGGAGGCCCACGTCGGCCGCGAGCCGGTGTACCGCGGCAGCCGGGCCGAGCTGGTGACGCTGATGGGCGAGGCGGCCTACGCCGAGCTCGAGGTGCGCTGCGAGGCGCACCTCGCGGCGGTGCGGCACGCCCGCTCGGTCGGGGCCCGCAAGCTCATCCCGCTCCTCGTGCACCCGGCGACGGCCGAGGCGGGCACGATCGGTGGCCGACGCGAGAAGGTCAAGCGGCGCCGGGGCACGACCGCGCTGCCGGGGTCCGGCGACGGCGGTGTCCCGGAGGCCGGCTCGAACGAGCCCGCCCGCCCGGTGCCGGGGTCCTCGGGGTCGTCGGGGTCGTCGGGGTCGCCCCGACCGTCGGGGTCGCGCCGGTCGGGATGAGCGACGCCGCGCCGCCGCGCGTCATCCGCAGCCCGAACATCTGGGACACCCCGGAGGTCTACGAGCTGGAGAACCTGGCCTCGGACCGCGCCGGTGTCATCGACGCCGCCGTCGGTGCCCTGCACCCGCTGCGGGACGCCGTAATCGTCGACGTGGGGTGCGGCAGCGGGTTCCACCTGCCGCGGTTCGCGGAGCGTGGCGCGCGCGTCGTCGGGGTGGAGCCCCACCTGCCGCTCGTGCGGCGGGCCGCGGACCGGTTGCGGGAGCGTGGGTCCCGGGCTCGGGTCGTGGCCGGCAGCGCCGAGGCGCTGCCGTTGGCACCGGGGTCGGTCGACGTCGTCCACGCGCGGTGGGCGTACTTCTTCGGTGCCGGCTGCGAGCCGGGACTGGCCGAGCTCGCCAGGGTCGTGCGTCCGGGGGGTGTCGCGTGCCTCGTCGACAACGACGCGACCCGGTCGACCTTCGGCTCCTGGTTCTCGCGAGCCTATCCGGCATACGATCCGGTTGCGGTGCAGCGCTTCTGGGACCGGCAGGGTTTCACGACCGAGTCGTTGACCATCGCGTGGACCTTCGACCGCCGAGAGGACCTCGAGGCCGTGGTCCGCATCGAGCTGCCGCCCGGGCCCGCGGAGGCGGTGCTCGCCGAGCACGAGGGTCTGACGGTCGACTACGCGGTCGCCCTCCGCTGGCGCCGCTACTGAGGTCCGCGAGCGAGGAGTGGGCGGCGCCACTCAGTGCCGTCGGTCGGTGAAGCGCCAGTAGTAGCCGTCGGGGTCGGTGAGGCGGAGGTCGGTCAGCCCCCACGGCCGGAGGGTGAGGTCGTCGGCGAGCTCGATGCCCGCCCCCACGATGGTGTCGCGCGTCGTCCGGACGTCGTCGACCTCGACGACGAGCTCCGCCCCGGCGGGGACCGCCCGCAGCTCTCGCGACACCGGGTCGGACTCGGCCGCGCCGAGCCTGATGTCGCCCAAGCGCAGGCTCGCGTACCGCGGCGGGCCCGCACTGCGGCCGACGACCTCGAACCCCAGGCGCTCGTAGAAGTCGACGGTCACGTCGAGGTCGGCCGGGAAGATCTCCAGACGCAGGGTCGGCTCCACGCTCCCAGTCTGTCCGACGACCGGGGCGTTCAGAACGGGGGCCGGGTGGGCGCCGCGGGTCGCGCGTCGGCGCGTGGTGGATGGAGCCCTGTGACGTGGACGGGGTGCGGTGGCCGGCGGACCTCGACACGGCAGGTGCTGGGCAGGGGGTCGCGGCCGCCGAGGGTGTGCTCGATGGCGAACTCGAGGGTCG
>OEIU01000043.1_pt1 | contig 111876 bp, 111 predicted proteins | sample 1539221 | NCBI WGS metagenome assembly OEIU01 (sample SAMN03792071, study PRJEB22550) | activated sludge metagenome | feature: wastewater treatment plant; material: activated sludge; isolation source: Wastewater treatment plant of a petroleum refinery complex | place: Argentina: Zarate... | reverse complement strand
TGCCGAGCAGCTTCTCGATGGCCAGGCAGTAGGCGTGCTCGTTGCACATCATCGACACGTAATCCAGCCGGTCCATGTACGGCAGCGACTGGATAAAGGTCTTGCTCTCGGCCAGCTTCTCGGTCGCGCGGTGCAGCAGGCCGACGTGCGGGTCGGCGCGCTGGATGACCTCGCCGTCCAGTTCCAGCACCAGGCGCAATACGCCGTGCGCGGCCGGATGCTGCGGGCCGAAGTTCAGCGTGTAGTTCTTGATCTCAGCCATGGATCGCAGCGCGATGCGCCCTCCAAGCAAACGCCGTGGAACCGGCCGTGCCGGGCCACTGGCGTTGCCCCCTCGAGGGGGCGCGCGAAGCGCGTAGGGGGTGGGTCATTGAAGGCCGCCGTAGTTGTCTTCGCGCACGACGCGCGGCGTGATCTCGCGCGGCTCGATCGTCACCGGCTGGTAGATGACGCGACGCGACTGCGCGTCATAGCGCATCTCCACGTGGCCGCTGACCGGGAAGTCCTTGCGCATCGGGTGGCCTATGAAGCCGTAGTCGGTGAGGATGCGGCGCAGGTCCAGGTGGCCTTCGAAGATGATGCCGTACAGGTCGAAGGCTTCGCGCTCGAACCAGTTGGCCGAAGACCAGATGTCGGTGACCGACGCCACCACCGGCATGTCGTCATCGGGCGCGAAGACCTTCAGACGCACGCGCCAGTTGTGCTTCAGCGACAGCAGATGCAGCACGGCCGCATAGCGCGCGCCGTCCCAGGGCTGGTTCCTGTAGCCGGAGTAGTCCACGCCGCACAGGTCGATCAGCTGTTCGAAGTGCAGCGACGCGTCTTCGTGCAGCATGCGCGCCGCTTCCAGGTAGCGCCCGGCGCTCACGGTGACGGTGATCTCGCCCCGCTCGCGCTTCAGCGACTGGATCGCATCGCCGAGTTGCGCTTGCAGCGCGGCTTGCAGGTTGTCGAGCTTCTGGGTCATTGCAGCGTCGTGCGGCGGCCGCGGACGCGGCCCTGGTTCCTGTTCTTGGCGTCAGCGCGCGATGGTGTGTTCCCGCCGGATCTTGTTCTGCAACTGCAGGATGCCGTACAGCAGCGCCTCGGCCGTGGGCGGACAGCCCGGCACGTAGACATCCACCGGCACGATGCGGTCGCAGCCGCGCACCACCGAATAGCTGTAGTGATAGTAGCCGCCGCCGTTCGCGCACGAGCCCATGCTCAGCACCCAGCGCGGCTCGGCCATCTGGTCGTAGACCTTGCGCAGCGCCGGGCCCATCTTGTTGCACAGCGTGCCGGCGACGATCATCAGGTCGCTCTGCCGCGGGCTCGGCCTGAACAGCATGCCGAAGCGGTCGATGTCGTAGCGCGCCGCGCCGGCGTGCATCATCTCCACCGCGCAGCAGGCCAAGCCGAAGGTCATCGGCCACAGCGAGCCGGTCTTCGACCAATTGATCAGCTTGTCCACCGAGGTGGTGACGAAGCCTTCCTTGAGTACGCCTTCGATGCCCATACGCTTTGACTCACTCCCAGTCGAGCGCGCCCTTCTTCCATTCGTAGACGAAGCCCACGACCAGGATGGTCAGGAAGAGCATCATGGCCCAGAAACCTGACGGCCCGATTTCATGCAAGGCCACGGCCCACGGGAAGAGAAAGGCGATCTCGAGATCGAACAGGATGAAGAGGATGGCCACCAGGTAGTAGCGCACGTCGAACTTCATGCGCGCGTCCTCGAAGGCCTCGAAGCCGCATTCGTAGGGGGAATTCTTCGCCGCATCGGGCCGGTTCGGGCCGAGCGCGTAGCCCAGGAGCTGCGGGGCGATACCGACTGCAGCGCCTACCAGTATGAACAGGATGACGGGCAGGTACGGTTGCAGATCCATGTTGTTCGTCCGCCAGGGGACTTTTGTGGTGCCGACGGCGAGACTCGAACTCGCACAGCTTTCGCCACTACCCCCTCAAGATAGCGTGTCTACCAATTTCACCACGTCGGCGCGCGGCTTTCGTATCACTCGGGTGACGTGAGGAATGACACCCATCAAGCCGGCGGAATTCTAGCGGCAAACCACGCGCTTTCCTGACGCGAAGCTTCTAGGCACCGCGCGCGAGCCGTGCCGCGCGCGGGGCCTCGTCCGCCGCACGCCAAGCCGCTACTTCGCGGCGCTGGCCGGTTCGGACGCGGGCGCTGCGATGGGCGCCGGGATGGCCGCGGGCACGCCCGCCGGCACTGACGCCGCAGGCGCTGCAGGCGCCGCAGCGGGAATCACCGCGGCCGGCGCCGGCGCGCTGGCCGCCGGCGAGGCGCGGTCGAGCACGCTGCCCGCGCCGAGCGTCGACTCGCCGCGCCCGGCGTTCGAGCTGAAGGCCAGCGCCAGCGTGCAGGCGAAGAACACGGCGGCGCACGCCGCCGTGGAGCGCGACAGGAAGTTGGCGCTGCCGCTGGCACCGAACAGGCTGCCCGAGGCGCCGCTGCCGAAGGACGCACCCATGTCCGCGCCCTTGCCGTGCTGGATCAGCACCAGGCCGATCATCGTAAACGCGGTCAGCAGCTGCAGCGCGTGTAAGACAGTGGTCCAGATCTGCATTTGTCGTCGTCGTGTTTTCGAATGGAATGCTTCACAGGCTCTCAGTGCGCCGCGCGGCAGATGGCGACGAAGTCGCTCGCCTTCAGCGCCGCGCCGCCGACCAGCGCACCGTCGATGTCGTCCTGCGCGAACAGCGCGGCCGCGTTGTCCGGCTTGACGCTGCCGCCGTAAAGGATCGTCATGCGGCCGGCGCGCGGCGTCGCCGCCTGCAGTTGTGCGCGCAGCAGCTGGTGCACTTCCTGCGCCTGCTGCGGCGTGGCGCTCAGGCCGGTGCCGATGGCCCATACCGGCTCGTAGGCGACGACCATCTCCGACGCGCAGTGCGCCAGCGTGTGGATCACCGCCGACAGCTGGCGCTTGACCACGGAAGCGGTCTCGCCGGCCTCGCGCTGCGCCAGCGTCTCGCCGACGCAGACGATCGGCGTCACGCCCGAGCCCAGCGCGGCCATCGCCTTGTCGGCCACCAACTGGTCGGATTCACCGTGCAGCGCGCGGCGTTCCGAATGGCCGACGATGACGTAGCGGCAGCCGAACTCGGCCAGCATCGGCGCCGACACCTCGCCGGTGTAGGCGCCCTGCTTGTGCGCCGAACAGTCCTGCGCGCCCCAGCGCAACTCGCTGCCGGCCAGCGTGACCGCGGTTTCGGACAGATAGGGAAACGGCACGCATACCGCGACGTCGGCCATGAAGGGCCGCGCGGCGGCGATGCCCGCCAGCAGCTCGGCATTCGCCGGATGGCTGCCGTGCATCTTCCAGTTGCCGACCACCAGCTTGCGGCGTGTGCTCATGCCTGCCTCCAGTCGAGAACAATCTTGCCGACGTGCACGCTCGACTCCATCAGCGCATGCGCCTGTGCGGCCTGCGCCGCCGGAAACACGGCATGGATCACCGGCTTGACCTTGCCCGCTTCGATCAGCGGCCAGACGCGCTCGCGCAGTTCACGTGCGATCACCGTCTTGTAGGCCACGGTGCGCGGACGCAGCGTGCTGCCGATGATCGCCAGCCGCTTGCGCAGCACCGCCGCGATGTCCAGCGTCGCCTTGGTGCCGCCCTGCACCGCGATGAGGGCGATGCGGCCGTCGTCGGCCATGCACTCCACTTCGCGCGGCAGGTAGTCGCCGCCGACCATGTCGAGCACGACATCGACGCCACGCCCGGCCGTGATGCGCTTGACCTCGGCGGCGAAGTCCTGCGTCTTGTAGTTGATCGCATGGTCGGCGCCCATCGCGACGCAGGCGGCGCACTTGTCGCCGCTGCCCGCGGTGACGATGACCGTCACGCCGAAAGCCTTGGCCAGGTGGATGGCGGTGACGCCGATGCCGCTGGAGCCGCCCTGCACCAGCAGCGTCTCGCCGCGCGCCAGCCGCGCGTTCTGGAACAGGTTCTGCCACACGGTGAAGAAGGTCTCGGGCAGGGCCGCGGCCTCGATGTCGCTCAAACCCTGCGGCACCGGCAGGCACTGCCCGGCCGGGGCCACGCACAGCTGGGCGTAGCCGCCGCCGGCCACCAGCGCACAGACGCGGTCGCCGATCTTCAACCCGGCCGCCGCCAGATCCTCGGCCGCACCGGCGGCCACCGTGCCGGCGACTTCCAAGCCCGGCAGGTCGGACACGCCCGGCGGCATCGGGTACAGCCCCTTGCGCTGCAGCACGTCCGGGCGGTTGATGCCCGAGGCGCTGACGGCGATCAGCAGTTCGCCGGCCTGCGGTGCCGGGTCGGGACGCTGCGTGGGTACCAGCACCTCGGGTCCACCCGGCTGCTTGATCTCAATGGCTTGCATGCTCGCTCCTCTCGGCAGGACAGCGCACCAGGCTTTCAGTCGCGCGGCGGCTCGCCGGCCTCCACCGAGGCGGGGGCAGCGGCCGGCGCAGCCTCGCTGCCGTTGTCGCGCGGCGGGCGCTCGCGGCGTTCGCCACGCTCTCCCCGCTCTCCCCTCTCGCCGCGGTCGTCGCGATCGCGCCGCGGCCGGTCGCCGTAGTCGCGGCGCGGACGCTCGCGCTCGCGCTCTTCTTCCATGCCCTCGGGCCGCTCCAGCAGCGCCTTCATCGACAGCTTGATGCGGCCCTTGTCGTCGGTCTCCAGCACCTTGACCTTGACCACCTGGCCTTCCTTCAGGAAGTCCTCGACCTTCTCGACGCGCTGGTGCGCGATCTGGCTGATGTGCAGCAGCCCGTCCTTGCCGGGCAGGATGTTGATCAGCGCGCCGAAGTCCAGGATCTTGGTCACCGGGCCTTCGTAGACCTTGCCGACTTCGGCCTCGGCGGTGATCTCCTCGATGCGCTTGCGCGCAAACGCGGCCTTGTCGGCGTCGGTCGAGGCGATGGTGATCGTGCCGTCTTCGCCGATGTCGATGGTGCAGCCGGTCTCCTCGGTCAGCGCGCGGATCGTCGCGCCGCCCTTGCCGATGACGTCGCGGATCTTCTCCGGGTTGATCTTCATCGTGTACAGGCGCGGCGCGAACTGGCTGACTTCGGTCTTCGCCTCGCCCATGGCTTCGGTCATCTTGCCCAGGATGTGCAGGCGCGCTTCCTTGGCCTGCGCCAGCGCCACCTGCATGATCTCCTTGGTGATGCCCTGGATCTTGATGTCCATCTGCAGCGCGGTGATGCCGCTCGTGCTGCCGGCCACCTTGAAGTCCATGTCGCCGAGGTGGTCCTCGTCGCCGAGGATGTCGGTCAGCACTGCGAAGCGGTTGCCGTCCTTGATCAGGCCCATGGCGATGCCGGCCACGTGCGCCTTCATCGGCACACCGGCGTCCATCAGCGCCAGGCAGCCGCCGCACACCGAGGCCATCGACGACGAGCCGTTGGATTCGGTGATCTCGCTGACCACGCGGATCGTGTACGGGAAGTCGTCCTTCTTCGGCAGCGCGGCGATCAGCGCGCGCTTGGCCAGCCGGCCGTGGCCGATTTCCCGACGCTTGGGCGAACCGAAACGGCCTGCTTCGCCGGTGGCGAAAGGCGGCATGTTGTAGTGCAGCATGAAGCTGTCGCTGAACTCGCCGGCCAGCGCGTCGATGCGCTGCGCGTCGCGTTCGGTACCCAGCGTGGCCACCACCAGCGCCTGCGTCTCGCCGCGGGTGAACAGGGCAGAGCCGTGGGTGCGCGGCAGCACGCCGTTGCGGATCTCGATCGGGCGCACGGTGCGCGTGTCGCGGCCGTCGATGCGCGGCTCGCCGGCCAGGATCTGGCTGCGCACGATGCGCGCCTCGATGTCGAACAGCATCGCCTCGACCTTGACCGGGTCGAACTCGACGCCTTCAGCCTTCAGCGCGGCCTGCACCGATGCATAGGCCTCGCGGCAGGCCTGCGTGCGCGCCTGCTTGCTGCGGATCTGGTAGGCCGCGCGCAGCGGGCCTTCGGCCAGCGCGTTCAGCTTGGCGATGAAGGTCTCGTCCTTGGCCGGCGCCTTCCAGTCCCATTCGGGCTTGCCCGCGTCGCGCACCAGTTCGTTGATGGCGTTGATGGCGATCTTGCCCTGCTCGTGGCCGAAGACCACCGCGCCGAGCATGATCTCTTCGCTGAGCATGTCGGCTTCGGATTCGACCATCAGCACCGCGGCTTCGGTGCCGGCGACCACCAGGTCGAGCTTGGAATCGGCCAGCTGCGCCTTGCCCGGGTTGAGCACGTATTCGCCGTTGACGTAGCCGACGCGCGCCGCGCCTACGGGTCCGTCGAAGGGAATGCCGCTGACGGCCAGCGCCGCGCTGGTGCCGATCATCGCGGCGATGTCGGCCTGCACCTCGGGGTTCAGGCTGAGCACGTGCACGATCACCTGCACTTCGTTGTAGAAGCCTTCGGGGAACAGCGGGCGGATCGGCCGGTCGATCAGCCGGCAGGTCAGGATCTCCAGCTCGCTGGGCCGGCCTTCGCGCTTGAAGAAGCTGCCCGGGATCTTTCCGGCGGCATAGGTCTTCTCGGTGTAGTCCACCGTCAGCGGAAAGAAATCCTGGCCCGGCTTCGCGTTCTTGGCCGCCACCACCGTGGCCAGCACCACGGTGTCGTCGATGTTGACGACGACGGCGCCGCCGGACTGGCGCGCGATCTCGCCGGTTTCCAGCGTGACGCTGTGCGGGCCCCATTGGAAGGTCTTGCTGACCTTGTTGAACATGCTCATCTGTAGCTCTCCATTGCGGATGCGGCACGCTTCGGGTGGTGCCATTGACCTGGAGCGGCGTTCTCTCGGCGGCATGCCATTCCACCGGCGCCGGCACGGCGGCGCCGGTGGAATGACAAGCGATGGCCCTTCAAGTGCCTTGGCTCCGCGAAGCCCGCGCGGCTGGAGGCGCGCGGGCGTTCGGCTGCGCCTTACTTGCGCAGGCCGAGCTTGGCGATCAGCGCGGTGTAGCGCTCGGCGTCCTTGTCCTTCAGGTACGCCAGCAGGCGCTTGCGCTGGTTGACCATCTTCAGCAGGCCGCGGCGGCCGTGGTGGTCCTTCAAGTGCAGCTTGAAGTGCGGCGTCAGCTGGTTGATGCGCGCGGTGAGCAGTGCCACCTGCACCTCGGGCGAACCGGTGTCGGCTGCGCCGCGTGCATGGGCCTGGATGATTTCAGCGACTTCAGCGCCGGCGATGGTCATTTGGATTTCCTGGTGAGTGGAAACCGAAGCCAGGGCTTGTCGCCAAACAACGGCGGCGCTGCAACGGTTTCCGGTTCGACTTGCGAATACGGGTGAAACCGACCCGTACCGTGCGGCTTCTTCACCGCCGCCCTGGTGCGGGCCGCAAGCGGCAAAGACCGCGCATTATAGGCCAAGCGCCGCCGCGAGCCGCCGCACTCCGGCGTCGAGCCGTTGCGGATCGCGCGACGCGAAGCACCAGCGCAGCCAGCCCTCGCCTTCGCCGCCGAAAGCCGCGCCGGGAGCCAGGCCCAGGCCATGAGCCGCGACCAGATGCTTGGCAAAGGCCAGCGAATCGTCCTGGCCGGCGACGCGGAAGAAGGCATACATGCCGCCCGGCGGGCTGGCGACTTCCACACCCGGCAACGCAGCCAACCCGGCGATCAGCCGGTCGCGGCAGCCGCGCAGCCGCTGCACCAGCGCCGGCACGAAGCTCGGCGCGATGTCCAGCGCCGCCAGCGCACCGCGCTGCACGAACACCGGCGCGCACGAGGTGTTGAATTCGATCAGCTTGCCGATGGCGTCCACATGGCCGCGCGGCAGCACCATCCAGCCCAGCCGCCAGCCGGTCATCAGGAAGCTCTTGGAAAAGCTGTGCACCACCACCAGCCGGTCGTCGCCGGCGGCGATGTCCAGGAACGACGGCGCCGCGCTTGCGTCGCCGGCGAAGTACAGCCGCTCGTAGACCTCGTCGGCGACGATCCAGGTGCCGGTGGCGCGGCAGTGCGTCAGGATTGCCCGTTGTTCTTCGCGCGTCAGCGTCCAGCCGGTGGGGTTGTTCGGCGCGTTCAGCAGCAGCACGCGCGTGGCGGGGGTGACGGCCTCGCGCAGCGCATCAAGGTCCAGCGTCCACCGCCCCTGGTGCGGCTCGAGGGCGATGCGCCGCAGCGATGCGCCCATGATCTGCGCCTGCGCCGTCAGATTGGGCCACAGCGGCACCACCGCCGCGACCTCGTCGCCGGCGCCGGCCAGCAGCTGCATCGCCAGCATCAAGGCATTGACGCCCGACGAGGTGACGGCGATGCGCTCGGCGTCCACCGGTCCGTGCAACGCCGACACGTAAGCCGCCAGGCCGCTGCGCAGCTCCGGCAAGCCGAGGTTGTGCGCATAGAAGGTCTCGCCGTCGTGCAGCGACTTCGCCGCCGCGGCGCGCACGGCCTCGGGCGTGACCTCGTCGCTTTCGCCGAACCAAAAGGCCAGCACGTCGTCGCGGCCGAACGCGGAGTTGGCAACTTCGCGGATCTTCGAAGCAGGCAGTCGGGCTATGGCGTCGCGCATCGGCGTCAGGCTTTGTCGATTGACCGGCCCTTGACTTGCAGCAAGGTGGTCGGGTCTTGAAATAGAGGGCCGCGCGGTCATCTACGCAGCATGGGAGGCGGCGTGGTGATTGCCGGCTCCCGCATCGCAACATTGTAGGAGTCGAGCATGTTCCTTGTACCGATGACCCGTAATACTTCCGAACTGGCCCGCAGCTTCGACCGCCTGTTCGACGACAGCTTCGAGCGCTTCTTTGCCCCGGCGGCGCAGAGCGGTGCCGACTCGCCGCGCAGCCCCGCGCTGGATGTGTCGGAGTCCGAAAGCGCCTACACCGTCAAGCTCGATCTTCCGGGCGTGGCGAAGGAGGACGTGAAGGTGTCGATCGACGGACGCCGCGTCAGCGTCGAAGCGCAGACGCGCAAGGACGAAGAAAAGAAGGAAGGCGACCGCGTCGTCTATCGCGAGCGCTCGGTTTCCAGCTTCGCGCGCAGCTTCACGCTGGCCGCCGAAGTCGATCAGGCCGCGTCCAACGCCAAGCTGGACAACGGCGTGTTGACGCTGACGCTGGCCAAGCGCGGCTCGCCGGCAGTGTCGCGCATCAGCGTGGACTGAGGTTCCGGGGCACGGAAATCGGCGGCCCGTGCCGGGGCCGCCGTGTCGTGGCCTACGCCTGCTGCAGATCCCAGCGCGGGCGCACGTCGAAGCTGCCGTCGCGCTCGCCCGCGGCCAGACCTTGCTGCAGCCGCATCGCCGCGGCGAGCGCGATCATCGCGCCGTTGTCGGTGCACAGCGCCGGCTCCGGATAGTGCACGCGCGCGCCGAGGCGGCTGCACTCGGCGTCGAGCCGCCGGCGCAGGCAGGCATTGGCGCCGACGCCGCCGGCCACCACCAGCCGCGACAGGCCGCTGCTGCGCAGCGCGCGCAGCGCCTTCGCGCACAGCACCTCGACGATTGCCGCCTGCACGCTGGCCGCCATGTCGGCGCGCTGCGCCCCGCTGGGCGGCGCGCCGAGTTGCGCCAGCCGCACCGCCACCGCCGTCTTCAGGCCGGCGAACGAGAAGTCCAGGTTCGGCTTGTGCAGCAGCGGCCGCGGCAATGCGAAGGCATCTGCACGGCCTTGCCCGGCCAGCCGCGCCAGCGCCGGCCCTCCCGGATAGCCCAGGCCGAGCAGCTTGGCGCTCTTGTCGAAGGCTTCGCCGGCGGCGTCGTCGACCGTCTCGCCGAGCATCGTGTAGCGCCCGACGCCGTCCACGCGCATCAGTTGCGTATGGCCGCCCGACACCAGCAGTGCGACGAAAGGGAAGCGCGGCGGGTCGGCCGACAGGAACGGCGACAGCAGATGGCCTTCCAGGTGATGCACGCCCAGGCTGGGCCGACCCAGCGCCGCAGCCAGGGACACGGCCACGCCGGCGCCGACCAGCAGCGCGCCGGCCAGCCCCGGCCCGCGCGTATAGGCCACCAGATCGATGTCCTGCAGGCTGCAGCCGGCTTCGGCCAGCACCTGGCGCGTCAACGGCAGCACGCGGCGGATGTGGTCGCGCGACGCCAGCTCGGGCACCACGCCGCCATAGGCCTGGTGCATGTCGACCTGGCTGTGCAGCGCCTGCGCACGCAGCGTCGGCAACTGCTCGCCCTGCACGTGCACCAGCGCGACGCCGGTCTCGTCGCAGGAGCTTTCGATGCCGAGCACGTTCATCGGCGTCGTCAGTGGTTTTCGCGTGCGTGGTTGATCGTGTACTTGGGCAGCTCGATGCTCACGTCCTGCTGCGACAAGATCGCCTGGCACGACAGCCGCGAAGTCGGCGTCAGCCCCCAGGCGCGGTCGAGCAGGTCCTCTTCCGATTCGTCCATCTCGCCCAGCGAATCGAAGCCCTCGTGCACGATCACGTGGCAGGTGGTGCAGGCGCAGCTCATCTCGCAGGCGTGTTCGATGGCGATGCCGTTTTCGAGCAATGCCTCGCATACCGAGGTGCCCGGCGCGGCCTCGATCTCGTCGCCCAGCGGGCACAGCTCGGCGTGCGGCAGGATGCGGATGCGCGGCATGTCGCTGGCCCTTCAGACGTCTTCGATGCTGCGCCCAGCCAGCGCCTGGCGAATGCCGCGGTTCATGCGCGCGGCGGCGAATTCCTCGGTGCCCTTGGCCAGAGCCTCGACCGCGGCATCGATGGCGGCGTGATCGTCGCTGCCCACCCGCTGGCGCAGCACGGCCATCAGTGCTTCGACGGCCTGGCGTTCGTCGTCGGACAGCAGCTCGCCATCGGCGTGCAGCGCCGACTGCGTGGCCAGCAGCAGGCGTTCGGCCTCGACGCGCGCTTCGCGCAGCGCGCGCAGGAGCATGTCGTCCTGCGCATGCGCGAAGCCGTCGCGCAGCATCTGCGCCACCTGCTCGTCGGCCAGCCCGTAGCTGGGCTTGACGACCACGCTGGCCAGCACGCCGCTGACCGTCTCGAGCGCCGACACGCTCAGCAGCCCGTCGGCGTCGACCTGGAAGGTCACGCGGATGCGCGCCGCGCCAGCGGCCATCGGCGGGATGCCGCGCAGCTCGAAGCGCGCCAGCGAGCGGCAGTCGGCGACCAGCTCGCGCTCGCCCTGCAGCACATGGATGGCCATCGCCGTCTGGCCGTCCTGGTAGGTGGTGAACTCCTGCGCCTTGGCCACCGGAATGGTGGTGTTGCGCTCGATGATGCGTTCGACCAGCCCGCCCATCGTCTCCAGCCCCAACGACAGCGGAATCACGTCGAGCAGCAGCATCTGGTCGCGCGGCGCATTGCCGGCCAGCGCATGCGCCTGCACCGCGGCGCCGAGCGCCACTACCTCGTCGGGATTGACGTCGGTGAGCACGCGCGCGTGGCCGCCCGCGCCGAAGAACTCGCCGACCGCGCGCCGCACCGCCGGCATGCGCGTGGCGCCGCCGACCATGACCACGCCGAGCACCGCGTCGCGCTGCACCTTCGCATCGCGCAGCACGCGGCGCAATGCGGCCAGCGTGCGCTCGATCAGCGGGCGCGCCAGCACGTCGAACTGCTCGCGCGTGATCTCCACGCGCAGGTCGCCCTGCTCCAGCGGGCAATGCAGCGTAGCCTGCGCATGCTCGCTCAGGCTCTCGCGCGCGCGCCGCGCCGCCAGCTGCAGGTGGGCCTTGTCCTGCGCGGTCTCGGCGCTGTGTGCACTGCGGCCGGCCTGCTGCAGCGCCCAGGCCGCCAGCAGGTGGTCGAAGTCGTCGCCGCCGAGCGCGGCATCGCCCCCGGTGGCCGCCACCTCGAACACGCCCTTGGTCAGCCGCAGCAGCGAGACGTCGAAGGTGCCGCCGCCGAGGTCGTAGACCGCGTACAGGCCCTCGCTGCCGTGGTCCAGCCCGTAGGCCACCGCCGCCGCCGTCGGCTCGTTGATCAGCCGCAGCACGTTCAGGCCGGCCAACTGCGCCGCGTCCTTCGTGGCCTGGCGCTGCGCATCGTCGAAATAGGCCGGCACGGTGATGACGGCGCCGAAGACCTCGTCGTCGAAGCTGTCCTCGGCGCGCTGGCGCAGCGTGGCCAGGATCTCGGCCGACACCTCGACCGCCGACTTCGCGCCCTGGCGCGTGCGCACCGCGACCATACCCGGCTGATCGACGAAGTCGTAAGGCAGTTGCTGCGCGCCCTTCAGGTCGTCCAGACGACGGCCCATCATGCGCTTGGCCGACGCCACGGTATTGGCGGCGTCCTCGGCCTGGTGGCTGCGCGCGTCGAAGCCGACCTGGCGGCGCTGGCCGTCCAGGTAGCGCACCAGCGACGGCAGCAGCACGCGCCCTTGCGCGTCGGGCAGGCATTCCGGCACGCCGTGGCGCACCGCCGCGACCAGCGAATTGGTCGTGCCCAGATCGATGCCGACGGCAACGCGGCGCTGGTGCGGGTCGCTCGCCTGGCCGGGTTCGGAAATCTGCAGCAGCGCCATGTCAGCCGGCCTCAGGCTTCGAGCTCGTCGAGCCGCTCTTCGATGCTGCGGCGCAGGCGCGCGACGAACATCAGCCCACGCACCCGCGCCGCCGCCGCCGCGGCGTCGCCGCCCTCGTCGAGCAGTTGCTGCAGCTGGCCGAGCAGCGCCTGTTCGTGCCTTTGCACGTCCTGGGCCAGCACGCGCGCCGCCGCGCCGTCGGCGGCTTCGTCCAGCGCCTCGCGCCAGGCCATCTGTTGCTGCAGGAACTCGCGCGGCATCGCGGTGTTGCTCTCGGCCTCGATCGGGCTGCCGCGCCGCGCGCACAGGTAGGCGGCGCGCTTCAACGGATCCTTCAGCCGCTGGTAGGCCTCGTTCACGCGCACCGACCACTGCATCGCGACGCGCTGCGCCGCGGCACCCTGCGCGGCGAAGCGGTCCGGGTGCACTGCAGCCTGCAGTTCGCGCCGGCGCTGCTCGAGCAGCGTCGGGTCGAGTTCGAAGCGCTCGGGCAGCCCGAGCAGCGTGAAATCGTCGTCATCGAGCTTCATCGCGACAGCTGTTCGGGGCGCTGCGCAGCGCGACGCCGCGCGCGTCGCTGCCGCGTCACACGCGGAAGGATTCGCCGCAGCCGCAACGGTCCTTCTCGCGCGGGTTGTGGAACTTGAAGCCCTCGTTCAGGCCCTCGCGCACGAAGTCCAGCTCGGTGCCGTCGAGGTACGGATAACTTTTCGGATCGACCAGCACCTTCACGCCATGGCCTTCGAACACCATGTCTTCGGGCGCCACCTCGTCGGCGTACTCGAGCTTGTAGGCCAGGCCCGAGCAGCCGGTGGTCTTGACGCCCAGGCGCACGCCCACGCCCTTGCCGCGCTTGGCGATGTAGCGCGTGACGTGGCGCGCCGCGGCTTCGGTCAGCGTCACCGGCATGTTCAATGCGCCTGCGCGGCTTGTTCGGCCTGGCCGTGCTTGGTCTTGTAGTCCTGCACCGCCGCCTTGATCGCGTCCTCGGCCAGGATCGAGCAGTGGATCTTCACCGGCGGCAGCGCCAGCTCCTGCGCGATCTGCGTGTTCTTGATGTCCAGCGCCTGATCGAGCGACTTGCCCTTGACCCATTCGGTGACCAGCGAACTCGAGGCGATCGCCGAGCCGCAGCCGTAGGTCTTGAAGCGCGCATCCTCGATCAGCCCGGTGGCCGGGTTGACGCGGATCTGCAGCTTCATCACGTCGCCGCAGGCCGGCGCGCCGACCATGCCGGTGCCCACCGCCTCGTCGCCCTTGTCGAAGGAGCCGACGTTGCGCGGGTTTTCATAGTGATCGACGACCTTGTCGCTGTATGCCATGTTCGTTCTCCCGATTCAATGCGCCGCCCACTGGATGGCGCTCAAGTCGACACCGTCCTTGTACATCTCCCACAGCGGCGACAGCTCGCGCAGCTTGCTCACCTGCTGCTGCAGCGTGCTGACCGCGTAGTCGATCTCGGCCTCGGTGGTGAAGCGGCCGATGGTCATGCGCAAGGACGAATGCGCCAGCTCGTCGGAGCGGCCCAGCGCGCGCAGCACGTAGCTCGGCTCCAGGCTGGCCGAGGTGCAGGCCGAGCCCGAGGACACAGCCAGGCCCTTGACGCCCATGATCAGCGACTCGCCCTCCACGTAGTTGAAGGACATGTTCAGGTTGTGCGGCACGCGCCGCTCGAGGTCGCCGTTGACGAAGACCTGCTCGATGTCCGACAGCCCGCGCAGCAGCCGCTGGTGCAGCATGCGGATGCGCTCGCGCTCGGCGCCCATCTCCGCCTGCGCGATGGCGTAGGCCTCGCCCATGCCGACGATCTGGTGCGTGGGCAAGGTGCCCGAGCGCATGCCGCGCTCGTGGCCGCCGCCGTGCATCTGCGCCTCGATGCGCACGCGCGGCTTGCGCCGCACGTACAGCGCGCCGATGCCCTTGGGGCCGTAGGTCTTGTGCGACGCCAGGCTCATCAGGTCGACGGGCAACGCGCCCAGGTCGATGTCCACCTTGCCGGTGGCCTGCGCCGCATCGACGTGGAAGATGATGCCGCGCTCGCGGCACATCTTGCCGATGGCGACGATGTCCTGGATCACGCCGATCTCGTTGTTGACCAGCATCACCGAGACCAGGATCGTGTCCTTGCGCAGCGCCTGCTCGAGCCGCTCCAGGTCGATCAGGCCGTCAGGCTGCACTTCCAGGTAGCTGGCCTCGAAGCCTTGACGCTCCAGCTCGCGCACCGTGTCGAGCACCGCCTTGTGCTCGGTCTTGACGGTGACGATGTGCTTGCCGCGCGAGCTGTAGAAATTGGCCGCCCCCTTCAGCGCCAGATTGATCGATTCGGTGGCGCCGCTGGTCCAGACGATTTCGCGCGGGTCGGCACCGACCAGTGCCGCCACCTGGCCGCGCGCACGCTCCACCGCCTCTTCGGCCTCCCAGCCCCAGGCATGGCTGCGCGAGGCCGGGTTGCCGAAGTGCTCGCGCAGCCACGGCACCATCGCATCGACCACGCGCGCGTCGCAAGGCGTGGTCGCGCCGTAGTCCATGTAGATCGGGAAGTGCGGAGTCATGGTCGCTTCATCGTCAAAAAGTCGGCATTTGCCGCCGGCCGCTACTTGCTCATCGCGCTGCCGAGCGCGAACACCGAGTTCGGCGCGGTGATCTTGATCGGCCGCACCACCGGCTGCGACGAGATCGCGCGCTTGACCGGCGCGTCCTGGATCGACACGCCCTTGGCGATCTGGTCTTCGACCAGCTTCTTCAGCGAGATCGAATCCAGGTACTCGATCATCTTCGCGTTCAGACTGGCCCACAGGTCGTGCGTCATGCAGCGGCCGGTGTCGTCGCCCATGCAGTTTTCCTTGCCGGCGCAGCCGGTGGCGTCGATCGGCTCGTCCACGGCGACGATGATGTCGGCCACGGTGATCTCGTCGGCGGAGCGGCCCAGCGAGTAACCGCCGCCGGGGCCGCGGGTGCTTTCGACCAGTTCATGCCGGCGCAGCTTGCCGAACAACTGCTCGAGGTACGACAACGAGATCTGCTGGCGCTGGCTGATCGCCGCCAGCGCTACCGGTCCGTTGTGCGAGCGCAAGCCCAGATCGATCATCGCAGTGACGGCAAAACGGCCCTTGGTGGTCAGTCGCATCGAAATCTCCCTCAGCCTTGCGGCAAAAAGCAGCAATTGCGGGCCGACTCGGCTCGATAGTCACACTCGAGGGTTAACCCTCGAATGATTCCTACTAATGCGCTCAAGTATACCCGAACCCGACTGTTTTGGTCGAGTTTAGGCCGATGAGTTCCCCCATTCGCGGCCGGCTCAGCCGGCGGCCGGCTGGTCGTGGCCCGCGGCGCCGAAAACCTGCTCGCGCAGCAGCGCCAGCTGGTCGCGCACCCGGGCGGCCTTCTCGAACTCCAGGTTGCGTGCGTGCTCGAGCATCTGCTTCTCGAGCGCCTTGATGCGTTTGCCCAGGTCCTTTTCGCTCAGCGCCTCGACCTCGGCCGCGGCCTGGGCGTTCTTCAGGTCGTCGCGCGCCGTCTTGTCCGAGACCACGCCGTCGATCATCTCGCGCACCTGCTTGGCCACGCTGCGCGGCGTGATGCCCTGCTCCTCGTTGTGCGCGGTCTGCTTCGCGCGGCGCCGGTTGGTCTCGTCCAGCGCGCGCCGCATCGAGTCGGTGATCTTGTCGGCATAGAGGATCGCGCGGCCGTTCAGGTGCCGTGCCGCGCGGCCGATGGTCTGGATCAGCGAGCGCTCGGAGCGCAGGAAGCCCTCCTTGTCGGCGTCCAGGATCGCCACCAGGCTGACCTCCGGAATGTCCAGTCCCTCGCGCAGCAGGTTGATGCCCACCAGCACGTCGAACACGCCCAGCCGCAGGTCGCGGATGATCTCCACGCGCTCGACCGTGTCGACGTCCGAATGCAGGTAGCGTACCTTGACGCCGTTGTCGGCCAGGTAGTCGGTCAGCTGTTCGGCCATGCGCTTGGTCAGCGTGGTGATCAGTACGCGTTCGCCGCGCCGCACGCAGTCGCGGATTTCCTGCAGCACGTCGTCGACCTGCGTCGCCGCCGGCCGCACGACGACCTCCGGGTCGACCAGGCCAGTGGGCCGCACCAGTTGTTCGACCACCTGGCCGGCGTGCGTCTTTTCGTAGTCGGCCGGCGTGGCCGAGACGAACACCGCCTGGCGCATCTTGCGCTCGAACTCCTCGAACTTCAGCGGCCGGTTGTCCAGCGCGCTCGGCAGGCGAAAGCCGTACTGCACCAGGACAGTCTTACGCGCACGGTCGCCGTTGAACATGCCGCCGAACTGGCCGATCAGTACATGGCTCTCGTCGAGGAACATCACGGTATCCGACGGCAGGTAATCGACCAGCGTCGGCGGCGGCTCGCCCGGCGCGGCGCCCGACAGGTGCCGCGTGTAGTTCTCGATGCCCTTGCAGTGGCCCACCTCCTGCAGCATTTCCAGGTCGAAGCGCGTGCGCTGCTCCAGGCGCTGCGCCTCGACCAGCTTGCCGTCCTTGACCAGTTCGTCGAGCCGCTCGCGCAGCTCGGCCTTGATGGTGTCGATGGCGGCCAGCACGCGGTCGCGCGGCGTCACGTAGTGGCTGCTCGGGTAGACGGTGAAGCGCGGAATCTTCTGCCGGATGCGGCCGCTCAGCGGGTCCAGCAGTTGCAGCGACTCGACCTCGTCGTCGAAGAGCTCGATGCGGATCGCCAGTTCCGAATGCTCGGCCGGAAAGACGTCGATGGTGTCGCCGCGCACGCGAAAAGTCCCGCGCGAGAAGTCGGTCTCGTTGCGCTGGTACTGCATGCGGATCAGCTGCGCGATCACGTCGCGCTGGCCCGTCTTGTCGCCGACGCGCAGCGTCATCACCATGCGGTGGTAGTCCTGCGGGTTGCCGATGCCGTAGATCGCGCTGACGCTGGCGACGATGACCACGTCGCGCCGCTCCAGCAGGCTCTTGGTGGCCGACAGCCGCATCTGCTCGATGTGTTCGTTGATCGAGCTGTCCTTCTCGATGAACAGGTCGCGCTGCGGCACGTAGGCCTCGGGCTGGTAGTAGTCGTAGTAGCTGACGAAGTACTCGACCGCGTTCTTCGGGAAGAACTCGCGGAACTCGCTGTACAGCTGCGCCGCCAGCGTCTTGTTCGGCGCGAAGACGATCGCCGGCCGGCCGAGCCGGGCGATGACGTTGGCCATCGTGAAGGTCTTGCCCGAGCCGGTGACGCCGAGCAGCGTCTGGAAGGCCAGGCCGTCGTTCACGCCCTCGACCAGCTGGGCGATGGCCTCGGGCTGGTCGCCAGCCGGCGCATAGGGCTGGAACAGCGCAAAGGGCGAGCCGGCGAAGCTGACGAATTCGCCCTGCTGCTGCGCCGCCTCTTGCGCCGCACGCGCCACCTCGATCAGATCGGCCATGTCAGGTTCCCGCCCACTGCTGCCCGTAGAATCGCCGGGCCAAACGTCAAAGGTTAGCGCGAAGCGGCGGGCGCCGCTCGACCGGCCCCCGGGTGGCGAGTCCCACCCTTTGCAGGCTGCTTCCGATGTCGCTGTTCTCTTCCGTCGAACTCGCCCCGCGCGACCCGATCCTCGGCATGACCGAGGCCTTCAACGCCGATCCGAACCCGGCCAAGGTCAACCTCGGTGTCGGCGTCTATTTCGACGAGCACGGCAAACTGCCGATCCTGCAGTGCGTGCTGGCCGCCGAGAAGCAGATGGCCGAAGCGCCGAAGCCCAAGGGCTACCTGCCGATCGACGGCATCGCCGCCTACGACCGCGCGGTGCAGCATTTGGTGTTCGGCGACGACAGCGCGGCGCTGCGCGAGGGCCGCGTGGCCACCGTGCAGACGCTGGGCGGTACCGGCGGGCTCAAGGTCGGCGCCGACTTCCTGCAGCGGCTGAACCCCGGCGCGAAGGTGCTGATCAGCGACCCGAGCTGGGAGAACCACCGTGCGCTGTTCACGCAGGCCGGCTTCACGGTCGACACCTACGCCTACTACGACGCCGCCACGCACGGCGTGCGCTTCGATGCGATGCTCGCCGCGCTCGACGCCGCGGCGCCGGGCACGGTGGTGGTGCTGCATGCCTGCTGTCACAACCCCACCGGCTGCGACCTCGAGCCGGCGCAATGGGCGCGTGTGGTGCAGACCGTCAAGGCGCGCGGGCTGGTCGCCTTTCTCGACATGGCCTACCAAGGCTTCGGCGACGGCATCGCCGAGGACGGTGCGGTGGTGCGCCAATTTCTCGCCGCCGGCATCGACTTCCTCGTCGCCACCTCGTTCTCGAAGAGTTTTTCGCTGTACGGCGAGCGCGTCGGCGCCTTGAGCATGGTCTGCGCCGACCGCGACGAGGCTGCGCGCGTGCTGTCGCGCTTGAAGGTGCTGATCCGCGGCAACTATTCGAACCCGCCCACGTACGGCGCGCAGGCGGTGGCCATGGTGCTGACCACGCCGGCGCTGCGCGCCCAGTGGGAAGCCGAACTGGCCGGCATGCGCACGCGCATCAAGCAAATGCGCCAGACGCTGGTGCAACGCCTCGCCGAGGCCGGCGTGAAGCAGGACATGAGCTTCATCCTGCGGCAAAAAGGCATGTTCAGCTATTCCGGGCTCAGCGCCGCGCAGATGCAGCGGCTGCGTGGCGAATTCGGCGTCTACGGCATCGATTCCGGCCGCATCTGCGTGGCGGCGCTCAACGAACGCAACCTCGGCCCGGTGGCGGCGGCGATCGCCAAGGTGCTTTGAGCAGCGACTCTACATCGGCCTGTGGCACGGGCGCGGCTTTGGGAACATAATTGCTGCACCGCACCAATCTGCGGTGTGCCGAATAACCCCGTTCAACAAGGCCCGATCCGATGCTCTACCAGTGGTATGAAACGCAACGCGCGTTGATGGCGCCGTTCTCTGAGTTCGCCAGTGCGTCGGCCAAGCTGTACAACCACCCGCTGTCGCCGTTCACGCACATGCCGCTGTCGCAGCGCATGTCGGCCGGGCTGGACCTGATGCACCGGCTGGCCAAGGACTACGAGAAGCCGCAGTTCGGCATCAACACGGCCATGGTCGGCAAGGTCGAGGTGGCAGTGCAGCAGCGCGTGGCGCTGCACAAGCCCTTCTGCCGGCTGCTGCGCTTCAAGCGCTTCACAGACAACCCGGTGGCGCTGGAGACGATGAAGTCGCAGCCGACGGTGCTGGTGGTGGCGCCGTTGTCCGGCCACCATTCGACGCTGCTGCGCGACACCGTGCGCAGCCTGCTGCAGGACCACAAGGTGTTCATCACCGACTGGACCGATGCGCGCATGGTGCCGGCCGAGGCAGGGCCGTTCCACCTGGACGACTACGTGGCCTACGTGCAGGAGTTCATCCGCCACATCGGCCCGCATGCGCACGTCATCTCGGTGTGCCAGCCGACGGTGCCGGTGCTGGTTGCCGTGTCGCTGATGGCCAGCCGCGGCGAGGCGACGCCGCTGACGCTGACGATGATGGGCGGCCCGATCGACGCGCGCCGCAGCCCGACCGCAGTCAACAACCTGGCCATCAACAAGACTCACCGCTGGTTCGAGAACAGCGTCATCTACCGCGTGCCGCAGAACTACCCGGGCGCCGGGCGCTTGGTCTACCCCGGCTTCCTGCAGTACTCCGGCTTCGTGGCCATGAACCCCGACCGCCACCTGCACTCGCACTACGACTACTTCCTCGACCTGGTGCGCGGCGACGAGGGAAGCGCCGAATCGCATCGCGAGTTCTACGACGAGTACAACGCCGTGCTCGACATGCCGGCCGAGTACTACCTGGACACCATCAAGAAGGTGTTCCAGGAGTTCGCGCTGGTCAACGGCAGCTGGTCGGTCGATGGAGAACCGGTGCGCCCGCAGGACATCAGCCGTTCCGCGCTGCTGACCATCGAAGGCGAGCTCGACGACATCTCCGGCGCCGGGCAGACCCGCGCCGCGCACGAGCTGTGCAGCGGCATTCCCGAGCAGCACCGCTTCCACTACGACGTCGAAGGCGCCGGGCACTACGGCATCTTCTCGGGCCGGCGCTGGCGCGAGATGGTCTATCCGCGCGTGCGCTCGTTCATCGCCGGCTACGACCGGCCGGGCGCCGCACAGGCAAAGCCCGCGCACGCGCCGCGCCGCAAGGGCTGAGGCACGATGCCGCGGTGAAATCCACCGCCGCCGCCGCCGCCGCCGCGGATGCGCTCGCCGCGCGCATCGAGGCACTGCTGCCGCAGACGCAGTGCACGCGCTGCGGCTATGCCGACTGCCGCGCCTATGCCGAAGCCGTCGCCGGCGGGCAGGCCGACATCAACCGCTGCCCGCCCGGCGGCGCGCAGGGCATCGCACGGCTGGCGGCGCTGACCGGCCGGCCGCCGCAGCCGCTGGACGCGCAGCACGGCAGCGAAGGCCCGCGCCGGCTCGCGGTCATCGACGAAGCCTGGTGCATCGGCTGCACGCTGTGCCTGAAGGCGTGTCCGGTGGACTGCATCGCCGGCGCATCGAAGCAGATGCACACGGTGATCGATGCGCAATGCACCGGCTGCGAGCTGTGCGTGCCGGTGTGCCCGGTGGATTGCATCGCCATGGTCGCGGTCAGCGGCGCGCGCACCGGCTGGGACGCGTGGAGCGCGCCGCAGGCCGAGGAGGCTCGCGCGCGCTATGCCTTCCACCGCCTGCGCACCGAACGCGAGCAGCGCGAGAATGACGAACGGCTGGCCGCCCGCGCGCAGGCCAAGCTGGCGGACCTGGCAGGGCAGTCGCACATTGCCGACGCCGACGCACTGCAGCGCAAGCGCGCCGTGGTCGAAGCCGCGCTGGCGCGTGCGCGTGCCGCGCGTCCCCCTTCCTCATCCTCTTGAGGCCGCCCGCCAAACGCAGCGCTGCACGATGACCGACGACCAGGTCGAGAGCTTCTTTGCCACGCTCGCCGCCGCGAACCCGCTGCCGGTGTCGGAGCTGGAGTTCAGCAGCGTGTTCGAGCTGCTGGCGGCGGTGCTGCTGTCCGCGCAGGCCACCGACGCCAGCGTCAACAAGGCGACGCAGCGGCTGTTTACCGTGGCCGGCACGCCGCAGCGCATGCTTGCGCTGGGCGTCGAAGGTCTCGAGCCCTACATCCGCACCATCGGCCTGTATCGCACCAAGGCGCGCAACCTGATCGCCACCTGCCGGCTGCTGATCGAGCGCCACGGCGGCGAAGTGCCGCGCGACCGCGACGCGCTGCAGGCGCTGCCCGGCGTCGGCCGCAAGACCGCCAACGTGGTGCTGAACGTGGCCTTCGGCGAGACCACCTTCGCCGTGGACACGCACGTATTCCGCGTCGCCAACCGCACCGGGCTGGCGCCGGGCCGCACGCCGCCGGAGGTGGAAGCCGGCCTCGAGCGGCGCGTGCCCGGGCGCTATCGCCGGCACGCGCACCATTGGCTGATCCTGCACGGCCGCTACGTCTGCCTGGCGCGCCGCCCGCTGTGCGAGCGCTGCAGCGTCGCCCGCTGCTGCGACTACGCACACGCCGCCGGCGTGGTGAATTGACGCGCCGCGGCCCTTGCGCCGTCCTTGCGCCGCCCCGGCACCCGGCCGCGCGCAAGCCGCGACCTACAATGATCGGCTGCACCGTGCTCCATCATGTCGACGCTCGAAGACCTTGCCGAACGAGTCGAAAGGCTGTTGCTGCGGCATGAGGAGCTGAAGCGCACCAACGAACTGCTGGAACAGCAGGTGGCGGCGCTGGCCAGCGAGCGCGACAGCCTGCGCTCGCGGCTCAGCGCGGCGCGCGCGCGCATCGACGTGCTGCTCGAGCGGCTGCCCGCAGGCAACGGCAATGCCGGAGCCGGCGCATGAAGCAGCGCGAAGTCACGATCCTCGGGCAGAGCTACATCCTCGGCTGCCCGGACGGCGGCGAGGCGCTGCTCAGCGCGGCGGTGGCCAGCGTCGACCGCGAGATGAGCGCGATCCGCGACGCCGGCAAGGTCAAGGCGCGCGAGCGCATCGCCGTGCTCGCGGCATTGAACCTGGCCTACCAGCTCGCCGACCGCACGCAGCGTCCCCAGTCCGCCGCGGCGCCGGCGCCTGCAACGCCGGGCGCGGCCGCCGATGAGCCTGCGCTGGACGCGCTGATCCAGCGCATCGACGCCGCGCTGGGCGACGATGGCCGGCTGCTGTGAAATCGGCTGCACCTCGGCAGGCTTCCCGGCCCTAGAATGGGCCCGTCCGTCGCGTTCGCGGGAGTCTTATATTTCCTTGAACCGATGCTCGTCGAGCAAGGGCTTGGAACATCGCCTGGCTGGTGTGATCGTCTCGCGTCAGATGAACCCGAAGCCTTGCTGACCTCGCCCACCTGAACTTCCCAAAGGGTTCAGGAATGCGGCTCCAGGTTCGCGGCGGACACCCACACCGCAGTTGCCGCCGATGCCCCGCTACTGGTTGATGAAGAGCGAGCCCGACGAGGCCTCGATCGACGATCTCGAAGCCGCCCCTGGCCAGGTGCTGCCGTGGACCGGCGTGCGCAACTACCAGGCGCGCAACTTCATGCGCGACGACATGCGCGCCGGCGACGGCGTGCTGTTCTATCACTCGTCGTGTGCCGAGCCCGGCGTCGCCGGGCTGGCGCGCATCGTCGGCGCACCCTGCGCCGACGAAACGCAATTCGACGCCGCCAGCGGCTACTACGACCCGAAGGCCACGCCTGACAAGCCGCGCTGGGTGCAGATCGACGTCGCGCTGGTGCGCAAGACGCGGCTGCTGCCGCTGCGCGAGATGCGCGGCGTGCCCGAACTCGCGTCGATGCGCGTGCTGGCGCCCGGCAACCGGCTGTCGATCACGCCGGTGACGCCCGAGGAGTGGCGCGCGGTGGGCCGGCTGCTGGCGCGCTGATGCCGCTCGAGCCCCGGCTCGCGGCAGAGCTCGCCGCACTGGGCCTGTGCACCGGTTTCCTCGCCGGCCTGCTGGGCATCGGCGGCGGCATGATCCAAGTGCCGTTCCTGACCTTCATCCTGACGCAAAAGGGCGCGCCCGCCGGCATGGCCATCAAGATGGCCATCGCCACGTCCATGGCGACCATCGTCTTCACCTCGCTGTCCAGCGTGCGCGCCCACCATCGGCGCGGCGCGGTGCGCTGGGACTTGGTGCGCGGTATCGCGCCGGGCATCGTCGCCGGCGGGCTGCTGGCCGGCGCCGGCGTGTTCGCGCTGGTCAAGGGGCCCCAGCTGGCCTTCGTGTTCACGCTGTTCCTCGGCTTCTCGGCGCTGCAGATGCTGCGCAACCGCCAGCCGCGACCGAGCCGGCAGATGCCCGGCCGATTCGGCCAGTCGGCGCTGGGCGGCGGCATCGGCCTGCTGTCCGGCCTGCTCGGCGCCGGCGGCGCGTTCATCGCCGCGCCGTTCATGACCTGGTGCAACGTGCCGATGCACCAGGTGGTGGCCACCAGCGCAGCGCTCGGCTTCCCGGTGGCGCTGGCCAGCACCGCCGGCTACCTGGTCAGCGGCTGGCAGCTGGACCGCGCGCTGCCGGGCGCCTTCGGCTACCTGTACCTGCCGGCCTTGCTGATCGTCTCGCTGGCCAGCGTCCTCGTCGCGCCGCTGGGTGCGCGCGCCGCGCATGCCACCGACGTCGCGCGGCTCAAGCGCTGCTTCGCGCTGGTACTGTTCTGCCTGGCCGGCTACATGCTGTACCGCGGCCTGCGCGCCTAGTTCTCGAAGCGGATGCTGGCCAGCGTCAGGTGATTGCCGCCGCGGCGCCGCGCCTCGGCCAGCGCGCCTTCGCAAGCCATCAGCAGCTCCTGCTGCGAGGCGGCAGTGTGCGGGAAGCTGGCCACGCCCATCGATACGCTGAAGCCCAGCTCCTGGCCGTTGAGCACGACGATCTGCGTCGCGCACTGGCGCCGCAGGCCCTCCATGCGCGCATGCGCGGTGGCCAGCCCGACGCCCGACAGCAGCACGCCGAACAGGCGCTCGTCGAGCCGGCACGACGCGTCCATCGCACGCGTGTTGCCGCGCAGCAGCCGCCCCATGGCCTCGAAGATGCGCGCCTGCGCCGCCGCGCCCAGCTCGCGCACGCGCTCGGTGAAGGGATCGATCTCGATCAGCACCAGCGCGAACTCGCGGTGCTCGCGCGTGGACAGATCCACCTCGCGCTTCAGCTGGTCCTCGAAGTGCGGCCGCGTGTACAGGCCAGTGGCGCCGTCGCGCAGACTCTGGTCGGCGAGCTCCAGGCGCAGCTTCTCGTTGGCGCGCTGCTGCTCCTCCAGCTGTTCGAGCGCCGCGCGAAGCTGCGCGTCCTTCTGCCGTTGCGGGGCCTGGTCGGTCCAGATGCTGCACAGCCAGCGCCGGCCGTCCTGGCCGGCGTCGATGACCAGGCGCAGCACCGCGTAGTCATGGCGCTGCCCCGTCCATTCGAAGCGGTGTTCGCTGGCCAGCGGCTGCCCCTGCGCCAGCGCCGACTGCTCGGCAGCACGCCAAGCGGTGGCCAGCGCCGGGTCGACCAACTCCGCATCGCCATGGCCGCGGACCTGTGCCGCGGGCCGCGCGAGGAAACGCGCCATCGCCTCGTTGACGTAGGCATAGCGTCCGGTGGCCGCGTCCTTGATCGACAGCATCGCGCCTTGCCGCGCCAGCCAGGTGTCGAACAGCGCGGCGAGCACCGGGCCGAATTCGCGCTCGATGGCATCGGCGCGTGCGGGCTCGCTCGGCGAGGACATCAGCGGCATGGGATTGGACAAGGAGGACAAGGAGGACAAGGCGGCCAGCGGTCGACAGGAGTGCGATCTTGGTGGCTGCGGTACGGCAGATCAAGCAACGCAGTCACGGTTCCCTAGTTTGAATGAGCGCGCCATGGTAGTCGGCCGCGCGGCGCCGCCGGGTCCGGCACTGCGGCACGGCCTCGCCGGGCGCGCCGCGCAAGTGCCGCACGACAGGCAACCTTGGTTCGGCCTGCGCTTCGGGGTAGAATCGCAGGCTTTTCGCACTGGGCCGCGGGTTTGCGGTCCGGCACGGACACTCCTGCAAAGACTGCAAGAACCCACGAGGATTCATGACCACGATTCGCGTCAAAGAAAACGAGCCCTTCGACGTCGCACTGCGCCGCTTCAAGCGCACCATCGAAAAGATCGGCCTGCTGACCGAGCTTCGCGCGCGCGAGTTCTACGAGAAGCCGACCTCCGAGCGCAAGCGCAAGAAGGCCGCGGCGGTGAAGCGCCACTACAAGCGCGTGCGCAGCATGCAGCTGCCCAAGAAGCTGTTCTGAAAGGCCTCAGCGGCTGAGCGGCGTCCGGCCGTTACCGACCGAGCCCGCTGGCGCGAGCCGCCGCGGGCTCGTTCGTTTCTCGAGGAGGGCGAAGTGAGCCTCAAAGATCGCATCACCGAAGACATGAAGGCCGCAATGCGCGCCAAGGACGCCGAGCGGCTGTCGACGATCCGCATGCTGCTGGCGGCATGCAAGCAGCGCGAGGTGGACGAACGCATCGAGCTCGACGACGCCGCGGTCATCGGCCTGGTCGACAAGCTGATCAAGCAGCGCAGGGATTCGATCGCCGCCTTCACGCAAGGCGGACGCAGCGACCTCGCGGCCAAGGAAAGTGCCGAGATCCAGGTCCTCGAGGCCTACCTGCCGCAGCGCCTGGGCAGCGAGGAGATCGCGCGCGAGGTCGCCGCGATGGTCGCCGAACTCGGCGCCAAGGGGCCCGGCGACATGGGCCGGGTGATGGCGCTGGCCAAGTCCCGGCTGGGTGCAAAGGCCGAAATGGCCCTGGTATCCGCCGCCGTCAAGCAATCGCTGAGCCGCTGAGGACCCGCCATGGACGCGTCGCTTCCGATTCGCGCCATTGCGCCGGATGTCTGCGTGGCACCGCAACTCGATCCGGCGGCGATGGCCGAACTCGCCCGGCTCGGTTTCCGCAGCGTGGTCAATAACCGGCCTGACTACGAAGGCGGCCCCGAGCAGCCCGACAACGCCTCGATCGAGGCTGCGGCGCGGGCCGCGGGGCTGCAGTACCGGCACCTGCCGGTCAACGGTGCGTACCAGTCGCCGCAGGAGATCGCCGCGTTCGCCACGCTGTGCAGGGAGTTGCCGCGGCCGATGCTGCTGTTCTGCCGCTCCGGTGCGCGCTCGACCAAGCTGTACCAGGCCGCCCAGGCGCTGGGCTGAGCCAAGCGCCGCCGCGCGGCTGCCAGGCACTCGCGGCTCAGCTGCCCGCGAGCTTCATGCGCGAGATCAACACCGAAGCGCAGGACCTGCTGCCCAGCGTGTAGACATCGGCGCCGACCGCAGCGAGGTCCTGGAACATCTGCTTCAGGTTGCCGGCGATGGTGATCTCGTGCACCGGAAAGGCGATGCGCCCGTCCTCGACCCAGAAGCCCGCCGCGCCACGCGAATAGTCGCCGGTGACGTAGTTGACGCCCTGTCCCATCAGCTCGGTGACGAACAGGCCGCGCCCCAGCTTGCGCAGCATCGCGTCCAGGTCGTCGCCGGGCGCGGTGAGGCGGCTCTTCAGTGTCAGGTTCTGCGCGCCGCCGGCATGCCCGGTGGTGCGCAAGCCGAGCTTGCGCGCCGAATAGCTCGACAGGAAGTAGCTCTGCACGACACCCTGCTCGACCACTTTGCGCGAACTCGTGCGCACGCCTTCGTCGTCGAAGGGCGCGCTGCCCTTGCCGCGCGGCACGTGCGGATCTTCGTCGACGTCGACATGCTCCGGCAGGATGCGCTGGCCCAGGCTGTCGAGCAGGAAGCTCGCCTTGCGGTACAGCGAGCCGCCGCTGGTGGCCTGCACGTAGGCGCCGAGCAGGCCGCTGGCCATCGGCGCCTCGAAAAGCACCGGCACCTCGCAGGTGGCCACCTTGCGCGACTTCAGCCGCGACAGCGCGCGCTCGGCCGCGTAGCGCCCGACGGCCTCGGGCGACGCCAGTTCGCGCGCGTCGCGCATCGAGCTGTACCAGGCGTCGCGCTGCATGCCCGCGCCCTTGCCGGCGATCGGCGATACCGACAGGTAGTGCCGCGAACTCGCATAACCGCCGCGAAATCCGCGCGTATTGCCGGCCCAGAAATGCGACTGCTGCGCCGACACGCCGGCGCCTTCGGAATTGGTGATGCGGCGGTCGGTGGCCATCGCCGCGTCCTCGCAGCGCTTGGCCAGCTCGGCCGCTTGCTGCGCGTCGATGCCCCACGGGAAGAACAGCTGCAGGTCGCGCGCGGCCTCGGCCGGCGTGGCCAGGTCCTCGGCGTCGGGCAGCCCGGCCACCGGATCCTCGGCAGTGAAGCGCGCGATGTCGTAGGCCGCGCGCACCGTCTGCTTCAGCGCCTCGGGCGAGAAGTCCGAACTGCTGGCGTTGCCGCGGCGCTGGCCGAGGTAGATGCTGACGCCCAGCGATTTGTCGCGGTTGCGCTCGACGTTCTCCAGCTCGCCCTTGCGCACCGACACCGACAGCCCGGCGCCTTCGGAGACCTCGACGCTGGCGTCGCTGGCGCCGATGCCGCGCGCCATCGCGAGGCAGTCGTCGACGATCTGCTGGAACTGCTCGCGCGGATAAGAAAAGCCATGCTCGGCGCGGGAACGCGTCATCGTTGTCCTGGGAAACTGGGGGTCGAGGCGGGCACTATGATACCCAGCGTCCTTGCCCGCGCCCCCGCTTCGCCCGCTTCGTCACGCCCCGCCGACCACCGCCGCATGCGCCGTGCCTATACCACTAGCTCCGTCGAACCCGGGCCCGCCGACGCGCTGCCAGGCAGCGCCGATGCGCCGAGCAAGACGCGGCTGAAGCAGCAATCGCACGATCTGCAGAAGCTCGGCCTGGCGCTGGCCGGGCTGCCCGACGCGCGCCTGGCGAGCCTGGCGCTGCCCGAACGGCTGCTCGACGCGCTGCTGCAATACCGCCAGACGCGCAGCCACGAAGGCCGGCGGCGCCAGCTGCAATACGTGGGCAAGCTGATGCGCGAGGTCGATCCGGGCCCGCTGCGCGAAGCGGTGGCTGAAGCGCAACTCGGCTCGGCGCGCGACACGCTTTTGCTGCACGAGGCCGAACGCTGGCGCGACGCGCTGCTCGCCGGCGACGAGGCGCTGACGCGCTGGCTGAGCGAACATGCCGGCTGCGACGCGCAGCGCCTGCGCAGCCTGGTGCGTGCGGCGCGCCGCGAAGCCGCGCTGCCACCCGAGCAGCGCAGTCCGCGCAGCCACCGCGAGCTGTTCCAGTTCATCCGTCCGTGGCTTGCGGAGGCTTGACCATGACCTCGTTCGACACCGTGCGCATCGGACTGGTATCGACCAGCGACCGCGCCGCCAGCGGCGTCTACGCCGACCAGGGCATCCCGGCGCTGCAGGACTGGCTGACGCGTGCGCTGCGCAATCCGATCGAGTGGCAGCCGCGGCTGATTCCCGACGACGAGGCGCGCATCCGCGTCTCGCTGTGCGAGCTGGTCGACGACGCACGTTGCGACCTGGTACTGACCACCGGCGGCACCGGCCCGGCGCCGCGCGACCTGACGCCCGAGGCGACGCTCGCGGTGGCGCACAAGCTGATGCCGGGCTTCGGCGAACAGATGCGCCAGATCAGCCTGGCCTTCGTGCCCACGGCGATCCTGTCGCGGCAGGTCGCCGTGATCCGCGGCCAGGCGCTGATCATCAACCTGCCCGGCCAGCCGAAGGCCATCGCCGAAACGCTGCAGGGCCTGCCGGACGCCGCGCCGCCGGTGCCCGGCATCTTCGCCGCGGTGCCCTATTGCATCGACCTGATCGGCGGGCCGTACCTGGAGACCGATGCGTCGGTGTGCAAGGCCTTCAGGCCCAAGAGCGCGATCCGTCCGCCGCGCGCCTGAGCCTGCCGCTGCGGCTGCTTAGCGGCTGCTGAAGCGGCTACTTGCGCGCCTCGAGCACGAGGTTGAAAGGCGTCTCGGTCGCGCGCCTGAAGCTGCCGAAGCCGGCCTCGGCAAAGACATGGCGCAGACGCCGCTCGCCGGCCTGCGCGCCCAGGCCCAGACCCACCTCCTGCGACAGCGAGTTCGGCGTGCAGATGCAGGTCGATGCCGCATAGAACATGCGCCCCACCGGATTCAGGTTCTGGTCGAGTTCGTCGTTGGCGAAGGGTTCGACCAGCAGCACGCTGCCGCCCGGCTTCAGCGCCTGGTGCGCACGCCTGGCCGCACCGACCGGATCGCCCATGGCGTGCAGGCAGTCGAAGCAGCACACCAGGTCGTAGTCGCTGCCGGGGAATTCGCGCGCCGTGGCGCAGCCGAACTCGGCGCGGTCCTGCACGCCGGCCGCGGCCGCGCGCTGGCGCGCCTGCTCGATCGACGGCAGGTGGAAATCGAAGCCGTGGAAATGCGACTTCGGATAGGCCTGGGCCATCACGATCGTCGACGCGCCATGGCCGCAGCCGATGTCGGCCACCTTGGCCCCGGCCTCCAGGCGCGGGACCACGCCATCGAGCGCCGGCAGCCAGCTGCTCACCAGGTTGGCCTTGCAGCCGGGGCGGAAGAAGCGCTCGGTGCCCGAGAACAGGCAGGGATGATGGTCAGCCCAGGACAGCGCGCCGTTGCCGCGCATCGCGGCGGCGAGCTTGTCCTTGTCCAGGTACATGCTGGACAGCACGCATTGCACGATCTCCATGCGGGCCTCCAGCAAGCGACAGCAGGGGCGACCCGCGGCGCGGACACTTGCGGCCCCGCGCATGCGGAGCGAATGATTGTTCCGCTGCGCTGCGCTGCGCCGGAGGTCAACGGCCCCCTGCAGAGCGGCATGGGATTGACAGCGCCGACGGCGCCTTCAGCGCACCAGCCGGTTCAGCTCTTCGGCGTCGAAACTCTCGGTGGTGTGCGCGTCCTGCGGCACGCATTCGGCCAGCGACAGCTCGCGCGCGCCGGCAGACAGCTTCTCGATCGCCCGCCACAGCAGCGCGATCTGGTGCTCCTGCGACGCGGTGCTGTCGATCAGCCCCTTCATTGCCAGCGACACCGGATCGTCGCCCTGCGTCACGCCGTAGGCCGAGAAGCCCATGCGCGCCGACGCCGCCTCGCGCGCCGCATCGGCCTTGGCCTCGATGATGCGCGCGGGGATGCCCACCGCGGTCGCGCCCGGCGGCACCGGCTTGAGCAGCACCGCGTTCGAGCCGACGCGCGCGCCGTCGCCGACGGTGAAGCCGCCCAGCACCTTGGCGCCGGCGCTGACGACGACGCCGCGGCCCAGCGTCGGATGGCGCTTCGTGCCCTTGTACAGCGTCGTGCCGCCCAGCGTCACGCCCTGGTAGATGGTGCAGTCGTCGCCGACCTCGGCGGTCTCGCCGATGACGATGCCCATGCCGTGGTCGATGAACACGCGGCGGCCCACCGTCGCGCCCGGATGGATCTCGATGCCGGTGAAAAAGCGCGCGCATTGCGAGATGAAGCGCCCGAGCCAGCGCCAGCCGTGTATCCAGCAGGCGTGCGCCCAGCGGTGCATGACCAGCGCGTGCAGCCCCGGATAGCAGCTCAGCACCTCCCAGGCCGAGCGTGCCGCGGGGTCGCGCTCGACGATGCAGGCGATGTCTTCACGCAGGCGGCTGAACATGGTGGAAATTCCGAAGGATCGGCCACAAAGTGTAAGCTGCGCGGCAGATTCACGTCGGCACCGGGCCGCCGTCCAAGCACCACGGAAAGCCCCATGATCAAGCGTCGTTCGACCCTGCTGCTCGGCGCCGCGGCGGCGCTGGCGCTGGCGCTGCTGGGCTGCGCGAGTACGCCGACGACGCTGGATGCGCAGTGGATCAACCCGCAATACGCCGGCAAGCACCGCATCAAGCAGCTGATGGTCATGTCCGCGGTGCGCGACTCGACCAACCGGCGCCTGTTCGAGGACCGCATGGTCGCGGCGCTGCAGGGCGTCGGCGTGCAGGCGCTGCAGTCCTACAAGTACCTGCCCGAAGAAGGGCCGGTCGGCGAGGAACGGCTGCGCGGCGTGCTGCAGCAGGCCGGCGTCACGCATGCGATGGTCACGCGCATCATCAGCGTGACGACGCAGGTCGACGTCTCGCCGGGCATGGTCATGGGCCCGGCCTGGGGGCCGGGTTGGGGCTGGGGCGGCGGCTGGGGGCCGGGCTGGGGCGGCTTCGCCGGCTATCAGAACGCGATGTGGGCGACCAGCATTCCGCCGCAGGTGACGACCTGGCAGAACGTGCATGCCGACACGCGCATCTTCGACGCCGGCGACGCCGCGGTGCTGTGGTCGGCCGCGACCACCACGGCCACCGGCTCCAGTTCGGTGACGCGCACGATCGAGCAGTTCGTGCAGCTGATCGTGGCCACGATGGTCAGCGACGGCGTCGTCTGAAGAGCCTGCGCACGAATCCGAGACATCCGCTCGGCCGCGCCGGCTTCATTCACAGGCTCTGATCTGAAGTGTGCTGTGAAGCGGCGCGTCAGCCGCGCCGTTCGACGGCACGCGCGATGCCGCGCAGGATGTGCACTTCCTCGTCGCTGAGCTGCGCGCGGTTGAGCAGCTGCTGCAGCCGCGGCAGCAGCTTCTTCGGCGCGGCGGGGTCCAGGTAGCCGATGCGCACCAGCACGCGCGCCCAGTGGTCCAGCGCGCCCTGCACCGCGCGCATGTCGGCGCGCACCGCCTCGGGCGTGCGCGGCCGCACCTCGAAGCCGCCCAGCGCCAGGCGCCATTCATAGGCGATCAGCTGCACCGCCTGCGCCAGGTTCAGCGAGCCGTAGCGCGCATCGGTGGGGATGCTCAGGCAGGCGTGGCAGCGGTAGACGTCGTCGTTGCCCAGGCCCACGCGCTCGGAGCCGAAGACGAAGGCCACGCGCTGCCCGCTCGCCGGCAGCGACGGCAGATGCGCACGCGGCGCGAAGGTCGGCGGGCCGAAGTCGCGCGGCGTCATCGCCGTCGCGCAGGCGTGCTGGATGCCGTCCAGCGCCTCATCCAGCGTGTCCACGACGCGTGCGCGCACCAGGATGTCGGCCGCGCCGCTGGCCATCGCCACCGTCTCCTCGCGGCACAGCACGTCGGCGAAACGCGGCCGCACCAGCACCAGCTCGGCGAAGCCCATGACCTTGATCGCGCGCGCCGCGGCGCCGACGTTGCCGCCATGGCTGGGCTGCATCAGCACGAAGCGGGTCGCGTCGGTGGGTGCGGCGGGTGCGGCGGGCTCGGGCATCGGCGGCTAAAATTCACGGCTGCCGCGGCATTCTCGCCGCACCGCTCTTTGCCACCGCTGCCGCCCCTGCTTTCGCCTCTTCGCCCCGCCGCCCCCCATGTCCCAATCCCTGCATCCCATGCTCAACATCGCCGTCAAGGCGGCGCGCGCGGCAGGCGCGATCATCAACCGCGCGGCGCTCGACGTCGACCTGCTGAAGGTCAGCGTCAAGAACCCCAACGACTTCGTCACCGAGGTCGACCATGCGTCGGAGCGGGTCATCATCGACACGCTGCTCGAGGCCTACCCGGGCCACGGCGTGCTGGCCGAGGAATCGGGGCGCACCCGCGGCGCGAAGCACAGCGACTACGTCTGGATCATCGACCCGCTGGACGGCACCACCAACTTCATCCATGGCCTGCCGACCTATGCGGTGTCGATCGCGCTCGCGCATCGCGGCCAGGTGCAGCAGGCCGTGGTCTACGACCCGGCGCGCAACGACCTGTTCTATGCCTCGAAGGGCCGCGGCGCCTACCTCAACGACCGGCGGCTGCGCGTCAGCCGGCGCACGCGCATGGCCGAAGCGCTGGTCGGCACCGGCTTTCCGTTCCGCAGGGGCGACAACTTCAAGCGCTACTTGAAGATCATCGAAGAGGTCATGCAGAACTGCGCCGGACTGCGCCGCCCCGGCGCCGCCGCGCTCGACCTGTGTTACGTCGCGGCCGGCTGGTACGACGGCTTCTTCGAGACCGGGCTGCAGCCGTGGGACGTGGCCGCGGGCTCGCTGCTGGTCAGCGAGGCCGGCGGGCTGGTCGGCAACTTCACCGGCGACGCCGACTTCCTGTACCAGCGCGAAGTAGTCGCCGGCAACCCGAAGATCTACGGGCATCTGGTGCAGCTGCTGGCGCCTCACACGCACGTCATCGCCGGCGCGGCAGCGGATGCCGAGACACCGGCGCCGGGGGCCACGCCCGAAGCCGCGCTGGCCGCCCAACTCGCCGCCCGACTCGCCACCGATACGCCGGCGCCCGAAGCGAAGGGCCCGGTGCGCGTGCGCAAAAGCGCCCCGTGAGAGCCTGTGAAGGATAGCCCTCAGGGCACCAGCACCGCGGCGCCGTCGAAGCGCCCGGCGCGCAGATCGGCCAGCGCCTGGTTGGCGTCGCGCAACGCATAACGCCGGGTATGCGTGACGATGCCCACCCGCGGCGCCAGCGCCAGAAAGTCGATGCCGTCCTGCCGCGTCAGGTTGGCCACCGACAGCAGCTGCCGCTCCTGCCACAGCAGGCGGTACGGGAACGACGGGATGTCGCTCATGTGGATGCCGGCGCAGACCACGCGCCCGCCCTTGCGCACCACTTGCAAGGCGGCCGGCACCAGCGCGCCGACCGCGGCGAAGAGGATCGCCGCGTCCAGCGGCTGCGGCGGCGCCTCGTCGGAGCCGCCGGCCCAGACCGCGCCGAGCCGGCGCGCGAAAGCCTGGCTGGCCGCGTCGCCCGGCCGCGTGAATGCATAGACCTCGCGCCCTTGCCAGCGCGCCACCTGCGCCAGGATGTGCGCCGCCGCGCCGAAGCCGTAGAGGCCGAGGCGGCGCCCGTCGCCGGCCAGCGTCAGCGCGCGCCAGCCGATCAGCCCGGCGCACAGCAGCGGCGCCAGCGCCTCGTCGCTGCCCTCGTCGCCCAGCGGGAAGGCGAAGCGCGCGTCGGCAACGACGGCGCTGGCGTATCCGCCGTCGCGCGTGCAGCCGTGGAACAGCGGCCGGTCGCACAGGTTCTCGCGGCCGCCGGCGCAATAGGCGCAGACGCCGCAGGTATGGCCCAGCCACGGCAACCCGACACGTTCGCCGAGCGCCAAGCCGTCGACGCCGGGACCGAGCGCGTCGATGCGGCCGACGACCTCGTGGCCGGGAATGATCGGCAGCGCGATGTCCGGCAGTTCGCCGTCGAGCACGTGCAGGTCGGTACGGCACACGCCGCAGGCGGCGACGCGCACGCGGATCTGCCCCGGGCCGGGCTGCCGCTCGGGCAGTTCGGTCCATTCCAGCGGCCCGCCGCTGCGCTTCAGCACCATCGCGTCCATGCCCTAGAGTCTGGCCTGTATCCGAGTGCCGATGCAAGCTCCCCAATCCACCGCCAAGGCCGCCGCATGGATGAGCGGCTGGCTGACGCTGATGCTGGTCATCGCCGTCGCCGGCCGCGAGGCCGCGCGCGAGCTCAGCGTGTTCCAGCTGATGGAGATGCGCTCGGTGATCGGCCTGGGGCTGCTGTGGCCGCTGGTGCGCGCGGCCGGCGGCGCGGCGTCGCTGAAGACCCAGCGGCTGCGCGAGCATGGGCTGCGCAACAGCGTGCACTACGCGGCGCAGTACGCCTGGTTCGCGGCGCTGACGCTGATCCCGCTGGCGCAGGTGGTGGCGATCGAGTTCACGATGCCGATCTGGATCATCGTGCTGGCCGCGGTGTTCCTCGGCGAGTGCATCACCGCGGGCAAGGTGCTGGCGGTGGCGCTGGGGCTGCTCGGCGTGGCGCTGATCGTGCGCCCCGGCACCTCGGGCCTGAGCCCGGGCCAGCTGGTGGCGCTGGGCGCGGCGCTGGGCTTCGCGGTGTCGGTGACGATGGTCAAGTCGCTGACGCGCACCGACAGCGCGACGACGATCATGTTCTGGATGCTGATCGTGCAGTCGCTGCTCGGGCTGGGGCCGGCGCTTTGGCTGTGGCGCTGGCCCTCGGCCACCGTCTGGGCCTGGGTGCTGCTGGTGGCCTTCTGCGGCACCTTCTCGCACTACTGCATGGCGCGTGCCATGCGCCATGCCGACGCCACCGTGGTGATGCCGATGGACTACCTGCGCGTGCCGCTGACCGCGCTGGCCGGCTGGCTGATCTATGCTGAGCGCATGGACCTGCTGACCGTCGCCGGCACCGCGCTGATCCTCGGCGGCAACCTGCTGAATCTGCGCGGCGCCGGACCGGCACCGCAAGCGCGCGCCAAGCCTCCTCCGCGGGACGGCTCGCCGCCGCGCGACGTGCTGGATTGAAGCCATCCGTCTTCGACTTGCCGCGATGAAGCCGCCTGCAATGACTGCCCGTGCGCTGTGCTGTGCTGCCGTCCTGGTCCTGCTCCTGGCCGGCTGCGGCGGCGGCGAGGTCGGCGGCACGGTGTCGGGGCTGGGCGCCGAGCGCAGCGTCACGCTGCTCAACAACGGCGGCGACGCGCTCGGCGTGCGACGCAACGGCAGTTTCACTTTTTCCACGGCGCTGGATGCAAACAGCGCCTATGCGGTGACGGTCGGCACGCAGCCGGCGGGTCAAAGCTGCAGCGTCGCCAACGGCAGCGGCAGCATCGATGCCGACGGCCGTTCAGTGGACAACGTCGAGGTCAGCTGCGCCTTCGCCGCCACGCTGCGCGGCACGGTCAGCGGCCTGCAGAGCGGCGTGGCGCTGACGCTGGGCAACGGCGGCGAACGCATCGCGGTCGCCGCCGACGGCGCCTTCGCCTTCGGCACGCTGCTGCCCGACGGCACGCGCTACGACGTGCAGGTGATCACGCAGCCGGCGCTGGGCAGCTGCAGCGTGCGCAACGGCAGCGGCGTGTTCTTTGCCGACAGCTTCACCGACATCGTCGTCAGCTGCGGCTGACACCTGCTCGCGTTCAACCAGGACAGCCGCTTCCGGCGCGTTGCGGTCATTCAGCTGACCGCTTTGCGCTCCAAGGACGGTGCGGGCCGAGGCTGGCGGGTGAGCGCATTCGCTCATGTCCCCCGACCGCGCCATGAATGGCGCGGTCTCCTCCTCTACTTCCCGAATGCGCTCACCCACCATCCTCGGCTTGGCGCCGCTGTGGCGCGGTCGAGGCCGCAAACACGACTGCCCGAGACCCATGCTGCTTGCGGCGGGAACGCGGCTGTTCGGGCGCTGCGACAGCCACGGCGCTGCCAGCCGAGGATGGCGGGGAAGCGAATCCGGGAAGTAAAGGAGGAGCCCGGTCGACAGACCGGGCGGGGGACATGAGCGGATTCGCTTCCCCGCTGTCCTCGGCCCGCACGGAAATACGAACAGCCACGAGCAGCCGCTATGCGCCGCCAGCGGGCGCACGTCTTCCTACCTTCGATCGCGAATCCACATCACGCATCAGGGGTCGAGCCTATAGACCTCGGCAGCGCGGCGTTCCGCCGCGCTGTGGCCTTGCAGTGCTCGGTCCCATTCGCTGCCTTCGGCGCCGCGCGCGGCCACCAGACCGCTGGTCATCTGCACCGCTTCCTCGCTGCCGGCATCGAACTCGGCGACCTGCTCGCGCGTGTCCAGGAACAGCCGCGCCAGCATCGGCCCGCCGGCCGAGATGACCACCAGATAGCGCGCCGGCCGCCGGTGGTCGGTCTGCTGGTGGGCGCGCGGCGACTCGCTGCCGTAGTCCTGACTCATGCACGCGATCTTGCCATGCCGCGACTCCGGTTGCCGCGCGCCCGGGCTTCAGCCCCTCGCGGCCGACACCACCCAGGCCGAGCCGCCTAGGCTGACCTGCCCGTCGGCCGCGGCCAACGCGGCGAGCTCGCGTTCGACGCCCTGCAGGATCGCCGGCAGATGCCCGGGGCCTGCGTCGCGCACCAGCTGCGAGGTCGGGCCGACGCGCAGCGCGCTCTCGGCGGCGGCATGTGGCGTCGCGCCGAGCACGATCGGCGCATCCACGCGCTGCAGCTCGATGTCGGCGAAGCCGGCGCCGGCAAGGATGCCGCGCACGCGCTCGCCGTCGGCAAAGGCGAAGGGCCCCGGCGCCAGCCGGTCGGCCGGCGGCGGCGTGATGCCCAGCGCGCGGCGCGCCGCGACCAGCGGCGCCATCGCCCAGCCGTTGTCGCGCGGCGCGCGCCAGCAGACGAAGACGATGCGGCCACCCGGACGCAGCGCGGCGCGCAGGTGCGAAAACGCGGCCGGCGGATCGGCGAAGAACATCACGCCGAAGCGCGAATACAGCAGATCGGTTTGCGCCGGAAGCGCCGCGCTCGACGCATCGGCTTCGCTGAACGACAGCTGGCGCAGCCCGGCCGCGGCAGCGCGCTCGCGCGCCACCTGCAGCATCGGCTGCGAGACATCGACGCCGAGCACGCGGCCCGCCGCACCGACACGGCGCGCCAGCTCGATCGAGGTGTCGCCGCAGCCGCAGCCGATGTCGATCACGCGTTCGCCGGGCTCGACGCGTGCGCGCTGCAGCGCCGCTGCGCCGAAGCCGGCGGCGAGGGCTTCGATCTCGCGCCGCGCATCGGCCCAGCGTTGGCCCAGCGCGCCGTTCCATTCGGCGATCTGATCGGCGTTGTCCTTGCTCATCGGTCGGCTCCTTGCATGTGGCGGCAATTCTCGCGCGCCCGCTTGGCGTTCTCGAAGCGCCGGCTTGACCCTGCCCCCGCCTCGCAGGCGCCGCGAGGGCACACTGTGGTCCGATGCACATCCCCTTCGACAACAGCTACGCGCGCGAGCTGCCCGGCGCCTATGTTGCTTGGCAGCCGGCCCAGGTGCCGGCGCCGGCGCTGCTGTACCTGAACCGCGAACTGGCCGGCGAGCTCGGCCTCGATGCCGCGGCGCTGGACGGTGCCGCCGGTGCGGCGCTGTTCTCCGGCAACGCGCTGCCCGAAGGCGCGCAGCCGCTGGCGCAGGTCTATGCCGGCCACCAGTTCGGCGGCTTTTCGCCGCAGCTCGGCGACGGGCGCGCGCTGCTCATCGGCGAGGTCGTCGACCGCAACGGCCAGCGCCGCGACATCGCCTTCAAGGGCAGCGGGCGCACGCCCTTCTCGCGCGGCGGCGACGGCAAGGCCGCCGTCGGGCCGATGCTGCGCGAGGTGCTGATCGGCGAAGCGATGCACGCGCTGGGCATCCCGACGACACGCGCGCTGGCGGTCGCCGCCACCGGCGAGCCGGTGCTGCGCGAACACGCATTGCCCGGTGCGGTGCTGACGCGCGTCGCGGCCAGCCATCTGCGCGTCGGCACATTCCAGTACTTCGCCGCGCGCGGCCAGCTCGACGAACTGCGCCGGCTGGCCGACTATGCGATCGCGCGCCATGACCCAGGCCTGGCCGGCGCGCCGGACGCGGAGGTGGCGCTGCTGCGCGCGGTGGCGCAGCGCCAGGCGGCGCTGGTCGCCGCCTGGATGAACGTCGGCTTCATCCACGGCGTGATGAACACCGACAACATGACGATTTCCGGCGAGACCATCGACTACGGCCCCTGCGCCTTCCTCGAGGCCTACGACCCGGCCACGGTGTTCAGCAGCATCGACCACGGCGGGCGCTATGCCTACGGCAACCAGCCGCTGATCGCGCGCTGGAACCTGGCGCGCCTGGCCGAGGCGCTGTTGCCGCTGCTGGCCGACGCCGGCGACAGCGCCGCGGTGCAGCGCGCCGTGGCGCAGCTCACCGAGGTGATCGACGCCTTCCCGGCGTGGTACGCGCAGGCGCTGCTGCAGGGGCAGCGCGCCAAGCTCGGCCTGCGGCACGACCCGCAAGCCGACGACGGCGGCGACGCCGCGCTGGCCGAAGACTGGCTGGCCCTGCTGCAGCAGCACGGCGTCGACTTCACGCTCGCCTGGCGCCGGCTGGCCGACGCCGCGGCGGGTGAAGCCGCCCCGCTGCGCGCGCTGTTCAGCGCAGGCGCGGCGGTGACGCCGTGGCTGCAGCGCTGGCATGCGCGCTGCGCGGCCGAAGACGGCGGCACCGGTGCCGCGCCGGCGCGCGCCGCACGCATGCGTTCGCTCAGCCCGTGGATCATTCCGCGCCACCAGCGCGTCGAAGAAGCGCTGGACGCCGCCTCGGCGCAGGGCGACCTGCAGCCCTTCGAAGCGCTGCTGGCGGCGCTGCGCCGGCCCTACGACGAAGACCCGGCGCTGGCGCGTTATGCGCAGCCGGCGCCGGCGCAGCTCACCGCCGCCTACCGCACCTTCTGCGGCACCTGAAGGCCGCGGCCGACAATACACGCTGGGCGCGCGTGGGCGCTCCAAGGCGCTCATGGCGGAGCGCGATCAGCACAAAGCTTGCCTTATGAGCCAGTTCGACGACGACGTGCATCTGAGCCCGCTGGGCGCGCTGCCCGGCGAGTCCGGCAGCAGCGCGAGCTTTGCCGGCCAGGTGCAGCCGGCCTGGAACATCGGCGCCAACCCCAACGGCGGCTACCTGCTGGCGCTGGCGGCGCGCGCGCTGCAACAGTGCACGCCGCAGCAGCCCGACGCGCTGAGCATCAGCGTGCACTACCTGCGCCCCGGACTGGCCGGCCAACCCTGCCGCGTCGACACGCAGCTGCTGCGCCGCGGACGCAGCGTGAGCACACTGCGCGCGACGCTGCTGCAGCAAGGCAGCGCGCGGCTGGAACTGCTGGCGGCGATGGGCCGACTCGACGACGCCGCGCCGGTCCTGGCGCCGCCGCCGCCGCAGATGCCGCCGCCCGAGGCCTGCCCCTCGCGTTCGGCGCTGACGCAAGGCGTGGAGCTGCCGATCCTGCAGCGGCTGGACGTGCGGCTGCATCCGGACGATGCCCGGCCCGGCGCGGCCGGACGCGCGCAACTGCGCGGCTGGGCCTGCTTCACCGACGGCCGCGCGCCCGACGCGCTGGCCTGCCTGCTGCTGGCCGACGCCTTTCCGCCGGCGGTGTTCGGCCTGCTCGGCATGGTCGGCTGGGTGCCGACCATCGAGCTCACCGTGCATCTGCGCCGTCGTCCGGCGCGGGGCTGGATGCTCGGGCAGTTCTGGTCGCAGGACCTGAGCGGCGGCCGCGTCATCGAAGACGGCGCGCTGTGGGACAGCCGGGGCCGGCTGGTCGTGCAGTCGCGCCAGCTGGCGCTGCTGCGCCCGGCTTGAACCCAGCGGCCGCGCGAGTGCGAGTGCGAGTGCGAGTGCGAGTGCGAGTGCGAGTTCAAGTGCAAGCGTCAGCGGCGCTGACCGGCACGCTGGGCTATCTGGCGGCCTGCCTGCTGTTCGGGCTGAACCTGCCGCTGTCGGCGGCGCTGCTGCAGACCTTCGACCCGTTCTGGGTCTCGCCGCTGCGCTACGTGGTGGCGGCGGCGCTGCTCGGCGTGCTGCTGCTGGCTTCGGCCGGCGCGCGACAGTTGCGCACCCCGATCCCGCTGTGGCGCGTGGCCGTGCTCAGCTTCTACGTGGCGGCTTTCCTGGTGCTCTACAACCTGGGGCTGTACCGCACGCATCCGATGACCGTGGCCGCGGTCTCGGCCGGCTCGCCGGTGTACGTGGCGCTGGTGTCGCGGCTGATGACCGGCGCACGGCTCGAGCGCGGCTTCTGGGGCGCGACGGTGCTGACGCTGCTCGGCGCCGGCATCGCCATCTGGGGCCAGACGCGCGCCGGCATCGGCGCCCGGCGCGGCTCCGGCCACGCCTTCGGCCTCGGCGGCGGCGAGCTGCTGGTGGTGCTGGGCATCTGCAGCTGGACCGCCTATTCGATCCTCGCGCAGCGCTGGTTCGCGGCCGGCACGCCGCAACTGCGCCGCACTTTCCTGACCACCGCCGGCGCGCTGCCGTGGCTGCTGCTGGCCTGGGCGCTGGCGCGCGCCGTCGGCCTGGCCGGCGCGCCGAACCTGCAACCCGGGCCGCTGCCGCTGGCGCAGCTGCTGGTGGCGGCCGTGTTCTGCACCGGGCTGGCGACGGTGGCGTGGAACGTCGGCGTCAGCCGGCTGGGCATCCAGAGCGGCGGGCTGTGGCAGAACACCGTGCCGGTGTTCGCGGTGCTGCTGTCGATGCTGCTGTTCGACGTGCCGCCGCTGGCCGAGCAGGTGATCGGCGGCGCGGTGGTGCTGGCCGGCGTGCTCTACATGCAGTGGCAACGCTGGCGCAGCACCGCTGCCGGCCGAAGCCGAGCCTGAACAGCAGCAGCGGCGCGACGTCGGGCGGCGACCTCGCAGCGGCGCTCAGCCCAACCGCACCGGCTGGCCGGTGCTGGACAGCACCGCGCGCCACAGCTCGCCTTCGAGGTCCAGGCGCTTGCTGCCGCGCACGATCTCCGCCACCGGCACGTGCACGTACTGGCCGTTCAGGTAGCTGATGACCACCCCGGTCTTGCCGGCCATCGCCGCATGCACCGCATGGCGCGCCAGGCGGTCGCACAGCAGCGCGTCGTCGGTATCGGCCGGGCAGCCGCGGATCTGATAGCTCGGGTCGAAGTAGCGCATCGTCATCTCCACGCCGCGCGCCTGGAAGTGCGCGACCAGGCGCTCGCGCAGATGCAGCCCGATGTCCTGCAGCTTCAGGTTGCCCGAGGCATCGCGCTCGCCGCTGGCCGGCAGCAGCTCCTGCCCGGCGCCTTCGGCGACGACCACCACCGCATGCGGCTTGCGCTGCAGCCGGCGCTCCAGCGCGGCGAACAGGCCGCGCTCGCCGTCGAGCGCGAACGGCACTTCGGGCACCAGGCAGAAATTGACCTCCTGGCTGGCCACCGTGGCGGCGGCGGCGATGAAACCCGCGTGCCGGCCCATCAGCTTGACCAGCGACACGCCGTTGTCGACGCAGCGCGCCTCGGTGTGCGCGCTGCGCAGCACGCGCACCGCCTCGCCCACCGCGGTGCCGAAGCCGAAGGTGCGCGTGACGTAGCGCACGTCGTTGTCGATGGTCTTCGGAATGCCGACCACCGACAGCGCATAACCGCGCTCGCGCGCCTTGTCCAGCAGCGCCTGGCCGCCGCGCTGCGTGCCGTCGCCGCCGACGGTGAACAGCAGCTTCACGCGCTGCGCGATCAGGAAGTCCACCGCCACGTCCATGTCCACCGGCCCGCGCGAGGTGCCCAGCAGCGTGCCGCCTTCCTTGTGGATGTCCTCGACGACCTCGTCGCTGAGTTCCATCGGCGGCTTGCCGCGCTGCGGGTCGAGGCCGCGATAGCCGCCGCGGATGCCGAGCACCTCGGCGACGCCGTAGCTGCGCCGCAGCTCGCGCGTCACCGAGCGGATCACGTTGTTCAGCCCCGGACACAGCCCGCCGCAGGTGACCACCGCGGCACGCGTGTGTGCCGGATCGAAATACAGCCTGCGCCGCGGCCCGGCCTTCTCGAACAGCACCATGCCGCGCGGCGCGCGAGCGTCGGGCCACAGCGTGTCGGACGGCACCAGCTGCTCGTCGGGCGCGGCATAGGGCAGCGGCGAATCGTGGGCAGCGGCACCCAGCGAGGTCGGACGAAGGATATTCATGGCGTCGATGATGGCAAGGCTCCATCGCGACGATAACCGCGCCGGCCCGCCGATGCGCACCGCAGCGGCTGCGGCTGCGGCTGCGGCTGCGGCTGCGGCTGCGGCCGCGTCTTGGCGGCTGCCCGCGCCGCATGCGCTCCCCCGAACGCGCGGGCCTCGGGGCCGACCCGGATGGTCAGGCGCGCCGAAGCCGCATAGCCTGCATGCCGCCGCTGGTGATACCGCGGCGCTCCCCACCCAAAACAATCGGGCGAGCTGCCCGAAGGAGACGACATGCGTTTCACGAGCACGGCATCGGCTCTCGCAGCCAGCGCCACCCTGCTGGCCGGCTGCGGCGGCGGCGGCACCGACGACAGCGCCTCGGCCGAGCGCGCCGGCGCCCTTTCAGCGGCGCAGGGCAACTCTTCGATGCGCGTCAAGCTGAGCGTGCTGTCCAGCACGCCGGAGTACGTCTCCGGCGGCGACGCGCGCATCCACGTGCGCGCCGCGCCAGGGCTGCGCGACAAGCTCGTGCTGCTGCTCAACGGCAAGACCGTCAACGTGGCGATGAAAGAGGTCAGCGACGGACTCGAGGGCGTGATCAGCGGCCTCGCCAACGGCCGCAACACGCTCGAGGTACGGCACCGCAGCGGCAATTCGCGCGACACGATAGCGATCACCAACTGGCCGATCACCGGCCCGATGTTCACCGGGCCGCAGCAGACGCCCTTCGTCTGCACGACGATCCAGGGTGCGGTCAATCGCCAGCCGCTGGTCGACAGCGCCGTCGCGCCGGGCTACAAGGTCACCGGCGCGAATGGCAACATCATCGGCTACAGCCGCGACTGTTCGATCGACACCTTCGTCGCCTACTGGTATCGCGCGGCTTCCGGCGGCGCCCTGAAGGCCTTGCCTGCCGATGGATCGCGGCCGGCAGACATGGGACAGACCACGCTCGCCGACGGCCGCGTGGTCGACTTCGTCGTGCGGCGCGAGATCGGCTCGATCAACCGCTTCCTGTACAGCATCGCCATGCTCGCGCCGCTGCCGGCGAAGGACAGCACCGCCCAGGACGACACCAGCCTGTGGAACCACAAGCTGCTGTACTGGTTCCAGGGCGGCGTGGCCATCGGCCACTCGCAGGGCACGGTGCACGGCGGTTCGATGAACCCGGACATCCTGGGCCAGGGCTGGGCCATCGTGCACAGCAGCGGCAACAACACCGGCACGCACTACAACATGAACCTCGCCGGCGAGACGGCGATGATGACCAAGGAACGCTTCATCGAGCGCTACGGCGTGCCGCTGTACACGGTGGGCCTGGGCGGCTCGGGCGGTGCGATCCAGCAGTACCTGATCGCGCAGAACAACCCCGGCGTGCTCGACGGCCTGCTGCCGGTGCAGAGCTATCCGGACATGGTCACGCAGACCATTCACGTCGGCGACTGCGAGCTGCTCGAGTACTACATGGACGCCACCGACCGCATGAATGCGAAGTGGCGCGTCACCAAGAACCGCAGCTGGCTGGTGGGCTTCAACGCAGAGGATTCGGTGCCCGATCCGCTGGCCGCCACCAAGACCGCGCTCGGCTACAGCACCGCCCCCGGCTCCACCGAGTGCGTCAACGCCTGGCGGGGCCTGGCGCCGCTGGCGATGAACCCGTGGTATGGCCAGGCGCCCAACCAGGCGCTGTGGGAGCCGCAATCCGACATCGCCGCGATCCGCTGGACGCACTACGACGACCTGCGCAACGTCTACGGTATCGACGCCACCGGCGCGGCACGCGTCACCTGGGACAACGCCGGCGTGCAGTACGGGCTGCGCTCGCTGAACAAAGGCAACATCACGCCGGCCGAGTTCCTGCGCCTGAACTGGAACATCGGCGGCTGGAAGCATCCGAGCCAGATGGTGCAGGAAGGCGCACCGTTCCTGCCGCCGAACACGCCGGCGAACTTCGACCCGTGGAGCAGCCGCAACGCGAACCGTGCGCCGTCCGCAGGCGAGCCGGCGCCGCGCAGCCACGGCGACCCGATCGCCATGCGCGCCGCCTACACCAGCGGCCACGTGTTCAGCGGCAAGCTCGAGGTGCCGGCGATCGACCATCGCCAGTACATGGAGCGCGAACTGGACATGCACAACTCGCACCAGAGCTTCGCCTCGCGCCAGCGCGTGCTCGACCGCATGGGCAACAGCGACCACATGGTCGTGTGGTTCACCGACACCACGCCGGGCGTGCCCAAGGCCAGCCAGTCGCTGGAGGCGCTGGGCGTGATGGACCGCTGGCTGACGAACATGCGCCTGAACCCCGGCAAGGGCATCGCACGCAACAAGCCGGCCGAGGCCACCGACGCCTGCTACGACCTGAAGGGGCAGCTGATCCATCGCGGCCGCGACGCATGGAACGGCATCCTCGACCACGAGGCGGAGGGCGCGTGCACGCAGCGCTTCCCGCTGTACGGCACCTCGCGTACCGTGGCCGGCGCACCGATCGAAGGCGGCATCTACAACTGCGCACGCAAGCCGGTGAGCAAGGCGCTCGCTGACGGCACCTATGCGCCATGGGTGCCGGACGCCGCCGAGATCGCCCAGCTGAAGGCGATCTTCCCGGACGGTGTCTGCGATTACCGCAAGCCGGATCAGGCGCGCCCCAGCGGCCACCGCTGAGAACCCGCCGGGCCGGGCGCTGTCCGCCTGGCCCGGCGCTCAGCGCCCCAGCAGCTCGTCGCCGATGATGATCTTGTGCACCTCGGTCGTGCCGGCGCCGATCTCCAGCAGCTTGATGGCGCGGCACAGGCGGTTGATCTCGGACTCCCAGATGCAGCCGCTGCCGCCGTGGATCTGCACGGCCTCGTCCAGCACCTTGTTCATCGTGTTGGCCGCGTACATCACCGGCGCGGCGGTGATCTCGTGGATCTCGCCGCGGCCGCCGCCGCCCACTTCCAGGTGATTGGCGGCGCGCAGCGCCTGGTAGGTCATCACGCACGCCGATTCGGTCCAGACGTACATGTCGGCGATCGGCCGGCCGAACTGCCGGCGCGTGCGCGCGTATTCGATCGACAGCTCCAGCGCGCGCTCGCAGATGCCCAGGCACAGCGGCGCGGCCATCGCGCGCTCCAGGTCCAGCCCGTTCATCACCAGCTGCACGCCGCGGTCTTGCTCGCTGACCCGATTGGCCGCCGGCACGCGGCAGTCGTTGAACACCAGCTCGCCGGTGGGGCTGCCGCGAAAACCCGTCTTCGTCAGCTTCTGCGCCACCTGGAAGCCGGGGAAGTCTTTCTCGACCATGAAGGCCGAGATGCCCTTGGCGCCCCGCTCCTCGTTCGTCTTGGCGTAGACCAGCAGCACGCCGGCGACATCGTCTTCGACTGCGCGATGGCCTTCGGCGCGAATGCCTTGCTCGCCTGAAGCACGCGATGCGGCACGGCGCCCGGATGCCGCCGGGCGGCGCGCCGGCCTACGAGCGCGCGATGCCGGGCATCGCCTTCGACCATCCCGACGCGCAGGAAGGCTGCAACCTACGTTCCAGCAAAAGCGCCCGGCGCGCTTTGCCGGAAGCTGATCGCTCGCCGTCGCCCGAGGTCTTTCCATCCGCAGGGCGGCAACCCGCCTCGCCTAAGATCGCCGGTTCAATGAGCGCGGCCCTTTCTCCCCCTCCCCTGCCCGACCTGTCGGCGCACACGCCGATGATGGCGCAGTACCTGCGCATCAAGGCCGAGTTCCCCGACACGCTCGTCTTCTACCGGATGGGCGACTTCTACGAGCTGTTCTACGACGACGCGCGGCGCGCGCACCGGCTGCTGGACATCACGCTGACCACGCGCGGGCAGTCGGCCGGCGAGCCGGTGGTCATGGCCGGCGTGCCGGTGCATGCGGTCGAAGCCTATCTGGCGCGACTGATCAAGCTCGGCGAGGCGGTGGCCGTGGCCGAGCAGGTGGGCGACGTGGCCACCGCCAAAGGCCCGGTCGAGCGCAAGGTGACGCGCGTGGTCACGCCCGGCACCGTCACCGACAGCGCGCTGCTGGCCGAACGCGCCGACACGCTGCTGCTGGCGCTGCAGCAGCGCAAGGACCGCATCGGCCTGGCGTGGCTGGGCCTGGCCAGCGGCCGGCTCGGCCTGGGCGAATGCGCGCCAGCCGAACTGGCCTCGTGGCTGGCGCGGCTGGCGCCGGCCGAAGTGCTGTTCGACGGCCAGCCGCCGCCCGCGGCCGTGCAGGCGCAGGGCGCAGCGCTGACGCCGCGGCCGGCGTGGCAGTTCGACGCCGCGCTGGGGGTGCGCAAGCTGTGCGCGCAGCTGCAGGTGGCCTCGTTGGCCGGCTACGACGCGCAAGGCCTGAGCCTGGCGCACGCCGCCGCCGCCGCGCTGCTGAGCTTTGCCGAGCACACGCAGGGCCAGGCCTTGAGCCACGTGACGCGGCTGCAGGTCGAGCGCAGCGGCGAGCTGCTCGAGCTGCCGCCTGCCACGCACCGCAACCTGGAGCTGACGCGCACGCTGCGCGGCGAGGACGCGCCGACGCTGCTGTCGCTGCTCGACAGCTGCCGCAGCGGCATGGGCAGCCGCTGCCTGCGCCACTGGTTGGCGCATCCGCGGCGCGAGCGCACGCAGGCCACCCAGCGCCACGAGGCCATCGTGCAGCTGCTGGAGCACGGCTTCGCGCCGCTGCGCGACGCACTGCGCCAGGTCAGCGACGTGCAGCGCATCAGCGCGCGCATCGCGCTGCGCCAGGTGCGCCCGCGCGAGCTGGCCGGATTGCGCGACACGCTGCTGTCGCTGCCGGCACTGTGCACGACGGTGCCCGCCGGCAGCACGCTGCTGCAAACGCTGCAGCAGGCGCTGGCGCCGTCGCCCGACATCGCCGACGCGCTGCGCGCGGTCGCCGGCGAGCCGGCGGTGCTGCTGCGCGACGGCGGCGTCATCGCTGCAGGCGTCGATGCCGAGCTGGACGAGTTGCGCGCCATCAACCAGAACTGCGACGCCTTCCTGCTCGAGCTGGAACAGCGCGAACGCGCGCGCACGGCGATCGCCAACCTGCGCGTGCAGTTCAACAAGGTGCACGGCTTCTACATCGAAGTCACGGCCTCGAACCTGCCGCGCGTACCGGCCGACTACCAGCGGCGGCAGACGCTGAAGAACGCCGAACGCTTCATCACGCCGGAGCTGAAGGCCTTCGAGGACAAGGCGCTGTCGGCCAGTGAACGCGCATTGGCGCGCGAGAAGTGGCTGTACGAGCAGCTGCTCGACGCGCTGCAGCCGCACCTGGGCGAGCTGTCGGCGCTGGCCGAGGCGCTGGCCGCGCTGGACGCGCTGGCGGCGCTGGCCGAGCGCGCATCGACGCTGAATTGGTGCCGCCCGGAGTTCGTCGGCCACCCCTGCATCGACATCGATGCCGGCCGCCACCCGGTGGTGGAAATGCGGCTGCGCGAGACCGGCGCCGGCGAGTTCATCGCCAACCACTGCCGGCTCGACGCGCGCACGCGCATGCTGATCATCACCGGCCCGAACATGGGCGGCAAAAGCACCTTCATGCGCCAGGTGGCGCTGATCGTGCTGCTGGCGGCGATGGGCTCGTTCGTGCCGGCGCGCGCCTGCCGGCTCGGGCCCATCGACGCGATCCACACGCGCATCGGCGCCGCCGACGACCTGGCCAATGCACAGTCGACCTTCATGCTCGAGATGACCGAGGCCGCGGCCATCGTGCACGGCGCCACCGACTGCAGCCTGGTGCTGATGGACGAGATCGGCCGCGGCACCAGCACCTTCGACGGGCTGGCGTTGGCCTCGGCCATCGCCGGCCATCTGCACGACCGCAACCGCAGCTTCACGCTGTTCGCCACGCACTATTTCGAGCTGACCGACTTTCCGGGCAAGCACGCGCAGGCGCTCAACGTGCACGTGTCGGCGGTGGAAAGCGGCGAGCAGATCGTCTTCCTGCACGAGATCGAGGCCGGCCCGGCGAGCCGCAGCTACGGCGTGCAGGTGGCGCGGCTGGCCGGCATGCCGGCGTCGCTGGTGCGCCAGGCGCGGCACACGCTGGAGGCACTGGAAGCGCTGCAGCATGCCGGCGACGCGCAGGTCGATCTGTTCGCCGCGCCGCCGGCGCCGGCAGCGGCGCCGCAGACCGGGCTGCAGGCCGCGCTGGCGGCGATCGACCCCGACAGCCTCACGCCCAGGCAAGCGCTGGATGCGCTGTACCGGTTGAAGCACCTGAACCAAGAGCAACGCGCATGACCTGCTGTGTCGGCATCAAGCTGGACGCCGGGCTGGAACGCCGCCAGCATGTTCGGCGCCGCGCGCGTGCCGGGCAGCACGGTGCGCCGCGTCTACGAACAGGACGGCCCCTCGCTGAAGGCCGCGGGCATCGACTTCAATGCCGGCATGATCTTCGGCGGCCGGATCCGCGGCGAGGCGGCACGCTGCGAGCCGATGCGCAAGATCGCGCAGCCCAGGGAAATGATCCTCTGACGGGATCCGGGTGACCGCGGCTATGCGCCGGCAGCGACCGGCGCCGCCATCCCCAGCCGCTGCGGCGCCAGGTATTCCTGGCGGTAGATCTCGAAGGGCATCGTGTCGCCGGCCTCGATGCGCTGCTGCTCGAGCACCGAGTCGCGCGCCATGGCCGCGAAGCGCTGCTGCTGCGCATCGCTCCACGGCAGGCCGAGCAGCAGGCTGCGCGTCTGCAGCGACTGCGCGCGCGTGAAGCGCACGTAGGAGTTGTCGAAGTCGTCGGCCATCGCCGCCAGCACGCGCGCCGACGGCAGCTGCCCGGGCTGCGCCAGCACGCGCGACGCAGCCGTCCAGGCATCGCGGTAGCGCCGGCCGCCGAGCGCCACGTCCATCGCATTGGCCAGCAGTTCCATCTCGCCGACGATCTGCGCCGCCCACTCCGCCAGGCTCGCTTCGCCGCCGCCGCGCTCGAGCATCAGCCCGGGCTCGCGCCCGCGCGCGGCCGTGCGCTGCTGGTTGCGGCCCAGCGCGGCGATCTCCTCGGGCGTGTCGGGCGGGCTGTCGCTGAGCAGGCAGTGCAGCAGGAACAGGTCGATGAAGCGCATCGTGGCGGCTTCGATGCCCACCGGCACGAAGGGGTCGAGGTCCATGCAGCGCACCTCGACGTATTCGACGCCGCGCTCGCGCAGCGCGTGCAGCGGGCGCTCGCCGGGGAGAATCACGCGCTTGGGCCGGATCGTGCCGTAGAACTCGTTCTCGATCTGCAGCAGCGTGGTGGCCAGCTGGTTGTATTCGCCGCCCGGGTTGCGCAGGCCGATGGCCGCGTAAGCCGCATAGGGCTCGGTCAGCGCCTGCTGCAGCGACGCACCGTAGCTGTGCAGGCTGTTGTACGACACCGCCAGCGAGGCCTGCGCGTCGCTCTGGTAGCCCAGGCGCCCCATGCGCAGGCTGGTGGCATGCGGCAGGTACAGCGTGTGGCCCTGCAGCGTCTGCAGCCCGTGCTCGCGCCCGGCGACGAAGCTGTCGCACACGGCCGGCGACGCGCCGAACAGGTACAGCAGCAGGAAGCTGTGGCGGCGGAAGTTGCGGATCAGGCCGAAGTAGTCGTCGTTGTCCAGCCCGGGCAGCGACCAGTTGTAGTGGATGCCGGAAATGGTCTGCATGCGCCGGCCGTAGCGATAGCCCAGGCCCATGCGGTAGACGCTCTTGGCGCGCGCGACGTTGCTGCTGCCGTAGACGCCGATCGGGATGTTCTCGTCGGGCGGCAGCCCGCAGGGCATGCTGGCCACCCACAGCATCTCGCCGCCGGCGGCGGCGAGCGTGCGGTAGACGAACTGGTGCACCTGCGTCAGCTCGTCCAGACAGGCGTCGACGCCGGCATGCACGCCGGTGATCAGCTCGAGCTGCGATTCGCTGAAGTCGGTGGTGATGTGCGCATGCGTCAGCGCCGAGCCCAGCGCCGGCGGATGCGGCGTCGCGGCCAGCGAACCGTCGGCGCGCGAGCGCAGGCTCTCCTTCTCGATGCCGCGGCGCATGCCCTGCAGCGACGCGGTGGGCAGGGCCTGCAGGCGTGCCTTCAAAGATGCCATGTGGGCGGTTCCGTGTTGTACGAAGTGCGAACTTACCAGAGGCCCGCGGCGCGCGCTTGACGACTGACGCCGCTCACAGCCTCGGCAGCGCGATGTGGCGCGCGCCCGCGCGCTCGATGCGCACTGCGTGATCGAAGACCTCGACCAGCGCAGCATGCAATGCCGGGTCGTCGTGCGCGCCGCTGGCGACGATGCGCCCGGCGCGCATCACCACCACGCGGTCGGCCTGCAGCGCCAAGGGCAGGTCGTGCAGCACGCTGGCCACCGTGCCCTGCCGCGCGCGCTGCTGCATCAGCCGCACCACCGCCACCTGGTGCGGCGGGTCCAGGTGCGTGGTCGGCTCGTCGAGCAGCAGCACCGGCGCGCCGACGGCGAGCGCGCGCGCCAGCAGGCAGCGCTGGCGCTCGCCGCCGGACAGCTGCTGCAGCGATCGCCCGGCCCAGGCCGCGCATTCGGTGTCCTGCATCGCTTGCTCGACCGCACGCCGGTCCTCGGGCCCGGGCGTGCCGAACAGGCCGAGCTGCGGCACCCGGCCGAGCTCGACCAGTTCGCGCACCGTCAGGTCGCCAAGCGCCTGGCCCTGCTGCGCCAGCCAGGCGATGCGCAGCGCGCGCTCGCGCGCGCTCCATGCGTCCAGCGGCCGGCCCTGCAGCCGCACCTCGCCGCGCCGGCACGGCAGCAGCCCGGCCAGCGTGCGCAGCAGCGTCGACTTGCCGGCGCCGTTCGGCCCGACGATCGCCGTCCAGCCGGGCGGCAGTTCCAGCGACACGCCGTGCAGCACCGTCGTGCCGCCGAGCGCGACCTGCAGATCGGTGGCCCGCAGCGCCGTCATGCCTCGCGCTGCCGGTTCAGCAGCCACAGCAGGTAGACGCCGCCGAGCACCGCGGTCAGCACGCCGACCGGCAGTTCCTGCGGCGCGATCAGCGTGCGCGCCACGATGTCGGCGGCGAGCAGCAGCACCGCGCCGGCACCGGCGCTGGCCAGCAGCATGTGGCCGTGCGCGCCCGGCGCGATGCGCCGCACCAGATGCGGCGCGGCCAGCCCGACGAAGGCCACCAGCCCGGTCTGCGATACCGCCAACCCGGTGGCCGCGGCCAGCAGGCCCACCAGCAGCAGCTGCAGCCGCGGCAAGGCCAGGCCCAGGCTGCGCGCGCTGTCCTCGCCCAGCACCAGCGCATCGAGCACGCGCGCGAGGCGCCATGCCGGCGGCAGCGTCAGTGCGAGCCCCAGCGCGAGCAGCGCGCAGCTGCTCCAGCCGAGGAAGCCGGTGCTGCCGAGCATGAACACCTGACGGCCGCGCAGCGCCTCGGGCGCCGCGGTCGTCAGCAGGTCGCCGACGGCACTGAGCACCACGCCGACGACGACGCCGGCCAGCAGCAGCCGCAGCGTGTGCTGCGCGCCGCGCGCCAGCATCAGCGTCAGCAGCACGCCGAGCAGCGCGCCGGCGAAGGCCGCCGCCACCAGGCCGATACGCGACAGCGCGCCGGCCATCGGCCAGGCACCCTGCGCGCCCAGCGTGCCGGCGGCGAGCACCGCGACCACCGCGGTCGACGCGCCCGAGGCCGATCCGAGCAGGAAGGGGTCGGCCAGCGGGTTGCGGAACAAGCCTTGCGCCAGCGCACCGGCCAGGCCGAGCAAGGCGCCGGTCAGCCAGGCGCCCAGCGTGCGCGGCGCACGGATCCGGCCGACGATCAGCGCCGCGTCCGGCCCCTGCAGCAGCTGCCACAGGCCGGCGGGCGACCAGCCGTCGCCGCCGGCCGCGAGCCCGGCGAGCAGCAGCAGCGCGCTGGCCGCGGCCAGCGCAAGCAGCAGCCTGCCGCGCCGCGCCGCGCTCAACGCGGCTCCTTGTCCAGGTCGGCCAGGCAATCGGCCAGCTGCAGCGCCGCCTCGCCCATGCGCGGGCCGGGCCGCACCAGCACGTCGTAACGCGCGCTGTCGAAGGCGCAGACCTGCTTTTGCGCCAGCGCCGGCAATGCGGCCCAGCCGGGGCGGCCGGCCATGTCGCGCAGGTTGCGGTCCTCGGCGATGAGGATCTGCGGCTGCGCGCGCACCACGAACTCCGGGCTCAGCTTCGGGAAGGGCCCCAGCGCGGCCGGCACGATGTTGCGCAGCCCCAGGCGCTGCAGCGTCTGGCCGATGAAGGAATCGGGGCCGGCCGCATAGGGCGTGGGCTCGACCTCGAAATACACGCTGCGGCCGCGCAACGCCGCAGGTACGCGCGCCGCGGCTTCGGCCATCTGCTGCTCGATCGCAGCCCAGGCGGCCTGCGCGCGCGCGGGCTCGCCCAGCAGTTCGCCGAGCTGCTGCAGGTTGTGCCGCACGTCCTGGTGGCTGCGCGTGTGCAGCATCACCAGCTGCAGGCCCAGCGCCTGCAGCCGCTGCACGGCGCGGGCCGAAGGCGCGATCAGCACCAGCTCGGGTTTGAGCGCTGCGATGCGCTCCACCTGCGCATCGTCCAGGCCGCCCAGCTTGGGCAGCGCCACCACTTGCGGCGGCCAGTTGGAATAGCGGTCGGTGCCGACCAGGCGCGCGCAGGCGCCGAGTGCGCAGATGCTTTCGGTCAACCCCGGCACGAGGCTGACGATGCGCTGCGGCGGCGCGGCCGCCGCCGGCAGCAGCCATGCCGCGCAGAAGACAAAGAGAAGGCTGCGCCGCTTCAAAGCCCGCGTCCGTCGTAACGCAGCCCGAGCCAGAACTGCCGGCCCGCGTCCTGGTAGTCGCGCGCCGGCTGGTAGTCGCGGCCGGTGGCGTTCTGCAGCCGGGCCTCGATCTGCCAGAAGCGCTCGAAGCGCCAGCGTGCGTTCAGGTTCAGCAGCGCATAGGCCGGCAGCAGCACGCCGGCATCGGGGCGCTGGCTGACGCGCACGACCGTGCCGCCGAGCTGCCACGGACCCTCGTTCCAGTCGACGGCGAAGGTCTGCTGGTTGGCGGCACGCCGGTTCAGCGTCTGGTCGGTGTCGCGGTCCTTGGCGTTGAGCCAATCCAATGCCAGCGTGAACTGGAAGTTGCCCCACTGCTGCAGCCCTTGCAGCGTGATGCCCTGCAGCAGCGCGCGCGCGGTGTTGCCGGCGCAGCCGAACATGGTGCCGGCCGGGCATTGGCTCAAGTCCGGCTGGAAGCCGATCAGGTCGGACACCTTGTTGTAGTAGGCGGTAGCGGACACCGAGGTCATCGCGGCCTGATAGTTGAGTCCGGCCTCGATGCTGCGCGAGCGCTCGGGCCGCAGCGTGACCACGCCGAAGCCGGGGAAGTACAGGTCGTTGAAAGTGGGTGCGCGGAAGGCCGTGCCGGCGACGGCGCGCACCGACCAGTTCTCCGTGAGGTCCGTGCCCCAGCCGAGCTTGCCGGTGGTCTGGTTGTCGTACACCGAGTTGTGGTCCCAGCGCAGGTCGGCCTGCAGCTTCTGCGCGCCGAAGCGGCCGGTGTAGCCGACGATCAGGCCGGTATTGTCGCGCTCGGGCGCCTGGTAGTCGCTGCTGTGGATCGACTCGGTCAGCAGGTCCACCGCCGCCACCAGCTGGTGCTGCGCGCTCGGTGTCCAGGTGGTCTGCGCGGTGAACTGCCGGCGCGTGGTGTCGAAGCGGCTGACGAGGTTGGCGCCGGACTCCAGCTGATCGGTCTGGTACGACGCACGCAGCAGCGCCGCCCATTCGCTGGACAGCGTGCCCTGATAGTCCAGCGTCGTCAGCTGCGTCGTCAGGCGACTGCGGAAGTCCAGCGACGCATCGCAGACGAAGTTCGGCGGCGCACACTCGATGGAGTCGATCTGCGAACGCAGCTTGCTGGCGCTGTAGCTGAGACCGACGCGCTGCCCTTTCAGCCAGCTGTAGCCGCCGGCCAGCGATAGGCCATAGCGCGCGAAGCCGTCGTCGTCGGGGTTGAAGGCGCCGATCAGATCGCCGGGCAGCACGGCCGAGACGCCGTTGCTGGTCTCGCCGCTCAGGCTCAACGCGTAGTCGAAGCGCTGGTCGGAGCCGCTGAGCGCCGCATAGGCCTCGCCCGAGGCGTGATTGCCGCCGGCGATGTTGCCGCTGAGGTAGGGCGCACCGTCGCCGCGGCGCGTGACGATGTTGACCACGCCGCCGATCGCGTCGGCGCCATACAGGCTCGAGCCCGGCCCGCGCAGGATCTCGATGCGCTCGACCTGGGCCAGGCTGATCGCCGCGAGATCGGTCTGGCCCAGCGTCGCCGAGCCGATGCGCACGCCATCGATCAGCACCAGCGTGTTGCTGGCGGCGCTGCCGCGGATCATCACGCTGGAGGACTGTCCCGGGCCGCCGTTGCGCGAAAGCTGGATGCCGCCCTCGCGGCGCAGCAGGTCCTCCAGCGAATCGGCGCTGGTGGCGCGGATGCGGTCGCGCTCGATGACCACGACGTCGGCCACCATGCGGTCCAGCGCCGTCGGTGCGCGCGTGCCGACCACCTGCACCGCCGTGCCCGGCGTGGCTTGTGCCTGGGCCATCGCGCCCGAAGCAGAAAAGACAATGGCGCAGCCGAGCAGCGGCCGCGCAGGACGCAAAAGAAGATTGGAGAACACGCAGGAACCCTTCATCCGCACACCCCGTGCGGCCTTGTTTCAAGACACGGCCGGCGCCGCCTGCGGCGACGCCGGCTCCCCGTGCATCAGGCCGGTATCCGGGCTCGCGAGTGCCGGCTCCATGGGCTGAAGCCGAAGCGATCGACGCCTTCCCAGGTGGTGAGCCCACCCAGTGGCTGCGTTGCCGATCGCACCTCGCCTACCGTTGCGGGGGCAGCGCCGGAATGGCCGGGGACGATGGTCCCGGCGCACCGGCTTCCCGTTGAACCGCCGCCTCAGCGCGTGAGGCGGCAGGCACCTGGTGCAAGCGCGCAGGAGTCTAGCGCAGCGGGGGCGCCGGACCCCCGCCTCTATAATCGCGCTTTCACACCCGAGCCTCTTCCAAGGTGCGCCGCGGCACCGGGGCCAAGTGCAAGAGACATGACCAAGTACGTCTTCGTCACCGGCGGTGTGGTGTCCTCTCTCGGCAAGGGCATCGCTTCGGCCTCGCTGGCCGCGGTCCTCGAATCGCGCGGCCTCAAAGTCACCCTGATCAAGCTCGACCCGTACCTGAACGTCGACCCGGGCACGATGAGCCCGTTCCAGCACGGCGAGGTCTTCGTCACCGACGACGGCGCCGAGACCGACCTCGATCTCGGCCACTACGAGCGCTTCATCACCACGCGCATGAAGCGCGCCAACAACTTCACCACCGGCCAGATCTACAAGAGCGTGCTCGAGAAGGAGCGCCGCGGCGACTACCTGGGCAAGACGGTGCAGGTGATCCCGCACGTCACCAACGAGATCCAGGACTACGTGCGGCGCGGTGCGGGTTTCGGCAGCAACGAGGCGGTGGACGTGGCCATCGTCGAAGTCGGCGGCACGGTCGGCGACATCGAGTCGCTGCCCTTCCTCGAAGCCGCGCGGCAGATGAGCCTGAAGCTGGGGCCCAACCACAGCGCCTTCGTGCACCTGACCTACGTGCCGTGGATCGCCGCGGCCGGCGAGCTGAAGACCAAGCCGACGCAGCACACCGTGCAGAAGCTGCGCGAGATCGGCATCCAGCCCGACGTGCTGCTGTGCCGCGCCGACCGCGTGATCCCCGACGAGGAGCGCGAGAAGATCAGCCTGTTCACCAACGTGCAGCTGCACGGCGTGATCAGCATGTGGGACGTCGACACCATCTACAAGGTGCCGCGCATGCTTCACGAGCAGGGCCTGGACGAGATGATCTGCATGAAGCTGCAACTGCTGACCCGCCCGGCCGACCTGCGCCGCTGGGACCGGCTGGTGCACGAGGTCGAACATCCGGCGATGCAGCTGACGATCGCGATGTGCGGCAAGTACACCGACCTGTCGGACAGCTACAAGTCGCTGAACGAGGCGCTGCGCCACGCCGGCATCCAGAACCATGCGCGCGTCAACATCGAATACGTCGATTCCGAGACGCTGAACCAGGACAACATCGAGCAGCTGTCGCGCTTCGACGCGGTGCTGGTGCCGGGCGGCTTCGGCAAGCGCGGCGTCGAAGGCAAGATCTGCGCGGCGCGTTATGCGCGCGAGCACAGGATTCCCTACCTCGGCATCTGCCTGGGCATGCAGGTGGCGACGATCGAGGTCGCGCGCCACCTGGCGGGGCTGGAGGGCGCCAACTCCACCGAGTTCGATCCGGGAACAAAGCATCCGGTGATCGCGCTGATCGACGAATGGCAAGACCGCGACGGCTCGATCCAGAAGCGCGATGCCGGCTCCGACCTCGGCGGCACGATGCGCCTGGGCGCGCAAAGCTCCGACGTGCAGCGCGGCACGCTGGCCCACCAGATCTACGGCGACGTGGTCACCGAGCGCCACCGCCACCGCTACGAGGCCAACGCGCATTACCTCGACCGGCTGCGCCAGGCGGGGCTGGTGATCAGCGCGATCACGCAACGCGACAAGCTGACCGAGATCGTCGAGCTGCCGCGCGAGGTGCATCCGTGGTTCGTCGGCGTGCAGTTCCACCCCGAGTTCAAGTCCACGCCCTGGGACGGGCACCCGCTGTTCAACAGCTTCGTCAAGGCCGCGCTGGAGCATCAGGCGCAGGCGAAGAACAAGCTGAAGGCGGTGGCATGAACCTGTGTGGTTTCGAGGTCGGCCTGCACCGGCCCTTCTTCCTGATCGCCGGACCCTGCGTGGTCGAGAGCGAGGCGCTGCAGACCGAGGTCGCGGGGCGCTTGAAGGAGATGACCGCCGAGCTCGGCATCCCCTTCATCTTCAAGAGCAGCTACGACAAGGCCAACCGCTCCAGCGGCAGCAGCTTCCGCGGGCCGGGCATGGAACGCGGGCTCGAGATCCTGGCGCAGGTGAAACGCGACTTGCAGGTACCCGTGCTGACCGACGTGCACGCCGAGGCCGAGATCGGCGCCGTGGCCCAGGTGGTCGACGTGCTGCAGACGCCGGCCTTCCTGTGCCGGCAGACCGATTTCATCCGTGCGGTGGCGCAAAGCGGCAAGCCCGTGAACATCAAGAAGGGCCAGTTCCTCGCGCCCCACGACATGAAGAACGTGATCGACAAGGCGCGCGCCGCAGCGCAGGAAAAGGGGCTGCCCGAAGACAACTTCATGGCCTGCGAGCGCGGCGTCAGCTTCGGCTACAACAACCTGGTGTCCGACATGCGCAGCCTGGCGATCATGCGCGAGACCGGCGCGCCGGTGGTCTTCGACGCCACGCATTCGGTGCAGTTGCCCGGCGGCCAGGGCACCAGTTCCGGCGGCCAGCGCGAGTTCGTGCCGGTGCTGGCGCGCGCCGCGGTGGCGGCGGGCATCGCCGGCCTCTTCATGGAAACGCACCCCGATCCTGCCAAGGCGCTGAGCGACGGCCCGAACGCCGTGCCGCTGAAGCACATGCGCGCGCTGCTGGAGCAGCTGCTGGCGCTGGACCGCGTGGTCAAGACCCAGTCGCTGCTCGAAAACGACTTCGGCTGCTGAGGAGCCGCACCATGGCCGCTGCCTACCTGATCGTCGAATCGAACATCAGCGATCCGCAAAAGTTCAAGGCGTACATGGCGTCCGCGCCGGCCGTGGTGCGCGAGTTCGCCGGCGAGTACCTGGTGCGCGGCGGCCGCATGGCGGTGCTGGAAGGCGACTGGGCGCCCACCCGCTTGACGGTGCTGCGCTACCCCGACTTCGAGACCGCGCAGCAGATGTACGACAGCCCCGCCTACCGTGCCGTGCGCGAGCTGCGCGCCGGCACCACCGCCTGCTTCAACATGGTGCTGGTCGAAGGCGTCGCCGCGCCGGTCGTCTGAAACCCCGAATCCACAACTCCCGCCAAGGACATCCATGAGTGCCATCGTCGACATCGTCGGCCGCGAGATCCTCGACAGCCGGGGCAACCCCACCGTGGAGTGCGACGTGCTGCTGGAATCCGGCACCATGGGCCGCGCCGCCGTGCCTTCGGGCGCGTCCACCGGCTCGCGCGAAGCCATCGAGCTGCGCGACGGCGACAGCAGCCGCTACCTGGGAAAGGGCGTGCTCAAGGCGGTCGAGCACATCAACACCGAGATCAGCGAGGCCGTGCTCGGACTGGACGCGTCGGAGCAGGCCTTCCTGGACCGCACGCTGATCGACCTGGACGGCAGCGACAACAAGAGCCGCCTCGGCGCCAACGCCACGCTGGCGGTGAGCATGGCCGTGGCGCGCGCCGCGGCCGAAGAATCGGGGCTGCCGCTGTACCGCTACTTCGGCGGCATGGGCGGCATGCAGATGCCGGTACCGATGATGAACGTCATCAACGGCGGCGCGCATGCCAACAACAGCCTCGACCTGCAGGAATTCATGATCATCCCGCTGGGCGCGCCGAGCTTCCGCGAGGCGGTGCGCTACGGCGCCGAGGTGTTCCATGCGCTGAAGAAGATCATCGACGCCAAGGGCATGTCCACCAGCGTCGGCGACGAAGGCGGCTTCGCGCCCAGCGTGGCCAGCCACGAGGCGGCGATCCAGCTGATCCTCGAGGCCATCGACAAGGCCGGCTACACCGCCGGCACGCAGATCGCCCTCGGCCTGGACTGCGCCGCCAGCGAGTTCTACAAGGACGGGCAGTACGTGCTCGACGGCGAAGGCGGGCTCAAGCTGTCGGCGGCCGGCTGGACCGACATGCTTTCGACATGGGCCGACAAGTACCCGATCATCAGCATCGAAGACGGTATGGCCGAAAGCGACTGGGACGGCTGGAAGCACCTGTCCGAGCGCCTGGGCAGCAAGGTGCAGCTGGTCGGCGACGACCTGTTCGTCACCAACACGCGCATCCTGAAGGAAGGCATCGACAAGGGCGTGGCCAACTCGATCCTCATCAAGATCAACCAGATCGGCACGCTGACCGAGACCTTCGCCGCGATCGAGATGGCCAAGCGCGCCGGCTGGACCAACGTCATCAGCCACCGCAGCGGCGAGACCGAGGACTCGACCATCGCCGACATCGCCGTGGGCAGCAACGCCGGCCAGATCAAGACCGGCTCGATGAGCCGCAGCGACCGCATCGCCAAGTACAACCAGCTGCTGCGCATCGAAGAAGACCTGGGCGACGTCGCTGCGTACCCGGGCCGCGCGGCCTTCTACAACCTGCGCGGCTGAGCCCGGCCGGCCATGGGTTTGTCGACCACCGCCGCGCCGCGATGGCAGCGCCGCCGCGTCGGCGCCGCGGCGCTGGCGCTGCTGCTGGCCGGACTGGCGGGCTGCAACACCGCCCCGCCGGGCGTGGTGGACGACAGCCTGCTCAGCTTCGACCGCACCTTCAACGCGGCGCTCGGCGCCATTGCCGACCAGAAGATGACCGTCGGCGTGCAGGACCGGCGCAACGGCCTGATCGTCGGCACGCTCGACGGCGACACCATCACCTCGAGGCTCGCGCTGCAGCACGACGGCAGCATCCGCGTGCGCTTCGCCCAGGAGGGCGGCAACAACCCCGAGCTGCTGCAACACGTGGTCGCTGCGTACAACGCCCGCACGTCCAACCGGAGCATCCTGGGCGGCTTCGGGGACTCCGGCAACCAGACGGGGCCCGTCCCCTGCCCCAGCGGCCCGGCCTTCTGCAAGTGACGCGCAATGAAGTGCGCCGCTCGGGAACCCCGCACGCCATGAAGGCACTCTTGCGCCTGCCTGGGCCGCGCCGCATGTTGCTGGCGGCCTGCAACGCGCGCATGGGGCGCTGATGCGCTACGTGAGCGTCGTGCTGATCGCGCTGCTGGCACTGGTGCAGGCCGAGTTGTGGGCCGGCAAGGGCGGGCGCAGCCACGTGGTGCAGCTGCAGTCGCAGCTGCAGTCGCAGCTGCAGGCCAACGACGCCCTGCGCCAGCGCAACCAGCGCATGGCCGCCGAGGTCAACGACCTGAAGGAAGGCCTGGAGATGGTCGAGGAGAAGGCGCGCAGCGAGCTCGGCATGGTCAAGCCCGACGAGATCCTGGTGCAGCTCGGCGCGCGCCGCCCCTGACGGAGCCCCCCTCAGAGCACGCCCTGCGCCAGCATCGCGTCGGCCACCTTGACGAAGCCGGCGATGTTGGCGCCGTCCACGTAGCTGAGGCTGCCGTCCTCGCGCGTGCCGTGCTGCACGCAGGCGTCGTGGATGCTGTGCATGATCTCCTGCAGACGCGCATCCACCTCCTCGCGCGGCCAGCTGATGCGCATCGCGTTCTGGCTCATCTCCAGCCCCGAGGTGGCCACGCCGCCGGCATTGCTGGCCTTGCCCGGCGCGAACAGCACGCCGCGCTGCTCGAAGACCTTCATCGCCTCCAGCGTCGACGGCATGTTCGCGCCTTCGGCCACGCAGATCACGCCGTTGTCGGCCAGCCGGCGCGCGTCCTCGCCGTTGATCTCGTTCTGCGTCGCGCAGGGCAGCGCGATCTGCACCTTCACGCCCCACGGCGTGGCGCCCGGCAGGAAGCGCCCGCCGGCGCGCTCGGCATAGTCGCTGACGCGCCCGTACAGATGGTTCTTCACCTCCATCAGCTCGGCCAGCTTCTCGGTGCTGAAACCGTCCTCGTCGATGACCGTGCCGCTGGAGTCCGACACCGTCACCACCTTGGCGCCCAGCGCCATCGCCTTCTCGATCGCGTACTGCGCCACGTTGCCGGCGCCGGAAACCGACACGCGCATGCCGTCCAGCGAACGGCCCGTGCGCTGCAGCATCTGCTGCGCGAAATACACGGTGCCGTAGCCGGTGGCCTCGGGCCGGATCAGCGAGCCGCCGAAGGACAGGCCCTTGCCGGTGAACACGCAGTCGGCGCGGTTGCTGAGCTTCTTCACCATGCCGGCGATGTAGCCGACCTCGCGCCCGCCGACGCCGATGTCGCCGGCCGGCACGTCGGTATCCGAGCCGACGTGGCGGAACAGCTCGCTGGCAAAGGCCTGGCAGAAGCGCATCACCTCGCCCGGGCTCTTGCCCTTGGGGTCGAAGTCCGAGCCGCCCTTGCCGCCGCCCATCGGCAGCGTGGTCAGCGCGTTCTTGAAGGTCTGCTCGAAGGCCAGGAACTTCAGGATCGACAGGTTCACCGACGGGTGGAAGCGCAGCCCGCCCTTGTAGGGTCCGATCGCCAGGCTGTGCTGGATGCGGTAGCCGCGGTTGACGTGCACGCGGCCATGGTCGTCGTGCCAGGAGACGCGGAAGATGATGATGCGTTCGGGCTCCACCAGCCGCTCCAGCAGACCGTGTTCGGCGTAGCGCGGGTGGCGGCTGAGGAAGGGCCACAGGCTGTCGATGACCTCGGTGACGGCCTGCAGGTATTCGGGCTGGCCGGCATTGCGCTCGGCGACCTGAGCCATGAAGGCATGACGATCGGTGTGCTGCATGAAGTGAAATGGATCGGATGGAGAAAACCCGCTATTTTCATGCAGGAACGCACCGCTTCCGGCCGCACCCGCAAATCGGGGGCGCCGGGTCAGTTCAGCGCGTCGCGCTCCGGCGGGCGGTCGACGGGCGGCACGAACAGCGTCGCCGCGTCGATGGCGTCGAAACGGTACTGCTGGCCGCAGAACTCGCAGCCGACCTCGACCTCGCCGCGCTCGGCGACGATGGAGTCCACCTCCGCGCGCCCCAGGCCGCGCAGCATGCCGGCGACGCGCTGGCGCGTGCAGCTGCAGGCGAAGCGCGGCTGCCGCGGCTCGAAGCGCCGCACGCGCTCCTGCCAGAAGAGCCGGTGCAGCAGCGCATCGGCGCCCAGCGTCAGCAGCTCGCCGCGCTGCAGCGTCGCGGCCAGATGGGCGATGCGGTTGAAGCCTTCGTCGCGGCCGATCGCGTCCTCGCGGCGTTCGCCCGAGACGCGCGTCGGCCCGTCGGCAGGCATGCGCTGCAGCAGCAGCCCGGCGGCGGCGTGGTCGTCGGCGGCCAGCACCAGCCGCGTGTCGAGCTGCTCGGACTGCAGCATGTAGTGCTCCAGCACCTGCGCCAGCTGCTGCAGCGGCTCGCGCCGGTCGCCGTGCAGCGGCACCACGCCCTGGTAGGGCTGGCGGCCGGGCAGGCGCTCGCGCGGGTCGAGCGTGATCGAGCAGCGGCCCTGGCCGTGCACGTTGAGCAGCGCTTCGAGTCCAGCCTGCGGCGGCACCGCGCCGACCACCGTGGCCGTGGCGCGGAAGCTCAGGTCGCTGCGCACCTCGGCCACCGCCAGCTTGACCGGGCCGTCGCCATAGACCTGCAGCAGCAGCGCGCCGTCGAACTTGATGTTCGACTGCATCAGCACGCCCGCCGCCGCCATCTCGCCGAGCAGCGCGCGCACCGGCGCCGCATAGGGCTGGTGCGCGCGGCGCGCCAGCATCTCGCGCCAACTGCTGCCCAGGCGCACCAGCTGGCCGCGCACCGGCAGGCCGTCGAAGATGAAGCGCTGAAGTTCGTCCACGCGCGGGGTTCAGTCGATGCGCTTCAGGCCGCTGCGGTGGCGCTGCGTCTGCGCCACGTAGTGTCCGGCCAGGTGCGACAGCATGTCGAACTGCGCCGGGCTCAGCTCGCGCACCACCCGCGCGGGCGTGCCGACGATCAGCGAGTTGTCGGGGAATTCCTTGCCCTCGGTGACCAGCGCGGCGGCGCCGACGATGCAGTTGCGGCCGATCTTCGCGCCGTTCAGCACCGTGGCCTTGATGCCGATCAGCGTGCCCTCGCCGATGCTGCAGCCGTGCAGCATCACCTGGTGGCCGATGGTCACGTGGTCGGCCAGCGTCAGCCGGATGCCGTGGTCGGTGTGCAGCACGCTGCCGTCCTGCACGTTGCAGTTGCGGCCGAGCGTGATCCAGTCGTTGTCGCCGCGCAGCACCGCGCCGTACCAGACGCTGGCGCCCTCTTCCAGACGCACGCGGCCGATCACGGCGGCGCTGTCGGCCACCCAGGCGCCGGCGGCGATGTCGGGCACCCAATCGTCAAGCTGGTAGATGGCCATCGGCGATCCTCGAACGCAAAGCGCCGATTCTCGCCCCTTCGACCCATGCCGCCGGCAGAGGCCGGGAGAAGGCCCTGCGCGCGGCGCCCGGCGGCGCGACGCGGCCGCGCGTCTCCAGCGCCCAGCCTTCGGTGGCGGTGCTGCTCTCGTGCAGCAGCAGGTGCGTGCCCGCCAGCCCGGCCGCCGCGCCGCGCTCGAGCAGCCGCTGGACCAGCGGCCCGTCCAGCTGCAAGGCAAAGCGCTGCCAGCAGCGGTTGACGCGCGCATCGGCCCAGGCATCTTCCAGCGTGTCGCGCAGCGCCTGCATGTCGGCATCGCGCCCGGCCTGCAGGCAGCGCGGCAGCAGCGCGCTCAGGAAGCGCGCGAAGTCCGTGCGCAATGCCTCGCCGGGCAGCAGTTCGGACAGCGCGCGCAGCCGCCGCGTGCCGTCGGGCCGCGCCAGCTCGCGCGTCACCAGCGCCTGCAGACCCTGCACCGGGTTCAGCAGCCGCAGCCGGTTCGGCGGCAGCACGCGCAGCGGGATGCGCGCCGCCTGGGCGTGCGCCAGCGGCGTGACGAAGGAGACCAGCACCGCCACGCGCGTCCAGGCCGCGGCGTCGAGGCCATCGACGCAGCCGCCTTCGGTGGATGCCGCCCGGTGCGCGCGTTGCAGCGCCTCGTCCCAGGCCAGGCGGCCCTTGGCGCGGTTGGCCGCCGCGCCGAGCAGCGCCAGGTTGCCGGCGGCATAACCTGCGGCGTCGCAGACGCGGTCCACCGAGGCGTCGGCCGCGCCCAGCGGCTGGCGCGTGACCGGGCAGCGCGTCACCTCGATCTGGCCCAGGTAGTGCGGCGTCACCTGCGCCAGCTCGAACACCAGGCCGCGCCGCCAGGCGTGCAGGCGCAGCGCCAGCCAGCGGCGCACGCGCGGCGGCGCCGCCAGCGTGCGCGCGCCGAAGCAGGCCCTGCCCGCGCTCCAGCCCTGGTGCAGCGGCGGCTCGTCGATGGCCTGGGCCGGCGGCGGCAGGCCGTGGCGGGCATGGTCCCAACCGATGTCGAAGCCGGTCTGCAGGTCGGCGGGGCGGGACTCGAAGGCAAGAAGGGTCTGGGCCATGCGTCACTCCGGTCGTCGCGCCCGGCCCCTTGCCCGGCGCATGCAGGCAGTGTCCGGCACGACAGTCTCATGGCGTGAGACTGCGTTTAAGATTCCGAACGATGGACCGCACCGAACGCTTCTACAAGATCGAGATGCTGATCCGCCACCGCGGCTGCGCCGCCTACGAGCAGCTGCAGGCCGAGCTGGAGGTGTCGCGCGCCACGCTGATGCGCGACCTGCAGTACCTGCGCGAACGGCTGGACGCGCCGATCGTCTTCGACCGCCTCGGCGGCGGCTATCGCTTCGCCGGCAACGCGCGCGAGCCGGCGCGCGAGCTGCCCGGGCTGTGGTTCAGCGACAAGGAGATCCACGCGCTGCTGACGATGCACCAGCTGATCCGCGGCCTGCAGGCCGACGGCGTGCTCGGCCGGCACCTGCAGCCGCTGCTGGACAAGCTGCACGGCATGCTCGGCAGCCGCGACGTGGCCGCCGGCGAGCTGATGCAGCGCGTGAACATCGTTGCCGTGGCGCGGCGGCCGGTGCCGGCGCGGCATTTCGAGCTGATCGGCAGCGCGCTGTTCGAGCGGCAGCGGGTCGAACTGCTTTACTTCACGCGCGGGCGCGGCAGCGAGAGCCGGCGCGAGGTCTCGCCGCAGCGCCTGACGCACTACCGCAACACCTGGTACCTGGATGCCTGGTGCCACCGCAGCGGCGGACTGCGCCGCTTCGCGCTGGATGCGGTGCGCGGCGCCGCCGTGCTGCCCCAGCGCGCGCAGGACGTACCGCTGACCACGGTGCAGGCCGAGCTCGACGCCGGCTACGGCGTGTTCGCCGGCCGGCGCCTGCAGTGGGCGCGCTTGCGCTTCAGCGCCGAGGCGGCGCGCTGGGTGGCCACCGAGCAGTGGCATCCGCGGCAGCAGACGCGCCGGCTGGCCGACGGCAGCCTGGAGCTGCGGCTGCCCTACGCCGACAGCACCGAGCTGAGCATGGACATCCTGCGCCACGGCGACCAGGTGCGCGTGCTCGCGCCGAAGACGCTGCAGCGCCAGGTGGCCGAGCGGCTGCGGCGCGCGGCGGCGATGTACGCCGGCGAATGACGGCCGCGGCCCTCCGCTTCAGCAGTGCAGCCGGTGCGGCTCGCGGTGGATGATTTCGCGTGCACGCTTCAGCGCGTAGCTCAGCGCCGCGGCCGGCGACCCCCAGCGGTGGCCGCAGGCCAGGCTGTCGTCGCGGAAGGCCTCGCGCGGCGTCGGCCCGGCGCCGTGCACGCGGTTGACCACCACCGCGGCGATGTAGCCCTGCCCGCGCGGCGCCTCCAGCGCGCCGGCATAGATGCGGTAGTCGCCTTCGAGGCGTTCGTCGAAGATCATGGCCCGCCCCTCGCAGCCGGTCCAGCGCCGGCCCGTGGGGCGCGATGATGCGCGCATCGCACTGCCGATGGAATCCCTCCGAAGGTGGAAGACGAGCGCGAAGCCGTCAGCCGCCAAGCCAGTGGTGTGCGAAGGCGGCCAGATCCTGGTGCACCGAACGCGCCAGCTTCAGTTCGTCCCCGACGTTCGGGCTGCCGTTCGGCGCGCGCAGCACCAGCGCGGTATGCACTTCGGTAGGCACGCCGCGCATGTAGGGGATGTAGTCGTCGACGAAGGCCACCGGGCGCAGCGCCTGGATCGCATCGGCTTTCGGGCTGCGCTCGCCTTCGACATGGCCGGTGGCGACGACACGCCGGATCGGGAAGCCCAGCGCCTTCAGGTTGTTCAGACGCGCCTTCTGGAACCGCGACTGCAGCGCGGTGACGCAGACCAGCTCGTAGCCGGCATCGTGCAGCCGGTGGCAGGCCTCGACCGCGCCGGCGATCGCCGGCAGCGTCTCCCACAACTCGACGCGCTCGAACTGTGCACGCAGCAGCAGCCGCTGCTCGGCGTCGAGCGGGTCGACGGCCCAGCGGTCCATCGGCCAGTAGGCGTGCGGATCACGTTCGGCAGGCGTCACGCCGAAAGCCTGGCGCCAGGCGCGCGCATAACCAGCGTGCAGATCGACGAGCACGCCGTCGGCGTCGATGGCGAGGATCGGACGGGTCATGGCGCAACTGTATAGGCTGCCGCACCGGCGGCGGCTGCGGCCCATGCCGGCGAGGCAGTGCCCGCCCCCGACTTTCGGTGTTGCGCAACGACTCGACCGCCCGATCTGCGTCCGAACGCAAGGGCTCGGGAAGCGGCTTTCGGCGCAAAGCGGCCGTAGGCCGCTTTGCGCCAAGGCGCGTTCGTGCAGCTCCCCCGCGCCCCCTCCGAGAGGGGGCTCCAGCATGGCCGACGGGCCGGCCTTGCGGCCGGCGCAGGCCCCGGCCCCTCCATCGGCCGCCAGGCCGACTTGTCGAACGAACTGGAGCCCCCTCTCGGAGGGGGCTCGGGGGAGTGGTGCATAGCGCCCACAGGCGCAAAGCGGCCTACGGCCGCTTTGCGCCGGCAGCAGATCTGCGCATGAGCCGGCTCAGTCGGCGAACACCGCCGGCCGATTCTGCTGCCGCGCGCTGATCGCCTCGACCTGCTCCGGCGCGCCGATCAGCGCCGCCTGCTCGCGGCTCTCGGCGAGCAGCATGGTCCGGGTGTCGGCATGCTGCGCCAGCTCGAACAGGCGCTTGGCGGCGCGCATCGCCTTCGGCGGACGCGCGGCAATCTCGCGCGCCAGCGCCAGCGCGCCGGCATAGGGGTCGGCGCTGACGCGCGTGGCCAGCCCGAGTTGCTGCGCCTCGTTGCCGTCGAAGACGCGGCCGGTGTAGGTCAGCTCGCGCGCCACGTCGTCGCGCACCAGCGCCGGCAGCAGCGCCATGCCGCCCATGTCGGGCACCAGCCCCCAGTTGATCTCCATGATCGACAGCCGCGTATCGGGCGCGATGAAGCGCATGTCCGCCGCCAGCATCAGCTGAAAGCCGCCGCCGTAGGCCACGCCGTGCACCGCGGCGATCACCGGCACCGGCAGCTCGCGCCAGACCATCACCGTGTGCTGCGGCGGGTTCGCGCCGCCCGCCGTGCGTTCGCCCTGCAGCAGCGGGTCGCCGCCGCGCTGGCCCGAGGCCATGCGGCCGAAGTTGGCGGTGTCGAGCCCGGCGCAGAAGGCACGGCCCGCGCCGGACAGCACCACCGCGCGCACGCCGGCCCAGGTCTTCAGCCGCTCGCCGGTGTCGCGCAGCGCAGCGAACATCTGGTCGTCAAGGGCGTTCATCTTGTCGGCGCGCACCAGGCGCACGTCGGCCACGCCTTGCTGCACGGTCACGCGGATGCGGTCGTCCATGGCTTCATTCCTTTGCGTCAGGGGGAAGGGGAAGGAGAAGGGGAACAGGTCCGGCAGCTGGCCGCCAGCCGGTCGAGGCTGGCGAGGAAGCCGCCGATGTCGATCGGCTTGGTCCAGTAGTCGTCGAAGCCGCCGGCACGCGCGCGCGCCGCGGCGTCCGGCATCGCGTTGGCCGACAGCGCGACCACGCGCGAGCCGAAGGCCTGCGCGCGCAGCCGGCGCAGCACCTCGTGGCCGTCCATGTCGGGCAGCTGCATGTCCACCAGCACCAGGTCGGGCCGGCGCGCCAGCGCCGCATCGACGCCGCGGCGGCCGTCGGCGGCGACATGCAGCGTGATGTTCGGCCGCAGCGTCACCATCTCCTGCACCAGCATCGCGTTGACCGGGTTGTCTTCGATGTAGAGCATCGACAGCGGCGCCGCCTCGGACGCGCCGCCCGGCGCGGCCGCGGTGGCCGCGGTGGCCGCCTTCTCGTCCTGCGCCGCGGGCAGCCAGACCAGGAAGTCGCTGCCTTCGCCGCTGCGGCTGCTCAAGCGCAGCCGCCCGCCCATCAGCTGCACCAGGTGGTGCACGGTCATCAGCCCGATGCCGCGGCCTTCGATGCCTTCGCGTTCGGCGCCGAGCCGGTTGAAGGGTTCGTACAGATGCGCCTGCTGCTCGGCGCTCAAGCCGCGCCCGGTGTCGCGCACGCTCAGCTCCCAGCCCGGCACGCCGTCGACCAGCAGGCGCCGCGACGCCGTGGTCACGCGCCCGCCGCGGCGGTTGTACTTGATGGCGTTGCTCAGCAGGTTGGCGAGCACCTGGCGCAGCCGCCGCTGGTCGGCCATGACCCGCGCGCCGCCGTCGGCCGCGCGCAGCGAGACCTCGCGTTCGGCAGCCATCGGCGCGACCCACTGCCGCACCTCGTCGAGCAGCGGGTCGAGCTCGACCGGCTGCAGCGCCACCGGCAGCGAGCCGGCCTCGACCGCGCTCAGGTCCAGCACCTCGTCGATCAGCGCCAGCAGGTGCGTGCCCGCCGAATGGATGCGCGACAGCCGTTCGCGCTGCGGCGCGTCGAGGCGGTCGGCGGCGTCGCGCGCGAGCAGCTGCGCGAAGCCGAGCATCGCGTTCAGCGGCGTGCGCAGCTCGTGGCTCATGCGCGCCAGGAACTCCGACTTGGCGCGGCTGGCGCGCTCAGCCGCCTCGACGTCGCGCAGCGCGGCCTCGGCCAGGCGGCGCTGCGTCACGTCCCAGTTCAGCCCGACCATGCGGCGCGCCCGGCCCTGCTCGTCGCGCACCGCGCAGCCGGTACTGGTCAGCCAGCGCCGCGAACCATCGGGCCAGTGCACCTCGAATTCGCAGGCATAGGGCGCGGAGTCCTCCAGGTGGCGCCGGATCAGCCGCCGGCGCTCGGCCAGCGACTCGGCCGGCACGATCTGCTCGTCGATCTGCCGCGGCGTGCGCGCATCGTCCGGCGCCAGGCCGCGCAGCCGGTACATCTGCTCTTCCCAGACCACCGTGCCGGTGTCGATATCCTGATCCCAGATGCCGACGCCGGCGATCTGCGTGGCCAGGCGCAGCCGCTGCTCCTGCAGCTGCAGCGCCTGGCCCAGCGCATGCTGCTGCGTCACGTCGAGGTGGATGCCGTGCAGCACCGTGCGGCCGTCGCGCTCGTCGCGGTGGCTGCGGCACACCACCCAGCGCGGCGACCCGTCGGACCGCAGGACGCGAAAGCTGGTCTCGAAGCCGGCCTGCTCCGAACGCGGCACGCGGCGCCGCTCGCAGGTCACGCGTTCGCGGTCGTCGGGGTGCAGCCGTTCGTGCATCCATTCGCGCACCGGCGGCGGGGCCTCGGCCGCATTCAGGCCGTAGATCAGGAACATCTGCGCGTTCCACTCCACGCGCTCGGCATCCGCCTGCCCCGGGTTCTCGACGCGCCACACGCCGACGCCGGCCGCGTCGGCGATCAGCTGAAGGCGCTGCGCCAGCGTCTGCGCGCGGCGGCGCTCGGCGACGTGCTCGGTCTGGTCCAGCAGCACGCCCGACAGGGCCACGACGCGGCCCTGCGCGTCGCGCTCGGCGACGCGACGCGTCAGCACATGACGGTAGCCGCCGCCGGGTCCGCGCACGCGGGTCTCGGCGTCGACCACGCCGCTGCCGGAGCTGGCGCGTTCGATCGCGCGTTCGGCGATCGGCAGATCCTCCGGGTGCACACGCCCGCGCATCTCGTCCAGCGGCATGCCGTCGGGCTGCGGCAGCACGCCGGCAAGCCGCCAGCCGGCGTCGTTGAAATGGATGCGGCGCTGCTGCAGGTCGATGCGCCACACCGAGACCTTGGCCAGCTCGAGCGCGCGCGCCAGCTGCGCGCTGACCGCCTGCTGCGTGCGCACGCGGCCGGCGCTTTCGGTGTCGTCGACGACCACGCCGAGCATGCGCGCCGGCCTGCCGTCGGCGCCGTTGCGCACCTCGGTCAGCCACTGCAGGTCGCGCTGCCGGCCGTCGGGCAGCAGCAGCCGGCAGCGTGTCTGGTAGCGGCCGGCCTGCAGCATCGACTGCTCGTGGTGGCGCTTCAGCTTGTCGCGGTCGTCCGGATGCACCAGGCGCAACGCCTGTTCGAAGCTCGGCGGCGCCAGCGCCGGTTCCAGGCCGGTGATGCGGTAGACCAAAGGGTCCCACCAGCCGCGGCCGCTGCGCGTATCGCGTTCGACGAAGCCGACCCGCCCGAAGCCCTGCATCAGCGCCAGCTTGTCGGCGGCGGCATGCGGTTCGCCGGAGTGCGGCGCGCGCGGCAGCGCCTGCGGCGTCAGCCACAGCAGCCAGCCGCGGGACAGCGCGACGCTTCGCCAGCACAGTGCCTGCCTACCGAGCCGCGTCCGCCCCTGAGGCGGCGGCGCGTCCCCGGCCAGCAGCGCCCCGGCCAGCGCGCGCCAGCCGGCTTCTTCGACACCGTGCTCGACGGACCATTCGACGGCGGCGCGGTTCAGCCGCCAGTGCACGCGGCCGGCATCGCGCCACAGCTCGAGCGCCGCACAGGGCGCGTCGTGCCAGATCGAGGCCGGGTCGGACATGGCGCGATTATCGACAGGCTCCTAGTGCAGTGTTCCACGCTATGCAGCACATAAAACCGCGTCTTTGCCGCCCTGGCGTCGTTGCGAATCCTCGTGATACCTACGGGTATCACTGCGGTTTGCGCCTAGCCAGGACGACAAATCCATCGGTTTTCTCGAGTGCCGCACAGCATGGAACACTGCACTAGTGCAACACGCGCTGCAGCGCCGCCATCAGCACCTGCTGATCGATCGGCTTGGTCAGGTAATCATCGAAGCCGGCGGCGCGGCCGCGCGCGACATCGGCCGGCAGCGCATTGGCGCTGACGGCGATGACCGGAATGTCGCGCGTGGCGGCATCGTCGCGCAGCCGCCGCAGCACCTCGTAGCCGTCGATGCCGGGCAGCTGGATGTCCAGCAGGATCAGGTCAGGCCGCTGCTCGCGCGCGAGCAGCAGGCCGGCCTCGGGCAGGTCGGCGCTGAGCAGCTTCAGCTGGGTCTGCTGCTCGAGCATGGCCTGCATCAGCAGCAGGTTGACCGGGTTGTCTTCGATGTACAGCACCGTGCCGCCGGCCGGCGGCACGCCGTGCACGCCGGCGCGCGGCAGCTGCAGCCAGAAGCGGCTGCCGCGGCCGGGCTCGCTGTCCAGCCCGATGCGCCCGTGCATCAGCTCGACCAGCCGCTTGCTGAAGCCCAGGCCGATGCCCGCGCCGCCGGCGGCGCCGGGCTCGGCGCCCAGGCGTTCGAAGGCACGGAACAGCCGCTCCTGCTGCTGCGCATCGAGCCCCGGGCCGGTGTCGCTGACGCTCAGCCGCAGCGTGCCGCCGCCGCACTCGGCGTGCACGCCGACCGAGCCGCCGCGCCGGTCGTGCCGGATGGCGTTGGACAGCAGGTTCAGCAGCACCTGCTTCAGCCGCTCGCGGTCGGCGAGCACGCAGCCGTCGATGGCCGGCGGCGGCTGCAGCTGCACGCCATGCTGCCGCGCGAGTGCGGCGCTGGCCAGCACGCATTCGTGCAGCAGCGGCTGCAGCACCACCGGCTCCAGCTTCAGCGGCAGCTCGCCGGCCTCGATGCGCGCCAGGTCCAGCAGCTCGTTGATCAAGGCCAGCAGCTTCGCCCCGGCACGCAGGATCTCGCGCAGCTGCGCGCGCGACGCCGCCGGCAGCACCAGCGCCGGGTCGGTGTCGAGCAGCTGGCCGAAGCCGAGGATCGCGTGCATCGGCGTGCGCAGCTCATGGCTCATGCGCGACAGGAACTCCGACTTGGCGCGGTTGGCGCCTTCAGCCTCGTCGCGCGCATGCACCAGCTCGAGCGTGCGCTGCTGCACGCGCTGCTCGAGCTCGGCGTTCAGCGCGCGCAGCGCCTCCTCGGCCTGCGCGCGTCCGCTCACGTCGCGCACGCTGAGCACGATGCCGGCCACCGCCGGATCGGCCAGGCAGTTGTTGGCCAGCATCGCCAGATGGCGCCAGCCGCCGCCGGCGTGGCGCGCGCGCACCACCGTTTCATTGCCGCTGTTGCTGAAGTCGACCACGCTGGCCAGTTCGGTCAGGGCCACGGCCAGGTCGTCGGGGTGCAGCCAGTCGAACACGCTGCTGCCGCGCATCTGCTCGGGCGCGACGCCCAACAGCCATTGCGCGGCCGGGCTGGCGTAGTCGATCAGACCTTGCGCGTCACAGACCACGGTCAGCAGCTGCGAGCGTTCGGTGAAGGCGCGAAAGCGCCTCTCGCTGGCCTGCAGCGCCAGCTCGGTGCGGCGCTGCTGCGTGATGTCCTCGACCGTACCTTCGTAGCAGCGCAGGCTGCCGTCGGCAGCGCGCAGCTCGTGCGCGTTCTCGCGCACCCAGATGCGCTCGCGCGTCTTGTGGCGGTAGACCTCGGAGACGAAGTCGACGACCTGGCCGTCGCGGCGCATCAGCTGCTGGAACTCGATGCGGCGCTGCGCGTCGACGTACCACTCGCGGCCGATGTCGTCGACCGCGGCCATCAGCTCGGCCTCGCTGGCATAGCCGTTCAGCCGCACCAGCGCGCGGTTGGCGCGCAGCTGGCGGCCTGCGGGGCTGGAGCGGAAGGCGCCGATCGGCAGCAGCTCGAACAGCGTCGAGCCTTCGGCGGCTTCGCGTTCGGCCGCCTGCCGTTCCGCCGCTTCGCGCTGCGCCTCGTCCATCAGCGGCGCGCCGGTCTGCGCGCGGGACCCGGCGGCGCTCGCCGCCGTTGCGGCGGCGCATCGGCAGGCTGGCGTTCGCGGCGCTCTTCGCGTTCTCGCCGCGCCGCCTCGAGCAGCGGCGGCAGCTGCTCTACGGCGACGCCCTTCAGCGCGCAGAAGTTGGCCGGGCTCAGCGAGCTGCCTTCGAAGGCGTGCAGCAGCTCGGCGCGCTGGCGCCGCTGCTCTGCGATGGCCGCGTCGCGCGCCGCGTGCAGCGCACGACGCCGCGCCAGCTCGTCCAGGGCCGCCTGGCGGTGTTCGGCGCTGATCTCGCCGGCAGGTGCGCCGTCCAGGTCGAAGCGTTGAGCGGCGCGCGTCAGCGCCACCAGGTAGGCGCTGCGTCCGGTATGCCGGCGCAGGAAGGCCGACAGCGCGGCCTTCGTGAACACGCCCGGCGCGCGCGCCTGGATGTCGGCCTGGATGCGCAGCTTCAGCGGCTTCGGCGCACCGGCGAACAAGGCGGGAAAGCGCTGGCGCAGCTGTTCGGCGCAGTCCTCGGTGCCCGCATCGGCAGGATCGGCGGGCGCGGTCTGGGCGGTCATGATTCGGCGACAGGCTGCGGCAAGGCGCGCATTGTGCCTCGCCGCACACGGGCGCTGCGCCGCCCGAAGCGGCATGCGGGCGCTGCGCCGCCCGAAGCGGCATGCGGGCGCTGCGCCGCCCGAAGCGGCATGCGGGCGCTGCGCCGCCCGAAGCGGCATGCGGGCGCTGCGCCGCCCGAAGCGGCATGCGGGCGCTGCGCCGCCCGAAGCGGCATGCGCGGCGTGCTAACGTGGCTGGCCGGTTGGCCTGCGACCAGCCGGCAGTTGAGCTTCGCTGAACCACGGCCCGGCCGACGCGGCGGATGAACGGCCAAGGAGTAGAGCCCAAGGAATGGACCCCAAGGAGTAGAGCATGAGCAAGATGCAACACCTGAGCGCAGTGGACGGCGCCTTCCTGCACCTGGAAACGGCGGAGATGCCGATGCACGTCGGCTCGCTGCACCACTACCAGCTGCCCGAGGGCTACCAGGGCAACTGGTACGAGGACGTCAAGGCGCACCTGAGCAAGCGGCTGCACCTGGCGCCGGTGTTCACGCGCAAGCTGGCGCTGATGCCCTTCGACCTGGCCAACCCGGTGTGGATCGAGGACGACGACATCGACCTCGACTACCACATCCGCCACACCGTGTTGCCCAAGCCGGGCACTCGGGCGCAGCTGGAGGCGCTGGCCGCGCGGCTGCATTCGAGCCTGCTCGACCGCAGCCGGCCGCTGTGGGAGTTCTATGTCATCGAAGGTCTGGCCGACGGCACGATGGGCTTTTACTGCAAGGTGCATCACGCGGCCATCGACGGGCAGGCCGGCGTCGCACTGGGCAACGCGATGCTCGACGTGACGCCGGTGCCGCGCAGCGTCAAGCCGCCGCGCGCGCCGCGCACGCACCGCTACCAGCTGGGCATGGCCGAGCTGCTGGGCGCGGCGCTGTCGAACACGCTGCAGCAGGTGCGCATGCTCGGCAAGCTGGCGCTGCCGCTGGGGCGCACGCTGCTGGACAGCGCGCGCGAGGCGCTGGCCGAACGCAGCTTCAGCCTGGCCTCGGTGCGCAAGCTGCTGACGATGGCGCCGCCCACGCCCTTCAATGCGTCGATCACCAACCAGCGCGTCTTCGCCACGCTGACGCTGCCGCTGGACGAGGCCAAGCGCCTGGGCAAGGCGCATGGCGCGTCGATCAATGACCTGGTGCTGTGGCTGTGCTCGACGGCGCTGCGCGAGTACCTGAAGGAGTCGCGCGAATTGCCCGAGGCCTCGCTGGTGGCCGGCGTGCCGGTGTCGCTGCGCGCCGAGGGCGACACCCGCATGAACAACCAGGTGACGATGAACATGCTCGAGGTGGCGACCGACGAGGCCGATCCGTTGGAGCGCCTGAGCCGCATCCGCACCGCCACCGCGTCGATGAAGAACACCATGGGCGCGTTCGGCGATCTGATCCCCACCGACTTCCCGTCGCCGGGCGCGCCGTGGCTGCTCAGCGGGCTGGTCTCGCTGTACGGCCGCTCGGGCCTGGCCGACCGCATCCGCGTCTCCAACGTGACCATCTCCAACGTGCCCGGCTCGGCGGTGCCGCTGTACCTGGCCGGCGCGAAGATGCTCGACTACTACCCGGTGTCGATCGCCGTGCACGGCGTGGCGCTGAACATCACCGTGCAGAGCTACATGGGCCAGCTGTGCTTCGGCCTGATCGCCTGCCGCCGCGCGGTGCCGGACGTGCGCGACATCGCCGTCAACCTGCAGCGCGCCTTCGACCGCTTCAAGCAACTGCCGCTGCCCGAAGCCGCGGCGCCGCCACTGAAGCTCGCCGCCGCAGCGCCGCCCGAGCCGGCGGCCAAGCGGGTGGCCGATCGGGCGGCCGATCGGGCGGCCAAGCGGCCGGTCAAGCGGCCGGCGCGCAAGGCCGCCGCCGCGCCGGCCAAGGCGCCGCGCAAGGCCAAGCCCACGCTGCGCGTGGTGGCCAAGGCGCCGGCGCGGCGCCGCGCCGCACGCAGGGCCGAATCATGAAGCGCCGGCTGTTCACGCTGATCGCCGCGGCCTGCCTGGGCGCGGGCGGCAATACGCTGGCGCAGGCCGACTGGCCGACCCGGCCGGTGAAGATCGTCGTGCCCTTCGCGGCCGGCGGCACCACCGACCTGACGGCGCGCATCATCGCCGAGCCACTGGGCCAGAGCTTCAAGCAGACCTTCATCGTCGACAACAAGGCCGGCGCCGGCGGCAACCTCGGCGCCGCCGAGGTGGCCCGTGCCGCAGCCGACGGCTACACCCTGCTGATGGGTACGCCGGGCACGCAGGCCATCAACCAGTTCCTGTACTCCAAGATGCCCTACGACACGGCCAAGGACCTGGTGCCGGTGTCCTTCGTCGTGCGCGTGCCCAACGTGCTGATGGTCAACCCGCAGCTGCCGGCCAAGAACCTGCCGCAGCTGATCGCGCTGCTCGAGGCGCAGCCGGGCAAGCTGGCCTACGGCTCCCCCGGCAACGGCACCACCGGCCACCTGTCGACCGAACTGTTCAAGACCCAGGCCGGCGTCTTCGTCACGCACATCCCGTACCGCGGCAGCGGCCCGATGCTGCAGGACCTGATGGCCGGGCAGATCCAGATGTCGATCGACAACCTGCCCTCGGCCATGCAGCTGATCCAGTCGGGCAAGCTGGTGGCGCTGGCCGTGACCTCGGCGCAGCCGGTGGCGCAGCTGCCGGGCGTGCCGCCGGTGGCCAGCGTGCTGCCCGGCTACGCGGCCGAAAGCTGGTTCGTGCTGATGGCGCCCGCGGGCACGCCGCAGCCGATCATCGACCGGCTCTCGGCCGAGGTCGACCGCATCCTGAAGAAACCCGAGATCATCGAACGCTTTGCCAAGCTCGGCGCCATCCCGGTGGGCGGCACGCCCAAGCATCTCGGCGACTACATCGCCGCCGAGACGGTGAAATGGAAGGAAGTGGTCAGGAATTCGGGCGCCAAAGTCGATTGATGGCGCTGAAGTCCACCATCTACAAGGCGGCGCTGCAGATCGCCGACATGGACCGGCAGCTCTATGCCGACCACGCGCTGACGCTGGCGCTGCACCCGTCCGAGACCGAGGAGCGGCTGCTGGTGCGGCTGCTGGCCTTTGCGCTGCACGTGCCGCCCGACACCGGGCACGGCGCGCTGCAGTTCGCGCGCGGGCTGTCCGACAGCGACGAGCCCGACCTGTGGCAGCACGACCTGACGGGCCAGCTGGTGCAGTGGATCGAAGCCGGTCAGCCGGACGAGCGCCGCCTGGCCAAGGCCTGCGCGCGCGCCGAGCGGGTGACGATCTACTGCTACGGCAGCGCCGCGGACATCTGGTGGGCCGGCATCCGCAACAAGCTGACGCGGCTGTCGAACCTTCATGTCTGGCAGATCCCGGCCGAGCAGGCGCAGGCGCTGGCCGCGCTGGCCCAGCGCAGCATGCAGTGGCAGCTGACGGTGCAGGACGGCCATGTCTGGCTGAGCAGCGGCGACCATTCGCTGGAGCTGCTGCCGCAGCGGCTGACGGGAGCGCAGCGATGAGCGCGCACGACGAAGACGCCGACCGCTGGCGGTGGCTGGAAGAGGTGCAGGGCGACGCGGCGCTGGCCTGGGTGCGCGAGCGCAATGCCGAATCGCGGCAACGGCTCGAAGCCTGGCCCGGCTTCGAGGACACGCGCCGCGGCATCCGCGCGGTGCTGGACGCGCAGGACCGCATCCCGATGGTCGTGCGCCGCGGCAGCTTTCTCTACAACTTCTGGCAGGACGCCGCGCAGCCGCGCGGCCTGTGGCGGCGCTGCACGCTGGACGAATACCGCCAGCCGCAGCCGGCCTGGGACACGCTGCTGGACCTGGACGCACTCGGCCGCGCCGAGGGCGAGAACTGGGTCTGGGGCGGCGCGGCCTGCCTGGGCCCGGACTACCGCCGCGCGCTGCTCAGCCTGTCGCGCGGCGGCGCCGATGCGCACGTGCTGCGCGAGTTCGATCTGCTGGAAAAGCGCTTCGTCGACGGCGGCTTCACGCTGCCCGAGGCCAAGTCCGAAGCCGCCTGGGCGGACATCGATACGGTCTACGTCGGCACCGATTTCGGTCCTGGCTCGCTCACCGATTCGGGCTATCCCAGGATCATCAAACGCTGGCACCGCGGCCAGCCGCTGAGCGGCGCGGCGACGGTGTTCGAAGGGCGCGCCAGCGATGTGGCGGTCAGTGTCAGCGTCGACATGACGCCCGGCTTCGAGCGCACGGTGCTGAAGCGCGCGCCGGACTTCTTCAGCAGCGAGGACGCGCTGCTGGCCGGCGATGCGCTGCAGCCGCTGCGCAAGCCCGCCGATGCGCAACTAGGCTTCTGGTACGGCCAGGCGCTGCTGGCGCTGCGCAGCGACTGGACGCACGACGGCCACACCTGGCCGCGCGGCGCGCTGCTGGCCAGCGACGCCGCGGCCTTCATCGCCGGCCGGCCGCAATGGCACGCGCTGTTCACGCCCACGGCCACGCGCTCGCTGGCCGGCCATGCGCTGCTGCGCCACAGCGTGCTGCTGGAAGTGCTGGACAACGTCGCCGGAAGGCTGGAAGAGCAGCGCTTCGACGGCCGGCGCTGGCAAGCGCGCGCAGTGCAGGCGCCCTTCCCCGGCACGCTGTCGGCGCAGAGCCTGCACGATCCGCTGGTGCCCGGCGACCCGCTGGGCGAACACTACCTGCTGGTCTACACCGACTTCCTGACGCCCGATTCGCTGCTGCTGGGCAAGAGCGGCAGCGATGCGCACGAGCCGCTGAAGGCGCGCGCGGCCTTCTTCGACGCGCAGGGCATGCGCGTCGAGCAGCGCTTCGCGACCTCGAAGGACGGCACGCGCGTGCCCTATTTCGTCATCTGGCCGGCCGGCACCACCGCCGCCGGACGCAACCCCACGCTGCTCTACGGCTACGGCGGCTTCGAGGTGCCGCTGCAGCCGCAGTACGCGGGCAGCTGCGGCCCCGCGTGGTACGCCCGCGGCGGCGTGCAGGTGGTAGCCAACATCCGCGGCGGCGGCGAGTACGGCCCCGGCTGGCACCAGGCGGCGCTGAAGCACAAGCGCCAGACGGCGTTCGACGACTTCATCGCCGTGGCCGAAGACCTGATCGCGGCGAACATCACCACGCCCGGGCAGCTGGCGATCAAGGGCGGCAGCAACGGCGGGCTGCTGGTGGGTGCGGTGATGCTGCAGCGGCCCGAACTGTTCCGCGCCGTGGTCTGCCAGGTGCCGCTGCTGGACATGCGGCGCTACCACCGGCTGCTGGCCGGCGCCAGCTGGATCGGCGAATACGGCGACCCCGACGATGCCGAACAATGGGCCTGGATGGCCAGGTACAGCCCCTACCAGAACGTGCCGCCGGCCGGCAAGCGGCTGCCCGCGGTGCTGTTCACCACCAGCACGCGCGACGACCGCGTGCATCCGGGCCACGCACGCAAGATGGCGGCGCGGCTGCGCGAGGCGGGCCACGCGGCGTGGCTCTACGAGAACATCGAAGGCGGCCACGGCGGCGCAGCCGACAACGCGCAGCGCGCCGACATGATGGCGCTGGAGTTCGCCTTCCTTTGGCAGGAGCTGGGCCGATGAACATGTCCGATATCCGACACGACGCCGCGGCGGGCCGCTTCGAAGCCGCGGTCGACGGCGGCATCGCCGAATGCGTGTACCGGCTGCAAGGCGGCGTGATGGACATCGTGCATACCGAAGTGCCGCCGCGCGCCGAAGGCCGCGGCATCGCCGCCGCGCTGGTGCAGGCGGCGCTGGGCGAGGCGCGCGCGCAGGGCTGGCGCGTGCGGCCCTCGTGCAGCTACGTGCGCAGCTGGATGCGGCGCCACCCCGAAACCCAGGACCTGCTGGCATGACCGCCGCCGCCGACCCGCGCGCCGCCGAGGTGCTGGACTTCTGGTTCGGCCGGCCCGGCGAGCCCTTCCACCTGCACAGCCGGCCGGAATGGTTCCGCAAGGATCCGGCCTTCGACGCCGCGATCCTCGCACGCTTCGGCGCGCTGATCGAGGCCGCGCTGCGCGGCGAACTGCAGGGCTGGGCCGCGCAGCCGCTGCCGGCGCTGGCGCAGGTGATCGTGCTCGACCAGTTCACGCGCAACACCCGGCGCGGCACGGCCGGCATGTTTGCCGGCGATGCCCGGGCGCTGGCCGCGGCACGCGCGCTGGTGCAAAGCGGTGACCACCGCCGCCTGCCCGGCGTGATGCGGCAGTTCGTCTACCTGCCCTTCGAGCATGCGGAAGCGCTGGCCGACCAGCACGAATCGATGCGCCTGTTCGCGCAGCTGGCCACCGACGAGCCGGCGCTGGCCGGGCTGGTGGAATGGGCGCACAAGCACCTCGTCATCATCGAGCGCTTCGGCCGCTTCCCGCACCGCAACGCGGCGCTGGGCCGCGCCTCGACGCCCGAGGAAATCGAGTTCCTGAAGCAGCCGGATTCGAGCTTCTGAACATGGACGCCGCCGAGGCCGCGCTGCGCGCCACGCGCGCCTGGGTCGAGCAGGCGGTGATCGGCCTGAACCTGTGCCCCTTCGCCAAGGCGGTGCAGGTCAAGGGCCTGGTGCGCTGGGTGTGCAGCCAGGCGCGCGACACCGCGACGCTGCTGGCCGCGCTGCGCGCGGAGCTGCTGCGGCTGCACGACACGCCGATCGAGGCGATCGAGACCACGCTGCTGGTGCACCCGTGGGTGCTGACCGACTTCATGAACTACAACGACTTCCTCGACGAGGCCGATGCGCTGCTGCGCGAACTCGATCTGGAAGGCACGCTGCAGATCGCCGGCTTCCACCCGCACTACCGCTTTGCCGGCACCGATGCGGACGACATCGCCAACGCCACCAACCGCTCGCCGCACCCGACGCTGCACCTGCTGCGCGAAGCCAGCATCGAGCGCGCCGTCGCCGCCTTTCCCGAGCCCGAAGCCATCTACGAGGCCAACATGCGCACGCTGCGCGATCTCGGGCCAAGCGGCTGGGCGGCATTGCAGGCGCGCTGCCTGCGCGACGCGCATCGCGGCGGCGGCTGAGAGCCTGCGAAGCATTCCGCCACGCCCGCTCGAGCGCCCCAGAGCAAACAGGCGCCGCTCGGCGTTGCAAATGCTCGCCGTAGCCCGAGCTACGGCTGTGCTTTGCGCCTTGATCGACACCGTTTCGGACGCCCGCTCGGACGCGCCGGAATACTTCACAGGCTCTGAGGCCGGCGGCGGCGGACTCGCCGGCCGGCGACCGCACTACGCCGCCCGCAGCACCTCGATCAACGCCCGCACGCCGGGCAACGCATCCGCCTCGGCGCTGCGGCAGATCAGCAGCCGCCGCTTGGCCCAGGCGTCCTGCAGCGTCGCGATGCGCACCCTGGCCCGGCTCCAGCGGCCGGCTGCGCTGCGCGGCATGACGGCCACGCCGACGCCCGCGTCGACCAGTCGCGCGACGGTGTCGAAGCCGCTGACGCGCACCCGGTGATGCGGCACCTTGCCGCATCGGGCGGCCTGCTGCAGCAGGAAGCGGCTGAGTCCGGACTGCGCCGACAGCCCCACGAACGGCCGCTCCAGCAGCTGCGAGAAATGCATCGCGGCGCTGCGCGCCGCCCCGCCTTTGGCCTTGGCTTCAGCGGGCAGCAGCGCGACCAGTTCATCCTCGACCCAGGTCTGCGCCTGCAGGCCCGAGGTGTCGACATGGTCGGCGACGATGCCCACGTCGGCCGCGCCGCGCCGCAGCGCCGCGAGCACTTCGTCGCTGGGCAGTTCCTGCAGTTCGAGGTCGATGTCGGGGTGCGCCACCAGGAAGCGCGCGATGCGCGGCGGCAGCGCCTCCGACATGGCGGCGGTGTTGCACAGCAGGCGCACCGATCCGCGCAGCCCCTTGCCGAAGGCGGCCATCTCGATGTGCAGCGAGTCCAGTTCGGCCAGTACGCGCTGCGCCTGGCGTGCCAGCGCGCGGCCCGCATCGGTGGCGCTGGCGCCGGCCTTGGAGCGCTCGAGCAGCTTCGTCCCGACCCGGTGTTCGAGCGCCTTCAGGCGCGCGCTGGCGGCCGCCAGCGACAGGCTCGTCGCCCGGGCTGCGGCGGTGATGCTGCCGTGTTCGAGCACGGCGGCGAACAGCTGCAGGTCGAAGGCTTCGACCCGGTAGTCCAGGGCACGGCGGGCGGTGGGCATGGCGCTTCCTTCGTCAGTGCCAAAGGATATGCGCGGATCTTTGCGATGGACACCTGTACAGGCCCGCGCCGATGATGCGTGCATGCAAACGATCGAAGTGCTGGCCCTCGGCCTCGTGTTCGCGATCGCCGGCGGCGTCAAGGGCATCACCGGCATGGGCCTGCCCACCGTCGCCGTCAGCCTGCTCGGGCTGTGGATGGCGCCGGCCCAGGCGGCGGCGCTGCTGGTGATGCCGTCGCTGGCGACCAATGTCGCGCAGTGCCGCGGCGCGCATACGCGGCGGCTGGTCAGGCTGCTGTGGCCGGCCTGGCTGGCGCTGGCCGTGGTCACCGTGTGGGCGCCCGGCTTCGACAAGACGGGTTCGGCGATCGACCCGCATGCGCTGCTGGGCGGGGTGCTGGTGGTCTACGGCCTGTGGGGCCTGTGGCGGCCGGCGCTTCCGGCGTTGTCGCAGCGGGCAAGCTGGCTGAGCGCCGGCCTGGGCGCCGGCATCGGCGCCCTCACCGGCCTGGTGACCGCCGCCACCGCCGTGTTCGTGATCCCGTTCGTGGCCTACCTGCAGGCCCTGCGCCTCGACAAGGACGCGATGGTGCAGGCCCTGGGCTTGTCGTTCACCGTGGCCACGCTCGCGCTGGCCGTGCGGCTGCATTCATCCGGCGCCCAGATGCTGCTGTCGGCGCCGTCGGCGCTGGCCTTGGCCGCCGCCTTTGCCGGCTTGTGGCTGGGCGCGCGGGTGCGCGCACGCATCAGCGCAGCGGTCTTTCAGCGTTCGTTGTTCTTGGTCTTCATCGGGCTCGGCGCGGCCAACCTGATGCGGGGCCATTGAGCCATGCCGGGCGCTGCAGGCGCCGACGATCAGCGGGGCCGCGCGGCCGTCCTACCGCGCCTGCTGGTCCTGCAGCAGCCGCCACATCACCTTGCCCGAGCCCGACTTGGGCAGCGCATCGGCGAACTCGACGATCTTCGGCACCTTGTAGGCCGCCATGTGCTCGCGCGCCCAGGCGATGATGTCCTCGGGCTTGGCGGTGGCGCGCGCCTCGGCGCGCAGCACGACCACCGCCTTGACCGTCTCGCCGCGGTATTCGTCCTTGGCGGCGATGATGCAGGCCTCCTGCACCAGCGGGCACTTGAACAGCAGCAGCTCGACTTCGCTGGGCCAGACCTTGTAGCCGCTGGCGTTGATCATGCGCTTGAGCCGGTCGGTGATGAAGAAGTAGCCCTCCTCGTCCATGCGCCCCAGGTCGCCGCTGCGGAAGAAGCGCTTGCCCTCGAAGTCGATGAACGCGGCCTCGGTGGCCTCGGGGTGGCGCCAGTAGCCTGTGAAGACCTGCGGCCCGTGGATGATGATCTCGCCGTCCTGGCCCGGCGGCAGTTCCTCGAAAGTGACCGGGTCGACGATGCGCGAGTCGGTGCTGAAGTACGGAACGCCCAGGCACTGCAGCTTGGCGCGCTCGACCGGGTTGCTGTGGCTGGGCGCCGCGGTCTCGGTCAGGCCGTAGCCCTCGGCGAAGGTCAGGCCGAACTCGTCCTGCAGCCGCTGCGCCACCGCCTGCGGCATCGCCGCGCCGCCGCCGCCGATGTAGCGCAGGCTCGACAGGTCGAAGTCGCGATAGTTGGGGCTGCCGAACAGGTCGATGACCATCGTCGGAATGCAGGTCCAGTGGGTGATGCCGTGGCGCGCGAACAGCCGCCCCGCCAGCTCGCGGTCCCAGCGCGGCATCAGCACCAGCGTTGCCCCGGAGAAGACCGTGCCCAGCGCGCACAGCATCATGCCGGTGATGTGGAACATCGGCACCACGCCCAGGCCCACCGTCTCGGGGCCGCTGTGGCTCCACTGCCCGGACACCGCGTTGTGCATCAGCGTGCGGTGCGTGTGCATGCAGCCCTTGGGCAGGCCGGTGGTGCCCGAGGTGTAGGGCAGCAGCGCCAGGTCGTCGGGGCCGGCGGAGTGCGGTCCGGGCACGAGGCCGGCGGCCAGCGCCTCGTTCCAGCGCACATGGCCGGCCGGCAGCGGCGGATCGGCGCGCAGCCATTGTTCGATGGCCGGGTTCGGCGTTTCGGCCGGGTCCAGCGCGCCTTCGGGCATGGCGTCGCTGTAGCGCGTGACCAGCACTGCCTTCAAGCGCTGCGCCGCGGGCAGCGCGGCGTCGGCCTCGGCGGCGAAGGCGGCGAGGTCGGCGGCGCAGATCACGACCTTGGTTTCGGGGTCGCTGATGTAGTGGCCGAACTCGTCGGCCCGGTTCATCGGGTTCACCGGCACCGCCACCGCGTTGGCGCGCAAGATCGCGTACAGCGCGACCACGAACTGCGGGCAGTTCTGCAGGTACAGCGCGACGCGGTCGCCGACGCCGACGCCCTGCGCCTGCAGCCAACCCGCGAGCCGCTCGGCCTGCGCCTTCAATGCGGCGTAGCTCAGCGCCTGGCCGAAGAACACGAACGCGGCCTTGTCCGGATAGCGCGCGGCCGCGACCTCGAGGTTGAACCACAGCGAGGTCTGCGGCACCACCAGCGTGTGCGGCAGACGCTTCGGCCAGATCTTGTAGTGAGGGCGCTCGGCGTTGGGGACAGGAGTAGACATCGGCAGATCCACGGGCTGGAGGAGGAATGTAGACGGGTATAACCCGGCCGCGACGTGCCAGCGCGGCTCGAGGGCTATACGCAGGTCGGGGAAAACCCGGACGAACGAAGCAGAAGCTCAGGCGGCGCTGCTGATAACGCAAGCTCCGCGCTGATCGCGCTCCGGTATGAGCGCTTTGGAGATGGCATGCGCGCTCATTGGAGTACCTTCGCGCTGCGCGCTCCGGTATTCGCCCTTCGGGCGGCCGGGCGGGCTCATTGGAGTACCTTCGCGCTGCGCGCTCCGGTATTCGCCCTTCGGGCGGCCGGGCGGGCTCATTGGAGTACCTTCGCGCTGCGCGCTCCGGTATTCGCCCTTCGGGCGGCCGGGCGGGCTCATAGCGGCAGCTCGAAGCGCTGGCCGCGGATCGTGAACACCGCGCTCTTGGGACGGATCTGCTCGAGCTTCAGCTCGGGCGTCAGCGCGCTGCCTTCCTGGAACACCTGGCCGTTGACCACGACCATGCGCGCGCTGGCCTGCGGCGAATAGACCGAACCGCCGATGGCCAGCGCCGGCACCTGCTGGCGCAAGTCGCCCGGCAGTTCGGCCAGCGTCGGCACCCGCGCCGCTGCCGCCGATGCGGCGGCGGCCTCGGCGGCAGGCGCTGCACCTGCCGCCGCAGCCCGGGTCTTGGCTTGGGCTGGCACCGGCCTGGCGCGCGCCGCGGCCTTCGCCGACGCTGCGGCGTCGCGCTTGACGGGCGGCGCGGCCTTGCGTGCCGCAGGCGCCGGCCTGGCTGGCACGGCCGCCGCGGTCGCTGCGGGAGCCGCAGGCGCTGAAGGCGCTGAAGGCGCTGAAGGCGCGGATGCCGCCGCCGCTGGCGCGGCATCGGCGCCCGATGCCGGCGCTGCCGGTGCGGCGATCGCCGGCGCAGGCGCCGCCACCCGCACCGGCACCTCTTGTCGGCCGAGCAGCAACCAGGCTGCCGCGCCCGCCGCGCCGGACAGCACGATGCCCGCCAGCCACGGCCACGCGCGCGAATGTGCCGCGCCCCCGCCCGCGTCGGTGCCCGGCCCTGCGGCCAGCGTCTGCTGCGCATGCAGGCCGGGCACGGCACCGCGTTGGCGTTCGGCTTCGGCCTTGCGCAGCGCTTCGAGGATGTACGACACCGGCGCCTACCTCCCCGCCTGCTGCGGCGCGCTCGCGGCCGAAGGCGCTGGTGCGCGCAGCGCGTCGGCAGCCAGCAGGCCGGCGCCGAACAGCACCGCGCCGCCGATCGCGCCCAGGCCCAGCGCCAGCACGAGCCGCGCACGCGGCGTGCGCAGCCCGGGCGGGCGCGCGCGCGGCGGCATCTCGCCGCTGACTTCGGCCGCGGCCTTGTCGACGATGTCGAGGTTGACCGCCGGCTTGCCGCTGGCATAGGCACCGAGCAAGGCGCGGTCGCACAACAGGTTGATGCGCCGCGGCACGCCGCGCGCCAGCGCATGGATGCGCTGCAGCGACGGGCCGTCGAAAGGCAGCGCGCCGCTCAGGCCCGCGACCGCCAGCCGGTGCTGGATGTACTGCGCGGTCTCGCGCGGCGTCAACGCATCGAGGTGGCAGCGCGCGATCACGCGCTGCGCCAGCTGCTCGAGCTCGGGCCGCGCCAGCATCTCGCGCAACTCCGGCTGGCCGATGAGGATGATCTGCAGCAGCTTGCGCTCGTTGGTCTCCAGGTTGGTCAGCAGCCGCAGCTGCTCCAGCACCTCGGCCGACAGGTTCTGCGCCTCGTCGATGATGAGCACGTTGTTCTGGCCGACGCCGTGCATGCGCAGCAGGAATTCGTTGAGCGCGGCCACGTGGTCGCGTGCGCTCGGCTGCCGGCCGGCGGGGCTGGTGCGCGGAATGCGGAACTCCTCGCAGATCGAATCGAGCAGTTCCTCGGCCGACTGGCGCGGATTGAAGATGTAGGCGACGTTGCAGCGCTCCGGCACCTGCTCCAGGAAGCAGCGGCACACCGTCGTCTTGCCGGCGCCGATCTCGCCGGTGAGCAGCACGAAGCCGCCGCCGCCGCGCACGCCGTACAGCAGGTGGGCGAGCGCCTCGCGGTGGCGCTCGCTCATGAACAGGTAGTGCGGGTCGGGAGCGATCGAGAACGGCTCCTGCTTCAACCCGAAGTAGTGCTGGTACATCGGCGCCGAGGATAGTGCCTCCCGCTCTCGCGCCTGCATCAGCACGCCGCGCGCAGGCCGCTGCCGCGCGGCGCGCGGTGTTTCACCGGGCCTCAGTTCCTCTGACCGGACTGCTGCTTGCCGGCCTGCACGCCGGCATCGAAGGCGCGCTGCTGCGCGGCGGCCTGGCGCTGGCGTTCCTGTTCGGTCAGGTAGCCGGCGCCGGCGCCGATGGCGGCGCCGGCCGCGGCCCAGGCCCAGTCGCCGGTGATCGCACCGACGGCCACGCCCGCGGCCGTGCCGATGCCGGCGCCGGACAGCGTCGACTGCTGCGACTGGGTCATGTTGGAACAGCCGGCTGCGGCGAGCAGCGCGGCCAGCGCGGGGGCGAGGATCAGGTTGCGGTTCATGGGGCTGGTCCTTGGTTCGTTGGCGGCCGCTCAGCGCTTGCAGGGGTAGGCGCCGGCCGCGTAGCGGAACAGCGCGTCGATCGCGCCGTCGTTGCCGTATTGCGGGTTGGCTTTCAGCCAGGCGACGAAGCCGTCGGCCACCTGGGCGCGCGTGACCTGCGGCGACGACGGCGCGCAGACGAAGCGGTCGGCTGCCGGCGTGGCCGACAGGAAGTAGCCGTAGGCGCCGGCAAGCACGCCATGGCAGAAGGACACGGCCGTGACATGGTCGCCGGCCGAAGCCGGCGTCGAACACAGCCGCGCCAGTTCGGCCGCGTTATGCAGCCCGTAGTGTTCCTGGGCCATGACCGGCATGGACAGCGCCAGAGCCAATCCGGCAGCGGCTGATGCGAGCTTCATAGGGATCCCGAGCGAGTTGAATGCAGCCACCAATGCTAGCAGTCGCCCCAACGCCCGAGCGGCGCCGCGCTGCACACGCCGCCGAGCGGCGCGCGCCTCATGCGAGACTCCCGGCCCGCATGCCGCAAGCGATGGCCGCCTGCGGCGCAGGACAACGAGGACCGGAAAGCGAGCCCATGCCCATTGCCACCTACGGCCACCATCAGGTGCACTACGAACTCAGCGGAGACGCGGACCGCCCGGTCATCACCTTCCTGAACGGCCTGACGCAGAACGCCAGGCTGTGGACCAGCTACGCCGAATACTTCGTGCCGCGCGGCTGGCGCGTACTGGCCTACGACATGCTCGGTCAGGGGCGCTCGTCCAAGCCGGTGATCGACATCGAACTGGCCATGCACGCCGAACTGCTGGACCACCTGCTGCAGCATCTCGACATCGACAAGACGCATCTGTGCAGCATCTCCTTCGGCGGCATCATCGGCCTGGACTTCGCCATCCGCTACGGCCACCGGCTGCACAGCCTGACCGCGATGAGCACCTTTGCCGAGCTGACGCCGCAGCTGGAGATGCTCGGTGCGGTGATGCTGCAGGGCCTGGCCGAAGTCGGCCTGCCGTACCTGCAGAGCATGCTGTACCCGATGAACATGAGCTCGCAGTGGATCGCCGCCAACCGCGAACGCATCCCGGCCATGAAGCGCGCCGGCTACATCGGCAACGACGGCTACGCGATGCAGAACCTGATGGAGTCCTTCACCCAGTTCCAGCCGCTGACCCCCGAGCTGCACCGCATCGAGGTGCCCACGCTGATCATGAACGGCGAATTCGACTTCTTCACGCCGCGCGAATGTCATGAAGTGATTCGCCGCGAAGTAAAGAACTCGCGGCTGCTGATCATGCCGCACGCCTATCACGCCTTCACGCTGGAGATGCCGGCGCTGACCATGCGCCAGGTCGAGCATTTCCTCGGCCTGGTCGCCACACAAAGCTGGCACGGCGGCCAGAGCGTGTGGATCGCGGCAGAGGACCCGGCCGCTGCCGTCCCGTGGCTGCGCTGCAGCGGCGACTGGATGCGCGCCGTCCAGCCGGTGCCCGCGCCGGCATCCACACCTAAAACCGTCCAACCCGCCGCAAGGCGCAAGAGCAAAACCCGAGGAGCTGCCGCATGATCGACGCCGCGCTGTACGACCAGGCGCGCGAGCGCATCGCCGCGCTGGGCTTCACGCCCGAGATCCAGACCAAGCTCGCGCTGCTCATCTGCGCCGCCAAGAACGGCAACCTGATGTTCCATGCCGGCGTGCAGTGGCTGCCGCAGCTGAACCTGGTGCAGCAGTTCGTGCTGTCGCAGTACGCGCGCGAGCTCGAGGCGGTGACGCTGCTGAGCAAGACGGCGCGCTGGTCGCCGAGCCCCCTGCTGGCCATTGAAGCCGGACGCATCGCGGCGCCGTTGACGCTGGCCTGGGCCCAGCTGATGCTGCCGCCGGGGCCGATGCTCAATCCGCAGGCCGCCTACCGCGGCATTTCGCTGGGCCACGCACAGCTGGCGCGCATCCGCCTGCTGCCGGTGATCCCGGACAACGCCGATCCGCTGGACCCCTTCGTGGTCGCGCTGCAGCGCATCGAACAGGAGAACGGGCGCATGCTGCAGACGCAGATCCGCCTGCTGAAGTCGGTGGGCACGGAGATCCCGATCGAACAGCGCGAGGCGCTGGTCGGCAAGGACCAGGAACTCGTGGACGGGGTGTTCAGCCGGTTCCTGGAGTGGCTCGCCGCCACTTGAGCCGCGCCGCGCCGAGCGCGCGGCGATCCGCATCGAGCGATCACCGATGGTTATGACGGTAGTCTGAATCTGCATCGGCAAACCCGTTGATCGCAGCAGCGCCAAGGCCGATTTCAGCCGGGCCGCGGCTAGCATCGCGCCGCTGAAATCGCTGCGGCGATGCCCGCCCATCCAGTTTCGGAATTGACATAGGAACGACACATGAGGAATCGTCTGTTGGGCTGCCCCGCATTGCTGCGCTGGCTGGCAGCGCCGCTGATGGCACTTTCGCTGCTCGGCATCGCGCATGCGCAGCAGGCGATCACCGAGCGCTCGGCGGTCGCCGACCTGGACAAGCTCAAGCAGACCGTCGAGGTGCGCAACTTCAGGATCGGCGGCAAGTACGACTTGGCCAAGCCCAAGGCCTGGGAAAACGGCGGCGAAGGCGGCACGACGCTCGAGTCGCTGGGCGCGGCGCCGGCGCGCAGCTCGTACATCGCGGTGGGCACGCCCAAGCGCAACGACAAGGGCGAGATCGTCAACGCCATCGTCATCAGTACCTTCTTCTCGGGTGACGCGACCTCCATGTACAATAGCTGGGTCGCCGGCCAGTCCGGCAACGGCTTCGCCGGCGGCGCGCTGGTCGGCCCCGGGCTGATGTTCGATACCAACCGCTACTACGTGGTGTTCCTCGACGGCCTGGGCCTGTGGGGCGCGTCCAAACCCTCGGACGGCCTGGGCCGCAAGTTCCCGGTGTACAGCTACTACGACATGGTGCAGCTGAACTACCGCCTGCTGCGCGACCACCTGAAGGTCGGCCAAGTGGTGCTGGCCACCGGCGTGTCGATGGGCGGCACGCAGGCCTACTACTGGGGGCTGATGTACCCCGACTTCGTCAAGGCCGTGATGCCGGTGGGCGGCGCGTCGGCCACCGACGGCCCGGGCGGACAGATCGCCGCATGGACCTTCCAGCTGGCCAAGGCCTCGCTCGAAGCCGACCCGGTGTGGATCGAGACCAAGGCCGACTACTACAAGCTGCCGAAGGACAAGCATCCGAACCAGGGTGTCGAGTTCCACTGGTCGCAGCTGCTGCTCACCGGCTTCGACCTGGGTTTCCGCCAGTCGCTGGGCTGGGACGAGGTGTCGAAGGACGTGTTCGCCTGGAAGGATGACCCGCGCCTGGGCAAGAACATCGGCGTCAACCTCGAGCGCATGGCCGGCCAGTTCGACGCGGTCGACCTGTGGTATCGCGACACGGTCGGCGAGCTGCACAACGTCGACAAGCTGCTGCCCGGCATGAAGCCGCGCACGCTGGTGGTGCACGTCGACAACGACATGTGGCTGATGGCCAGCGACGCACGCAAGGCCTCCGAGGCCATCCCCGGCGGGCTGTACGCCGGCTTCAGCGACCCGATCGCGCACTACGCGGTGTTCAAGGCGCCCAACGTGCTGAAGGACAACCAGACCTTCGGCGCCTTCATGCGCGCGACCGGCGTGTTCGACGCCGCCGAGCAGGGCATCGTCTGCGAGGCCAAGAACTACCGCCGGCCGCGCATCAACATGAACCCGGATCCGAACAAGTCGTTCTGGAAGGACGAGATGGTCTCGCCCTTCCCGGTCAAGTACGCCAAGGCCAAGGACCGCAACGGCGTCGAGTGGCAGATCGGCTACATGGACGAGTACTGCGGCAAGGAGCGCAACCCGACCACGCTGGTCATGGTGCACGGCAAGGGAGCCTTCGGCGCGCACTACGGCAACGTCGTCAAGTACGCGGTCGAGCGCGGCTTCCGCGTCATCGTGCCCGACATGCCGCTGGCCGGCACCTCGGGCCCGGGCAACCTGGACAAGCCGCAGACGCGCGCGCTGGACGACATCCGCGACGCCTTCCACACGCTGGTCGTCGGCCAGCTGGGCGTGAAGAAGGCCTACTACTACGGCCACTCGCAAGGCGGGCAGGTGGCGCTCGGCTATGCGCTGCGCTATCCCGACGCCGTGCAGGGCCTGCTGCTCGAAGGGCCGGCCGGCATCGAGGAGTACCCGAAGAACTTCAAGATGGGCGACAAGGAGCTGCCGATCTGCGACAAGGCCATCGGCCGCGACCTCGAGCGCTGGAAGGCGGCGTGGGGGCCGTTCAATCTGGTCGAGACCGAACTGAAGCGCACGCCGCAGCAGGTGCGCGACTTCTTCTACTGGCAGCGTCGTGATGCCGCCGGCAACGCGGTGCCGGCCCCGGCGGGTTACTTCGTCAACGACACGCCGTACTCGCGGCTGCACACCGACCAGCGCATCGCGATGATCAGCGGCAACCCGCGCGAGTTCGAGCAGTGGGCCTTCCTGTTCCACTACGACACCTTCTCGATGTGCTCGGAGAACGCGCGCGAGGACGAGAACTCGCTGTACAAGCGGCTGCCGCAGATCAAGGCACCGATCTTCCTAGCCTTCGGCGCGATCGAGCCGTTCATCCCGAGCACCGCGCTCAACGGGCTGACCGACAAGTCCAAGCAGATCATCATCCCCTTCATGGAGCGCATGAGCGCCGCCGGCAATGCGCCGGTGGTCAAGATCTACCCGGGCGTCGGGCACTTCATCCACACCGACGTGCCGCTGGAGTTCGCGCGCGACGTGGTCAGCTACATGAAGACCGGCCGCGTCGACGCGATGACGCCGCAGGCGGTCGATTCGCTGATCAACGGTGCCAGGCCGATGGCTGCCGCCGCGCCGGCTGCCGGTGGCGACAAGCCGGCCGGCCTGGCCAAGTGAGGGGCACGATGCAAGCCAACCTGAGGAAAGCACACGTGAACAAGCACCTCGTTGCCCTGGCGCTGGCGGCCGCTTTCGCGCTGCCCGGCGCCGCCCTGGCGGCCGACGCCAAATTCCCGCTCACGCCGCGTTCGGGCTCGATGGAGTTCGACGCGCTGAAGCAGCAAGTCGAGATCCCCAACTTCCGCATCGGCGGCAAGTACAAGCTCGACGCCGATCCGCAGACCTGGCGCGACGGCGGCGAAGGCGGCACGACGCTCGAATCGCTGGGTGCCGGCCCGCTGAAGGTGGCCTACATCGCCGTCGGCACGCCCAAGCGCAACGACAAGGGCGAGATCGTCAACGCGGTGGTCGTCAACACCTTCTACTCGGGTGATGCGACCAACATGTACAACTTCTGGTACGACGGCCAGCCGGGCAACGGCTTCTCGGGCGGCGCCGTGGTCGGCCCGGGCAAGGCGATCGACACCGACCGCTACTACGTGGTCTTCGTCGACGCGCTCGGCTTGTGGGGTGCGTCCAAGCCCTCCGACGGCTTGGGGCGCAAGTTCCCGGCGTACAGCTACTTCGACATGGTGCAGACCAACTACCGGCTGCTGCGCGACCACCTGAAGGTCGCACAGGTCGAAGTCGCCACCGGCGTGTCGATGGGTGCCACGCAGGCCTGGGTCTGGGGCGTGATGTATTCGCCCAGCGGCTTCGTCAAGGCGATCATGCCGATCGGCGGCACCACTGCGTCGGACGGCGACGACCCGGTCGGTGCCTGGACCTTCCTGCTCGGCCAAGCCGCCATCGAGAGCGACCCGAAGTGGCGCGCAACCAACGGCGACTACTACCAGCTGCCGCTGGATCAGCATCCGAAGCAGGGGCTGCAGTTCATGTGGTCGCGGCTGCAGCTCACCGGCCTGACCTTCCCGGTGCGCTCGGCCACGCCCTGGGACCAGATCGAGCGCGAAGTCTTCCACTGGGAGCCCAAGGGCAACCAGAACGCCGCCTGGATCGCGCGCGTCAAGAACGAAGACGCAGTCGACTTCTGGTACCGCAACGACGCCGGCTTCAACTACAACATCAACCAGGACCTGAAGCGCATCAAGGCGCGCACGCTGGTGGTGCACGTGGACAACGACATGTGGCTGGTCGTCGACAACGCACGCAAGGCGGCCAAGGCCGTCGACGGGGCGGTGTTCGCCAGCTTCTCCGACCCGACCGCGCACTACGGCGTGTTCAAGGCGCCGAACGTGCTGAAGGACACCATCAAGTCCTTCGTCGACAACAGCTTCACCACCAGCCTGCCGGGCGTTGCCGGCGCCTCGTCGGGCGGCGGCGCGGCGGCGGCGGTCGAGAAGCCGGCCGGGTTGTCCAAGTAGCCGATGGCGCGCGACGCGAGGAAGGTCGCCGGGCGCGGCCTTCCTTCGAGTCGCCTTGCATCGGCGAATCCACAGCGACACCACTGCGAAACAACCACAGGAGCGAGTCATGCCGCGCGTCCAGGCTGGCGACATCGAACTGAACTACATCGAACACGGCAGCGGCGACCAGGTCGTGCTGGCCGTGCACGGCAACCTCGGCTGCGCGCACTGGCTCGACCTGGCCATGCCGCTGCTGCCCGACAAGCTGCGCGTGATCGCCGCCGAATGGCGCGGCTGCGGCGATTCGGACAAGCCGGAACCGACAGCGGACTACTCCAACTACACGATGGAAGTGCATGCGCGCGACCATCTGGCGCTGCTCGACGCGCTGGGCATCCAGAAGTGCGAGCTCTACGGCCACTCCACCGGCGGCATCATCATCTCGCACATGCTGACGCTGGCGCCCGAGCGCTTCGGCAAGGTGCTGATGCTCGACCCGGTCAGCCCGCTGGGCCTGCAGTTGAACCCCGGCCAGGTCGGCGTGCTGACCGCGATGAAGACCGACCGCGACGTCGGTTTTGCCGGCCTGGCCAGCGCGGCGCCGACGCTGTTCCGCCCGGAGACGCTGGTCGCCGGCCAGATGCCGCAGTTCGCCGACGCCACCAGCACGGCGCAGCGCGAGCTGTTCGCGCTGATCATCGACAAGACCCGCGTGCTCTCCGACGGCATCTGGTTCGGCACACCGCACAACCTCGGCCTCGAATGGGACTCCGGCGCGCTGGCCGAACGCATGCCGCAGATGAGCCACGAGCACCTGGTGCTGTTCGGCAAGATGGACTACTGGATCCCGCGCGAACACATGGACGTGATGGTGCAGAAGCTGCCCAACGCCAGGCTCGAAGTCTTCCCCTACGTCGGGCACTCGATGAACATCGAACAGCCGCTGCTGTTCGCGCGCATCTTCAGCGACTTCTTCCGCGGCTCGGAGGCCGTGAAGGCATAGAGCAACTGCTGCGGCCGAAGCGAGGCGCGACCGCGGGCAGCCCAGCAAGCAGACATCGCCCCGTGGCGCTATCGGCAGCAGACGGTTCACGAACCCCCGACACCCGCGATACGCCCCTGACAAGACCCACCACCCACCGAGGAGACAAGCGGACATGCACAAGAAGGCATCGACCGGCGTTCTGACGCTGATCACCTGGGCCATGGCCCTTGCGCTGTTGCTGGGCGCCGGAGCCGCTTCGGCCCAGGGCACCCAGACCGATCAGGCGCAGACCAAGACCGGCATAGCGCTCTGGGACGATGCCTCGTTCGGCTACTTGTTCCGCACCGCCACGTTCAACCGCCATTCGCCCGGTGATCCGAACGCGCCGGGCTCGGCCTTCAAATGGACCGGGGGCGGCGTCGGCGCCTATCTGTTCGGGACCACCGGCGAGATCGCCGACTTCCTGTCCTTCGGCGCCACCTACAACTTCGTGCTGCCGATATGGTCGCCCGAGGACTATCCGTTCAACTTCATCCTGAAGGATCCGGACCAGTCCGGCTACGGCGTGTTCGGCGAAATCAACGCGCGCGCGCGCTTCGGCAGCAACACGCTGGTCGTCGGACGCCAGACGGTGCGCACCCAGTGGTTCATGGACGGCGTCTACCGCTTCTTCAACAAGCTCGACCAGGGCATGATCGGCGCGCGCGACATCCGCAACATGAACTGGCTGACCTTTCAAGGGGTGACGCTGCAGGGCCGCGCCTTCGACGAATCGGTGCGCTACTACGGCGGCTACGTGAACCAGATCAAGCAGGTCAACGAGGACCGTTTCCGCAACCTGTACCAGGGCGCCTGGAACGTCTTCCTCTACCCGACCGACCTGCGCCGGGGAGACAGCGACGGCATGGCCTACATCGGCATGAACTGGAAGCCGACCAAGGACAGCATGGTGTCAACCTCGTACAACAGCGCTCAGAACATGCTGAACATGTTCTACCTGGACTACGACCACGTCTTCCGCATGGAAGGCACGCAGTATTTCCGCGTCGGCGCGCAGTTCATGTACCAGGAATCGAATGGCGACAGCCTGATGCGCGGCGTCAACGGCCAGCCGGGCCCGAGCTTCAACACCAACATGTTCGGCCTGTATCTGGAGGGACGGCCGGTGCCCTGGTGGATCCCCTATGCGATGTTCGGCATCACCTCCGACCGCAATCAGATCTACTCGCCCTTCTCGCTCGGGCCGTCGTACCTGATCCAGCGCATCGGCGAAAACTCGCTGGCCGGCGAGCGCACGTGGATCCTCGGCACGACCCTGGACTTCTCGACCCTGGGCGCCAACGGCCTGTCCTTCGACCTCACCTACGGCCAGCGCAGCAACCGCAACGTCAATGGCTGCTCCAGCTGCCCGCTGGCCGACTGGAACGAGACCGCCACCGACCTGATCTACATCTTCCCGCAGGACGGCTTCTTCAAGAACCTGCGTGCCCGGGCGCGCTATGCAATGGCGGTGCAGAAGGGCGACAACTGGAACGGGGTGTCTGCACCGTACGTCGACTACCGGACCTACGACCTGCGCTTCGATCTGCAGCTGAACATTCCGTTCAAGTAGGCGCCACCCGCCCGTGCGGCGCCGCTGCGGAACCTTGCGGCACCGCGCGAGTCACAGCTTGGCATGTCGTACACATCGGAATCCGCCTCCATCGTGCAGCGTACGCTCGGTGCAATGCTGCGCGCCGCTCTGATCGTCGGCGGCATGCTGCTGATGCTTGGCGCATTGATTTTGGGCCTGATGCTGGCCACCGGCGTCATGCTTTGGGCCCTGGTGCGCGGGCGCAGGCCGGCTGCGGTCGACCTGCGCTGGAGCGCGATGCGGCGCCCCGCCAGCTTCGGGCAACAGCCGCAAGGCGAGGTGATCGACGTGCCGGTGCGCGAAATCGGCGCTCCTTCGAAGGATTGAGCGCGGCGCCGCTGGGAGAGAATGCCGCGCATCGAATCGATGCGCGGCGCGCGAAAGGCTCCCAGATGTCCGTCAAACCCGAATCCGTCGGCATGTGCTCGGCGCGCCTGGCGCGCATCGACCGCTTCCTGGCCGAACGCTACATCGACAGCGGCCGCCTGCCCTGCGCACAGCTGCAGATCGCGCGCGGCGGCCAGCTGGTGCATCAAACGGTGCTCGGCAAGGCGTCGCTCGAGAGCGGCACGCCGCTGGTCGAAGACAGCATCGTGCGCATCTACTCGATGACCAAACCGATCACCAGCGTGGCCTTCATGATGCTGGTCGAAGAAGGCCTGGTGGCGCTGGAAGACCCGGTGCACCGCTTCATTCCGTCGTGGCGCAACCTGGGCGTGTACGTCGGCGGCGGCGTCGGTCTGCCCGGCACGCCGGCCGGCTGGCTGACGCGGCCCACCGACGCGCCGATGCGCATCGTTGACCTGCTGCGCCACACCTCGGGCCTGACCTACGGCTTCCAGAACCGGACCAACGTCGACGCGGCGTATCGCGCCAACAAGATCGACCCTCTCGCACGCACCGACGGTCTGCAGGGTTTCGTCGACGCGCTGGCCGAGGTGCCGCTGGAATTCTCGCCCGGCACCGCGTGGAACTATTCGGTGTCGGCCGACGTGCTCGGCTATCTGGTGCAACAGATCTCCGGCCAGCCTTTCGAGCAGTTCCTGCAGCAGCGCATCTTCGATCCGCTGGGCATGCGCGACACGGCGTTCTTCGTCGGCGACTCGAAGGCTTCGCGCCTGGCGCAGTGCTACCTGAAAGGGGGTGACGGCAAGCTGATCCCTGCGCAGCTGGGCAGCTTCCGCGAACCACCGGCGGCACCTTCGGGCGGCGGCGGCCTGGTCTCGACCGCCGCCGACTACATGCGCTTCTGCGAATGCCTGCGGCGCGGCGGTGAACTCGACGGCGCGCGCCTGCTCGGCCCGAAAACACTGGCGCTGATGCGCATGAACCACCTGCCCGGTGGCGGCTGTCTGGCTGACCATTCGGTGTCGATGTTTACCGAGGCGACCTACGCGGGTGTGGGTTTCGGCTTGGGCTTCGGCATGACCACCGACGTGGCCAAGACGCAGGTCGCCGGCTCGCAGGGCGAATACTGGTGGGGCGGCGCCGCGTCGACCGTGTTCTGGATCGACCCGGTCGAGGATCTGTGCGTGGTCTTCCTGACGCAGTTCCTGCCGTCGACGATGTACCCGATCCGCCGCGAGCTGCGCACGCTGATCAACGCCGCCGTCATCGACTCGAAGGCGGCCTGATCCCGCACCGCCCGCGCGCGCGGCGCTGCACCTTGGCGCGGTTGCCCGAGCTGCTGCGCGGCCTTCGTGCTCGATCCGGGTGCGTATTTCACGCCATCGCGGCCGTCGTGCCGCAGCCGGCGCCATCGTGTGGAATGCACGCGCAGCTGCCGGCGCAGCGGCGTATACATGTCGATAACACGCAGGCAACCCGAGGATGCACGGCCGACATCAGCCGGACACCAAGGGTGCGCAGACTGCTCCCCATCGCGGCCACATCGTCACGCCGCATGGCTTCACGGGGCGACTGCGACGCTGCGAGGAGTACGTCATGGAAACCACATCCGCTGCGGCCTGCTACCAGTTGCGCTTCCGCTCGCTGTTCGACGAAGGCCGTGCACTCGCCTTCCCATGCGATGCGCAGGGCCATGTCGACCTGGATGCGCTGAGTCCGCGTGCGCTGCGCAACTACCTGTACGCACGCACGGTCATCGGCCGTGAATACTCTGTGCCCTCGGTGCTGGCGCCTCTGGCGCACTGAAGCCGCGGCGGCGATGGGGCCAGGCCGCCGTCCAGGCCGGCGCGCGGCAGGGTGTCCTTGCCGCCGCCGTCGCGTTCATTCGAACGCCGGTTCGTCCCACCACGGGAAGAACTCGGGCATGTCGCTGGACACCTTGTTCGGGTACACCGGCGCGCGCTTGTCGAGGAAGGCGCTGACGCCTTCACGCGCATCGGCCGACGCGCCGCGCGTCTGGATGGCACGGCTGTCGACGCGATGCGCCATCATCGGATGCTCGGCGGCAGCCAGGCGCCACAGCATCTGCCGCGTCAGCGCCACCGAAACCGGCGCGGTGTTGTCGGCGATCTCGCGCGCCAGCGCACGCGCCGCCGGCAGCAGCGCGTCGGGCGCGTGCAGCGAGCGCACCAGGCCGCGCTCCAGCGCCTCCTGCGCCGGGAACACGCGGCCGGTGAAGCACCACTCCAGCGCCGTCTGCATGCCCACCAGCCTCGGCAGGAACCAGCTCGACGCGGCCTCCGGCGTGATGCCGCGGCGCGCGAACACGAAGCCGAAGCGCGCCTCGGTGCTTGCCAGGCGCATGTCCATCGGCAGCTGCATCGTCATGCCGATGCCTACCGCCGGCCCGTTGATCGCGCCGATCACCGGCTTCAGGCTCTTGTAGATGCGCAGCGTGACCATGCCGCCGCCGTCGCGGTAGACGCCGCCGACCTTCAGCTCCTCGCGCGCCGACACCTGGCGCGCCGCATAGTCGAAGGTCTGGCCGCCGCCCGACAGGTCGGCGCCGGCGCAAAACGCGCGGCCCGAGCCGGTGACGATCACCGCGCGCACGGCGTCGTCGGCATCAGTCTCGTCGAAGGCGGCGATCAGTTCGTCGCGCATCTGCGGCGTGAAGGCGTTCAGCTTGTCCGGCCGGTGCAGCGTGATCGTCGCGATGCCCTCGTCCACGCTGTACCGCAGCGTCTGCAGTGCATTCAATGCCATGGTCTGGTCTCCTGGGTAGTCGGCGGCCAGCATAACGCGCACGCACTGTCGCGCACCGGACATGGAAAACCTCGATCCTGCACCGGCCCGCGTGCTGCCATCATCGTGCTGCGGCGGCGAGCGCGCCCCGTTCTCCTGAAGACAGCCTCCCCAGCAAAGCCCATGGACCTGAACTACGCCCCCGAAGAACTGGCCTTCCGCGACGAGGTGCGCGGCTGGCTGGCCACGAACCTGCCGGCCGACATCCGCGCCAAGGTCACCGGCTACCGCGGCCTGGCCAAGGAGGACCACATCCGCTGGCACAAGATCCTGGCGGCCAAGGGCTGGTCGGTGCCGCACTGGCCTCAGGAATGGGGCGGCACCGGCTGGAACATCACGCAGCGCTACATCTACGACGAGGAATTCGGCCTGGCCGGCGCGCCGATGCTGCCGCCCTTCGGGCCGAGCATGTGCGCGTCGGTGCTGCTGCGCTTCGGCACCGAGGGGCAGAAGCGGCGCTTCCTGCCGCGCATCCGCGAAGGCGACGACTTCTGGGTGCAGGGCTATTCGGAGCCCGGCGCCGGCTCCGACCTGGCGGCTCTGAAGACGCGCGCCGAGCGGCGCGGCGAGCACTACCTCGTCAACGGCCAGAAGATCTGGACCACGCTCGGCCACTACGGCGACTGGATCTTCTGCCTGGTGCGCACCGACCCGAACGCCGCCAAGCGCCAGGAAGGCATCAGCTTCCTGCTGATCGACATGAAGACGCCCGGCATCACGGTGCGGCCGCTGATCCTGCTCGACGAGGGCCACGAGGTCAACGAGGTGTTCTTCGACGACGTGAAGGTGCCGGTGGAGAACCTGGTCTTCGAGGAGAACAAGGGCTGGACCGTGGCCAAGTACCTGCTCGGACACGAACGCATGGGCTCGGGCGCGGTGGGCGCGTCCAAGCGCGAGTTGCTGGCGCTGAAGGCGCTGGCCGCGAAGGAACAGAAGAACGGCAGGCCGCTGCTCGAGGACGTGCGCTTTCGCGACCGGCTGTCGCGCGTGGAGATCGAGCTCGACGCGCTCGAGCTGACCTCGATGCGCTTCCTGGACAAGATGCGCCGCACCGGCCAGCCGCCGGGCGCCGACGTGTCGATGCTGAAGATCCGCGGCACCGAGATCCAGCAGGCGATCACCGAGCTGATGATGCAGGCGGTGGGCCCGATGGCGCAGCCCTTCGCCGCGGTGGACGGCGGCCAGGTCGATGCCTACGTCTCGCGCTTGTCGCCGCGTTACTTCAACTACCGCAAGGCCAGCATCTACGCGGGCAGCAACGAGATCCAGCGCAACATCATCGCCAAGATGACGCTCGGCCTGTGAGGACATCGGGATGAACTTCGAATACAGCGATGAACAGCAGCAGCTCGCCGACTCGGTGCGCAAGTTCCTGGCGCAGAGCTGCGGCTTCGAGCAGCGCAAGGCCACTGTGCAGTCCGCCAGCGGCGGCAGCGACGCGGTGTGGCAGACCTTCGCCGAGATGGGGCTGACGGCGCTGGCGCTGCCCGAGGCCGACGGCGGCTTCGGCGGCGGCGCGATCGACCTGATGCCGGTGATGGAAGCCTGCGGCGAGGCGCTGGTGGTCGAGCCGCTGCTCGACCAGATCGTCGGCGCGCGGCTGGTGGCGCGCGGCGGCAGCGCGGCGCAGCGTGCGGCCTTGCTGCCCGGCGTCATCGACGGCTCGCGCAAGCTCGCCTTTGCCTACCTGGAGCCCGGCCGCCGCTGCGAGCCGGCACCCCTGGCGACAACGGCCGCGAAAGCCGGCGACGGCTGGGTGCTGAACGGCGAGAAGTGCGTGGTCATCGGCGCGTCCGCCGCTGACGCACTGATCGTCTCCGCCGATGCCGGCGGCGCCAGCCTGTTCGTCGTCGATGCCAAGGCTCGCGGGGTGGGCCTGAACCCGTACCGCAGCGTCGATGGCCAGCGTGCGGCCGACGTGAAGCTGGCCGGCGTGAAGCTGCCGGCCGACGCGCTGCTCGGCCCGGCCGCGAGCGCACAGCCGCTGATCGACGAGGCGCTGGACTTCGCGACGGCGCTGCAATGCGCCGACGCCGTCGGCGCGATGGCCTATGCCAACGACGCGACGCTGGAGTACCTGAAGACGCGCAAGCAGTTCGGCGTGCCCATCGGCTCGTTCCAGGCGCTGCAGCACCGCATCGTCGAGATGTTCATCCACGCCGAGCAGGCGCGCTCGATGGCCATCCTCGCGGCAAGCAAGGTGGACACCGAGCGCGACGCCGCCCAGCGCCGGCGAGCCGTGTCCGCGGCCAAGGTGAAGATCGCCGATGCCGCGCGCCACATCAGCCAGGAAGCGGTGCAGCTGCACGGCGGCATGGGCATGACCGAGGAGCTGAAGATCTCGCACACCTTCCGCCGCCTGACGACCATCGGCCAGCGTTTCGGTGACGCCGATCACCATCTGGAACGCTATGCCAGCCTCGGCTGAGCCCCGCACTCCGGCGCCGCCGGTCGGCTACGACGTCACCGCGGTCGAAGCCTGGATCGCGCGCCACGTGCCCGGGCTGACGCCGCCGCTGACGTGGACGCGGCTCGAAGGCGGCCATTCGAACCTGACCTACCTGATCGAAGGCGCGTCGGGCGAGCAGGCGGTGATCCGCCGCCCGCCGCTGGGCGAGCTGCTGCCCAAGGCGCACGACATGGCGCGCGAATGGACGCTGATCAGCGCGCTGGCGAAGACACGGGTGCCGGTGCCGCGCGCGCTGGGCTTCTGCGCCGACACCTCGGTCACCGGCGCGCTGTTCTACGTGATGAGCCGCGTCGACGGCCATCCGCTGTATGCGGCCGCCGACGCCGAACGCTGGGCCCCGCCGCAGCGGCGCCGGGAGATCGCGCACTCGTTCATCGACGTGCTGGCCGAGCTGCATTCGGTGGACCCCGACGCCGTGGGCCTGGGCGAACTGGGCAAGAAGGGCGACTACATCGGCCGCCAGCTGAAGACCTGGTACCGCTCATGGACCGCGTCGGTCGCCGGCGCGCAGTTCGACGACCCGCGCGCGCACGCGCTGCAGCAGTACTTCCTCGAGCACATGCCCGAGCAGGGACCGGCGCGCATCGTGCACGGCGACTACGGGCTGCACAACACGCTGGTCGGCCCCGACGGCCGCATCGCCGCGGTGGTCGACTGGGAGATCTCGACGCTGGGCGACCCGCTGGCCGACCTGGCCTATGCGCTGAACCAGTGGGCCGAGCCCGGCGACCCGCCGTCGGTGCGCGGCATTCCGCCGACCAGCCTGCCCGGCTGGCCGACGCGCCGGGAGCTGGCCGAGCGCTATGCGCAGCGCAGCGGCCGCGACCTGGGTCTGCTCGACTATTACGTCGGCTTCAACCGCTGGAAGAGCGCCGCCATCGTGCACGGCGTCTACGCACGCTACCTGGAAGGCAAGAAGAGCACGGCGGGCGTGGACCTGCCGGCGCTGAAGGCGTCGATCCTGCGCTCGCTGGAGCAGGCCGAAGAGGCGGTGCAGCGGCTGCAGCGGCGCTGAAGCCGCTGCGCCGTCATTGCCCCGTCAGCGCACGCGCCGGCGCCGGACGACGCCTGCGACGGCCAGCGCGACGCCGGCCAAGGCCAGCGACGCCGGCTCGGGCACGGCCGTGACGCTCTGCTGCTGCTCGGGAGCGGCCAGCAGTTCGACGGTGGCGCGTGCGGTCTGGGTGCTGTTGCTGGTGAAGGACAGCGGATCCGCCGACAGGCGGAACCTGCCGCCGATGCCGAAGTCGGCTTCGACCGGAGCCCAGGCGATCGCATAGTCGACCTCGGCGTCGTCGATCGGCCCGATGTGGGCGGTGACGTCCGCCGCCAGTTGGATGGCGTTGCCGACCGGATCGGTGAAGCTGAAGCTGGTCGTCAGGCCGATGTTGTCCAGCTCCTGTTTGCGAATGCCCTCGTTGCTGCCCTTGCCGGTGTTGGGTTCGGCGAAGTTGACCGTGGCGAAGTCGAAGCTGATGCGGTGGCCGACGTGGGTCAGCGCGAAGCTCTGCGCAACGAAGGTGTTGACAAAGCGGACGTCGAGCAGTGTGCCGCCGTTCTCCGGGTTCGGTCCGCTGTCTATGCCGTAGCCGGTCCCCGGGGTCAGGGACACGGCGCTGATGCCGATGCTGACCGGCGCGGCCTGCAGCGCCGGCGCCGCACACAGCAGTGCACAGGCCGCGAGGTGAGAAATGCGTTTGGGACGTTGGTTGCTTTGGCTCATCGCAGGTGGCTCCGGTGGCTTCGATGGTGCGCCCGATACGGCTGTGCGGGGCGTTGCAGGCACTGTAGGGGGCGAGGCCGGCGCGCAGCGCTGCCCGCACCCCCCGGGTCACGGGTCCGCTGCCGTGCTTATTTCGCATGCGCAAGCCGAATGCGGCGCGCACGTGACCGGCGTCACGCGGCGGCTTCGGTCAGGAGGGCGGCGCCCCCAGCAGGAAGTCGATGCGCTGCTGCCACCAGTGCGCATCGGTAGTGGCCGGCCAGTCGTTGTGGCCGGCGCCGGGCAGCAGCACCCGTTGTTTGCGCCCCGGCAACGCATCGTGCAGCGCCTGGCCCAGGCGTGCCGGCACGATGTCGTCGTGTTCGGCCAGCACCACCGCCACCGGCGCGTCGACGTGCTGCAGATGGGCCACGCTGTCGTAGCGGTCGCGCAGCAGCCGACGCACCGGCAGCCACGGATAGTGGAACGCGGCCACGTCGGCCAGCGTGTTCCACGGCGTGATCAACAGCAGCCCGGCGACCTGCGCGCGCTGCCGCTCGGCGGCCGCCGCGGCCACGCCCGCGCCCAGCGATTCGCCGACCACCAGCAGCGGCGCGCCGAACTGCGCATGCGCCAGCTCGATGCTGCGCGCCGCGTCGTCCACCAGCGAAGCCTCGCCGAGCTTGCCGCCGCGCGGCCCGTAGCCCGGGTACTCGGCGAGGATCACGCGCAGCCCCAACGGTGTCAGCGCCTGGGCATAGAAGCCGCGGTCGCCGGCGTGGCCGGCATTGCCGTGGAACACGATCGCGGTGCCGCGCGGCACGCCTTCGGCCCGCGCCAGCAGCCCGCGGAAATCCTGCGCATCGGGCCAGGGCTGCAAGCCGCCGGCGCTGGCCTGCGCCACGCTGACGCGCGCCGGAAAGTACAGCAGCCGCTCCTGCATCAGCGCGGGCCCGGCGAAGAGCAGCGCGGCGGCCAGTGCCAGCCCCAGCGCCACCGGCCCCATGCGCGTCACACCGAGCGCGTCAGCCCGCCGTCGATGCGGATGTTCTGCCCGGTGAGGTAGGACGCACGCGGCGACGCCAGGAAGGCGATCAGCTCCGCGACTTCGCCGGCGCTGCCGTAACGGCCCATCGGGATGCGCGCGCGGCGGTCTTCCTTCTCCGGCAGGCTGTCGATGAAGCCGGGCAGCACGTTGTTCATGCGCAGCCCGTCGGCCGCATAGCGGTCGGCATACAGCTTGGTGAAGGCCGCCAGCCCGGCGCGGAACACGCCCGAGGTCGGGAACGCCGCTTCCGGCTCGAAGGCGGCATAGGTCGAAACATTGACGATCGCGCCGCGCCGCTGCTGCTGCATCGGCGGCGTCACCAGCCGCGCGATGCGCACCACGTTGAGCAGGTAGTAGTCCATGCCCGACTGCCAGTCGGCATCGCTGATCTGCAGCAGCTCGCCCTTGGGCCCATGGCCGGCACTGTTGACCACCGCGTCGATGCGGCCCCAGCGCTGCAGCGCGCCGTCGACCAGCCGCTGCAGGTCGCGCTCGTCCTGGTTCGAGCCGGTCAGGCCCAGCCCGCCGAGTTCGGCGGCCAGCGCCGCGCCGCGGCCCGACGGCGACAGGATCGCCACCTGCCAGCCCTCGGCAGCCAGCTTGCGCGCCGCGGCGGCGCCGATGCCGCTGCCGGCGGCGGTGAACAGGGCGACGGATGCTTCCATGCGGCGATTATCGGCATGCCGGCCGATGCCGCCAGCGCGGCGATGGCATGATGCGCCCCGATGCGCGACACGACAATCCAGCCTGCCGCACGCCCGGCCGCGCCGCGCCTGGTGCTGCCGTGGGCGCTGAGCCTGCTCGTGCTGCTCGCCGGCTGCGATTCGCCGGTGCGGCTGATGCCCACGCCGGTGAGCTTCAGCAGCAGCGAGGTCGACCCCTTCGAGCAGGCCGGCAACAAGCTGCTGGGCACCGACATGCCGGTGCTCTATGCCACCAACCGCGGCGCGGTGATCGAGAAGCCCGAGCCGATCCACACGCTGCTGCCCAGCGAGCGCCTGCGCATGGGCGTGGCACACGTGCGCATCGGCGACGAGACGCTGGACTGGGACGCGCTGCACCGGCTGTCGACCAGCGACGACCCTGACGAACGCCCGATCGTGCAGCTGGAGATGCTGGAGCCGCTGGTCTCGATCGGGCCCCAGGACCAGGCCGCCGAGCTGCCCGAGGCAAAGGCCTTCTTCGCGCTGGTCGACAAGGCGCTGGCGGCCAGCGCCAGCCAGGACCTGCTGGTCTACGTGCACGGCTCGAACAACACGATGCCGCGCGGCTCGGCGCAGGCGGCGCAGCTGCGCCACTTCACCGGCCGGCGCGTGGTGGTGCTGGCCTTCCTGTGGCCTTCGGCCGGCTCGATCCTGAGGTACTTCACCGACGTGGCCAACGCCGCAGCCTCGGTGGATCCCTTCGTGCGTCTGATCGAGCTGCTGGCGGCGAACACCCAGGCCAGCAACATCGACGTGCTGGCCTACAGCGCCGGCGCGCAGATCGTCAGCCCGGGCCTGGCCAGACTGGGCACGCCGCAGCCTGGCGAAAGCGCCGCGCAACTGCGCCGGCGGCTGCGCCTGTCGCAGGTCTACTTCGCCGCGCCGGACATCGACACGCGCCGCTTCGTGCGCGAGCTGGGCGCGTACGTGAAGATCGTCGACCGCGTCAGCATCGCCGCGAACCTGAACGATTCCGCGCTGCGCTTCGCCAACATCGTGCACCGGGCCTCGCGCGCCGGCCGGCCCAACCCGAGCGAACTGGACGCCGCGCAGACCGGCTTCCTGGTCAAGGCCTCGCAGGAACTGGGCTTCGACCTGATCCGCGTCAACCCCAACGAAATCCCGAAGCTGCCGGCCACCTCGCACGACTTCTGGTACGAAGACCCATGGGTCAGCAGCGACCTGCTCGGCCTGATGCTGCTGAACGCCCCGCCCGAGCGCCGCGGGCTGGCGGCGCAGGATGCCGCCGGCGTGCGCTACTGGAGCTTTCCGCCGGATTTCGACCAGCGCGTGCGCGAGCTGTTCGCACCCGCCGCGGCGCCGCGTCCCTGATTCCTCAGGAACACGCCGAGCGCAGCCGGCGCAGCGCCTCGTTCGAAGCCGGCAGCGGCGCCGGATCCTCGCCGGCGAAATGGCGCTGGCCCGGGCTCATCTCGTGCACGCCCTGCGCCGGCCAGCCGCGCACGGCGACGACCCCCGGCGCCAGCCGCTGCGCAGCGATGCGGCCGTTGTCCAGGTCGCGCCGGCAGACCATCAGCACGCCGTTGGCGGCGAGCACGCGCTCGCGCAGCCGCACTTGAGCGCGCGTGGCGGACGTCGTCAGCGCCGCGCTTTCGGGCGGCAGCGCGAGCACGAAGAAACGCTGTCCGCGCGGGTTCTGCGCCAGGCCGCGCTCGGCCGCGGTCTTGAAGCTGAACTCGGCTCCGGCGATGTACAGCCCGCCTTCGGATTGCGCCGCGGCCCAACCGGCCGGACCCAGCGCCAGCGCCAGCAACGCCGCCAGCGCGGCAGGCGACGAACGCAGCGTGTCATTGAGGGCCATCGAAAACCTCTGCTTGATCGACGTGCCGGCGATGCTAGTGCAGTGTCCGGCGCTGTGCCGCACATAAAGCCGCATCTTTGCCGCCCTGACGTCAGTCGTCGATGGCTGTGCCGCGGCCCGGCCGCAAGCGCGACCCATACGCGCTTCACGGTAGAGTGCGCGCAGCTTGAAGACGCTGCGCACCCTCGAGGCCACCCGCTACCTGACGCCGCTGCGCGAGGGCGGCTCGCTGCCGGCCATCGTCGAAGCCGACGACGACGGCCTGTACGTGCTGAAGTTCCGCGGCGCCGGCCAGGGCCCGAAGGCGCTGATCGCCGAGCTGGTGGCCGGCGAGATCGGCCGGGCGCTGGGCCTGCCGGTGCCCGAGATCGTCTTCCTGCAGCTCGACCCGGAACTGGCGCGCACCGAGCCGGACCCTGAGATCCAGGACCTGATCCGCGCCAGCGGCGGGCTCAACCTGGGGCTGGACTACCTGCCCGGCGCGCTGGCCTTCGACCCGTTGACCATGCCGGTGGATGCGGATCTGGCCTCGGCCATCGTCTGGTTCGACGCGCTGGTGGGCAACGTCGACCGCACGGCGCGCAACGTCAACCTGCTGTGGTGGCACCGCCGGCTGTGGCTCATCGACCATGGTGCGGCGCTGGTCTTTCAGCACCAGTGGGACGGCTTCCTGGAGCGTGCCGCGCGGCCCTTCGCGCCGATCCAGGACCATGTGCTGCTGCCCTGGGCCGGCGCGCTGGACGAGGCCGATGCACGGCTGGCGCCGCGGCTGACGCCGCACTGCATCGACTCGATCGTGCAGCTGATTCCGGACACTTGGCTCAACGAGGATGCGCATTTCGCCGACCGCGCCGCGCAGCGCGATGCCTATCGCCAGTATTTCGAGGCGCGGCTGCGTGCGCCGCGCGCCTTTGCCGCAGAAGCCCGCCGCGCCCATGCACAGCTATGACTACGCCATCGTGCGCGTGCTGCCGCGCGTGGAGCGCGGCGAGCAGGTCAATGCCGGCGTGATCCTGTCCTGCGCTGCCGCGGGCTATCTGCGCGCGGGCTTCGCGCTGGACGAGGCGCTGCTGCGCTGCATGGCGCCGGGGCTGGACCTGCAGCCGATCCGCGCCGCGCTGGCCGGCATCGCGGCGGTGTGCGCCGGCGGCCCCACGGCGGGCGCGCTGGGCAGGCTGTCGGCGCGCGAGCGCTTCCACTGGCTGGTGGCGCCGCGCAGTACCAGCGTGCAGGTGTCGGCGGTGCACACCGGGCGCTGCGCCGACCTGGACGCGGCGCTGGACGACCTGATGCAAAAACTGGTGCGCAGGCCGCCCGCTTGACGCTCGGACGGCTCTCTCAAGCAAATGTGGCTTTGCCACTTTGCTTGACCCCTGGGGGCGGGAATGACGAAGTCATTTCCTGGGGGTGCTCAGAGGCTGATCTCAGAGCTGGAAACCCACCCACAGCACCATGCCTTCGAGCAGGTCGCGCGCCAGGCCGGCCTTGCGCGCGGTGTAGGGCTGCGCCGACCGGCACTCGCGCTCGAACCACTGGCTGAACCGGCGCACGTCGTGCGCTTCATGGAAGGCGACCATCATCTCGTAGTTCAGGAACAGGCTGCGGCTGTCCAGGTTGGCCGAGCCGGCCAGCGCCAGGTGTTCGTCGACGACGACCAGCTTGGCGTGCAGCATCTGCGGCGCGAGCCGGATGTGCGCGCCGGCCTGGGCCAATGCGCGCAGGGCACGGCCGCGCGCGATGTCGGACAGCCGATGGTTGGAGCGCCGCGGAATCAGCAGCTCGACCTGCACGCCGCGCCGCGCCGCCAGGCACAACGCCATCAGCAGCGCGGCGTCGGGCACGAAGTACGGCGTGACCAGCGCGATGCGCCGCCGCGCCTGGTAGGCGGCACTGATCAGCAGCGTGTAGACGGTGTCGTCGACCTGGTCCGGGCCCGAGGCGACCAGCTGCGCGCCGTGCGCCGGCGCAGCGTCGTCGCTGTCGGCCTCGTGCGGCATCTGTTGCGGCGCCCGCGCCGTGCGTGCGAAGGCCCAGTCGCGTTCGAACAGCGCCAGCGCCTGCTGCACCAGCGGCCCGCCGAGGTCGAAGCTCAGGTCGTGCCAGGCGGCCTTGCCGGGCTCGCCCTCGAAGTATTCGGACGCCAGGTTGCGCCCGCCGCTCCACAGCCGCGGCGCTGGACCAGCAGCGTCGACGATCAGCATCTTGCGGTGATCGCGCAGGTTGGTGCGGCCCTTCAGCGGCGAATGCAGCGGCGGCACGAACAGCGCGACGTGCGCGCCCGCCGCCGTCAGCGGCTGCAGCTTCGGCCGGCCGGCCATCAGGCTGCCCATGCCGTCGAGCAGCAGCCGCACGCGCACGCCGGCACGCGCCTTGGCACACAACCGATCGATGAATTCGCGGCCGAGCGCATCGCGGCCGAGGATGAAGGTGCACACGTCGATCGACTGCTCGGCAGCGTCCAGGCACTGGTGCAGCGCCTGCAGCGCCTCGCGGCCATCGGCGTGGATGCGCAAGTCGTGATACGCGGCCGGCGCCGGCTGGCCCAGCGCATGCAGCGTCTGCAGTGCCCACGAGCCGCCGGGCGCCAGCGGCGCGACGTTCTGGCCGGGCGCGGAGCGCGGGCGCGCCAGCTTGCGCGAGCCGAAGGCCAGGAACATCGGCAGCGCCGCATACGGCAGCAGCAGCATGAACAGCACCCAGGCGATGGCCGCGGTCGGGTGGCGGCGCTGCTCCAGCACGTGCGAGGTGACCACGTAGGTCAGCAGCGCCACGACGACGACGAGCCCGTGCAGGGTGAGGAATCGGTCCATCTTCAGCGCGCGCAGCATAGCCTGCGGCCGATGCGCAAGAATCGCCGTTCCACTTTCCATCCACCTCACCGACGACCATGAGCTCTCTGACGCTGCAGCAGGCACACACGCTGATCAACGCCGCCTTCGCCGAGGCGCGCACCCAGGGCTGCAAGCCGATGGGCGTGGTCGTGGTCGACGGCGCGGGCCAGGTCAAGGCCGCGGCACGCGAGGACGGTGCCACCGCGCTGCGCATCGACATCGCCAACGGCAAGGCCAGCGCCGCCCTCGGCATGGGCGTCAGTTCCCGCGTGCTGGCGCAGCGTGCCAAGGAACTGCCCGCTTTCCTGACCGCGCTGGCCAGCGTGTCGTCGCAGAAGTTCCTGCCGCAGACCGGCGCGGTGCTGATCAAGAACGCCGCGGGCGAGGTGATCGGCGCGGCCGGCGCCTCGGGCGGCACCGGCGACGAGGACGAGGCCATCTGCATCGCCGGCATCGCCGCCGCCGGGCTGAGCCACGGCTGAAGCCGACGCGGCCGCGTCTGCAGCGCACCGCGCCGTGATCAGCTGAGACGGTTCTGCTCGCGCAGCCGGCGGCACTGCTCATGCTGCGCCAAGGGCTTCTTGGCGCACTGCGCCCGCATGCATTGCAGCAGTTCGTAGCGGGTGCGGCCGGCGCAGCGCTGGCGCGGGCTCGCCACGGGCCGCACGGCGGGAACCTGCGGCGACGGCATGGCGGCAGGCAATGCGTCAGGCGGTGGGGCGGGTGGTGCCGGCGGCGGCGGCATCGGCACGGGCACGGCGGCCAGCGCCGGCGCCGCAGGCACCTCGGGTGGAGTCGGCGGCACCGGCGCCCCGCGGTTGGCGAGCGTCTCGGCCGGCTTTGCGCCGGCCGCCGCTTCGACGCCGTTGCCCTGGCGCGGCGGCCAGACGAGGATGGCCAGCACCGCGGTCAGTGCCAGCACGAGCGCCGCGCCGGCGGGCCGCAGCCAAGGCCTGCGCCCAGGCGGCATCGCTGCGCCGGGGCGAACTTCCGTCGCGCTGGGCGTGGCCTGCTGCGCCATCGCCGTCGAGGGATCGGCCTGCGGCTGCGCGCTTGCTGCAGCCAGCGCGGCCTCGTCTGAGCCCCCACGCGAAATGACTGCGTCATTCCTGCCCCCAGCGGTCAAGGAATGCGGCAAAGCCACGTCTTCTTCAGAGCCTGGCGGCGCCGATGCCGGGGCAGCCGCACTCTGCGCCGCAGGCGGCAGCAGCTGCGTCATCGCCACGGCAGGCGTTGCCGCCGGCAGCGGCCGCGCGTCGAGCAAGGCTGCGAGCTGCGCCGCGCTTTGCGGCCGGTCCTGCGGGTTGTCGCACAAGCAGGCGTCGAGCACGTGCAGCCAGTCCGGCGCGGCGTCCAGGCCGGGCTGCGTGTTGCGCAGCCGCTGCCACACGGCACCCAAGGGCTCGAACGGCGGTGTCGCCGAAGGCGCATGCGGCGGCGCAGGCAGCTGCCCGCTGATGCAGAAGTGCAGCGTCGCGGCCAGCGCATACAGGTCGGTCCACGGCCCCGGCACCATGTACGACACCGGGGCGCGCTGCTCGATCGGCTCGAAGCACGGCTCGAGCGCGGCCATCATGCTTAGGGTGCGATCGCTGAGCAGCGCGCCGCGCACGGCATCGAGGTCGAGCAGCAGCGGCCTGTCGTCCGGCCGCAGCAGGATGTTGGCCGGCGCCACGGCACCGTGCACGCAGCCTTCGGCATGCAGCGTCTGCAGCGCGCCGAGCAGATCGTCGAGCCAGACGCGCAAGGTCCGCGCGCTCGGCGGCGCCGTGCGCTGCCGCTGTTCGAGCAGCGTCGGCCGCGGGCAATAGGGCATCACGCGGTAGACGCTGCCGTGGCAGCGCATCAGGCGCAGTACGCGCAGCAGCGAGGGGTGATCGCAGCGCTGCAGCAGCTGCGCCTCGGCGACGAAGGCCTGCAGGCCCTGCTCGAAGGCCTCGGCATGGGCGGGCGCACGCAGCACGATGTCCGAGGCGTCGTTGCGCAGCGCCAGCGCCTCGGGCAGGTATTCCTTGATCGCCACCGGCTGCGCCGACGCCGTATCGACGGCGTGGTAGACGACCGCGAAGCTGCTCTGCGCCAGCACGCTCCGGATCTCGAACTCCTCCAGCCGCGCCAGCGCCGCTAAGGCGCGGCCCGGCACCCGCGACGGGTTCGGCGGCACGGCAGCGCTCGAGCTCATTTGGGGCGCGATGCTACTTCGGCTGGATGCAACGGTCGAGTCGTCCGCAGTCGTCCGCGCCGTCGCCGCCACCATCGAAGCGCAACGCGCCAGCCCTTGCGAAAGCAAATCCGCAGCGGATCGCGATTAGTCTCTAGACGGATCAGTTTTGACAGATTCTGCGAAGACTTCAATGCGCAGC
>OEIU01000042.1_pt1 | contig 111915 bp, 106 predicted proteins | sample 1539221 | NCBI WGS metagenome assembly OEIU01 (sample SAMN03792071, study PRJEB22550) | activated sludge metagenome | feature: wastewater treatment plant; material: activated sludge; isolation source: Wastewater treatment plant of a petroleum refinery complex | place: Argentina: Zarate... | reverse complement strand
GCCATCCCTGAGCACCTCCACTGTCGAGGTGTTGCGACGACCACTTGAATCCGCCTTGGGACCCTCTATCGGTGTGCAGGATGCAGCCGGCGACGTCACCGCGGCGGGCGACCGCGTTCTCCAGGGCGGCAACGGCCAGGCGTGACTTCATCCTGGAGTCGATCGAGTAGCCGACGATCCGGTTGGAGTAGGCGTCCTTGATGGCGCACAAGTAGAGCTCGCGTTCGCCGGTGCGGTGCTCGGTGATGTCGGCCAGCCACAGCCGGTTCGGGGCGTCGGCGGTGAAGACGTGACGGGTGACGCCGTGCCTGTCGACCACGGCGCACCGGTCGTCGTGGACCGGTGGGCCCGGCTTGCTGCCACGGCGAGCCTTCTTCTTGCCGAAGGCGGACCACCAGCCGTGCCGGGAGCAGATCGCCCATGCGGTCCGCTCGGCCATCACCTGCCCGGCGTCGCCGGCTTCGTCGTGCAGGTAGCGGTATCCGAACTCGGGGTCGTCGCGGTGGGCGTCGAACAGGGCGTTCGCGCGGTACGCCGCGGTCAGGTCCGCCTCGGTGACCGGCTCTTGTCGCCACCGGTAGTACGGGGCCCGCGCGATCTTCAGCACCCGACACGTCACCGTCACGGGGATCCCGTCGACGGCCAGCTCGCGGACGAGCGGGTACATCATTTTGGGCCGATGTTCGCCTGGGAGAGGTAGGCCGCCGCGCGGCGCAGCACCTCGTTCTCCTGCTCCAAGGTGCGGATCCGACGTTTGGCCTCGCGCAGCTCGGCGAGTTCCTCACGGCCCGGACCGGAGCGGATCCCGGCGTCGCGGTCGGCTTGGCTCATCCAGTTCGTCAGACACGACTCCGAGATCCCGAAGTCCTTGGCGACCTGCTTCAGCGTGACGCCGTCCTCACGCTGACGAGCCACCCGCACGACGTCGTCGCGGAACTCCTGGGGGTAGGGCTTGGGCACGGTGCACATCCTCTCGCGCGGCACCTTTCGGCACCACAGATCGGTTGTCACCTATCGGTGCAGCAGTCCCGATCCTGATGCGAAGTACGCGTGGGCTCGGGCACTCCATGCGGTCCGCTCTTCTTCGCTGGGGTCCTCGTGGGGAGGGCGAGGCAGGCTTCCCGCCAAGTACCCACGGACCCAGTACCTCGTAGCGATCGGCGCGTCGGCCGGAACCTCCTCAGCGGAGGTTCGAAAGTAGACGTCCTTGGCGGCGCAGTACGCGCCCATTCGACCTGGGGACGTGTGCCAGACAGACGGATACAGGTAGTCGCGGGCACCTTCCACATCGCTGCAGGGAAACCACAGTTCGGGGTCGATGTCGTCAGGCAGAGGATGCTCCATGCGAACCATCCTTCCCGGGATGAGCCCTGGCTGCGGCATGTGAGGACGCTGGAGTTGGATACTGCACCGATGCGCGACGAAGACCCGACGGACGCCGAGAGCGTCTTCTTCCACGCTCTCGCCTCACAGATTCGCGACGCTCAGGACTGGTATCACCGCGACCCAGACGGGTCGCTATGGATGATTGCAAGTGTCGACGTGGTGAGCGACCGAGGTAGCACCACGACATGGCGATGTGACTACGACGGCCATCGTCTGTTGGGTGGCCGCAGCCCGGCGAACTTGAACTGGGACGACGGCGTCAGAGCCACCGACGCAGGCATCTCGGTGTCGGGAGCCGATGGCCTCGACACCGTTGAGTCGGACCCTGGCCGTGCCGCGGATGTTGCGGCCGCCTGGTTCCAAGAGAGGCTCGCCGCGTCGTGAGCTGCGCGCATTGCGGCATGAGCGAACGCTCCACTAGCCGAGCTCGATCCCGCCCCACGACACGTCGCCATGGGCGTACACGACCTCACCGTCAGCGCTTCTCCACAGGTCCAGCCACGTCGGCGCGCGATAGCGGCTGGTGAAGATCGGCGGCGGCCCGCCCTTGAACGAGCGCACCTGCCCTTCGTTGAGCCAGATGGGCTTGCAACCCCCCGATCCTCCACCGCAGCCACAACTTTCGGCCACCACCCAAGCCCCCGCATCGACGGCCTGCTGAGCCACTGCAGGGTCGATGTCCGCATCCGTGAGCACGAGACGCTGACCGCGAGGGTCGAAGAAGTCGCCGGCGACGTTCATCGCCCCGGGTCGGATGGCGTGCTCGCCCGTGCGCGCGGCCGCCGTCTCCGACCACGTGGGCTCGCTCGCCAGCTCAACGAACGTCTTCGCTCGCTGCCCCTTCTTCGCCATGCGGACATGCTTTCACCCTCGAGCAGCACTCGACTGGTGTTCACGCTCCGCGGCATGAGCGCACGTCGGGGCTGGAGGTCGTCTCAGCGGCCGGGCGTCATATCACGCTGCGAGTTGCGCTTGCGGAAGAGCTTCATCGCTGTCACCACGAAGCCCCCAAGCATGGCGATAGCCGCAAGTGCCCAGAGCAAACCTCTGAGGCCAGTGTTTGCTCCAAGGGCGTTGGCGCTGGCGACGAAGAAGCCGCCGGCCGTCCAGTAGAGATCTACCTGTCTCGCCTTCACGGCCCGATTGTGGGGTACGGGATACACGCGCTGGCAGTCTTCGCTGATTCTTCTCGCCAGGCCGGCTTCCTCGTCGCGGCATGAGCGGACGTTGCGTCGACGCCCGCTCACGGGCCGCGGGAAGCCAACGGTGCTGCCATGGGGCCGCGAGCCGCAGCCATGAAGCTCTGCCCAGGATTGGCGCCCGGCCAGAGGCGCGCTTCGTGGCGGTCGCCGATGAAGACGTCCACTGTTGCGTCGGACCCCCATCGTGCCGTGGCTCCGTCGCCAATGCCTCGACGCTCGTCACGGCCCTTGCTCAACGCAGCCGGATTCATGAAGGGGGGATGCGCGTCGGGTTGCGTCCAGGGCGCGTCTTGGGGAGACGGCCCAGTGTTGTAGAGCCACACGTCGCCGATGATGTCTTCGTGCTCCAGCAGGTAAGCGAAGGCGGCACCACAAACGTCCTCCTCGAGCACCACGCGAAGACCGCCCGGACCATCGAGCTCGACGCGGTGATCGTTTCCTGACGTCACCACTTCAGCGTGTCACAGTCCGCTCATCGCGCTCGGCCGTGCGATATCCCTGTCCGCGGCATGAGCGCTTGCTCTCACGCGATGCGCTGGCGTCGCCGCCGTTCGTCATCCAGGTCCAGACCGAACGCTTCTCTTGACACTCGGCGTGACTCGTCAGCATCCACCCACCGCAGCAAGTAGGTCCGCGCATCATCGTCATCGTCGGTCGGCCACACGGGCCACTCGCCGCGCTGCAGGCGTTCGACAGCGCCTCCAACGTCGGACAGAAACGTGTCCTCGAACTTGCCGTCGATGTACGACCAGATCTCTAGGGTCATGTGCGGGTGGGACAAGCTCTTCCACCAGAGGTGACCACTCTGCTGCGCATATGGCTCTGCGAACACGAGCACGTGCCCAACAGGCCTGTCGCCGATGGCGCGCACTTCCGCCACCCGGAAGTCGAAGCTCAGCGCCGGGTGTGGGGGCAATGAAGGGAACGCGGGCTTCCACGGCATGAGGCGATCTTTCCTCAACGATCGGACCGCGCGATCTGCGGCACTTTCGGACGGTTCGGAGGCGGCCCGGAAACCGCGGTTGGACTCCCAGGGTCGGCTTGTTTGCCGCTCTCACCGTCGCGTGTCCCGTTCCCCGGGGACGCTCACTTTCGTGTCTCGTTCGTGGGTGAGGGGAGATCGAGCACGCGGGATCGGCGGAGCCGCCAGACGAGGTAGGCCGTGCCGAGTCGGGGTTTGCCGAAGCCGTCGAAGGGGTCGAAGCCGAGCAGGGTGGTGATGGTCTCGATTCGGGTCTGCATGGTGCTGTGGTGCACGCCTGCCAGCCTCGCCGCCTGTCGCATCGACTGCGACCGGATAACCGCTTCGATCGTCGCGGCCCCCCACCCGTGGGTCTCGAGCTCGGCCAGTCGGTCGGCGTCGGGCTGGGCGCTGCCGGCCGGAGCGTCGGCGAGCAGTCCGATGAGTCCGCCGTACTCATCGGCGTGGACCGTCGGGACGCGTGGCGGGTCGCACAGACGGAGAGCGACGAGGGCGGTGCGGAACGAGTGGTGAAGGTCCTGCGGTTGGGTGGCCACGCCTATCCCGGCCGGGCTCGCCTTGAGTGTCTCGTCGCCGGGTTGCGCAGGGACGATGACGGCGTGGATCGGTCCGTGGACGGTCGGCACGACGTCCTCGGGGCCGCGGGGGTGCCGCTCCCAGACGGCGAACAGGGGTGCCGTCACGAGCCGGTACAGACGGGTTGCACCGAGCCCGAGGGCCCCGGCGGCCGCCATGCGTTCGTCGACCGGGGTGTCCACGTCGACGAGGCGTCCGAGGTCTCGTCGGTGGTCGGACCCGGTTCGGCTGCGGCCGTGTCGGATCCGCACTGCGAGGGCGAGTCGTTCCAGGATGATCGCGTCGTTGGGCAGGGCGTCACCGAAGCGCTCGAGCCAGACGGAGAGTCCGTCCGCCGTGGTGGCCGTCGGGGGGACGGGTGCGGTCGTGTCGCGGAGGACCTCGCCTCGAGGGTTCACGCGCAGCGAGCGAACCGGTTGGTCCTGGTGGAAGCCGGCCACGCAGCCCGCGAGCGAGGCGGCGGCCGACAGCAGGGCCCGGGTGTTGACGTTCCCGACGACCAGCTCGTCGAAGCAGGCGATGACGCGCAGGCCGAGGCTGGCGCTGGGGTCGAGCCGGGCGATGCGACCGAGGAGCTCTTGCACGTTGTCCTTCCTCAGTCCGCGAGGATCGTCTCGAGCCAGGTGTTGCGGGCCTTGATCATGCTCTGGCCCACCGCAGTGTGGGGCGCGAAGATGTCGCACGCGTGGAACGCACCGGACCAGACGTGCAGCTCGGCGTCGCCTCCTGCCTTCCACAGGGCGTCGGCGTAGGCGATCGCCTCGTCGCGGAAGACCTCGGCCGCCCCGACGTCGATGAAGGCCGGCGGAAGACCACGCAGGTCCTCGGCTCGGGCGGGCGCCGCGTACGGAGAGACCGCCTCGGTTCCACAGGCGTCCCCGAGCAGCGCCCGCCACCCCGTCTCGTTGCTGACCCGGTCCCACACCCCGACCCCGTCGAACTGGTGCATCGACATCGTGATGCCGCGGTCGTCGAGCATCGGGTAGTCGAGGACCTGTCCGACCAAGGCCGGGCCGCGACGGTCGCGTGCTGCAAGGGCCATGCCGGCGGCCAGTCCGCCGCCGGCGCTCGCGCCGGCCACGACCAGCCGGTCCGGCCGGATGCCGAGGGCATCCGCGTGGGTGGCGGTCCACTCGAGGGCTGCGTACATGTCCTCGCGGGGGTACGGGTCGGGGAACTCCGGAGCCAGGCGGTACTCGACCGTGACGAGGATGGCGCCCAACCGGTCCACCCAGTCGAGGACGAGGTCGATACCGCTGAATCGGTCACCGAACATCAGCCCGCCGGAGTGCGCGTACACCACCGCGGGCCGCGGGCCGCCCTGTCCTGGTGGCCGCAGGACCGACACCTCGAGCGGATCTCCCAGGTGGCCCGGGGCGACGTGCTCCTCACGCGCGATGCCACGGTCGCGCAGGACGTCGTCCATCGGGGGCGAGGCGTAGGAAACGCGCATGAAGTCGATGAGGTCGGCGGTGATCGTCGGGGGGAACATGCCGCCGACGACGGCCAGTCCGGCGCGCAGCTCGGCGTCGAACTCGGGGCGCAGCACCGGGGCGACGGTCATCGCCACCTCCTCGTCGACGAGGGCGTCCGCGGTGCGGTGATGCCCGGTTCTCGGACGGTAGCCCCGCCGAGCAGCACTGGCCACCCTTCTTGGCGGATTCGTGGTCTCGCCACCGCCAGGTGGCGGGTTTGCGGTGCGGAACTGCTGACATTCGTCGGTTATCAGCCCGACGAAGGTGAGGGAGCGTCGTCCGAAACCGGACGCAACGGCGCGGACGGCCTGAGCGAGGAGGTTCGCGATGACCAGGAGCATCAACGGCGAGGCGATCGACGCGGTGCTGGCGGCGGCGGTGGAGCGGGGTGCCGTCCCGCACGTCGCGGCCATCGCGGCGGACGCCGACGGGGTCTTCTACGAGGGAGGAGCGGGGGTCCGCATCCAGGGCGAGTCCGAGGACCCGGTGACGACATCGACCCAGTTCCGGATCATGTCCATGACGAAGATGGTCGCGACGACCTGCGCCCTGCAGCAGAAGGAACGCGGCGAGCTCGACTTCGCCGCTCCGATCGAGGAGTACGTCCCTGAGTGGGCCGACGTCCAGGTGCTCGACGGGTGGGACGGTGACACCCCCCGACTGCGGGCCCCGGCGACGAAGGCGACCGTGCACCAGCTCGTCACCCACACCACGGGCCTGGGCTACTGGTTCTGGAACGAGGACCTGGTCCGGTTCGAGGCCGCCACCGGCACCCCCAACGTCGTCCCCGGTTCCATGGACGCCTTCAAGGCGCCCCTGACGGCGGATCCAGGGACGGCGTTCGTCTACGGCATCAACACCGACTGGCTCGGACGCGTCGTCGAGGCGGTCGCCGGCGCGACGCTCGACGTCGTCGTGAAAGAACACGTCACCGAACCGCTCGGCATGCACGACACGATGTTCCGGCTCGACGCCGGCCGCACCGAGAACCTCGTGACGGTCCACGTGCCCGGCGACGACGGCTGGACCTCCGCCGGCGAGATCCTCAACCAGGAACCGGACTGGTGGGCCGGTGGCCACGGCCTCTACTCGACGCCGCGGGACTACATCCGCTTCGAGCGGGCCCTGCTGCGCGGCGGGGAGCTCGACGGCGCGCGCATCCTGCGACAGGAGACGGTCGACGACGCCTTCCGCAGCCAACTCGGCGACATTCCGTTCCCCGAGGAGATCCCGGCCGCCGATCCGGCCACCACGGACACCCTTCACGTCGGACCGGGTTGGACCTGGGGCTACGGCCTCATGATCAACACTCAGGACGTCCCCGGTCGACGCCGGGCGGGAAGCGGCGCCTGGGCCGGGCTGTTCAACACCCACTTCTGGGTCGACCGAACGACGGGCATCTGCGCCTCGATCTACACCAACTCCCTGCCTTTCATCACCGAGAACGACGCCTGGCGCACCTACGGCGAGTTCGAGGAAGCCGTGTACGCGGCGCTCTGACATCCACCGAGGCACGCCGGCTCCCGAAGAACCCGCCGGGAGCCGGCGTTGCACTCCCAGCTGAACCCTTGGCTCGATGGCGCCATCAGCAGAGACATCCGCGTCAGCACCTCGACGGCGCGGAAACTAGCGCTCATCGGCATGTGCGAACGTTCAGCGCCGCCCATCGTCCCTTGCGAAGGAACGGGGCGCAGCAACTGATTTCGGCTTCTCCTTGAACGAGTCTTCGGCCGGGCGTCACATTGGGGGCAGCAAGCGGGCGTACACCCAGACTCGATGGCAATTGCCTGGGGGTCGGCTCCCCACCGTGGCCAGTGGTCGCACACAATCTTCGCCGCACATGACTCCCCTTCGCGCCTGCTACTTCGTCTCCTGAGCGACCCCCAGGGGCTTAGAGACGTGATCGGCGATCTGGCCGCCCTGGACCGGGTGTGTCGGGTGACGGGGTCGCACTAGTCGCCCGGCACACCCTCCGGAGAGGGGTGGCCACCGTGACCCACACCGTCGCCCCGCGCATGCGCTCGGGGTTCGCTGGCTTCGGTGAGGACGCGCCCCTCGAGCTGGACGCCGGCCTGGACCTGTCCGGGCTGGTCGAACGCTTCCGGGAGGGTACCGCCGACGCCTTGTGCGACACCCTCGCCGCGGTGCACAACTGCGCCCGGCCGGTCCGGCTGGCGGGGTCCTCGACGACCGTCGATGCCCGGACCGGGGAGGTGCTCTCGACGTTCCGCTCGGCCGATGCCCCGCTGGGGGTGCTGTACCGGCCTTGCGGCAACCGTCGCGCCCACGTCTGCCCGGCGTGCTCACGCACCTACGCCCGCGACACCTTCGCCCTCATCAGCGCCGGAGTTGCCGGTGGCAAGACGGTCCCCGAGCGGGTGGCGGACAACCCGCTTCTGTTCGCGACCTTCACCGCCCCCTCGTTCGGGCTCGTCCACGGTCACCGCGGCGGGAGACCGTGTCGTCCGCGACGTCGGGACGACCGGACCCGCTGCGCGCACGCACGCCCGCAGTGGTGCACCACCGTCCACGAGCCCGGCGACTCGCGCTCGGGGGCACCGCTGTGCCCGGACTGTTACGACACCACCTCGGCAGCCATGTGGCAGTGGCACGCCCCCGAGCTGTGGCGTCGCACGACCATCGCCCTCCGCCGAGCCGTCGCCGGGCACCTCGGCGTGACGGAGTCCGCCTTGGGAGAGCGCGTGTCGGTCCAGTACGCCAAGGTCGCGGAGTACCAGGACCGCGGTCTGGTCCACTTCCACGCCCTGATCCGCCTCGACGGACCCGCCGCAGCCGGGATCGGCGCGCCCGCCCCTCCTGCCCTCGACGGCCCGACCCTGGCCGCCCTGGTTCGCGACACAGTGCCGGGCGTGAGCGTCCTGGCCGAACCCGTCGACGCCGACGACAGCCCGCGGGTAATGGCCTGGGGTGCTCAGCTCGACGTGCGCGTGGTCACCGCCGGGCGCCGGGTCGACGACCCGAGCGCGGCCCTCACACCCGGCCAGGTGGCCGGCTACCTGGCGAAGTACGCCACGAAGGACGTCTCCGGTCTGCACGGTGAGGGCCAGCACCGGCCGCACATCGTTGCCTTCCGGGCCGCCTGCGTCGACCTGGCAGACCGCGCCGCGCGCCACCAGGGCGAGGACCACGACTACCAGCGGATGAGCCGGTGGGTGCACATGCTCGGTTTCCGCGGCCACTTCGGTACCAAGTCACGCCGCTACTCGGTCACCCTCGGCGCCCTGCGCCGGGTGCGGGTGCGCTGGCAGCGGATCACGGCCGAGTCCGCCCGCACCGGGGAAACAATCGACACTCGCGACCTCGAGCGCAGGCTCCTGGCCGACGACGAGGACGAGACCACTGTCGTGATCGGCTCCTGGACCTACCTCGGCACCGGCTGGCGCGACGCCGCCGAAGAAGCACTCGCCATGGCCGCCGCCGCCCGCGCGCGGGAGTACGACCAGTGGCGCGCGGAACGGCATCGGTCCAACATCGTGAAGGACGTTCGAGAGAGGAACGGGTGATGGCACAACAGACTCCCGTGGCGGGCGCCGGCCCGGAGGTGCTGCAACGTCTGCTCACGTCGGCGGAGGTGGCTCGGGCCCTGCGGGTGTCTCCGTCGACGCTGTGTCGCTGGCGGCAGACGGGCCATGGTCCGCGGGTGGTGTGGCTTGCCCCATCGTGTCCGCGGTATCGACGTCAGGATGTCGAGGCGTGGCTCTCGAGGGTCGCGGCGTGAGCGTTCGCAAGCTTCCGAACGGTCGGTTCCGGGCGAAGCTGAAGAGTGGGCGCGTCGACGTTGCTAGCCGCGTGTTCGACACGCAGCGCGAGGCCAAGGCGTGGTTGTCGCGCGAGCGCGCTGCACTGGACGGCGGGGTCGACCCTCGCGCGGGCCGGGAGCGGGTCCGGTCGTTGATGCACCGCTGGCTGGCGGTGCGACGGACGACGGTCGCGGCCAAGACCTACCGGGCGGACCTCGACGTGCTGCGGTTGAGCCCGACGAGCCTGCTGGCGGTGCACGCCTCCGCGGTGTCTGGCCGCGAGGTGGCTCGGGCGTTCGAGCAGCTGCTGGCCGCCGGGATGGCGGAGAGCTCGGTGGTCCGCTACCGGGCGAGCCTGTCGTCGTTCTTCGCCTGGTGCGTCCGCGAGAAGGTCATCCTGACCAATCCCGTCCTCGGTGTCCGGGTGCCGAAGCAGTCTCGGGAGGTCGACGAGATGGATCCGTTCACCGAGGCCGAGGTCGAGGTGGTGCACGCGCAGTGGGCCGAACGGTCGCCGCACCTGGCGGACGTCCTGCTCGTGTTGTGCTGGACCGGCCTGCGGTGGGCAGAGGCGCGGTCGATGCGCGTCGAGGACGTCATGCAGGTGCCGACTGCTGGCCTGCTCGTGCGTCGATCCCAGCCGGAGGGTCAGACGGTGAAGGCGACGAAGGGCAGGCGGACGCGCCGGGTGCCGCTGGCCGACCGGGTCCTGCCGATCGTTCTCCGGTTCAGCGAGGGCAAGGAGCCGGGCGAGCTGCTGTTCACCTCGGCCGGCGGTGCCCGCCTGCACCGCACCTCGGTGCTGCGCTCCGTGCAGTGGTCGACGACGGGTCACGGCCGGAGGATCCACGACCTGCGGCACACCGCGGCGTGCCTCTGGCTGGCCCGCGGGGTCGACCCGGGAACAGTCCAGGCGTGGATGGGTCACGAGTCGATCGCGACGACGAACCGGTACCTCCACTTCCTCGGGACCGGAGCCGACCTGGCGGGGCTGGATCGGCTGAACGCGGCTCCGGGGGGCACCAGGGGGGCACGGAAGGGGGTGGGCGGTGAATGACAATGGAAGAACCCCGCCCGGGCCGGCACGTACGTGCTGGTCGGACGGGGTTTCCGGTGGGTGGAGCTGAGGGGATTCGAACCCCTGACCTTCTCATTGCGAACGAGACGCGCTACCAACTGCGCCACAGCCCCGAGTGCGGGAGAAACGATAACACCGAGCCGCGCGCGCGCCGAAACCGGTGGACGGCACCCACCCGATGCGGGGAGCCCCTGACCGGATGCCCGCGCGGTGCCACGTCGCCGCTGGTCACGGCCCGAGCCGGGCACACCTGACGGGCGGCGCGTCGGTGCCAGGACCTAGAGTCGGCGCATGCGACTGCCCCGGCCCGGAACCCGCCCCGCCAGCGGCGGCCCGAGCGACCTCCCGGCCCACCTGCCTGCGCCGACGGTCGAACCACTGGGCCCGGGCGACATCCGCGCGCGGGCCGAGTGGGCCGTCCCCCTCGGGGTGCGCACCGCGAGCGAGTGGGCGTGGCGCGGCATCATCATCGGGCTGGCCGTCGGCGCCGTGCTGTGGCTCTCGAGCGTGCTGTCCGAGGTGGTCATCCCGATCGTCGTCGCGCTGCTCGTCAGCGCCCTCCTCCACCCCGTCCACGACCGCCTGGCCCGCCTGCTCCCCCGGGGGCTCGCGGCGTTCGTCACCGTCATCGGCACGATGGCCGTCGTGTTCGGGCTCATCTCGTTCATCGGCTCGCAGCTGACCAGCCAGCTCGGCGACATCACGACGAAGGTCGCCGACGGCGTCGAGCAGATCCGCCAGTGGGTGCAGGGCACCTTCGGCATCACCGACACCCAGCTGCAGGGCTACATCACCAAGGCCCGCGACGCCCTGAGCTCGGGCAACCTCACCGACACCGCCGCGGCCGCCGGACTCACGGCGGGCCACGTGCTCGCGGGGTTCTTCGTCGCGCTCTTCACCCTCTTCTTCTTCCTCTACGACGGGGCCGGCATCTGGGGCTGGCTCGTGCGCCTCTTCCCGCGGGCGGCCCGCGAGCGCGTGCACTCCTCCGGGATCATCGCGTGGGGTCAGCTGGCCGCGTTCACCCGCGCGACGGTCTTCGTCGCCGCGGCCGACGCCGTGGGCATCGGCGTCGGCGCCGCCATCCTCCACGTGCCGTTCGCCTCGGGCATCGGCCTGCTGGTGTTCTTCGGCGCGTTCATCCCGATCGTCGGGGCCACCGTGTCCGGTGCCGTGGCGGTGCTGCTGGCGCTCGTCGCGCTCGGCCCGATCCAGGCGCTCATCATGCTCGGCATCATCATCGGGGTGCAGCAGATCGAGGCCCACCTGCTCCAGCCGCTGCTCATCGGCCGGGCGATGCGCCTGCACCCGCTCGCGGTCATCCTCGCCATCGCGGCCGGCATCGTCGTCGCCGGCATCATCGGCGGCCTCATCGCCGTCCCGACGGTCGCGGTGCTCAACGCCGTCGGGCACCACCTGCTCGACTCCGACGACCCGCCGGCCGACGACGCACCGACGGATGGACCGATGACCGCCCGGCACGTGCTCGGCGACGCGGCCACCGACCGGGCCGAGGCGGAGGCCGCCGCCGCGGAGGCGCGTCGGCTCGGCGTGGACCCGGAGGAGACGCGCGAGCTCGAGGAGAGCTGACCCCCGACGGGCCGGGCGATCGCCCGGTCGAGCCGGGCCGCGGCGGAGGCGGTCGGTCAGGCTCCGGCGACGCGACGCTCGTCGAGGTCCTCGCGGCTGCGCAGCGGGGTCTCGACCGGCTCCGGGTCCGGGGTGGTCGCGGCCGGCGCGACGGCCGGACGCTCCGCCTTGGCCTTCATCGTGTAGGTGGGCCGCGGCACCGGGACCGGGTCCCAGGTGAGCGGGATGTCGTCCTCGTCGACGAGGTGGACGTACTCGATGACCGTCTCGGGCTCCGGCTCGGGAGCCGCGACCGGCGCGGCGATCTCGGCGGCCTCCGCGGCTGTCTCCTCGGCGGCCGTCTCGACCGGCTCGGCGCCGACCGCGACGCTCTCGGACACCGCCGGGACGTCCTCGGCGACGGGGGTCGTGACGGGGGCGCGACGCTCGGTGCGCCGGGTGGCGGCCGCCGTGGGCACGGCGGCGGCGCGACGACGCGCCTCCTCGTGGGCGCGGCGACGACGGGCCGCGCGGGCAGCCTGCTCGGCGCGCACCCCGGCCCGCACCCAGGCGAGCGCGAGCAGGAGCGCACCACCGGCGACGGCGGGCGCCCACGGCACGAGGACGGAGAAGGCGGCGAGCGCCCCAGTCGTCACGAGGCCGACGAGCGTGGTGAGCAGGACGAGCCCACGGACCCGGCGCGGCACACCGCGACGGGCGGCCGGCACGGTGCGGGCCGGTGAGGACACTGCACGCTCGGACACGACTGCGGGAGAGCCGGCCTCGGCCGCCACGGCACGCTTGACGACGACCTGCGGGCGGACGGTGCGGGCCGGGTGCACGGACCACGACCGCGGCGCGGGGTCGGAGAGGTCGGTGCGCGGGATCGGGGTGCGGCGCTCGAGGACACGCATCGCGGCGCTGAACTGCTCGACCGAGCGGGCCGTGGCGAGGTGGTCCCGACGCCGGATCCAGTACTGCACGAAGTAGGCAGCCCAGACCCCGAGGAGGACGAGGAAGATCAGGCTCGACGGGGACTGCACGGTCCGACGGTAGGCGGGGGCACGCTCAGTGGCCCGGACCCGCCTCGGTGTGTCGCGCAAGTGACTGCTGTGACGAGTGTTCCGACGCGGCCAGACGCGCCAGCCGGGCGGTCAACGGCTCGCCCCGGAGGTCCTCGACGGTCAGGGCGAAGGAGAGGTGCTCGCGCCACGCGCCGTCGATGTGGAGGTAGTGCGGGCGGCGTCCCTCGGACCGGAAGCCGAGCTTGCGCACGACGGCGAGGCTCGCGGTGTTCTCGGGCCGGATGTTGATCTCGATCCGGTGCAGCCCGACCCGGCCGAGCAGGTGGTCGCCGACGAGCGCGACGCCGGTGGGGACGACCATCTGCCCCGCGACCGCCCGGCTGACCCAGTAGCCGATCGTGCACGACCGGAACGACCCGAGGACGATGCTGCCGACGTTGACCTGCCCGACGAGCCGGCCCCCGGACTCGAGGGCGAGCGGCAGGGCACGCCCGGCGGCGGCGTCGGCGGCGTAGATCTCGACGAGCTCCCCGAACGCCCGCGGCGGGGCCGAGGGGTCGGGCGCCGTGGGGTCCCACGGCTCGAGCCACTCGGCGTTGGCCCGCCGCACGGACTGGAAAGCCAGTCCGTCGGCGAGGGTGAGCGGGCGCAGCAGCACGTCGGCCCCGGTCGGCGTCGTCCCCGACAACCGCAGCGGCCACACCCACGTGGAGGGCGCCGCGGTCGGCACCGTCCGGGGCGCACGGCGCCGCCGGCCCCACATCAGTGGTCGCCCCCGCGCACCTGGTCGAGGGCGTGCGGCAACACCTCGGCGAGGACCGCGAGCGCGTCCCTGACGCCTCCGCTCGACCCCGGGAGATTGACCACGAGGGTGCGCCCGGCGAGCCCGGCGAGCCCGCGCGAGAGGACGGCGGTCGGCACGCCCTGCGCGACGCCGCGGGCCCGGATCGCCTCGGCGAGGCCGGGGACCTCGCGGTCGAGCAGGGGACGGGTGGCCTCGGGGGTGCCGTCGGTCGGGGTGAGCCCGGTGCCGCCGGTCGTCAGCAGCAGGTCCGGGCCGCCGGCCAGGGCGGCGGCCAGGGCCTCGCCGACCGCGGGCCCGTCCGGGACGACGACCGGCTCGTCGACCGCACACCCCCAGCCGCGCAGGGCCTCGACGATGAGGGCGCCGCCGCGGTCGGGGTAGACACCGGAGGCGGCCCGGGTCGAACAGGTGACGACCGCCGCGCGGCGCCCGGCGAGGTCGGGGCTGCTCACGGGCGCTCCGTCCAGTCGCCCGAGCGCCCGCCGGACTTCGCGGTGACCCGGACGTCGGTGATCCGGGCGTGCTTGTCGACGGCCTTGACCATGTCGACGAGCCCGAGCGCGGCCACGCTCACCGCCGTGAGGGCCTCCATCTCGATGCCGGTGCGGTCGGCGGTGCGCACCTCGGCCCGGATGTCGACGCCGTCGTCGGCCACCTCGAGGTCGAGCTCGACCGCGTGGACGGCGACCGGGTGCGCCAGCGGCACGAGCTCGGGGGTGCGCTTGACCGCCTGGATGCCCGCGATCCGCGCGACGGCGAGGGCGTCCCCCTTGGGCACCGTGCCGTCGCGGAGCGCGGCGACCGCGGCAGCGGAGAGCAGCACGCGGCCGCGCGCCTCGGCCCGCCGCGCGGTCACCGCCTTCGCCGAGACGTCGACCATGTGGGCCGTGCCGTCGGCGCGGACGTGGGTGAGCCCGCTCGGGGGCCCGGGGTGGTCAGCCACAGCCCCGATGATGCCCGAGCAGCGGCAGGCACCGGAGGGCGTCTCCCGGCGAGATGCCGTCGACCTCCGGCGGGGCGACCGCGAGCGCCGTCGCCTCGGCGAGCGCGCCGAGCACGTGCGAACCCTGCCCCCCGGAGGGCCGGACCACCCCGCCGTCCTCGACGACGCGGGTCATCTCGGCGCGACCGGTGGCGGTCGGCCACGACGCGCCCGCGACGGCCTCGAAGGCGCCGTCGTCGTCGGGGTCGAGGCCGGCCATCCGGCGCAGCGCGGGGAGGACGAAGACGTGGAAGGAGACGTAGGAGCTGACCGGGTTGCCGGGCAGCGTGACGACGGGCAGCCCGGTGGCCCCCACGACGCCGCACCCCTGCGGCATCCCGGGCCGCATCGCGACCTTGACGAACTCGACGCCGCCGTCCTCGCTGAGGACCTCCTTGACGGTGTCGTAGACGCCCATCGAGACCCCGCCGCTCGTGATGACGAGGTCGGGGTCGCCGTCCGGCGCGGCGAGGAAGGCGCGGACCGCGTCGGCGTCGTCGCGCAGGTGCACCCCGGCCGCGACCTCCGCCCCGGCGGCCTCGACGAGGGCGCGGAGCATCAGGTGGTTGGAGTCGACGATCTGCCCGTGCTCGAGCACGCCGCCGACCGGCACGAGCTCGTCGCCGGTCGAGACGACGGTGACCCGGGGTCGCCGGGTCACGACGAGCTCGGCGACGTTCGAGGCGGCGGCCAGCGCGACGTGGCCGGGGCCGACGCGTGCTCCGGCGGTGAGGACGACGGAGCCGGCCCGCACGTCCTCACCGCGGTGGCGCACGTGCCGGCCGACCTCGGGGGCGAGCCGCACCGACACCTTCTCCGCGCCGGCGTCGGTGACCTCGACGGCGACGACGGCGTCGCACCCGTCGGGCAGCGGCGCCCCGGTCATGATCCGCAGCGCGTGGCCGGGTGCGAGGACGTGACGGGTCGTGTCCCCCGCGGCGACGTCGCCGTCGACCGGCAGCACGACCGGGGTCGACTCGCTCGCGCCGGCGAGGTCGGCGGCCCGCACGGCGTAGCCGTCCATCGCCGAGTTGTCGAAGCCCGGCAGGTCGACGACGGCCACGACGTCCTCGGCGAGCACCCGCCCGAGGGCCGCGCCGACGCGCACCCGCTCGGACCCCAGCGGACGGACGAGCCCGAGCACGGCGGCCCGGTGCTCCGCGACGGTGCGCATCAGGCGTCGCCCTCCAACCGGGTGCCGTCGGGGACGGTGCGGCGCTCCCCCGTGAGGTGCACGTCGCCGACGCAGACGACGTCGGCGCCGAAGGTGACGTCGGCCTCGACCCGCAGGCTCGTGCACCCGCGCAGGGACGGCGCACCGTGCGGGAACCGCTCCTCGAAGCCGTCGAGCAGCCGGTACTCGGGCCCGAGGTCGACGAACGGGTCCGGGCGGTCCGTGGCGGCCTCGACCGTGCCGTCGTCGGCGACCCGGTAGAGGTCGCTGCGGATGAGGAGCAGCTCGTTCGTCGTCTTGACCGGCCGGAACCGGCTGCGCGGCACCGCGATCGCCCGTGCGCCGTCGAAGAGCTCGACGGCGGCGCCCATCGCCGACTCGACCTGCAGGACCGGCGTGGACGAGGCGTCGGTGGGGTCGACGGTCTTGCGGTTGACGATGACCGGCAGCCCGAGGACGCCGTCGCGCTCGTCGAGCCGGCCGGCGAGCACCTCGAGGTCGACCCAGAGGTTGTTCGTGTGGAACCAGCGGTGGCGCTCGAGGTCCTGGAAGTACTCCTCCTCACCGGGCACGACGGCCGCGGAGTCGCGGAGCACGAGCCGGCCGTCGGACCGCCGGACGACGAGCTGCCCGCCCTTGCGGTCGTTCGGCGTGCGGGCGCTGACCTCGGCGACGTACGGGATGCCCTCGGCCGCCATCCACGCCGGGATGGCGCCGTCGCACGTGGCGCCGAGGTTGTCGGCGTTGGACAGGAAGAGGTGGCGGAAGCCGCGGCGGCGCAGCTCGTCGAGGAGGCCGGTCGTCCGGAGCGCGACGAAGACGTCGCCGTGCCCCGGGGGGCACCACTCGAGCTCCGGGTCCGCGGGGTGCTCGACCGGGAAGAGGTCGTCGGCCCGCAGCTTGGGCTCCTTGCTCTGGAGGAAGTCGAGCGGCAGGCCGTCGACCTCGATGCCCGGGTGGGCCCGGAGGATCTCGAGCGAGGCGTCGCGGGTGCGGAAGGAGTCCATGAGGAGCAGCGGCACCGCGACGTCGTGCACGCGGCGGAGGGTGAGCACCTGGTCGGCGATGACGTCGAGGAAGGTGCGCCCCTCGCGCACCTCGAGGGCCGACTTCGGGCCCTGGACCCCCATGCTCGTGCCGAGGCCGCCGTTGAGCTTGACGACGACCGTGCCGGCGAGCGCCGCACGGACCGCCTCCGGCGACGGGGTGAGGGACTCCAGCGACGGGGGGTCGGGGAGCGGCTCGACGGAGTCCTCGGGGATGGTGCCGGTCACCTGGTCCTGGAGCTGCTCGTGGTAGCGCGCGAAGACACGGATGGCGAGCTCGTCGACCCCGGCCTCCCGCATCCGGGCCGTCGCGGCGCGGAGGGCATCGCTGCTCATGGCGCCACCCTACGATGCCGGACATGGCACCGACGGCGAAGACCGAACGACGCCGCGCGCTGCGGGCCCGCCGACGCGAGCTGGCCGCCGCCCGCGACACGGCGGCCGACGAGACCGCCCTCGCGACGGTGGTCACCGCGCACCTCGAGGCGCTCGGCCTCGGTGCCGGCGCCGTCGTCACGTCGTACGAGTCCGTCGCGGGCGAGCCCCCGACCGCCACCCTCAACGCCGCCCTGCTCGCCCGCGGCGTCCGCGTCCTCGTCCCGGACACCCTCGCCGACCTCGACCTCGACTGGCACGACCTCGCCGACCCGGGCCGCGAGCCGCTCGGCCTCGACGCCGTCGCGCTCGCCGACCTCGTCCTCGCCCCGGGGCTGACCGTCGACCGCAGCGGCACGCGGATGGGGCAGGGCGGCGGCTGCTACGACAAGGCGCTGCCGCGCCGGCGTGCCGGCGTCCCGGTCGTCGTCCTCCTCCACCCCGGCGAGCTGCTCGCGGCGGACGAGGAGCCGCTGCCGCGGGAGGACCACGACGTGCCGGTCGACGGCGTGCTCACCGCCGAGGGCCACACCGACCTGCGTCCCGGCTGACCCGGCAACCAGCAGGGCGCCCCGGTCGCTGCCGCCTCAGGGGGTGGCGCTGGGGTCCGGCCGGAGGGTGAGGACGTCGGGGTCGGTGGCGTCGACCGCCTTCGGCGTGAACGGCCAGGGCCGCTGGCGACCGGCCACCCAGTCCTCGACCTGGTCGGCGTAGTGGTCGTCGGTGGCGTGGCCGCTGACCCCGGTCTGGTTGATCCACGTCGAGCCGTCGAGGTTCGCTAGGTCGACGACCATCCGCATCGACGGGGCCCAGTCGACCGCGTAGCCCTCGCTCGCGGCCCACCCGTTGGCGTTGACGATCGCCGAGCCGCCCGGCATGTCGTAGGGACCCTCGTTGAACAGCCAGCGCACCGGGCCGGGGACGGTGTCGCCACCGAGGACCTTGTGCTGCAACGTGATCCGGTGCAGCTTGCCCCAGTCCCACTGCTGTGGGTCCTTGCCGAGCTCGCGGGTCAGCTCGAGGCGGGCGGCAATGAGCGCCTGGCGCAGGATCTCGTCGCGTCCCTCGGTGACGTTGGGGGTCAGCTTGTTGTCCCACCACGCGTTGGTCGGGTCGGCGAGCAGCTTCTGCACCGCGGCCCGCCAGCGGTCGCCCCCGTCGGACTTCATGTCGGCCGGCAGCTCGTCGTCGAAGGTCAGCTCGCAGAGGTTGCGCCACACGGCGTTGTAGTACGCGGCCGCGGCCGACGCGTCGGAGTCGGCGGCGGGGGTGGAGTGGTTCCAGCTCCGCAGCAGGTTGCGGGCCTCCTGCGTGAAGTCGAGGAGGTCCTGCTGGTCGGCCTCGCCCTCACGGGCGTCGAGGGGGACGCCCAGCAGCGCCGGGACGAGCACCGCGGCGAAGAGGTCGGTGTCGTCCATCTGCACCGAGGCCATGTCCGCGGCGCTGGCCTGCTTCAGCCCCGAGAGTCGCTGCGCGATGCGGGTCGAGCGCCAGCCGTAGTCCCACTCCGTCGTGAGGAACGGCGAGCGGCTGCCGGAGACCTCCTGGTTGGCCGCCACGATCACCCCGTCCTTGGGGTCGACGGTCCACGGCAGGTCGTCGAACGAGAGGTATCCGCTCCAGTCGTACGCGGAGTCCCAGCCGGGCGCCGGCCAGTAGCCGGGCGGGCTCTTGGGGAGGGCGGCCCGGCGCACGGGCACCTGGCCGGGCGCCTGGTACGCGATGTGGCCCTCGGTGTCGGCGTAGACGAGGTTCTGCGCAGGCACCGCGAACGACCTCGCTGCGGTGCGGAACTCGTCGAAGTTCGTCGCCGTGTTGAAGCCGATGATGGCGTCGGCCGTCCTGCTCGGGACGAGGCCGGTCCACGCGAGGGAGACCGCGTAGTCCTGGCTCTCGTCGCCCTGCTGGGAGGTCGGCGCGCGGGCGCCGGCGTCGCGGGCCGAGGAGAGGACGTCGGACATGATGGGTCCGTGGGTCGTCGACCGCACGGTGATGTGCTGGTCCGGCTTGCCCGCGACCTTGATCGTCTCCTCACGGCTGGTCACCGGCTCCCACGCGCCGTCGCGCAGGTAGGTCTGCCCGACCACGCGCTCGAGGTAGAAGTCCGAGACGTCCGGGCCGAGGTTGGTGAAGCCCCAGGCGATGTGGCCGTTGTGGCCGATGATGACGCCGGGCACCCCCGCGAAGGAGAAGCCCGAGACGTCGAGCGGGCACTCGGGCGTCACCGTGCGGCAGTGGAGGCTGTTCTGGATCCAGATGCCGGGCTGGCCGATGCCGAGGTGCGGGTCGTTGGCGAGCAGCGGCTTCCCGCTCTTCGTGTGCGCCCCCGAGACGACCCAGGAGTTGGAGCCGACGCCGTCGCCGCGCCCGACGAGCTGGGGCACGGCGGCCAGCGCCTTCTCGACCGCCGCGTAGGCCGCCTTCGCGCCGGCGGTCGTCGTCTCGCGGACGACCTCGTCCCCCGAGCCCGTGGCGAGGGCCGACGGCACGGCGGACGACGCGGGCGTCGACGAGGTGTACGTGCGACCGGGGCTCCACTCGTCGGCCGAGAGGATCGGGGGGTGCGCCTCCTCGTCGTACGGCGGGTAGACGGCCGCGATCTGGGCGGCGCTGAGCCGGCCGCTGAGCCGGGCGCGGGCGAGCTCGTCGGAGTAGTCGCCGCGCAGGTCCCAGGCCATCGCCTTGAGCCACGCGAGGCTGTCGACGGGGGTCCACTCCTCGATCTCACCGAGCGGGAGCTGGAGGCCGAGCACCGAGTACTCGGCCGACACCTCGCCGGGGCTGCGACCACGCAGGTAGCGGTTGACGCCGTCGGCGTAGGCCTGGAGCAGCTGGCGGGTCCGCGGCTCGAGGGTCGGCAGCTCCTCCTCGGCGACCCGGCGCCAGCCCATCGTCCGGACCACCTTGTCGGTCTCGAGCCCGGCCGGGCCGACGAGCTCGGAGAGCCGGCCGGCGGTGATGTGCCGGCGCAGGTCCATCTCGAAGAAGCGCTCCTGGGCGTGGACGTACCCCTGCGCTCGGGCGAGGTCGGTCATCGAGTCGCCGTAGATGTGCGGGATGCCGCTGCCGTCGCGCTTGACCGTCACCGGGCCGGACAGGCCGGGCAGCGAGGCCTCGCCGGACCGGACCGGGAAGGACTCGCGGACCGTGGTGACGACGACGATGCCGCCGACCACGGCGGCGACGACGACGACGGCGAGGAGTCCCACCAGGACGCGGCGGGCGACGACGAGGCGACTCACCCTGCGAGACTAGGACACCACCCCCGACGACACGAGGACGGTCCCCGGTGACAGGCGCGCTGTCGATGGTCGTCGGCGGGGAGGCCGTGCCCGGGGCCTTCTCCGTCGACGACCTCTCGCGGGTGCTCCTCGTCGGCAGCGTCGTCCTCGTCGTCGCGGTGGCGGCCGTGCGGCTCTCGCTGCGCTCCGGGCTCCCGTCGCTGCTCATCTACCTCGGCATCGGGCTGGCCCTCGGCGAGAACGGCCTCGGCATCCGCTACGACTCCGAGGAGCTGACCCAGGTCCTCGGCTACGCGGCCCTCGTCCTCATCCTCGTCGAGGGCGGCATCACGACGCGGTGGTCCGGCATCCGGCGCTCGATCGGTCCGGCCGTCTCGCTCTCGACCGTCGGGGTGGCCGTCAGCGTCGTGGCCGTCGCGGGGGTGGCGTACGCCGTCCTCGGGTGGTCGTGGGAGGTGTCGCTGCTCATCGGGGCGGTCACAGCCTCTACCGACGCCGCCGCCGTCTTCTCGGTGCTGCGCCGGGTACCCCTGCCGCAACGGATCTCCGGGATGCTCGAGGCCGAGTCCGGCTTCAACGACGCCCCGGTCGTGCTGGTCGTCACGGCGCTGGCCGCGCAGCTGACCCCCGGCGCCGAGCCCGAGACGTGGTGGCACCTGCTCGTGCTCGCCGTCCTGGAGCTGGCCGGCGGGGCGCTCGTCGGCCTGGCCGTCGGCTGGCTCGGGGCCCGGGTGATGCGGGTGGTCGCCACCTCGTCGTCGGCGCTGTTCGCCATCGGTGTGCTCGCGGTGGCGGTGCTCGCCTACGCCGCCGCCGACTCGCTGCACACCTCCGGGTTCATCGCCTGCTACCTCGCCGCGCTGGTCCTCGGCAACATCTCGCTCCCCCACCGGCCGGCCGTCACCGGCTTCGCGACGGCCATCGGCTGGCTGGCCCAGATCGGGCTGTTCGTCCTCCTCGGGCTGCTCGCGAGCCCCGAGGGCTTCCGCGCGCAGGTCGTCCCGGCGCTCGTCGTCGGCGCGGCCGTGCTGCTCGTCGGCCGGCCGCTGTCGGTCCTCGTCGCCTGCACGCCGTTCCGCATCCCGCTGCGCACCCAGGCGTTCCTGTCCTGGGCCGGGCTGCGCGGCGCGGTGCCCGTCGTCCTCGCCACGGTGCCGATCACCGCCGGCACGCCCGGGGTCGACTGGATGTTCGACCTCGTCTTCGTCCTCGTCGTCGTCTTCACCCTCATCCAGGCGCCGACCCTGCCGTGGGTCGCGGCCCGGCTCGGGGTCGGGGCGTCGCACCACCGCGTCGACCTCGCCGTCGAGGCGACCCCGCTCACCGACCTCGGCGCCGAGCTGCTCGAGATCGACGTCGGGCCGCACTCCCGGATCGCCGGCGTCCGGGTCTTCGAGCTCCGGCTCCCGCACGGCGCCAACATCTCGCTCGTCGTCCGCGAGGGCACCTCGTTCGTGCCGCGCGACCGCGACGTCCTGCGGCACGGCGACCAGCTGCTCGTCGTCACCCCGTCGGCGGTGCGCAAGGACGTCGAGAAGCGGCTGTACCAGGTGAGCCGCGGCGGCCGGCTCGCCGAGTGGTCCGAGGGCTGACCCGCCCCTGAGCGACCCCGGGACGGTCTCAGGGTCGGCTCAGGCCGGACCCTCATGGCCGGGGTCGGCGGCCGCAGGAGAGAGTCGTCCCCATGATCACCGTGGACCACCTCACGAAGCGCTACGGCGCCTTCACCGCACTCGACGACGTGTCGTTCGTCGCCCGCCCCGGGCGGGTCACCGGCTTCCTCGGCCCGAACGGCGCCGGGAAGACGACGGCGATGCGTGTCGTCGCCGGGCTCACCCCGGCCGGCGGCGGCAGCGCCACCGTGCTGGGACGCCCGTACGCGGCGCTGCCCAACCCGGGCCGGCACGTCGGCCTCCTCCTCGACGCCTCGGCGCAGCACGCGGGCCGCACCGGCCGCGAGGTGCTGACCCTCGGTGCCGTCCTCACCGGCGTCGACCGGCGCCGGGTCGGCGCGATGCTCGACCTCGTCGGGCTCAGCGAGAAGGAGGCGAACCGGCGGGTGCGCAACTACTCCCTCGGGATGCGCCAGCGGCTCGGCATCGCCCACGCCCTGCTCGCCGACCCCGAGGTGCTCATCCTCGACGAGCCGGCCAACGGCCTCGACCCGGCCGGCATCCGCTGGATGCGTGACCTGCTGCGCGGGTTCGCGGCGCGCGGAGGCACGGTGCTGCTCAGCTCGCACCTGCTCAACGAGATCGAGCGCGTGGCCGACGACATCATCGTCATCGGCAACGGGAAGGTCGTGGCCCAGGGCACGACCGAGGAGCTGCTCGCCGGCTCCGGCACCGTGGTCCGCTCGACCGACGACCGCGCCCTCGAGGCCGCGCTGCGGGCCGGCGGGGTGTCCACGACCGGCGTCGCGACCGGCGGCCTGCTCGCCGAGACCGACCCCGAGACCGTCGGCCGCGTCGCCCTCGCCGCCGGGGTCGTCCTGCGCGAGCTGCGCTCGGGCGACGAGCGCGGGCTCGAGGAGATGTTCCTCGACCTCACCGCCGCGTCGGCCCGCGAGGAGGTGGCGGCGTGAGCACCGCGACCCGCACCGCCGTCCGCGACGACGCCGCGCTCCAGCACGCCCGGATGCCCGAGCCCATCCCCGGCGAGCGGCCCACCCGGGGCATCCCGTTCGGCCGGCTCGTCACCGTCGAGCTGCGCAAGATGCTCGACACCCGCGCGGGCCGCTGGCTGCTCATCGCGGTCGGGGTAGTCATCGCCGCTGCGCTGACCATCCTCTTCGTCCAGGGCGGCGGTGACCACCCGTTCGGCGACTACCTCCAGGCGACGACGATGCCGATGGCGATCCTGCTGCCGGTCGTCGGCATCATGGCGGTCACCTCCGAGTGGTCGCAGCGCACGGCCCTGGTGACCTTCACCCTCGAGGCCCGGCGCACCCGCGTCGCCTGGGCGAAGGTCGTGGCGGCCCTGGCCGTCGGCGTCGTCGCCGTCGTCTTCTCGTTCGCGCTGGCGGCCGCGGCCCACGCGGCGGCCATCGGGCTGCGGGGCGCCGAGGGCGACTGGACGTTCACGTGGACCGCGCTCCTCGGGGCGGCCGGCTACGTGCTCCTCGGGCTGCTCCAGGGCCTCGGCTTCGGGATGCTGCTGCGCAACACCCCGGCCGCGATCGTCCTCTACTACGTGTTGCCGACCGGGTGGTCGATCCTCGGCTCGCTGTGGTCGCAGGCCGAGAAGGCCGGCGAGTGGCTCGACCTGAACCGGACGATGAACCCGCTCTTCCTCGGCGAGCTGACCGGCCAGCAGTGGGCGCAGCTCGGCACCTCGGTGGCCGTCTGGGTCGCCCTCCCGCTCGCCGTCGGGATGTGGTGGATCACCCGGGCCGAGGTGAAGTAGACCCCGGCAGGGGCGCCGCCCCCGGGACCGCGTGCCGGTCCCGGGGGCGGCGGTACGGGGACGTCGGCCCGGGCCGTGGCCGCGGCCACGGCCGGTCTGGCTTATCCTTGACGCCGACCGCGCCGCCGCGAGACCCGCCGGGTCCGGCGGCGCCCCGATGTCGTCCGAGGAGGACCACCGTGCCGACGTACGCCTACGCGTGCACCGAGTGCGACCACCGCTTCGAGGTGGTCCAGTCCTTCAGCGACGACGCCCTGACCCAGTGCCCCGAGTGCGGCGGCCGTCTGCGCAAGCTGTTCAACGCCGTCGGCATCGTCTTCAAGGGCGGCGGCTTCTACCGCACCGACTCCCGCTCGGGGTCCGGGTCCGGCTCGTCGGGGTCGGGGTCCTCGGGGTCCTCCGAGGGCTCGTCGTCCGGGTCGGGCACGTCGTCGGCGGGCTCCTCGTCGGCGGGCTCCTCGTCGGCGGGCTCCTCGTCGTCGGGGTCCTCGTCGGGCTCGACCAGTTCGTCCACAGGGTCCGGGGCGAGCGCCTCGTCGTCCACAACCTCCTCCTGAGCCGACCGGACCGGGGCCTGGCGACCTAGCGTCGCCGCATGCCCTCGTTCCGCCCGTCCCTCGCCGGGGTCACCGGTCCCGGCCGCCGTGCCCGGTGGCGGCGCTCGGTGGTGCGTCGGCTGCTCTCCGCCACCTGCCTGGTCGCCGCCGTCCTCGCGGTCGTCGAGGTCGTCCGTCCTCCGCCGCCGCCCACGATGTCGGTCGTCGTCGCCCGGCGCCCCGTGCCCGCGGGCTCGGTCCTGCGCCCCGACGACCTCGGGGCGGCGGCCGTCCCGGTCGCGGCGGCGCAGCCGGGGGCGCTCACGGCCGCGGGGTCGGCGGTCGGGCGACGGGTGGGGTCCGCCCTCGCGGCGGGCGAGACGGTCACGGCCACGCGGCTCGTGCCCCGGACCGTCACCGAGGGCCTCGAGGCCGGTCGGGTCGCCCTCCACCTGCCGCTCGCCGACCCCGCGGCCGCCGACCTGCTCGCGCCGGGCCAACGGGTGGGGGTCTACCCGGCCGAGGGTGGTGCGGTGCTCGCCGGCGACGCCGTCGTGCTCGCCGTCGACCCGCCGGTGGCCGATCCGGTGGCCGCCCTGGCTCCCATGGGTGGCAGTGCGCGCGGGGTGGTCCTCACCCTGACCGGCGAGTCCGCCGACCGGGTCCTCGCCTCCCGCGGCGACACCGGTGGGGTCGTCACCGTGGTCGTCGTCGCGCGCCCGGGCTGACGCCCCGCCCGTCCTCGGCCGACCGGCGGATCGTCCCTGTGCGGGCGGCCCACCCGCGCAATAGGTTGTCCCCGTCAGACCGTCACCACGAAAGGGAACATCATGAAGGGTTTCAAGGACTTCATCATGCGCGGCAACCTCGTCGAGCTCGCCGTCGCCTTCGTCATCGGTGGCGCCTTCGCCACCGTCGTCACCGCCTTCACGGCCATGTTCATGGACATCCTGGGCAAGATCGGCGGCAAGCCGGACTTCTCGAGCTACAAGCCCGGCGGGGTGTCGGTGGGCGCGTTCATCACGGCCCTCGTCGCCTTCCTCATCGTCGCCTTCGTCATCTACTTCTTCGTCGTGAAGCCGTACGCGGCGGCGCAGGCGCGCCTCTTCCCCAAGGAGCCGGAGGCCGAGACGATCGACCCGAACACCGAGCTGCTCAAGGAGATCCGCGACGAGCTGCGGGCGGGCCGCGGCGTCTGACCACCCGCACCGACCGGCGAGCGACGAGCGGGCTACTCCCAGTGGGGAGGTCGCTGCTCGCGCAGCCAGCGGTCGTGCGTCGACTCACCCTCGGCCGGGGAGTCGCGCGGGGTGCCGACGTCCGGTGAGTCGTCGGTGCGCGGGTTGGTCGGTGGCCGGTCCACCCGGCGTCGGCGGCGCCGCCGGGGCGCGCCGGCGCCGGTGGGGTCCTGCGGCTCAGCCACCGGGGGCCTGCCGGACCCCCACCGCGTCGAGCACCCGGGAGACGACCCGGGCGGGGTCCCGGAAGACCTCGGTCGTCCACACCCGCAGGTGCCGCCAGCCGCGCCGTTCGAGCTCGGCGACCCGGACGAGGTCGCGGTCGCGTCCGGACAGGACCGCCGCGTAGGCCGGCCCGTCGCCCTCGACCGCGAGGAGCAACCTGCCCGGGGCCGTGGGGTCCTCGATGCCGAGCTCGACGGGCAGCGCCGAGGTGCCGACCGACTCGTGGACGACGAGCCCGTGCTCCCGCAGTCGGCGGGCGAGGTCGGCGAGGACCAGGGAGGAGCCGTCGCGCCCGGCGGTCGGTGCGACGTCGTCGCCGGTCACCGCCTCGACGTGCTCGAGGAGGTCGCGCAGCATCCGGGCCCCGGAGGTGCGCAGGCGGTCCGGGTCGAGGTCCTCGGCGCCGATCGAGGACACGACGGTCAGCCCGCGGCGGGCCCGGGTCAGCGCGACCCCGAGCCGGCGGTGGCCGGTGTCGGTGGCGATCGGTCCGAAGCGATGCAGGACCCGGCCGTGCGGGGTCTTGCCGAACCCGACGGTGAGCACGACGTCGTCCCACGTCTCCCCTTGGACGTGGTCTGCGTCCCGGACCGAGAACGCCTCCGGCCGGTCCTCCGCGAAGAACGCGGCGACCTCGTCGCCGAGGCCCTCGACGGCGTGCCGCACGGCGTCCTCGACGAGCCGGCGGTGCCCGGGGCCCAGCGCGATGACGGCGAGCGAGCGCTCCGGGCGGCGGCGGGCGTGCTCGAGGACGAGCTCGACGACCCGGTCGACCTCGGCCGGCGTCGACTCGACCGCGGCCTCGCCCTCGGCGACGACGCCGTGGCCGTCGACGAGCTCGTGCCGGACGACCGGCGCGGTGCCGGTGCCCGGGAAGGTGACGAGCGTGCCGTCGTAGAGCTGCGCATCGGCGAACGCCACGAGGCGCTCGTCGAGCGCGCCGTACTGCCAGGTGAGGCGGCGCGTCGGCAGCACGCCGTCGAGGGCGTCGACGACGGACTCGCTGTCGGCCTCCTCCGGGGCGTCGACCCCGGCCGACACGACGAAGGGGACCGGCGGCAGCTGGGCGGGGTCGCCGACGACGACGACGCGGCGGCCGCGGGAGACGGCGGCGACGGCCTCCGCCGGCGCGACGAGCGAGGCCTCGTCGACGACGACGACATCGACGCACTCCCCCGGCGGCAGGACCGACGGGACGGTGAGCGGGCTGGCCAGCCAGATCGGACGGACCGCCGTGGCCAACGTGCCCACGGAGGCGAACAGCTCGGGGAGCGCGGACGGCCGCCGGGCGCGGGCGGCCTCGGCGCGCAGCCGGGTCTCCTCGTCCGGGCGGGCCCGGCGCACCTCGGCGACGCGCTCGGCCACGGCCGCGTGCACCCGGCCGACCTGGCCCTCGAGGGCCTCACGGTCGGAGGCGACCAGGGTCGCCACGGCAGCGGTCAGCGCGTGCGGGTCGAAGTGGGTGACGTACCCGTCGTGTGCACCCACCTCGTCGGCGATCGAGCACCACCACACCCAGTCGAGCTCGGTGCGGACCCGCTCGGCGGGGACGCCGCGAGCGCGCAGGTCCTCGACGAGCGGGGTGAGGCCGAGCCGGTCGAGCAGGTCGAGCGCGAGCCGGATGTCCGGCGCCGCATCGAGGCGACGAGCGGCAGCGTGGAGGGTCCCCATCCGGTCGGCCAGCTCGCCGAGGTCGAGCTCGACGAGGTCGAGGTCCTCCTCGTCGTGCGGCAGCCGGTCGTCGACCCACGAGAGGTCGTCGACGAGCGCGTCGTGGGCGGCGCGCGCCCGGTCGAGCTCGACGGGGATCTCGGGTCGGCCACCGGACCCGGCGAGCTCGCGCCACGCGTGCCGCTGCATCTGGGCCTCGACGAGTGCGGCGTGGAGGTCGGCCGGCGGACGGCCCGGCCGCAGCAGCGCGCGGGCCTGCCGGCGCACCCGCCACCGCTCGACGACGCCGAGGTCGGAGTCGGCAGCCCGCCGCTCGGCACCGGTGGCCGTGGCCGCGACGAGGTCGTCCAGGGGGATGTCGAAGACCTCGGGCCGGAACACCTCGAGGGTGTCGCGGACCTGCCCGACCGTGGCGAGGACGCGGTCCCAGTCGAGGACGGTCGGAGCGGCGGGCAGGTGCACGCCACGGAAGACGTCGCCCAGGATGCGGCGGGTCTCCCCGACGAGCCCGGTGGCGAGGCGCTCGACGCGCTCGCGGGCCTCGGCCGCCTCCTCCGGGGAGTGCAGGGCCGCCCCGAACCACGGGTCGTCGGCACCGTCGCCGTCCCAGGCGGCGAGGGCGGCGAGGCGGGTCAGGAGGTCGCCCGCCTCGTCGAGGCTGGCGCGGTCGAGGCGGAGGAGCACCGCACCCTCGAGCCGGACCCGGGAGCGGGGCGCCTGCGGCAGGGCGGCGTGCCGGCACACCTCCTCCTGCACCTCGTGGAGGGTCACGGCCCAGGGGTCGCGTCGGCCGTGCAGCGCGCGCAGGTGCTCGTCGAGCAGTGCGGCCGCCGCGGCCCGTGAGCGCCGGGCCTCGGCGTCCTCGGCGGCCTCGCGCTCACGCTGCCGGCGGCTGCCGGGCCGGGCCCCTCGCTCGAGGACCCGGTCGAGGCCCTCGACGAGCTCGCGGACCCCGGACCGACGGGCATGACCGCCGTCGGCGAGGTCGAGGACGAGGTCGCCGAGCCCGACCTCGTCGAGCCGCGACCGGACGGCGTCGAGGGCGGTGCGCTTCGGGGAGACGACGAGCACGCGCCGGCCGTCGGCGGCGAGGGCGGCGGCGAGGTTCGCAACCGTCTGCGACGCGCCGGTCGAGGGTGGCGCGTGGAGCAGCAGGTGCGACCCGGCCCGTACCGCCTCCACTGCCTCGCGCTGGGCCGCGTCGGCGTCGAGGACGAGGAAGTCCTCGGCCGGGCCCCGCCCCCGCTCCGCACCGACCGCGACGGCCGGCAGGGCGTCGGCGAACCCGGCGAGCGCCGCGACGACGTCGTGCCGGGCGAGCGTGTCGGCCTGGGCGGCGAGGTCGGCGACGAGCGGCGCCTTGTGGTACGGGAAGGTGCTGACGACGACGCGCGGGTCGACGGACAGGTCGCGGACGGCCCGGCACGCGTCGGCGAGCGCGGCGTACGCCGGGTAGGGGTCGACGGCGCCGGCGGCGGTCGCGAGGTGCTCGAGACGGTCGGTGTCGAGGCTGATGCCGTGCTCGGACTCGAGGTAGTGGACGAGCGCCGGGTTCACCTCGAGCTCGTCGCCGGGCTCGAGCACCCAGTCCCGGCGGCGGGCATCCGTGGGTCGGGTCCTCAGGGCCCGGAGGAAGACGGGGGCGCCGGGCTGGCGGGGGACGACGCGCCCGTCCTCGAGGACGATGGTCCACGAGGCCATCCCGATGCCGAGGAAGCAGGTGCGCACGGCGTGCTCGCGCTCGATCTCGGTGGCGGTGTCGTGGATGCGGCCGAGCCGGGTTCGCGCCTCGTCGAGGGCGTGTGGCTCACGGACCAGCTCCGAGAGGAGCGTCGAGCCACCGGCGAGCAGGGTGCTGCGCGACCCGAGGTGCGCCGTGGACAGGTCGAGGGTGCCGACCGGGAGGTCGCGGTACCAGAGCAGCGTGTTCGGGCCACCGAGCTCGACGAGGTGACGGGTCCACCGGGCCCGGGCCTCGGCGACCCTCTCGGCGCGGACCGTGGCGGCGTCGGGCGCGATGCTCAGGTGCCCTCCCCGGTGCCGGTCCTCGGGCACGGCGTCGGCGACGCCGGCCCTGCCGCGGGGCCGTGCGTCGCGCGCCGGGCCGCTCGCAGTCACCTCAGCAGGCTAACAACGGCGGGCGCCCGGGCCCGGGAGGCTCGGGCGGGGGTCGCGGGCCGGCCTCAGGGGGTCGCCGGGGCGGGCGGGACGGGCGGGGCCGGCGGGACGCCGCCGGTCGGGACACGGGTGGTGACGGCGAGCAGCCCGATGGCGAGCGCGAAGCCGAGCGAGGTGAGGGCCAGGGCATGGAAGCTGACGCGGTCGACGATGACGCCGGCGACCGCGCCGCCGCCCCCGGCCGCCAGGCCCATGAGCAGGTCGGAGGCCCCCTGCGCGCCGGGGCGCTCGGCCGCGGGGATGGCCGAGGTGAGGAGGGTCGAGCCGGCGACGAGGGTGCAGGACCAGCCCAGCCCGAGGAGGAACAGCCCGCCGAGCAGCGTCGAGGACTCCCCCATCGGCGAGACCGACGCGAGGAGGGTGGCCGCGCTGAGGACCCCTGCCCCGACGAGCGCGACGGGTCGCCCGCCCAGCCGGTCGACGGCCATCCCGGTCAGCGGGGAGAACGCGTACATCCCGAGGATGTGGACACTGATGACGAAGCCGATGACGGTCAGCTCGGCGTGCCCGTGGGCCATGTGCAGCGGGGTCATCACCATGACGCTCACCATGACGCCGTGCCCGAGGGCCAGGGTGAGGATGCCGAGCCGCGCGACCGGGCGGGAGAAGGCGACCCGGAGGCCGCGGACCACGGAGCCGTGGGTCGGCTCGCCCGGCTCGTCGCCCTCGTCGAGCGCCCGGCGGCGGGACTCGACGAGCGGGTCGGGGCGCAGCCGGACCGCGATGACGGCGATGGCGAGGACCAGGCCGACGAGGGAGAAGACGAACGGTCCGGTGAGCCGCGGGAGGCCGAGGGCGTCGGCGACCGGCGCGCTCGGGCCGACGAGGTTGGGGCCGAGGACGCTGCCGAGCGTCGTCGCCCAGACGACGATGCTCAGGTCGCGGGCTCGGCGGGCCGGGATCGCGAGGTCGGCTGCGGCGTAACGGCTCTGGCTGTTCGACGCCGTGGCGCCGCCGAAGAGCAGGCTGGAGACGAGGAGCAGCGGGAAGTTCCGCACGACGCCGGCGGTGATGAGCCCGGCGGCCCCGACGGTGGCGAGGGCGTAGCCGAGGACGAGGCCCGGTCGGCGTCCGCGGGCGGCCATCACCCGGGCCATCGGCACCGCGACGAGGGCCGCCCCGAGCACCTGGAAGGTCCCGCCGAGGCCGGCCCAGCGCGCGGAGCCGGAGACCTGCTCGGCGAGCAGGGCCCCGACCGCGACGCCGGCGGAGAGGCCGACGCCTCCGAGCATCTGCGAGCCGACGAGGGTGCGGACGGTGCGGCGCTGGAGGTCGTCGCGGGGGGTCGTCGGGGCCGGGGCGGTCGTCACGTGGGGCAGTATCCCCCCGCGCGGCGCCGGCCCGGGGTGGCGTCCGCCGCGCCCCGCCCGCCCCGCCGGTGTCGTGTGCCGAAACGGTCGCCCGGGCAGCCACCTGGGCACTCGAGGCCGGTCGGCCCCGTAGGCTGTCCTGCGGTCTTCCCGCCCTCGTAGCTCAGGGGAAGAGCACTTCTCTCCTAAAGAAGGTGTCGCAGGTTCGAATCCTGCCGGGGGCACTCTGCTCCGGTCGCGCGGGTCAGCGCCTTCTCGCCCGGGCGTCCGAAGATGCTGAGCACCTCGGCCGGACCCTCGCCGGTGCTGCCGAACCAGTGCGGGACCCGGGTGTCGAACTCGGCCACCTCGCCGATCCCGAGGACCAGGTCCCGGGTCCCGAGAACAAGGCGCATGCGGCCGGACAGCACGTAGAGCCACTCGAAGCCGTCGTGCGACCGGGGCGCCGGCGTGGTCTGGCTACCGGGGATGACGATCTTCCACGCCTGGATGCCACCCGGGCCGGTCAGCGGGAGCACGGTGCGGCCCTTGACGTTTCGCGCCTTGAGTCGGACCCGCGGGTCGCCCACCTCGGGAGCGCCGACGAGGTCGTCGATCGGGACGCGGTAGGTCATCGCGAGCGGGAGCAGCAGCTCGAGGCTCGGGCGGCGCTGACCCGTCTCGAGGCGGGACAGGGTGCTCTTGGAGATCCCGGCGCGCTCGGCCGCCTCGACGAGCGTCAGCCCCCGACGCCGCCTGATCTCGCGCAGGCGCGGGGCCACCCGCTCCAGGGCCTCGCTGATCGCGCCGGACCCGTCGGGGCCCGGATGCTCGCCGCCGCTCACGCGCTCATTGCACCGCAGCGTTCCCGGGATCGGCAACAACGGTTGTCGGCGCGCCCACCGCGGGGCGACTCTTCCCGGCATGACCGAGCACACAGCCGAAGCCACGGGCTCCCGCCAGGCCCGACCCACGCACGACGTCGTGGTCGTCGGCGGCGGCGCCGCCGGCCTCTCCGCCGCGCTGGTCCTGACCCGGGCTCGCCGTGACGTGGTCGTCGTCGACGCGGGGACGCCACGCAACGCGCCTGCGGCGCACATGCAGGGCTTCCTCGGCTCCGACGGCCTGCCGCCCTCCGAGCTCCTCGCCGCCGGCCGCGCCGAGGTGGCCGACTACGGCGGTCGGTTCGTCGACGGGACGGTGACCGCCGTGCTCGAGCACGGTTCCTCGGACCGCGGCACGGGCCGCTGGTTCGAGGTGCGGCTCGACTCCGGCGAGGCCCTGCGCGCCCGGCGCGTCCTGGTCACGTCCGGACTGCGGGACGTCGTGCCCCACATCCCCGGCGTCCGGGACCGCTGGGGGACGCGACCTGCTCCACTGCCCCTACTGCCACGGGTACGAGGTGCGGGACCAGCCCGTCGGGGTCCTCGTGGGCTCCGCCGACGGCGTCAGGGACGCCCTCACCCACGTCCAGCTGGTCCGGCAGTGGAGCGCGGACGTCATCCTCTTCGCCAACCGGGCCTTCCTGGCCGCCGTCGAGCGAGAGCAGCTCGCCGCGCGCGGCATCCGCGTCGTCGACGAGGGCGTCGTCCGCCTCGTCGTCGAGGACGACCGGCTGGCCGGCGTCGAGCTCGCCGACGGTCGCACCGTGGCCCGCACGGCGCTCTTCGTCCGGCCGACGTTCGTCGCCAACGACGCGATCCTGGCCGACCTCGGCTGCACGACCGGACCCGCCGGCTGGGTCGCGGTGGACCCGACCGGGCTCACGAGCGTCCCCGGGGTGTGGGCTGCCGGCAACGCCGTCAACCCCCGCGCCCAGGTGATCACCGCCGCCGGCGAGGGGTCCGCCGCGGCGATCGCCATCAACAACGACCTCGTGGACGAGGACGGCCGTCTGGCCCTCGCCGCGTTCCGGCTCGGCCCCACCGTCTGACCCGGCAACCCGGCCCCCCCCGTCACGACGGGACGGGCCACCACACCTCACGTACACACGAACAGGAGCACCACCATGTCCACCACCCCGTCGCGCCCCGCCGGCCCGCCGACCAAGCACCAGCTCGCCCTGATGATCTGGGTCGCGGTCTTCCCCACCCTGACCGTCCTCAACCTCACCATCGGACCGTGGCTGAAGGACACCAACGCCGTGCTGCGCACCTTCGTCCTGGCCACCGTGGCCGTCCCGATCGTCATCTACGGGCTCATGCCCCAGCTGCACCGACTCCGCGGGCGCCTGCTGGCCCGCTGAGGCCTGCTCCCGCTCCGCCCGCCCCGGGGGCGTTGCCGTAACCGCCCCGACCCGATCCAATGGTCCCGTGCACGAGCCACGGACCACGCCGTACGGGCACCGCGCGTGAGCGGACCCTGACGTGCCGTCCCTGCCCGGCACGAAGCTGCACCAGCCGGTGCCACGACGTCGGCTGGTGCAGCGGCCGCGTCTCATCGACCTCGTGGCGCCGGACCCCGTGTCCGTGCCACGGCTCGTCCTCGTCGTGGCACCGGCCGGCTTCGGCAAGACCACGTTCCTGTCGCAGTGGCTCTCCGCCACGCCTTCGCGACACGTGGCCTGGCTGTCGCTCGAGCCGGGTGACGACGACCTCCCGACCTTCGTGAGGCAGTTCGTGCTCGCGGTCCAGACCGTCGCCCCGGATGCAGGAGAGGACGCGATGTCGCTGCTGGACACCGGGAACCGCGCTGACGGCGCCGCCCTCACCAGCCTGCTCACCGACCTGGACACGCTGCTCCCGCCGACCGTGATCGCCCTCGACGACTACCACGTCGTCAACGACCCGGCGGTCCACGACGCGATGGCGTTCCTCGTCGAGAACCTCCCCCCGCAGGTGACCGTCGCCCTGACGACCCGGGTCGACCCGCCGCTGCCCTCGGCCCGGCTCCGGGCGCGCGGCGAGCTGGTCGAGGTGCGGGCGGCCGACCTCCGGTTCACGGCAGCGGAGTCCTCGGCCTTCCTCACCGACCTGATGGGACTCCCGCTCGACGGCCGTCTCACGAGCACCCTGCACGACCGGACCGAGGGGTGGGCCGCGGGCCTGCAGCTCGCCGCGATCTCCGCCCGCTCGCACGTGGACGACCTCAGTGGGTTCGTCGACGCGTTCGCCGGCAGCCACCGGTTCGTCCTCGACTACCTCGTCGAGGAGGTGCTGGACCGGCAGCCGGAACCCGTGCGCGACTTCCTGCTGAAGACCTCGGTCCTCGACCGGATGAGTGCGTCACTCTGCGAGGCCGTCACCGGCGAACCGGACGGACAGGGGCTCCTCGAGACCCTCGAGCGCGAGAACCTGTTCGTCGTCCCGCTCGACGACCAGCGCCGCTGGTACCGCTACCACCACCTGTTCGCGGACGCCGTGCGGGCGCGGATGACGGCCGCCCACCCCGACACGGTGGACGCCCTCCACCGGGCGGCCGGCCGGTGGTTCGCCGAGCACGGGTTCGTGCCGGAGGCGGTCCGGCACTCGCTCCTCGGTGGAGACGTCGAGCACGCCGCCGACCTCGTCGAGCTCGGTGTGGGCGAGCAGCGCCGGGCACGCCACGACCACGTCCTGCGCGAGTGGGCCGCCACGCTGCCCGACGACGTCGTCCGGCGCCGTCCCCTGCTCGCGGCCTTCCGGGGCTGGAGCCGCCTCGCCGCGGGCGACGTCGACGGCGTCGAGCCCTGGCTGGACCTCGCCGACGCCGCCCTCGGCGACCCCGCGCCGCTCGGGTCCGCGCCGCCTCCCGCCATGGCCGAGGCCGTCGGCAGCCGGGCGGAGGAGCTGCGCGGTCTGCCGGCGATGACGGCGGTGTACCGGGCCGCGGTCGCCCAGGCCCGCGCCGACGTCGACGGGACCGTCACCCACGCCCGCCGGGCCCTGGCCCTGGCCGGCCCGGAGGACCACTTCCCACGCGGCGCGGCCGAGGGTTTCCTCGGGCTCGCCGCCTGGGCGGCCGGTGACGTCGGCACCGCGATCACCACGTTCACCAGCGCCGCGTCCAGCCTCCGCCGGGCCGGGATGCTCACCGACGCGCTCGGTGCCACCGTCGTGCTGGCCCAGATGTGGCTCGCCCGTGGGAGGGCCGACGAAGCCCGCCGGTTGCTCGACACGGCGGTCCGCGCCGCGGCCGACGACCCCGCTGCCACCCGGTCGGTGACCGGTGACCTCCACGTCGCCCTGGCCGACGTCCTCCGCGAGGCCGGGGAGCTGGGCGCGGCCGGTGAGCACCTGGACCTGGCACACGCCCTCGGCGAGGCGGGCTCCATCCCGGAGAACCGGCACCGCTGGTTCACGGTGAACGCCGCCCTGCACCGGGCGCGGGGCGAGCTGGCCGAGGCCGCGGACCTCCTCGACCACGGCGAGCGGCTGTACCTACCGGGCTACTTCCCCGACGTCCAGCCGATCCGGTCGAGCCTGGCACGACTGCACCTCGCCCAGGGGCGCCTCGCGGACGTCCGGGGCTGGGCCCGACGGGGGCCGACCACGGCGACGGGTCCGCCGACGTACCTCGACGAGCACGAGCTGCTCACCTACGCCCGCCTCCTCGTGGCGGAGGCCCGCCCCCAGGAGGCGACCCCCCTCCTCGACGGCGTCCTGGCCACTGCCCGAACCGAGCAGCGCGAGCGGAGCGTGGCCGAGACGCTCCTCGTGCGCGCCCTGGCCGCCGAGGCCGAGGGGGACGTGGCGCGGGCGCGGCGCGACCTCGAGGAGGCCCTCGTGCTGGCGGCACCGCACGGCTTCCGCCGCCTCTTCCTCGACGAGGGAGACCGGTGCCTTGCCCTCCTCGAGGACCTGGCCCGCGAGGGCACGCCGACCGTGAGCGACCTCGCGCGCCTGGTGCTCGGCGCCGCCACGTCGGCCGGGGCCGCGGCCGCCGAGCGCTCCCGGGACGGTCTGCTCAGCGAGCGTGAGCTGGAGGTCGTGCGCCTCCTCGCCTCCGAGCTGAGCGGGCCGGAGATCGCCCGGTCCCTGTTCGTCTCGGTCAACACGCTGCGCAGCCACACCAAGCACATCTTCACCAAGCTCGACGTCACCACCCGCCGGGCCGCCGTGCGACGAGCGGGCGAGCTCGGCCTCCTCTGAGCGCGGCCCTCACGATCACCCACCGGATCACATCACGTGGTGATGTGGCGTCACCCTGCCGGTTCCTACCGTCGCCGCATCGTCGGACACCGGTCCGGCACCGGACGAAGGACCCGACATGACCCTCACCTCCAGCCGCCTCACCGCAGCCGCCGCCGTGTGCGCCACCACCGCGGGGGCTCTCTACATCGCGGTCCAGATCGGCCACCCCGCCGGCGACGTGGCCCACGTCGTCACCACCGACGTGTTCGTCCGAGAGATGGCCAAGGCCGCGATGGCGGTGCTCGCCATCGCCGGCTTCACCGGCATGTTCCTGCGCAACCGAGCCCGGCTCGGCCTCTTCGGCGCGGCGAGCTTCGCCCTGCTCGTCGTCGGCTACGTCGCGATGTTCGCCAACCAGGTCGTCGTCGGCTGCGTCCTGCCGGTGGTGGCGAGGACGGACCCGACGTACGTGCAGGCCTACCTCGACGGGGCGCTGGGCGGCACGCCGGGCGTCGACATCGGCCACGTGCAGCAGCTCTTCCTCGTCACCGGCATCGGGTACTCCGTCGGCGGCCTCCTCTTCGGCATCGCCCTCCTCCGTGCCGGCATCCTCGCCCGCACCGCCTGCGTCCTCCTCAGCGTCGGCACGGTCTCCGCACTCGCGCTCTCCGCCCTGCCGGACTCGTTCAACCGGCCGTTCGCCGTCCCCGTCGGGGTCGCCCTCATCACTCTCGGGATCTCGCTGTGGCGCAACCGCACCGACCGTGCGGCCTCGTCCCCCGAGATCCCCGCGACCGACACCCACGTCGCCGACACCCACGTCGCCGAGCCCGCCGTCCGATGACCACCACCGTCCGCACCCCGACCGGCCGGCACCCCGGTGCCGGCTGGCGGGTGGCCCTGGCCCTGGTCGCCCTGAGCGCCATCCCCCTCGGCGCGGGCACCCTGCGGCTCGTCCAGCTCGCCGGCGGCCCGGACCCCGTGCCGGCCGCCGTCCGGTTCGCCGGCTTCCCGGCGGCGCTGGTCGTCCACATCGTCGCCTCGGCCGTGTTCGCCCTGGCGGGGGTGCTCCAGCTGGTCGCCTCGTTCCGACGTCGGCACCTCACCTGGCACCGGCGCTCGGGACGCGTCCTCGCGGCCTGTGGGCTCGTCGTGGCCGGCTCGGCCCTGTGGCTGACCCTCGGGTACCCGCCCCGTCCCGGCACCGGCCCCGTCCTGTTCGTCGCACGCCTGCTCGTGGCGTCGGGGATGGCGGCCTCGATCGTCCTGGGGTTCCGCGCCATCCGCCGGCAGGACGTCGACGCCCACCGGGCGTGGATGGTCCGGGCGTACGCGCTCGGCCTCGGCGCCGGCACGCAGGCGTTCACCGAAGGCCTGACCGAGGCCGTCGTCGGCACCGGGGAGCTCAGCGGCGACCTGGCCAAGCTGGCCGGGTGGCTCGTCAACCTCGGCGTCGCCGAGCTCGCGATCCGCCGGACCCGTGCCGCTGCTTCACCTCGGAGGTCCCGATGACCGCTCCGATGCCGACCGCCTACGACATCCGGGTCCGAGGTCACCTCGACGACCACTGGGCCCGCCCGCTCGGCGGCCTGACCGTCGCCCGCCGCGCCGACGGGACCACCAGCCTGCACGGCCCGCTCGGCGACCAGGCGCACCTCCACAGCGTGCTCACCGCGGTCCGGGACCTCGGGGTCGACCTGCTGTCGGTCGCCGTCGCTGCGGGCGAACCGCCGCGACCGACGCTCGACCGGGTCCTGCGGACCGAGCGGCTCACCCTGCGCGCCGCCACGCTCGACGACGCCGTGCCCACCTGGGCCTTCCGCCGCCTCCCCTCGGTCAACCAGTGGCTGACCGGCACGCCCGCGGACCTCGAGGGCTACCTCGACCTGTTCGGGGACCCCGCGCGGCTCGCCACCACGGTCGCCGTGGTCCTCGGTGACGATCCCGCGGGCACGGTCGTCGGTGACGTCATGCTGCGCCGCGAGGACGCCTGGGCCCAGCTCGACGTCGCCGACGACGCCCGCGGGGCGCAGGTGGAGCTCGGGTGGGTCCTCGACCCGGCGCACGAGGGCCACGGCTATGCCACCGAGGCGGTCCGCGCCCTCATGGCGTTCGCCTTCGAGCACCTCGGCGCGCGCCGGCTCGTGGCCACCAGCTTCCTCGACAACACCGCGTCCTGGCGGCTGATGGAGCGGGTGGGCATGCGACGCGAGACCCACGCCGTCCGCGACTCCCTCCATCGCTCCGGGTCCTGGCTGGACACGGTCGGCTACGCCGTCCTGCGCGACGAGTGGTCCCGCACCCACGCGCCCGGCGACGTCGCCACACCGGGGCCCCCTGGCCTCGGACCCGACGAACCCCTGGGCGGACAGCCCCACGCGGATGACCCGGTGCCGGCCCGACGGACGCCGAGCGCCGCACCCGAACGGAGACGTCGATGACGACCATCAGCACCTCCACCTCCCCTGCGAACGTGCGAACCGACCTCCCGCGGTGGCGCGTGACCTCGATGCGCGGCGGCTACGGCCTCATCGCGGTCGGCCTGGCGCTCGTGAAGTGGCCCCTGCTCGGTCGGGCAGCCGCCCTGCCCCTCCACGAAGGCGTCACCCTCACCCTGCTGACGGCGATGTCCGTCCTGGCCCTCCTCGGGCTCCGCCACCCGGTGAAGATGTTGCCGGTCCTGCTGTTCGAGACGGCGTGGAAGGTCCTGTGGTTCGTTCTGGTCGCCCTCCCCCACCTGGTCGCCGGAGACATGAGCCCCGCCATGGCCGAGATCCTGGTCAGCCTCACGCCCGAGCTGGTCGTCATCGCCGTCACCCCGTGGCCGTACGTGTGGCGCACCTACCTGCGAGGTGGGGGGGAGGGGGGGCGGGGCCGGGGGGGGGGGGGGCGGCCCCGGGGGGGGGGGCCCGGGCCCGGGGGGGGGGGGGCCCCAGCGGGGGGGGGGGCCGTCGCCCCGCTCTCGTCGGGCGCCGTCACGAACCGCCGAGCCCGCCCCCGCCCGCGGCCCGCGAGGTTCCGGACCAGCCCGTCACCCGCACGAGGACCGGCTCGCCCGCAGCCACTCCGCCGGCCGAGTCGACGACGGCCAGGCCGTCGGTGGCCACGAGGGAGCGCGGACCGTGTGGGCGGTCACCCCCGGTCGGACCGGCGGCGAGCGTCCCGTCGGGACGCCGCTCCAGTCGCACCCGGACGTAGCTGACCTTGCCCTCCGCGCCGGGCAGCGGCTCCGTGGCGACGGCCTCGAGCACCCGGCTGGACCCACCCAGTCCCCGGAGCCGGGCGATGACGGGACCGGCGAAGACCTCGAAGGCGACCATCGCGGCGACGGGGTTGCCGGGGAGGCCGATGAACGGCACCCGACCACCGCCGGGCCCGGGCGCGATGTCGAGCCAGCCGAGGCAGAGTGGCTTGCCGGGCTTCATCGCCAGGCTGAGCGCCTCGACGGGGTGCCCGCTGCGTCCGAGCCGGGCGACGAGGTCGGCCGCGCCTCCGGAGGCTCCGCCGCTGGTGACGACGAGGTCGGCACGCCCGGCGAGCTCGTCGAGGGCGGCAGCGAGGGCGTCCGGCTCGTCCGGCACCGGTCCGACCCGGAGCACCGTGGCGCCGTGCCGTCGGGCCAGCGCCGCCAGCGCGGGACCGTCGACGTCCGGGACCCGGGGCCCGGCGAGCCGTTCCCCCCGCCCGGCCACCTCGTCCCCCGTCGACAGGACGGCCACCACCGGGGTCGGGACGACACGGAGCGTGTGGTGCCCGCCGGCGCACGCGAGGGCCACCTCGGCCGGACCGACGAGCACGCCGGCGGCGGCCACCGGGTCTCCCGGTTCGAGGTCCTCCCCGGCGCGGCGGACGTGTCGGCCCGGGTCGACGTCCCCGTCGACGACGACCCACGCGGGCAGCTCGTCGGCGAGGTGGTCGACCGGCCGGTCGCCGCTCGCGGGCGTCCGGGTCCGCTCCCACGGCACGACGGCGTCGGCGCCGGGCGGGATCGGTGCGCCGGTCATCACCCGCACCGCCCGGCCCTCGCCGACCGGGTCCTGCGCGACCTGACCGGCCCGCACCTCCCCGACGACCCGCAACCGTCGACCCGGGTGGACGTCGGCCGCGCGCAGCGCGTACCCGTCCATCGCGGCGTTGTCGAACAGTGGGACGGGGGTGGCCGCGTCCAGGGCCTCGGCCAGCACGTGGTCGAGCGCCTCGTCGATGGGCAGGTCGACCGGGCTCAAGGGCGTCAGCCGGGACAACACCCGGTCCAGGGCGGCCTCCGGCACGAGGAGTGTGCGTTGAGTTCTCGGGAGCGGTTCGGTGGGAACGGTACTCACCGAGCGGGGAAGGTCGACCGGATGGCCTCACTCAGGTGGGCCTGCGAGGCCTCCCGCCCGGCGGCGGCACGGGCGCCGACGGCGAGACCGAGGATGTAGGACCCGACCGGGGCCATCGGCCGGGCGAACCCGTGGGCGATCTCCTTGGTCAGGCCGTGGATGCCCGTGACGTCGACGTCGGACGGGTCGACGCCCACCGCCGCGCAGGCGTCGGTGATCCAGTCGTGCCACTCCTGCTCGGCGGCGGCGAGGTCGGTCATGGTGGTCTCCTTCGAGGGGCCGCCCGGCGCGTGCCGGGTCACTTGCGGGTCAGCTCGGGCTTGTCCCAGCCACGTTGGGGCGCCCGGTTGCCCGTGCCCCGTCCGGGTCGGGGGTCCTTCGACCGGTAGACGAGGTAGGGGCGGGTCAGGTAGCCGATCGGCGCGGAGAAGACGTGCACGAGACGGGTGAACGGCCACATCGCGAAGAGCGCGAAGGCCAGCAGGGCGTGCAGCTGGAAGCCGAGCGGGGCCTCGGCCATGAGCCCCGCCTCGGGCCGGAACAGGAAGATGCTGCGGAACCACACCGAGACGCCCTCGCGGTAGTTGTACTCCCCGCCGAACTGCAGCAGGCTGCCCGCCACCGTGTTCCACATCCCGAGGGCCACGACGGCGCCGAGCACCGCGTACATCACCTTGTCGTTCACCGTCGTCGCCCGGAACACCGGCCCGGTCGTCCGGCGGCGGTAGACGAGGATGGCCAGGCCGACGAGGGCCGCGACGCCCGCCGGGATGCCGCCGGCCAGTGCGATGACGTGGTACGCGTGCGGGCTGAGGCCGAGGGCGTTGGTCCACACCTGGGGGACGACCAGGCCGATGACGTGGCCCATGACGACACCGAGCATCCCGAAGTGGAACAGCGGGCTTCCGATGCGCAGCAGCCGGCTCTCGTACAGCTGGCTGGAACGGGTCGTCCAGCCGAACTTGTCGTACCGGTAGCGCCACACGTGGCCGACGACGAAGACGGCGAGGCACACGTAGGGGACGATCACCCAGAGGAACGTCGTCATCGGGGGGCTCCTACCGGGATGGTCGGGCCGAGCAGCGCCGTGGTGTCGGCCGGCTCGGGACGAGGGTTGAGGCGCGGGTCCATCGCGTACGGCTCCAGTCCGACGTCCTCCCGGGGCGGGCCCTCGGCGACGAGCCGGAGCAGGGCCGTCTCGTCGTCGCCGTCGAGGACCGGCAGGGTGGTCCGGAGCGCCTCGAGGGCGGGAAGCCAGGGCGAACCCCGGTGGGCCAAACCGGCCCGTAGGACCTCGATGCCCACCCGGTGGGACGTGAGGAGGTGCCAGGCGGTGGCCCAGTCCTGGGTCGCGCCGAACTCGAGGACGACGCAGAGGTGGTCGGGCAGCTCGGTGTCGGCGTCGAACTCGACCCCGGCCCTGCGGTAGGCCTGCTTGAACTCGACGAGGGCCACCCCGCGGCGCCGGGTGTCGCCGTGCGAGAAGTACGTGAGGTGCAGCGAGCAGCGGCGGGTGACGTCGAAGGTGTCGACGTACTCGCGCTGCAGCACCCCGAGGTCGGTTCGCTCGAGGGTGTCGAGCACGACGTCGAGGGGGTCTCGCTGGGCCGGCGGCAGCCCGGCGACGACGCCGCGCAGCATCGGCACGCGGGCGACCAGCTCGTCGTCGGGGTAGTCGAGCAGGAGGGAGACGACCTGCCAGGTGTCGACGAGCTCGCGCTCCGAGAGGCCGGGTTGCTCACCCCGGTGCCGACGCCACCTCATCGGCCCGCCTCCTGGTCGCTCGGGAAGAGGCCGTCGGGCATCCCCCGGCCGTCCCACGTCAGGAGGTTGACCCGACCGCGCAGCGGGTTGTCGCCCGGCAGCTCCTCGAGCGAGTCCGCGGACTGGGTCTGCTGCAGCACCCGGAAGTTCTCGACCGCCACCGGGGTGGGCGCGGCGCCCGACCCCTCGCCGAAGACGTCCTGCTGGCCGCCGCCGTACGCGGAGACCGAGCACTCGGTGGCCAGCTCCTCGAGGGCATGTGCCTGCTCCGCGTGCGCCGGCGGGATGACGTAGCGCTCGGAGTACTTCGCGAGCGCGAGGAGGCGGAACATCTCGTACATCTGCTCCCCCTCCATCCCGACGGCCGCCGGGATCTCGTCGCGGGGGTCACGTCCGAGGTTGATGTCACGCATGTACGAGCGCATCGCGGCCAGCTTCCGGAGCACCCGGTCGACCGGTGCGACGTCGCCGGCGGTGAACAGGTTGGCGAGGTACTCGACCGGGATGCGCAGGGTCTCGATGGCGCCGAAGAGGTTGTCGACGTCCTCGGCGTCGTGGCCGGTGTCCTTGACGACGTCGACGACCGGGGACAGCGGTGGGATGTACCAGACCATCGGCATGGTGCGGTACTCCGGGTGCAGCGGCAGCGCCACCCTGTGGTCGAGGATCAGCTTCTTGACCGGACTGCGCCGGGCGGCCTCGACCCAGTCGGCCGGGATGCCGGCGGCCTCGGCCTCGCGGCGCACCTCGGGGTCCTCGGGGTCGAGGAAGACCGCGAGCTGGGCCTCGTAGAGGTCGTGGTCGTCCTCGACCGTCGCCGCCTCGAGCACCTTGTCCGCGTCGTAGAGGACCAGGCCGATGTAGCGCAGCCGGCCGACGCAGGTCTCGGAGCACACGGTCGGGATGCCGACCTCGATCCGCGGGTAGCAGAAGGTGCACTTCTCGGCCTTGCCGGTCTTGTGGTTGAAGTAGACCTTCTTGTACGGGCAGCCGGTGATGCACATCCGCCAGCCGCGGCAGCGGTCCTGGTCGACGAGGACGATGCCGTCCTCCTCGCGCTTGTAGATCGCGCCGCTGGGACACGACGCCGCGCAGGAGGGGTTGAGGCAGTGCTCGCAGATGCGCGGCAGGTAGAACATGAAGGTCTTCTCGAACTCCATGCGCACCTTGTCCTCGATGCCCTTGAGCATCGGGTCCTTGACGGCGTGCTCACGCGAGCCGCCGAGGTCGTCGTCCCAGTTCGCGCTCCAGGAGACGTTGATCGGCTTGCCCGAGATCAGCGAGTGCGGTCGCGCCACCGGAAAGGTCTTCTGCGCGGGGGCGTTCAGCAGCGTCTCGTAGTCGTAGGTCCAGGGCTCGTAGTAGTCCTGGATGGAGGGCATCTTCGGGTTGCTGAAGATCGTCGCGAGCTTCTTGAGCCGGCCACCGGCGCGCAGCCGCAGCCGCCCGTTCCGCAGGACCCAGCCGCCCATCCACTCGTCCTGGTCCTCGTAGCCGCGCGGGTAGCCCAGGCCGGGCCGGGTCTCGACGTTGTTGAACCAGACGTACTCGGTGCCGGCCCGGTTGGTCCACGCCTGCTTGCAGGTGACCGAGCAGGTGTGGCAGCCGATGCACTTGTCGAGGTTCATCACCATCGCCATCTGCGCCATGACCTTCATGCGAGATCACCGTCCAGAAGGTTGTCGGGGCCCCCGCGAAGTATCGGAGCGAGGAACGAGCGGAGAACTTCGTGGGGTGACATGTCAGTACTCCACGTCCTGGTTGGTGCGCCGGCGGATCATCGTGACCTCGTCGCGGTTGTTGCCGGTGGGCCCGATGTAGTTGAAGAAGTACGACAGCTGCGCGTACCCACCGATGATGTGGCTCGGCTTGATCATGATCCGGGTGAGGGAGTTGTGGATTCCTCCCCGCTTGCCGTCGCGCTCGGTGAGCGGGACGTCGATGAGCCGGTCCTGGGCGTGGTGCATGTACACCGTGCCCTCGGGCATCCGGTGGGACACGATCGCCCGGGCCGCGACGACGCCGTTGCGGTTGACCGCCTCGACCCAGTCGTTGTCGTGCACGCCGATCTTCTCGGCGTCGCGGTCGGACATCCAGATCGTCTGCCCGCCCCGGGAGAGGCTGAGCATGAAGAGGTTGTCCTGGTACTCGCTGTGGATCGACCACTTGTTGTGCGGCGTGAGGTAGCGCACCGAGACCCCCAGTGCGTTCTGCTCGCCGAGTGCGGTCTCGCCGAAGAGCTGGGTCATGTTCAACGGTGGGCGGTAGACCGGCAGCGCCTCGCCCATCCCGAGGACCCAGTCGTGGTCGAGGTAGAACTGCTGGCGCCCGGTGAGGGTGTGGAAGGGCTTGAGCCGCTCGATGTTGATCGTGAACGGTGCGTACCGGCGGCCGCCCGACTCCGAGCCCGACCACTCCGGTGAGGTGATCACCGGCACCGGCGCGACCTGGGTGTCGGCGAACGTGACCTGCTTCCCCTCGTGCTCGGCGGCGAGGTCGTGCAGCTCCGTGCCGGTGCGCTTCTCGACGTTCCTGAACCCGTGGGTCGCGAGGTGACCGTTGGTCGTGCCGGACAGGTGGAGGATCGCGTCGGCGACGTGGATGTCGGTCTCGAGGCGCGGCTGGCCCTGTCCCGCACCGGTGCTCGCCGTGCCGTTGCGGGCCCGGAGGATGTCGACCTCGCGGTGGACGTCGTACGGCACGCCCTTGGTGAGCATGCCGACCTCCTCGAGGAGCGGACCGACCGAGGTCATCTTGTCGTACACCGCCGGGTAGTCGCGCTCGGCGACGGCGAGGACCGGGAGGGTCTTGCCCGGGACGGGCTCACACTCGCCGGTGCGCCAGTCCCTCACGACGCCGTGCACGGTGGCCATCGCCTCGGGGGTGTCGTGCCACAACGGCTTGGCCACGACGTCGCGCCGGCTGCCGAGGTGGTCGACGGCGAGCTCGGAGAACCGCTTCGCGACCGCCTTCCAGGCCTCCCAGTCGGTCCTGGACTGCCACGGCGGCGCGATCGCCGGGTTGAACGAGTGGACGAACGGGTGCATGTCCGTGGTGTTGAGGTCGTGCTTCTCGTACCAGGTGGCGGCCGGGAGGACGACGTCGGAGAAGAGCGTCGAGCTGGTCATCCGGAAGTCGATGGTGGTCAGCAGGTCGAGCTTGCCCTCGGGCACCTCCTCCGGCCACTCGATGCCGGCCGGGCGCTTCTCCGGCGGCGCCTGCCGCGCGGTGACCGCGTTGTCCGTCCCGAGCAGGTGCTTGAGGAAGTACTCGTTGCCCTTGGCACTCGACCCGAGGAGGTTGGCCCGCCACAGGCTGAGCACGCGCGGGTGGTTCTCCTCCGCCTCCGGGTCCTCGACCGCGAACCGCAGCGCGCCCGACGTCAGCTGCTCGACGACGTAGTCCGCCGGGGCCATCCCCGCCGCCTCCGCCTCGTCGGCCAGCACGAGGCTGCTGCGGTTGAACGTCGGGTAGCTCGGCGTCCAGCCGAGGCGCACCGACTGGGCGAGCAGGTCCATGACGCCCTTGCCGGCGAAGACGCCGGTCCCGGCGTCGACGTCGTCGGCCGTGAACGTGTCGTAGCGGTACTGGCTGGTGTTGACGTACCAGTACGCCGTCTGGTTCATGTGCCGCGGCGGCCGGTGCCAGTCGAGGGCGAAGGCCATGTGCTGGAACCCCATGATCGGGCGCACCTTCTCCTGGCCGACGTAGTGCGCCCACCCGCCGCCGTTGCGGCCCTGGCAGCCGGTGATCGTCGTGAGGACGAGCATCGCGCGGTAGAGCTGGTCGGAGTGGAACCAGTGGTTCGTGCCGGCGCCCAGGAGGATCATCCCGCGGCCCTCGGTGTCGATCGCGTTCTGGGCCCACTCCCGGGCCAGGCGGGTCACCTGCTCGGCGGGGACGCTGGTGATCTCCTCCTGCCAGGCCGGGGTCGCCGGGGTGGAGGGGTCGTCGTAGTCCGCGGGCCAGGTGCCCGGGAGGCCGTCGCGGGCGACGCCGTACTGGGCGAGCATCAGGTCGAGGACGGTGGTGACGAGCCGACCGCCGACCCGGCGCGCGGGGACGCCCCGGGAGACGTGCGCGACCCTGCCGTCGGCGGTGTCGAACCGCGGGAGGACCACCCGCACCGACTCGGTCGCCACGTCCCGGAGCGAGAGCACCGGCTCGATGCCGTCGAGGTCGAGGTTCCAGCGGCCGAGCCCCTCGTCACCCCAGCGGAAGCCGAGGGAGCCCTGCGGGACCGCGACGTCGTCGGTGCGGGCGTCGAGGACGACCGGCTTCCACATCGCGTTCTCCGACGTCGCCTCGGGCACGTCGAGGTCGCCGGCGACGACGTACTTGCCGGGTCGGAAGGCCGGACCGGCCTCCGCCGCGTCCACCGTCGTGTCGTCGGGCTCGAGCGAGACGAGGAACGGCAGGTCGGTGTAGCGCTGGTTGTACTCGGTGAAGAACGGCACCTGCCGGTCGACGAAGAACTCCTTGAGGATGACGTGGCCCATCGCCATCGCCAGCGCCCCGTCGGTGCCGGGCGCCGAGGCGACCCACTCGTCGGCGAACTTGACGTTCTCGGCGTAGTCCGGCGAGACGGCGACCACCTTCTGGCCGCGGTAGCGGGCCTCGGTCATCCAGTGCGCGTCCGGCGTGCGGGTCATCGGGACGTTGGAGCCCCACATGATGAGGTACCCGGCGTCCCACCAGTCGCCGGACTCCGGGACGTCGGTCTGGTCGCCGAACATCTGCGGCGAGGCGTTGGGCAGGTCGGCGTACCAGTCGTAGAACGAGAGCATCGGGGCGCCGATGAGCTCGAGGAACCGGGCCCCGGAGGCGTACGAGACGGGGGACATCGCGGGGATGGGCGAGAAGCCGGCGATGCGGTCTGGGCCCCAGCGCTTGACGGTGTACACGTGGGCCGCGGCGACGAGGTCGACGACCTCCTCCCACGTCGCGCGGACCAACCCGCCCTTGCCACGGGCGGACGTGTAGCGCCTGCGCCGCTCGGGGTCCTGGACGATCGAGGCCCAGGCGAGGACGGGGTCACCACCCACGGCCCGCCGGGCCTCACGGAACATCTCGAGCAGGACGCCCCGCACGTACGGGTAGCGGACGCGGGTGGGCGAGTAGGTGTACCAGCTGAACGCGGCACCGCGGGGGCACCCCCGGGGCTCGTACTCCGGACGGTCCGCGCCCGTGGAGGGGTAGTCGGTCTGCTGGGCCTCCCAGGTGATGATGCCGTCCTTGACGTACACCTTCCACGAGCACGAGCCGGTGCAGTTGACCCCGTGCGTGCTGCGGACGACCTTGTCGTGCGACCAGCGGTCGCGGTAGAACGCGTCACCGGCCCGCCCACCCTCACGGTGCAGGGCGCGGCGGTCGGGCGACACCTGCCCCGCGGTGAAGAACCGGCGGGTTCCGACGAGGGCCTGGGTGAGCGGGCCGTCGAGCCCGGGGGTGGGGGTCATGGTGGTCTCCGGCGAGGTCGGGCTACGAGGACTTGAAGGGCGTGTCGGTGCGGATGAGGGCGCGGCAGCGGGTCTCGGTGACGAAGGGCTCGAGGGCGACGTGCGCGCGGACCTCACCGGACATCGCCATCGACTCGGCGATCAGGCCACGGTGGACGCCGCAGACGACGGCCTGGTTGTCGCGGGCCAGGTCGAGGAACGGGCAGTCCGTGAGCTCGACGCGGACGCTCCGACCGCCGTCGGAGGTGGACACCTCCGGCTGGTAGCCCCAGTCCTCGAGGACGTCGATGACCTCGCCGACCCGGCCCAACCACGCGCCCGCGCTGTCGGCCGGCGTGCGCTCGGAGTGGTCGGCCAGGTGCTCGCGGGCCCAGCGACGGCCCGCCTCGTAGGGGGTCAGCCTCTCCCCGTGCACCGACGCGGTCATGGCCTCCGTGAGGAGCGTGGTCAGCAGCTTGAGCGGCTCGGTCCCGGGCGCGGACCTGGCCGGTGCCCGGCGGTAGACCTTGCGCGGCCGGCCGGCCGTCCCCGGTCGGACGAACTCGGCCTCGAGGACCCCGGCGGCGACCAGCTGGTCGAGGTGGAACCGGACGGTCGTCACGTGCAGGTCGGCCTGCGGGGCGATCTCCGCGGCAGCGAGGCCCTGCGGCGAGTCCGTCGCACTGGCCTCGAGCAGCTGGACGAGGAACCGCCGCACCGGCGAGGCCAGGAGGGCCGCGGCGTCGTACTCCTGCTTCGTGGGCACAGCGACCTCCTCCCATCACGGGTTTAGCGGACTGCTGGCCACTATAAAAGCACAGTCCGGACCCGGACGGAAGCCGGGCACGAGTGCGAGGAGCGGCGCAAAACCGCTCGCCCCGAGGCCGACCAGTCAGTACTACGGCACGTAGTTGCGCGATCGGGTGGGTGGGTGTAGCGTCCCGGGTCGACACATTAAAAGCACTCTGATCCTTTCAACTGGAGACGCGATGAGCCCGACCGCCACCCGACCGCAGGCCCGGCCGAGCGCCGGTGCCCACCCGGGTGGCGGTGCCCACCCGGGTGCCGGCCGCGTCCTCTGGCTCTCGAGCACCGCGTTCACCCTGATGTTCGCGGCGTGGCTGATGTTCGGCATCCTCGGCGTGCCGATCCAGAAGGAGCTCGGGCTGACCGACCCCCAGCTGGCCTGGATCAGCGCGGTGGCCGTCCTCAACGGGTCGCTGTGGCGGCTGCCGGCCGGCATGCTCACGGACCGGATCGGTGGCCGCAAGGTGATGACCCTGCTGCTCCTCGCCACGGCCGTGCCCGCCTGGTTCGTCGCGCACGCCCAGAGCTACGGGGCCGTCCTCGCCCTCGCCTTCCTCGTCGGCTTCGCCGGCAACTCCTTCAGCTCGGGCATCGCGTGGAACGCCGCGTGGCAGCCCCGTGAGCACCAGGGCTTCGCGCTCGGCGTGTTCGGGGCCGGCAACGTGGGGGCGTCGGTCACCAAGTTCATCGGCCCCGCCCTCATCGCGGGCACCGCCGGGGCGACCTACCTCGGCGGCGCGGTCGCCGGCGGGTGGCGGCTGGTGCCGGTCATCTACGCCGGCCTCCTCCTCGTCATGGCCGGCGTCCTGTGGTTCGGGACTCCCCGCCACGACCACACGACCGGCGCGAAGGCCACGCTCAGGTCGCAGCTGGCACCGCTGCGACAGCTGCGGGTGTGGCGCTTCAGCGTCTACTACGTCGCGTTCTTCGGCGCCTACGTGGCCCTCGCGGCCTGGCTCCCGAAGTACTACGTCGACAACTACGACGTCAGCCTCACCGAGGCCGGGTTGCTCACCGCGCTCTACATCTTCCCCGCGTCGCTGCTGCGCCCGGTCGGTGGCTGGTTCTCCGACCGGTTCGGCGCCCGCCGGGTCATGTACTGGACCCTCGCCGTGATGCTCGCCGCGACCGGTGTCCTCATGATGCCCGACGGCCACCTCGTCATCGCCCACGCGGACGGCTCGGAGAGCTCGCACCTCGCCTACTCGCTCGGCGTCGTGCCGTTCACGGTGCTGCTCGTGGTCCTCGGCAGCGCCATGGGGGTCGGCAAGGCCGCCGTCTACAAGCACATCCCCGAGTACTCCCCCGAGAACGTCGCCTCCGTCGGCGGCCTCGTCGGCATGATCGGCGGCCTCGGCGGCTTCTTCCTCCCGCCGCTGTTCGCCTACACCAAGGCGTGGAGCGGCTTCCCGACGTCCACCTTCTTCGTCCTCTTCCTCCTCGTCGCGCTCTGCGCGGTCTGGATGCACTCGACCGTCGTGCGGATGCTGCACGCCGAGTCCCCCGAGCTCGCCCACCGCCTCGAGTCCGTCACCGTGACCGCGGCCGGCCGCTGACCCCGCCCGACACCCCAGGAGACCCGCCATGACCACGACCACCCGCCGCGAGCCGAAGGGCGAGTGGCTCACCGCCTGGGACCCCGAGGACGAGAAGACCTGGGACAAGGGCCTCGCGTGGCGCACCCTGTGGGTGACCACGTTCTGCCTCACGCTCGCCTTCGTCGCCTGGTACCTGCCGAGCGCCGTCATCCCGAAGCTCAACGCGCTCGGGTACGACTTCAGCAAGGGCCAGCTCTACTGGATGGCCGCCATGCCGGGCCTCGCGGCCGGCCTCTTCCGGCTCGTGTGGATGGTGCTCCCCCCGATCCTCGGGACCCGGCGACTGGTCTCGCTGACCAGCCTCCTGCTCATCGCCTCGACCCTCGGCTGGGGCGTGCGGGTGCAGTCGCCCACCGCGCCGTACTGGGAGCTCATGGTGCTCGCCTTCCTCGCCGGCATCGGCGGCGGCGCGTTCTCCGGCTTCATGCCGAGCACCTCCTACTTCTTCCCGCGCCGCATGCAGGGGACGACCCTCGGCCTGCAGGCCGGGCTGGGCAACTTCGGGGTCTCCCTGGTCCAGCTGCTCACGCCGTACCTCGTGGCGCTCTCCGCCCTGGCCGTCTTCGGGGGCAGCCAGCAGCTCGCGGTCCCCGGCAAGCCGGCCACGACGGTCTGGTACCAGAACGCCGCGTTCGTGTGGGTCCCGCTCATGCTGGTCGGGGCGGCCCTCGCCTGGTCCCTGCTCAGGTCGGTGCCCGTCAAGGCCAACGTCCGCCAGCAGTTCGACATCTTCCGCACGCAGGACACGTGGTGGATGACGGTCCTCTACATCATGACGTTCGGCACGTTCTCCGGCCTCGCGGCCCAGTTCGGCCTGCTCATGACCAACCTCTACGGCAGCGGCAACACCGACATCGTCAAGGGGGCCGGCGCCTCCGCGACCGTGCTCGTCGCCGGCTACGCCGTGCCCGACGCCGTGAAGTACGTCTTCCTCGGCCCGCTCGTCGGTGCCGGGGCCCGGGTCCTCTTCGCCCCCCTGACCGACCGCACCGGCGGCGCGGTGTGGACCCTCGTCAGCGGCGTCGGGCTCATCGGGTCGATCGCGTGGACGATCCCGGCGCTCACGCCCGACACCTCCTCGGCGGCGGCCCTCCAAAGTGGCTTCAGCCAGTTCCTCTGGGGGATGCTCGCGATCTTCCTCTTCAGCGGCATCGGCAACGCGTCGACCTTCAAGCAGATGCCGATGATCTTCGAGCGCCGGCAGGCCGGCGGCGTGATCGGCTGGACCGCGGCGATCGCCGCCTTCGGACCGTTCTTCTTCGGGGTCGGTGTCACCACCCTCGGGCCGGTCGCCTTCTACGCCGTCGGCATCGCGTGGGCCGTCTTGTGCGTCGCCATCACCTGGTGGCGCTATGCCCGCCGCGGCGCGGCCAAGCCCAGCTGACCCACCCCACCGACCGGGGCGGCCCCGCGAGACCCCTGCCGGACGGGGCCGCCCCCCAGACCGAACCGAGAGGTCAGCCGTGCCACTCCCGACGAAGCCGCGCCAGGTCCGACGGCGTGTCGACGTCGTGGGACCCCACCCCGCGGACCGCCACGAGCACGTGCGGGAGGTCGAGGAGCCGCTTGGCCCGCCCGCCGTGCACCCGGCCCGGGAAGGCCGCCCGGACGGCCTCGACCCGGTAGCCGGCCAGCACCGGGTTGGCGTGGCCCTCCCCGTCGAGGGCCACCGCCGCGGCCACCCCCGGCCCGGCCGCTCGCAGCGCCTCGACCAGCACCGGCAGCACCGGACCGGCGAACGGCATGTCCCCGGCCACGACGACCGCGACGGGCGTCTCGACCACGGCGACTCCGGCCAGCACCCCGGCCAGCGGACCGCCACCGGGCGGCTGCTCCCGGACCCAGCGCACCCCGGACCGCGCAACCCGCCGCTCCGGCCCGACGAGGACCACCGGCCACTCCGGCGGCACCCCGGCCAGCAGGTGGTCCAGCACGGTCGTCCCGTCCAGTCGGGCCGCGAGCTTGTCGGACCCGAATCGCGTCGAACCACCACCGGCCGGCACCACCACGGTCACGTCCGCCGACGACTCATCCACCCACCGAGTGTCCCAGCCCTCCCGTTCCGCCGAGCCGACCACCACACCGAGGAGACCCCATGTCCCAGCACGACCTTCCCCTGACCGCCGTCCAGCACGGCTGCGGCTGCGGCGACGCCGACCACGGCGCCCCCGAGCTCGACGTGCGCTCGATCCCCCACGCGATCCGGCACGCCACCGTCTTCGGTGCGATGAGCGCCATCCCGGCCGGCGGCTCGCTCGTGCTCGTCGCACCGCACGACCCCAAGCCCCTCCTGGCCCAGCTCGCCGACCGCGAGTCACCGATCACCGTCACCTACCTCGACGAGGGACCCGAGGCCTGGCGGCTGCGGATCACTCGCGCCTGAGCCGGGCGGAGGAGGGCCCGTGTGCTCCTACTGCGGCTGCGAGAGCGTGACCGTCATCGGCCGCTTCATGGCCGAGCACGAGGAGGTCGTCAACGCCTGTGGTGAGCTGCGCCGCTCCTGCGGCCGTGGGCCCACCGACGTGACCCGGGCGGCCGACCACCTCAGGGCCCTCCTCCGCCCCCACACCGACGCCGAGGAGATGGGCCTGTTCGCCGTCCTCGGCCAGGACCCGGAGTTCACCGAGCACGTCCGCACGTTGTGCGCCGAGCACGCCGCCCTCGACGCGGCCCTGGACCGGATCGCCGCCGGTGCCCACGAGGAGATGAGCGCCTTCGAGCGCGCCCTGCGCAGGCACATCGACCGTGAGGAGAACGGGCTGTTCCCCGCCGCGGCGATCCGGTTCGCCGGCCCGGAGTGGGACCTCGTCGTCTCGATGACGCCGCCGGCGTCCGTCCCGTGAAGCACCCCGGCCGGGGCTGGCTGCTCGCACCCGCCGCGCTCTGCCTGCTCGCCGGGCTCGACGCCGGTCTCGTCCGGCTCGGCGGCCCGACGCCGGTCGCCTCGGACCGCCTCGGTGACGTGCACGGACCGGTCATGGTCCTCGGGTTCCTCGGCACCCTCGTCGCCCTCGAGCGGGCCGTGGCCCTGCGCCGGACCTGGGCGTTCGCGGCGCCCGTGCTGCTCGGGGCCGGCGGTCTCGCGCTCGTCGTGCCACTCCCCCCGGCCCTCGGCCACGTCCTCCTCCTCGACGGCACCGTGGCCCTCGTCGCCGTGCTCGTGGCCCTCTGGGGACGGCGCCGGGACGACGCCGTCCTCGTCGAGGTCCTCGGGGGAGGGTGTGCCCTGGTCGCCGCGCTCCTCATGACGCGCGTCGAGGTGTCGGCCACGGTCCCGCTGCTCGCCGGTTTCGTCGTCCTGACGATCGCGGCCGAGCGCGTCGAGCTCGCCGCACTCCACCTGCCCGCCGGCGCGGGGCGCACCCTCGCCCTCATCGCCCTTCCGTTCGCCACCTCGGCCGCCCTCTCGACCACGTTCCGCGACAGCGGAGCCCGCGTGTACGGAGCCGTCCTGCTGCTGCTCGTCGCCTGGCTGGCCCCTCGCGACGTCGCCGTACGGCTCGTGCGCGCGTCGGGGTTCGCGCGGTTCGCGGCCACGGCGATGCTGGCGGCGTACGCGTGGCTCGGCGTGGCCGGTGCCGCCTGGGTGGCGGTCGGGTCGACGAGCAGTGCCGGCGCGCGCGACGTCGTCGTGCACTGCGTCTTCCTCGGCTTCGCGATGAGCATGGTCATGGCCCACGCTCCGGTCATCCTCCCCGCGGTCCTCCGCCGTCCCCTGCCCTGGCACCCCCTGTTCTGGCTGCCGCTCGGGGCCCTCCACGCGACGCTGCTGCTCCGGGTGACGGGGGACGTCACCGGTACCCGGTCCCTCGGCGTGGCCGGCGGCACCGGCACCGCCGTGGCGCTCCTCCTGCTCCCCCTCACCGCCCTCGCGGCCTCGCTCCTCGTGACCCGTCGCCCCGCACCGGCCCCAGCGACCCCGAGGAGGGTCTCGTCGTGAGCACCACACCCGCCCGCCCCGCCGGGCGCGGCCGTTTCCCCCTCCGCGACCGGCCGGGCCTGGTCTGGCTGACCCTGGCCGTCCTCGTCGCGCTGGCCCACCCGTTCGTTCCGGCCGCCGGCTGGCTGATGGTCCACCTCGTCCTGCTCGGGGCGATGACCCACTCGGCGATGGTCTGGAGCACGCACTTCACCCAGGCACTGCTCAAGACACCGGAGTCCCTCGACGACCGGTCTCGTCAGAACCGACGCATCCTGGTCCTGCTCGTCGGCGCCGCGGCGGTGCTCGTCGGCGTGCCCACCGGGGCGTGGGAGCTCACCGTGCTGGGCGCGAGCGGGGTGGCCCTCGCCGTCTCGCTGCACGGGCGGGCTCTCTGGCGCCGCCTGCAGCACGCGCTGCCCGGCCGCTTCCGCATCACCGTGCACTACTACCTCACCGCTGCGGCCTGCGTGCCGGTCGGCGCCGGGTTGGGTGCATGGCTGGCGCGCGGCCTCGACGACGAGTGGCACGGCCGCGTCCTCGTCGCGCACTCGATGACGATGGTCCTCGGCTGGCTGGGACTCACCGTCACCGGCACCCTCGTCACGCTCTGGCCGACGATGCTCCGCACCCGGATGGACGACCGGGCCGAGCAGCTGGCCCGCCGAGCCCTGCCGGTGCTCGGGGTCGCGGTGGCCGTCGTGGCGGGAGGCGCCGTGGCCGGCTCGAGACCGCTGGCGGTCCTCGGGCTGGCGGGCTACCTCGCCGGGCTGGTGTGGTGGGGGCGCGCGCTGCTCGCCCCCGCCCGGCAGGCGCCGCCACGCACGGTGGCCACGGTGTCGGTCAGCGCCGCCCTGGGATGGGGTCTCGTCGCGCTGGGCATGCTCGGGACCCGGGTGGTTCGAGCCCGGGGCTGGGCCGACGTCGCCGCCGACTACGACACGGTGGCCGCGGTGCTCGCGGTGGGGTTCGCCGCGCAGCTGCTCTCGGGCGCGCTGTCGCACCTCATCCCCGTCGTGCTCGGCGGCGGACCCTCCGTGGTGCGCGCCGCGTCTGGACGGTTCGAACGGGCTTGGGCAGCAAGGGTCCTCGTCGTCAACCTCGGACTGCTCGTGTGCCTGCTGCCCGTCCCCGGAGCGGTCCGGGTGGCCGTGTCCGTCGTCGTGCTGGCCGCTCTCGCGGTCTTCGTCCCGCTCCTGCTCTCCGCCGTGCGCGCCGCGGTCGCCGCCCGGCGTGCCCTGCTCGCCGGTCTGGGCACCGCAGCACCTCCCACCGCGCCGGCCCCCGCGGACCGTGCTGCGGTCCCGACGTCCCAGCTGGTCGCGGGGGTGGCCGTCCTCGCCCTGGCCGTGTCCCTCGGCGTCGCTGCCGACCCGGCCGCCGCCGGCCTCTCGCCTGGCGGCGGCTCAGTGGGCGTCGCCGCGTCCGGGCTGCGCGCCGGTGCCGCCGACGTCGCGCCGACCGGGCACACCACGCGCGTGCGGGTCGAGGCGCACGACATGTCGTACGTCCCGGCGAGCATCGACGTCCCGCGCGGCGACCGCCTCGTCATCGACCTCGTCAACACCGACGAGGGCTCACCCCACGACCTGACCTTCGGCGGCGGCGTCGCCACCCGCCGGGTGATGCCCGGTCACTCGGCCACCCTCGACGCCGGCGTCGTCACCGCCAGTGCCGAGGGCTGGTGCTCGGTCGTCGGGCACCGGCAGATGGGCATGGTCCTCCACGTGCGCGTGGAGGGCGCTACCGGGGGCACGACGGCCTCGGCGCCATCGGGGTCGCCCGAGCGACCTCTCGCCGTGGACCTCTCCCGACCGTTCGGTGACGAGTTCCGCGCCGTCGACGCCGCCCTGCCACCGCTGACCCCGGAGCGGGTCCACCGGGTGACGCTCCGGGTCGAGGAGGTCGAGATCGAGGTCGCGCCCGGGGTGCGGCAGAAGCGGTGGACCTACGGCGGGTCGGTCCCCGGCCCCACCCTGCACGGCCGGGTCGGCGACACGTTCGTCGTCACCCTCGTCAACCGCGCCGGCATGGGCCACTCCGTCGACTTCCACGCCGGTGAGAGCGTCCCTGACGAGGTGATGCGCACCATCCCCCCGGGAGCCTCGCTCACCTACCGGTTCACGGCCACCCGCGCGGGCATCTGGATGTACCACTGCTCGACGATGCCGATGAGCGCTCACATCGCGGCGGGGATGCACGGCGCCGTCGTCATCGAACCGGACGGCCTGCCCACCGTCGACCGCAGCTACCTCCTCGTGCAGTCCGAGGTCCACCTCGCCGGTGACGGACGGAGCGCGGCCGCCGACGTCGACGCCGCGGCGGCCGCCGCCGACACCCCGAGCCTCGTCGTGTTCAACGGTGTCGCCGACCAGTACCTCGCCCGACCCCTCGCGGCGCGGACGGGCGAACGGGTCCGGGTGTGGGTGCTCGCCGCCGGTCCGAACCGGGGCAGCGCGTTCCACGTCGTCGGAACCCAGTTCGACACGGTGTGGAAGGAGGGCAGCTACCTCCTCGACCACGGCCGTGGCCCCCTCGGCGGCACGGCCGGGGGGTCGCAGGTCCTCGACCTGGGTGTGGCCCAGGGCGGGTTCGTCGAGCTGACGGCCGGACGTCCGGGGCGCTACCCCTTCGTCACCCACGCGATGGCCGACGCCGAGCGCGGCGCCCGGGGACTGCTCACCGTCACCCCGTGAGCCGCGACGTCCGCGAGCCCGTGGCCCCGACCCGCCGACACCCCGAACCGCGGGGACGCACGATGGTTAGTATTTGCGCATGCACGCAAATGTCGAACCACCGGTGTGGGGCGATGACGTCGTCACCCTCGCGGTCGAGGTCCTCCGGATGCTGGCGGACCCCACGCGCCTGCAGCTGGCCGGGCTGCTCCTCGACGACGAGCGGTCGGTGACCGAGCTCGCCGAGGCCCTCGAGCGCCCCGTGCCCGCGGTGTCGCAGCACCTCGCCAAGCTGCGGCTCGCCCGACTGGTCACCTCGCGGCGTCAGGGACAGACCGTGCTGTACCGGGTCGAGAACGGGCACGTGCGCCAGCTCGTCGTCGACACCGTCGGGCACGTCGAGCACCTGCTCGACCGGGCGCCGGCCGACCACCGCGTCGACGGTGCCGCCCGATGAGCCACACGCTGCGGCGGGACGCACCCCACGACCATGACCACGACCACGACGGGTCCGTCGCGCGGCGCATCGGCCACCTGTTCTCCGACCTGCTCGGCGGGCACTCCCACGACGCGGCCGACCGGGTCGACGACGCCGTCGAGGCGACCGCCGCCGGCCGTCGAGCGCTCTGGATGAGCCTGGGCGGGCTCCTCGCGACGGCCGCGGTCCAGGGACTGGTCGTCGCGTGGTCCGGTTCGGTGGCGCTGCTCGGGGACACCCTGCACAACCTCGTCGACGCCGGCACCGCCTTCCCGCTGCTCGTGGCCTTCGCCCTCGCCGCCCGTGGCCGCACCGAGCGGATGACCCACGGCTGGCGTCGGGCCGAGGACCTCGCCGGGCTCGTCGTGGTCCTGATGATCGCCCCCTCCGGGGGCCTCGTGGCCTGGGAGAGCATCACCCGGCTGCTGGACCCCCGGCCGGTCGAGCACCTCCCGGCCGTGGCGGCGGCCTCCGTCGTCGGCTTCCTCGGCAACGAGTGGGTCGCCCGCTACCGCATCCGGGTCGGACGACGCATCGGCTCGGCAGCCCTCGTCGCCGACGGGCTGCACGCGCGGACCGACGGCCTCACCTCGCTCGCGGTCCTGGTGGGCGCCGGCGGGGTGGCGCTCGGGTGGGAGCGGGCCGACCCGGTCGTCGGGGTGCTCATCACCGTGGCCATCCTCGGCGTCCTGCGCTCCGCCGCACGGTCGGTCGGTGCGCGCCTGGTCGACGCCGTCGACCCCGACCTGGTGCGCCGGGCCTCCGCGTCCGCGACGTCCGTCGACGAGGTGCGCGGAGTCGAGGACGTGCGTCTGCGCTGGGTCGGACACGTCCTCGTGGTGGAGGTGGCCGTGCTCGTGGACGCCGCGACCCCGCTCCCGGTCGCCGACACCGTCTCGGCCCACGTCGAGGAACACCTGCGCCTCGACCTGCCGCACGTCGGAGCGGTCACCGTCCGCGTGGGCGCCGCCCGGCCCGCCTGAGCGCCGCCTCAGACCGGCCGGCGCGCCGGTTCCCCGCCGACGGGCAGGAAGACGGACCGCACGAGGGGGCGCCCCCGCACCCAGCCGGTCAGGGCGGTGAGCGGCCGTCGCAGCAGCAGCCACCCGGCCCCGGCGACGAGCCCACCGAGCAGCAGGCCGGCGAGGACGTCCTGGGGGTAGTGCGCCCCGACGTAGACGCGGGTGACGGCCATCGCGAGGGCGGCCAGCACCGCCCACCTCCCGATGCGCGGGGCGGCGACCATGAGTCCGACCGCGACGGCGCCGGCCATCGTCGCGTGGTCGGACGGGAACGACACATCGCTCGTGCGGGGGACGAGCAGCAGGGCCCCGGGGTGGCTCGTGTACGGGCGCGCCTCCCCGAACAGGGCCGCGACCGGCTGGTTGACGGCGACCGCCACGAGCGCACCCAGGCCGGCCCACCCCGCCGCGGCGAGGTCCCGGTCGGTGCCGCGCCGTGCCCGCAGCAGCACCCACAGCGCGAGCCCGCCGAAGAGGACGACACCGTAGGTCGCGTACGCCACCGCGAGGCCGTGGAGGGCAGGCGTCGCCCGTGCGAAGGACTGCACGGCGGCGAAGAGCCGCTCGTCGAGGGAGGAGGTGGGCATGGCGAACGTGGCCTTCCGTCGGGAGCGCCCATCGTGACCGTCGCGCCTGTGCCGATCCTGTGCGCCGGCCGTCATGACCCTCCGGGGAGGTGCCCGTCCGGCACCCCTTGACACCTCCCAAGGTAAGTGGCAACTTACCGTTCGTGACGACGAACGGAACGGACGCGCTGGCGGTGCTGGGAGACGCCACCCGGCGGGCGATCGTCGAGCGCCTCGCCGAAGGGCCCTCCTCCGTCCAGCAGCTCGCCGACGCGCTCCCCGTCACCCGGCCGGCGGTCAGCCAGCACCTCAAGGTGCTGCGCGACGCGGGGCTGGTCAGCGAGCGCGCGGCCGGTACTCGCCGGGTCTACCGGCTGGAACCGATGGCCCTGGCCGCGCTGCGCGACCAGATCGACACCTTCTGGCGTCGCGCGCTGGAGGCCTACGGCGACGTGGCCACCGACGCCGCGGCGGCCACGACCGACCCGACCGACCCTCCGACACCGAGGAGCCACCCATGACCGAACGAAACCCCTCTGCCGTGGCGCCCGACGCCCCGGACGTCCACCGGGTCGTCACGGTCCCGCTCACGCCCGAGCGGGCCTTCGAGGTCTTCGTGACACGGTTCGACGACATCAAGCCCCGCGAGCACAACCTGCTGCGGGCACCCATCGTCGAGACCTCCGTCGACCGGCACGTCGGCGGCACGATCCACGACGTGGCCGAGGACGGCAGCCGCTGCGACTGGGCTCGCATCCTGGCCTTCGACCCGCCCCACCGCATCGTCTTCTCCTGGGACATCGGGCCCACCTGGGAGATCGAGAGCGACCCCGACCGGACCAGCGAGGTCGAGGTCACCTTCACCCCCGCGGCCGACGGCGGCACCCGGCTCGATCTCGTCCACCGCCACCTCGAGCGCCACGGCCCCGGATGGGAGTCCGTCCACGGAGGCGTCGACGACGAGGCCGGCTGGACCCTCTACCTCGACCGCTACCTCCACCTGGCGCAGGAGGCCGCGTGAGCGGCGGCCGAGTGCACGGGGAGGCTCGCACCCCACGGACCGACGCACGCTGCCGCCCCTGTCCGGGCTGACCCGTCCCGGACGCCGCGGCCGACGCGTGCCTCGGCGCGCTGACCACCGCCCGAGAGCACCGCGCCCCCCGTCGCCGCCCGGTCCGTCGCCCGACGCGCGGACTAGGGTGACGAGCGTGCGCCGAGACGAGCGACCGCCGTCCCAGCCGCGGGACGCTCTCGGGACGCTCCGGCGCACGGTGCTGACGGTGGCGCTGCTCAACCTCGGCTACTTCGTCGTCGAGTTCACGGTGGCCCTCTCCGCCGGGTCCGTGTCGCTCCTGGCCGACAGCGTCGATTTCCTCGAGGACACGTCCATCAACGTCCTCATCGCCCTCGCGCTCGGGTGGCCGCTCGCCCGACGAGCGCTGCTCGGGAAGGTGCTGGCCGTGGTCATCCTCGGACCGGCCGCCGTGGCCACGTGGGAGGCCGTCCAGCGCGTGGCGGCCCCCGCCGCGCCGCGCGTCGCACCGCTGGTCCTGGCCTCCCTCGGGGCGATCGTCGTCAACGGCACGAGCGCCGTCCTGCTGGCCCGGATCCGCACGCACGGCGGGAGCCTGGGTCGCGCTGCCTTCCTGTCCGCCCGCAACGACGTCGTCGTCAACGTGGCGGTCATCCTCATGGGCGTCACCACGGCGCTCACCGGGTCGGGCTGGCCCGACCTGGTCCTCGGCTCCGTCATCATCGTCCTCGCCCTGCACGCCGCCCACGAGGTCTGGGAGTGCAGCGAGGACGAGAGGCTGGCCGTCGCGCTCGACTCCCCCGTGCCCGGTCGGCCTGCTCCGTGAGCGGCGGTCTCGGCCGCCGACGCCGCACCGACCCGGTGGACCTCAGGCGGTGGCGCCCGAGGCAAGCTCGGCCCGCAGCCGGGCGAGGGCGCCGGACGACCTCAGCGCCGCGACGACGGCGTCGGCGATCAGCCGGTGGCCGCTCGCGTCCGGGTGGTCGCCGTCGTCCTGGAGGTCGCCCGTGGGGTCGCGGCCCTCGTCCGGGCCGAGGAACGGAGTCGAGGTGTCGACGTAGACCGACCCGGTGGCCCGGGCGACGGCCGAGATCACGGCGTTGACCTGCCCCGTCACCGCCCGGGAGTTCGTCACGAAGGCGGGACCGCGCGTGCGGCCCTCGGTCCCGTCCACGCTGATGTTCCAGTACCCGAGGAGGGCCACGACGGGTGGGTGCGACCCGGCACGCACGACGCGGACGGTGGCGAGCAGCTCGGCGCGCAGGTGGGCCAGCAGCCCCGGGAGGCACCCGGCGCCGCCGTCGCAGGGCTGACCGGTCGAGGGGTCGAGGGGCACGTCGTTCGCGCCGGCCTGGAGCAGGACGAGGGAGGCCCGCGCGAGGTCGGAGCGGACCGACTCCTGCTGGACCTCGGCGACGACGTCCCCGCTCGTCGCGCCGTTGACCGCGTCGTTGGCGACCTCCGAGGGCCGCCCCGTCTCGATGCCGACCTCGTCGGCGACAGTCTGGGCGAAACCGGCACAGTCGCAACCGAACCCGGTGGGCACGGAGTCCCCGAGGGCGACGACGACGAGCGGTCGGGCACCGGGGTGGTCGCGGTGGGTGACCTCCGGTGTGACGCCGACGACGGCAGCGGTCACGACGGCCAGGACGAGGACCAGACGGGCCGCGGCTCGGCCGACGGGCGCCCGCGCCGTCATCACGGGTGGAAGCCGGGGACCGAGCGGCCCAGCCACTGGAAGGCCCTGGGCATGAGCGGCTGCCAGACCGACTCGCGGTGCCCGCCGCGCTGGAGGACCACCGCGGTCAACGCCGTCGGCGCCCGGGCCGCCCGGAGGAACGCGACGGTGCTCGGGTACGACAGCGAGTCCTGCTTCGAGGTCTCGACCCAGCCCGCGACGGCGACCGGTGAGCGCCTCTCGAGCCGCACCAGGTCGTAGCCGGTGAGGTGCGGCACGGCGGGTGCGACGGTGGTGCCGAAGTCGGGCCGGAAGTAGCTCTGGAACGAGACGAAGGCGCCGTAGACGTCCGGGTGGCGGACCGCGAGCGACGCCGCGCACCATCCGCCGAAGCTGTAGCCGACCGCGGCCCAGCTCGTCCGGTCGGTCCGGACCCGGAAGTGCTCGACGACCCAGCGGGGCAGCTCACGGGCGAGCCAGGTGTCGACCTGGGGGCCGCCCGCTCCCCCGTCGACGCACTCGCTGTCGTAGGTGCGCGGTGCGTTGATCTGCGGGATGACGACGACGGCCTGGGCGAGCCGGCCGGCCGCGGCCTGCTGCTCCTCCGCCGCGAGCAGCCCGGCCTGCACGTAGGAGAGCGGGGTCGAGGGGAAGCCGTGCAGCCCGAGGACGACGGGGTAGGCGCGCGGGCTGCTCGGGTCGTAGCCCGGTGGCAGCTCGACGACGACCTGGACGCGCTGACCGAGGCTCGTCGAGGCGACCGAGAAGGTCTGGCGCCGCCGACCCGGCGCCGGAAGGGCCGGCAGGGTGGCCGGGACCCGGAGGGTCGCGAGGCCGGCCCCGGCGACGGCGGTCCCCCACACCGCGGAGGCCTCCCCGACGGTGGTCGTCGTCCCGGACGGGGCAGAGCCGGCGAGGTCGCTCCACGAGACGTAGAAGAGGTACTGGTCGTTGAGGACGAGGGCGCTGACGAGGACCGCGAGGGCAGCGACGACGGCGACCTTCGCGCCCCGCGCGGTGACCGAGGCCCAGCGGTGCCGCAGCCTCGGGAGGTCGAGGACCGCCGCGACGAAGACGACGAGCAGCAGCGCGACGACGACCGCCACGAGGGACCCGCTGGTCAGCGCCATGCCATCTCCCGGTCGGTGTCGCTCGCCGCGCCACGACGGGGTTCGGGGCGGACGAAGGGGAAGGCGAGGACGGCGCGGACCGGGCGGTTGGTCAGGAGCATGACGAGTCGATCGACGCCGATGCCGAGCCCGCCGGCCGGCGGCATCCCGAGCTCGAGCGCTGCGAGGAAGTCCTCGTCGAGCTGCATCGCCTCGGGGTCGCCGGCCGCGGCGAGCACCGACTGCCGCGTCAGCCGGGCCCGCTGCTCGACGGGGTCGGTCAGCTCGCTGTACGCCGTGGCGACCTCCATCCCGGCGACGACGAGGTCCCACCGCTCGACGAGGCCGGCGTCGCGCCGGTGGTCGCGGGCGAGGGGAGAGGTGCTCCTCGGGAAGTCGACGTAGAAGGTCGGCGCCACGGTCGCCGGCTCGACGAGGTCGCCGTAGACCTGTTCGACGAGCTCGCCGACGTCGCGCTGCGGGTCGAGGCGCAGGCCGTGCCGGGCGGCGAGCCGGGCGATCTCGGCCGGCGGTGTCGCGAGGTCGACGGGGGCGCCGAGCACCTCCCCGACCGCGTCGAGGACGCGAACCCGGGGCCAGCCGGCGTCGAGCGGTGCGAGCTCGACGCCGGCCAGCCCTCGCCGCCCCTGGTCGGCGTCCGGGTTCGGGACGACGGCAGCGCCGTGCACCGCGACGGCGGCGGCCCGCACGAGCCGCTCGGTCAGCACACGCATGTCGTCGTAGTCGGCGTAGGGCCGGTACACCTCCAGGGCGGTGAACTCCGGGTTGTGCGTGGCGTCCGCGCCCTCGTTGCGGAAGTTGCGGCCGAGCTCGAAGACCGGCCCGAGGCCGCCGACGAGCAACCGCTTGAGGTAGAGCTCCGGCGCGATGCGCAACGAGAGCCCGAGTCCGTGCGCGTTGCTCCACGTCCGGAACGGGCGGGCGCTCGCCCCGCCGTGCACGGTCTGCAGGACGGGGGTCTCGACCTCGAGGTAGCCCTCGTCGACGAGGACGCCCCGCAGCGCGGACACGACCGCCGACCGGTGCCTCAGGAGGAGGGCGCTCTCCGGGTGGACGACGAGGTCGGCCGTCCGGTCCCTCGTCCGGGCCGTCGACGACTCGAGCCCGGCGAACGGCACCGGGCGCAGGGACTTGGCCTCCATCGACCAGTGCGTGACCCCGATGCTCCGCGTGCCGCGCCGGGTCCGGGTCAGGACGCCGCACACCCGGACGAGGTCACCGGTGTCGACGAACCGTCGCCATGCATCCGCCGGGTTCGTTCCCGCGGAACCGGACTCGAGGACGGCCTGCACGCGGGCCGCACCGTCGACGAGGTCGACGAAGACGACACCGCCGTGGTCACGGACCCGCAGCACCCGTGCGCAGACCTCGACCGGCGCCCCGTCCCGCCACGAGGTCAGCACCCCGGCGACCGTGTGGCTCGGCGCCCCGCGGCCGACGGGGTGCGGCTCGAGGTCGGCTCGCACCATCGCCTCGCGACGGCGTCGGCGCACGCGCTCGAGCCGGCCGAGAGGTGCCGGGGCCGGGCCCGTGACCGCCTCCTCGATCGCGCGCACCGCCGCGAGGTGGGCCGCGTCCAGGGGGTCCCCGACGGGCAGCGGCCGGCGGGCCGGCAGGAAGCCCTCCGCGGTCGCGGCGGCGAACGCGACGAGCGGGAGCGTCGCGGGGTCGTCAAGACAGTAGTACCGGCCGACCCAGGTGGGGTCGAACCGGCGGTTGAAGCGGTAGAGCCGCTCGAGCTGCCAGAACGGGTCGAGCCAGCCGAGCAGGGCCGCCCCGGCGCGCACCAGCGACGGTGCCGCGACGCCGCCGGCGGACCCGAAGGTCGCGCGGAACATGCAGAAGTTCAACGACACCCGGACGACCCCGAGCTCGCGGGCCCGGGCCATCAGCTCGACGACCATGAGCTCGGTGACGCCGTTGGGGGCGGTGGGCGCGTGGCGCATCAGGTCGAGGGAGACGCCTCGGGGTCCCCACGGCACGAACGTGAGCAGGCCCTGGAGGTCTCCGGACCGGTCCCGGGCGAGGACGTGGAGGACGCGGGCGTCCGCCGGGTCGCCGGAGCGGCCGAGGGCCATCGAGAAGCCCCGCTCGGGCTCCTCGCCCCGCCAGCGCGCCGCCGCCTCGAGGACCTCGGTCAGCTCCTCCGGGGCCAGCGCGCCCTGGCGCGCGAAGGTCACCTCCACCCCCGCCCGACGAGCCCGTCGGGCGGCCCGCACGACGGAGCGCCGCTCGGGTGCCGTCGGGTCCCAGGCCTCGCGCTCGAGCACCGCCTCGTCACCCATCGTGCCGACCCGCAGCCCGGCGGCCCGGTAGACCCGGGCCCCCGCCTCGCTCGCCGAGACGACCCCCGGCACCCACCCGTGTGCCCTCGCCTCGTCGAGCCAGGCGCGGACGGCGGCGAGCCGTGCCTCGGGGGCGCCGACCGGGTCGGCCGCGGCGAGCGACACCCCGGCGACGACCCGGTGGGCCACGACGGCCCGGCGGTCCGGCGAGAAGACCAGCGCCTTGTCACGACGGGTCGCGAGGTAGGCGAGGGAGTCGGTGGCCCCGTGGTCCCGCAGCAGGCGGCGCACCTCCAGCTCCTCGTCGGGCCGCCACACCGGCTGCCAGGCCGACGGACGCAGCAGGACGACGACCGCGGCGACGAGGACGAGACCGGTGAGCGTGGCGAGGAGGTCGGTGACCCACAGCGAACCGTGGCCGGGCCACGGGCGGACACCGCCGAGCACGTCGAGCACGGCCCGCAGGAGCGTGCGCGGCGTGGCCCCCGAGGACTCGGTCAGCTCGAGCAGGCCGGCCGCCAGCGCGAGCAGCCCGAGCGTTCCCCCGACGAGGGTCAGGGCTGCGGCCCGGGCGTGCCGGGCCCGCAGGGGGGCCGAGAACTCGCCGCGGAGGCGGACGAGGAGCACGAGGACGGCCACCCCGACGGCCATCGCGAGCACGTCGAGGACGCGGCCGAAGGCACCGCGCGAGCGCCACAGCTCGAGCCACGGCGCGGCCTCCCTCGGGACGAGCGCGAGGATCCCGACGCCGATGCCGACGACCTGGAAGAGGCCAACGACGAGGAGCCCGGCCCGGCGGCGCGTGACGAGGGCTCCGGTGACGAGCACGAGGACGACGACCGAGAGGAAGGAGCGGGCGACCGGCACGTTGAGGACGCCGAAGACGCGCTCTCCGAGGCTCGGGCGCCCCGCGCGTGTGGAGAAGAGCCAGACGAGGAGCGCGGTGACCGCGCCGAGGGCGTAGGTGGCGGTGAGGAGCCGCGCGAGCCGGGCCCGGCGACGGCCGGTCTCGGACAGGGCGCCCCGGGAGGACGGCGAGGTCACGGGAGAAGGACTACGCGCACGTTCTGGACGTCGGGTGCACGCCCCCTGTGCCGTTCCTGTGCGCGCTGCACCGCCGGTGCCCGTGCGCGCCGCCCGCGCGGGTCCGGCGGGGGCGCGCGTCGGGTCTCAGCGTCTGCCCACCCGGCCGTGGGCCGCGCGGGTGAGGACGAAGCCGCCGTCCCCGTCGGCCGCCACGAGGCCGAGGTCCTCGAAGGCGTCGAGCCAGCCGCGCATCGGCCACCAGCCCCAGCGTGCGGCGAACCGAGCCCCGTTCTCGACGATGTCGCGGACGTGCTGCACGGGCAGCCCGCTCGTCCCGTGGTGCTGGTGGTAGGCCGTGGCGCCGCCGAGCCAGAGGAAGGTCCCGTCCGCGGCCGCGACCCGCTGTCCGAAGTCGGTGTCCTCGCCGCCGTAGCCCAGGTACCCCTCGTCGAAACCCCCGACCCTCTCCCACGTCGTCGGGGTGACAGCGAAGGAGAGCGACCAGAAGAGGAGGGGGTCGTGGCCGACCCGGACGGTGCCGGGTGGTGGGGCGGGACGGGCCGCGTGCGGGGCGGACCCCTGCTCGAGGGCGCGCCACGTGCGCTGCTCGTCCGGCAGCGCGGTCGTCGCCGCGTCGAGGTAGCGCACGACGCCGCAGGCGACGGCCGGGCGGGTCGCGGACCGCCGGGACTCCAGCGCCGCCGCGTAGCAGCCGACCAGTCGCGGACCGGGGATGCAGTCGACGTCGAGGAGCACCACGACGCCGGCCCCACGGGCAGCGGCCGCGGCGACCCCGGCATTGCGGGCGGCCGCGAGCGGCAGGCGCCCCTCCCGCAGCGGGACGTCGACGAGGTGCACCGGGGGGCCCGGGGTCCCCTCCAGCACGTCCCCGATGACAGGGTCGCCCATCGCGACGACGACGTGCTCGTCCGGGAGCCGTTCCTGACGCTCCAGGCCCCACCGCTGCCCTCGCAGGTGGTCGTGGCGGCCGTGGACGATGGTCACGACGGTGACCCCTCCCGCCCCGGTCATCGTCCGCCCCCGAGCTCGTCGGCCAGCCGGTCGAGGTGCTCGGCCGCGGCGAGCGCCCCGGCGCCCGTGGACCACCGCCGCCAGCCCGCGCCCCCGAGCGAGCGGGCCCGCTCGAGCAGGTGCGGCCAGGCGGCCGGTTCCGGCCAGGCGTCGAGGCCGACCGCGATGCCTGCGGCATCGACGGCCTGGGCGGTGGCGCGCTGCTCGTCGAAGGGTCGCGGCTGGGCCACGACCACGGCCGGCCGGCGTGCGGCCGCGACCTCGGCCACCGCGTTCTGCCCGCCGTGGGTCACCACCACGTCGGCGTCCTGGAGGGCCTGCCAGACCTCCTCGCCGTCGTGGGCCCCGGTCTGCTCGACCCACTCCCAGGACGGGGTGGCCACGCGGGCCGCGGCGACGTCGTCCGCGCCGACCTTCCGGCCGTCGCCGCCCCAGAGCAGGAGCACCCGGGGGGCGTCGCGCCGGGCCGGGGCCCTCGGCGGACGCCCGTCGAAGCGGCTGAGCGCGCCGACGGTCCAGGCCTTCTCGGCCCAGCGACGGGGCCATCCGGTGTCGTGGGTTCCGGTCGGCCAGGGGGCGAGGAGGGCGTCGGCGACGTCGTGGGCGAGCGTGTGCGCGGGGTCGCGCCGCCCCCCGGGAAGCACCGTGACGACCGTCGGGACCCCGCAGAGACGGGCGAGCAGGGTCACCTCCACCGAGACGTCGACGACGAGGAGGCCGGGACGCCGGGTCGCCATCCACCGCGCGATGCGGGCGTTGCGGGCGACCAACCCCGCGTCGTGGCGAGGGGCCCAGTGCAGCACCCCACCCGCCGAGACGTCGCGCGGGGCGGGGTCGCGGTCGTCCCGTTCCAGGAGCACCCACTCGCCCGGCCAGCCCGCGGGCGGTGGCCCGGACCCGAGCCCGGTCACCGGGTGGCGCAGGTGGGCGGCGACGGCGGCCGCGCGGGTGGCGTGCCCGCGCCCGGCGTGGTGGACGTACCAGCCGATCACGCGACGATCCCCGGAGCCAGCGCCTCGTAGTACGCGAGGTACTCGGAGACCATCCGGGTCACGGAGCACTCCCGCTCCGCGCGGTCACGGCAGGCCCGCCGCTCCAGCGCAGCGGCGGTGGCGACGGCGACCGCCCCGCGCTCGGCGAGGCCCACCGGGTCGGGGTCGACGAGGACCCCGGTCACGGCGTCGAGCACCTCGGGCAGGCCGCCTCGTTCGAGCGCGACGACCGGTGTCCCGCAGGCGAGCGACTCGGCGGCGACGAGCCCGTACGGCTCGTCCCAGGCCGGGGTCACGAGGGTCGCCGCGCTGGCGCCGAACAGCCGGGCCAGTCCGCTCGTGTCGAGGTGGCCGACGTACTCGACACCGTCCCCGAGCCGGGGCCACACCTCGCTCCGGACGTACTCGCCGTCGCCGACCGGACCGGCGAGCCGCAGCCGGCGCCCCGCCGCCCGGGCCACGTCGATGGCGAGGTGCGGCGCCTTCTCCGGCACCAGCCGCCCGGCCCAGGCCAGGTCCAGGCCACCCGGCCCCGGGGTCCAGCGGTCGACGTCGACGCCGTTGCGGACGACGTCGACGTCGGCGACGTGCCGCCAGGAGGCCGCCGTGTAGTCGCTCACCGCGACGTGGTGCGGACCGGAGCGGGCACTGTCGCGCGCGATGGCGATGGCCGGCTCGAGCCACGGCGTCGGCGGGGTGTGCAGCGTCGTGAGGACCGTCGCCGGCACCGACGCCGCCATCGCGACCGGCAGGTGGTGGAGGCTGTTGTTGTGCACGACGTCGACGTCGGGCCGGCGCTGCAGCTCGAGCATCACCTGGAGGTAGGCGTGGTGCTCGCGCAGCCAGGGCTCGGGCACCATGCTCACGTCGGCGCGCGCCGCGTCGCTGAGCCGTAGCGGCCGGGTCCGCAGCATCCGTGCGCCGAGGCGGGGGTCGCTGCCCTCGCCGGCGAACACGGTCACCTCGACGCCGGCGCGGCGCAGCCCGTGGACCAGGTGCCAGGTGAGCGACTCGAGGCCGCCGGCGAACGGCTCGGCCACCGGGTGACGGGCCGCGGCGAGGATCACGACGTGCACGCCGCCACCTCCCGGGCGAGGACGGACCGGTAGATCTCCTCGTGGGCGCGGGCCAGCCCGGCCCGCTCGGCCCGGCGCTCGTCGACCGTCGCGCGCCAGGTCGGCCGGTCGTGGGCGGCGAGCTCGACGGCGCCGGCCAGCGACGCGGCGTCGCCGGTGCGATACGAGAGGACCGGACGCTGCTCCGCGTAGTGGCCGCAGTCGGGGGCCAGGACCGTCGTGCCGAGGTCGTGGCACGCCTCCAGCCACCCGGAGTGGGTGCCGAAGCGGTAGGGCAACACCGAGACGTCGAGGCCCTCGAGGTAGTCGAGCAGCTCGTCGTGGGTGAAGTAGTCGTGCACCTCGAGGTCGAGCCGCCCCTCCGCGGCGAGCGCCCGCAGGCGCCCGGCCAGGGCCGCGTCGTGGCGGGGGCTGCCCGGCGTCATGACGTCGGTGTGCGCGTCGACGCGCAACCGGCCGCCGGGCAGGCCCGGCACGACCCGGGCCAGCGCCTCGACGACCGGGAGGGGGTCCATCCCGGCGCGCAGGCTCTTGCAGTGCACCCCGACGACGAAGCCCTCGTGCGGACGACGCGGGCGGGCCACGCGCTCGAGGTCGGCGACGTGCGGGTGCGGCAGGACGCGGGCGGTCCGGCCGTGTCGGCGCAGCACCTCCCGGGCCGCGCCGGGCGTCAGGGTGATGACGGCGTCGGCGGCGGCGAGCAGGACGCCGAGCTGCGCGTCGTGGAGTGCCGGGTCCTCGTGGTGGGGGTTGCGCAGGTCGTGCACGGTGACGACGAGCGGCTTGCCGAGCCGGCGGAGGGTCTCGGTCCAGGCGGCGAGGTCGGCGGGGCTCTCGGCGTCGTAGCCGAAGTGGACGTGGACGAGGTCGAACTCGTCCGCGTGGGCGGTGACCCACGCCGGGTCGAGGACGCGCGGCGGCCACCAGGGCGCGCCCGTGACCACCCGGTCGGGGCGGGGGTCGGGCAGGCGCACGGTGGCGCCGCGGCCGTCCGGGTCGGACAGGTGGCGGACGTACACGTGGTCGGTGGGGACGGAGGCGATGCGCAGCGTCACGGGCGAGGTCCGGGGTCAGGCATCCTGCCAGCCTGCCGGTGGGGGCCTCCGGCGCGCTGCACCCCAAAGGGTGGTTTGCGCCGCCCCGGGCCCGGACCGCGCGCGCCGGGTCGACTACCTTGGCGGCATGGCCGCGGACAGGCGCCCGGTACGGGTCGCGCTCGTGAACGACTACGACATCGTGGTCCAGGGCCTGGCGCGGATGTTCGAGCCCTTCCGTGACCGCGTCCACCTCATCGAGTTCGACTCGCGGATGCCGGTCGAGCGCCCGGTCGACGTCCTGCTCTACGACACCTTCGCCCAGGACCAGGGGGACCGGGCCCTCATCGCCGAGATGCTCGCCGCCGGGGCGGCCGACCGCGTGGTGCTCTACAGCTTCAACACCCACGAGGAGCTGGCCCGCGCAGCCCTGGAGCGCGGGGCCTCGGGCTACCTCTCCAAGGGGATGCCGGCCGAGGAGCTCGTGGCGGCGCTCGAGCGGGTGCACGCGGGCGAGCAGGTGACCGACCGCACCGAGTGGTCCGACGACGGCTCCGGCGACTGGCCCGGGCGGGCCGAGGGCCTCTCGGCGCGGGAGGCCGAGATCCTCGCGCTGATCACCCAGGGCCTGCGCAACGAGGACATCGCCCGGCGGACCTACCTCTCCATCAACTCGGTGAAGTCCTACATCCGCAGCGCCTACCGCAAGATCGGCGTCGAGCGGCGGGCTCAGGCCGTGCTCTGGGGCGTGCAGCACGGGTTCGAGCCCGACACCCACCGTCGCCGAGGACCGGACGCCGACGACTGACCGTGCGCCCGGTCGGGTGCCGGGTCAGGCGGTGATCGGCCCCTCCCGCTCGTCCTCGGGACGGCGGCCCGACCCGAGGGAGAGGCTGGTCAGCAGGCCGACGACGAGGAAGCCGGCCGCCGTCGCCGCCGAGACCCGGGTGGCCTCGGTGAAGGCGACCTTCGCGTCCTCTGCGGCCGCCGCCGTCCGCGGGTCGCGGGCCAGTCCGGGGATGGCCGCGCCGGCGCTGCCCTTGACCGCCTCGACGATGCCGGTGCGCGCCTGCTGCGGCACCCCCTGGTCGGTGAGGCTCGCCTCGAGCCGCGCGCCGAGGACCGTGAACAGCACGGTCCCGAGGATGGCGATGCCGAACGCCGACCCGACCTGACGGGAGGTGCTCTGCGTGCCGGAGCCCTGCCCGCTGCGCTGCACCGGCACGTCGGCGAGGACGACGCCGGTCAGCTGCGCGGTCGCGAACCCCACCCCGACGCCGTAGACGAAGAGCAGGGGGGCGGTGACCCACCAGGCGGAGTCGGGCCGGAGCAGCAGGGCGATGCCCGCGATGCCCGCGATCTCGAGCACGATGCCGAGCCGGACGATGAACACCGGGCTGCGGGTGCGCCCGATGGCCGCCCCCAACCCGCTGGCGACGAAGCTGCCGACGGCGAGCGCGAGGAGAACCAGACCGGTCTGGAAGGCGCTGTAGCCCAGCACGTTCTGGAACCACAGCGGCAGCGCGAAGAGCAGCCCGAACTCGCCGAGGCTGACGATGAGCGCCGCGACGTTGCCGTTGCGGAACGACGGGATGGTGAACAGCGAGAGGTCGAGCATCGCCACCTGACCGGCGGCGTTGCGACGGCGCTCGACGAGGACGAAGGTCGCGAGGGCGAGGACCCCGAGGACGAAGGCCACCGCGACCGGCGACACCGACCAGGACCAGGTCCACCCGAAGAGCGAGAGGTCCGGGCCGGTGCTGCGCAGCCACCCGTAGGTTCGGCCCTCGATGAGCCCGAAGACGACCGCCCCGAAGCCGACGGCGGAGAGGACCGCCCCGAACCAGTCGGCCCCGCGCCCCTCGGCCCGCTCGCGCGACTCGTCGACGAGGAGGAAGAGCCCGGCGATGACGACGAGGGTCAGGGGCACGTTGATACCGAACGCCCACCGCCACGAGAAGTCGGTGGTCAGCCAGCCGCCCAGCAGCGGCCCGAGCGCGGCCGTGCCGCCGATCGTCGCGCCCCAGATGCCGAAGGCGATCCCTCGCTCGCGGCCGCGGAAGGTCGCGTTGAGGAGCGAGAGCGACGTCGGCAGCATGAGGGCTCCGCCGACGCCCTGGAGAGCCCGCGCCCCGATCAGCCACGGACCACCGTCCGCGGTCGCCGCGAGGATGCTCGACAGGCCGAACACCAGTGCGCCGAGGGCGAACAGACGTCGCCGACCGAACCGGTCCGCGAGCCGGCCGACGATGAGCAGGAGCGCGGCGAAGACGAGGGTGTAGACCTCCTGCACCCACTGTGCGTCGGTCGAGGTGATGCCGAGGTCGTCGATGATCGACGGCACCGCGACGTTGACGATCGTCGAGTCCACGATGATGAGCGAGACGCCGAGGCTGATGACGACGAGCCCGAACCAGCGGCGGCGGCCGGTGCCGTCCGACGGCGACGAGGGTGCGGCGACGTCATCACTCAGCATGCTGAGCAATATAGCGCTGGACCCCTCCGCGGCCATCGGCGACGTTCTACCCTCGACAGGGTGACGACGCCGCCGGAGGACTGGTCCCTCGGCCGGCTGCTGTCCACGGCCGCCCGGATGGTCGAGCACGAGTGGAACGGCCGGCTGGCCGACCACGATCTGACCCACGCCGGCTTCCTCGCCCTGCACACCCTCGGCGGCGGCCCGCTGACCCAGCGCGAGCTCGCCGCCGGCAGCCGGGTCGAGGAGCAGACGATGGGCCGCGTCGTCGACCGGCTCGAGCGCACCGGCCACGTGACCCGTCGCCGGGACCCCCGCGACCGGCGGCGGCTCATCGTGGAGCGCACGGCCCTCGGCGCGAGCGCGCACGCCGCGGTGCAGGCCTCCGGCGTCGCCGACCACCTCGTCGAGGACCCGCTCGTCGACCCCGAGCGCTTTCGCGCCGAGCTGGTGCGCCTCGTCCGCACCCTGGGGCCGGCCGGCGCGTCGCCGTCGGACGCGCCGGACGCGGCGGACACGCCAGGCGCGGCGAACACGCCGGACGCGCCGGACGCGCCGGACGCATCCCACGCCGGTCCCGAGCGGTAGGCGGCGGCACGCATCGACCGGCCCGGGTGCGGGTAGCGACGGAGTGGACCTGAACCCGCACCGAGAGGAGTCGTCGTGCCCCGTGTCGTCGCCGTCACCGGAGCCAGTGGAGGGATCGGACGGGCCACCGCCCGTGAGTTCGCGCGGCGGGGGGACAGCGTCGCGCTGCTCGCCCGCGGCGAGCGCGGGCTCGAGGCGGCCGCCGAGGAGGTCCGCGGGCTCGGCGGTCGGGCGCTCGTCGTGCCCACGGACGTCGCCGACCCGGACGCCGTGGAGGCGGCGGTCGAGCGGGTCGAGGCCGAGCTCGGGCCCGTCGACGTGTGGGTCAACGTGGCCTTCACCTCGGTGTTCGCCCGGGTCGACGACATCCGTCCGGAGGAGTTCCGCCGGGTCACCGAGGTGAGCTACCTCGGCTACGTCTACGCGACGATGAGCGTCCTGCGCCGGATGAAGGAGCGCGACCGGGGCACGATCGTCCAGGTCGGCTCCGCGCTCGCGTACCGCGGCATCCCTCTGCAGAGCGCCTACTGCGGCGCCAAGCACGCCATCCAGGGCTTCCACGAGTCACTGCGCACCGAGCTGCTCCACGAGGGCAGCCGAGTGCGCGTGACGATGGTCCAGATGCCGGCCGTCAACACCCCGCAGTTCTCGTGGGTCCTCTCCCGGCTGCCCGACCACGCCCAGCCGGTGCCGCCGATCTACCAGCCGGAGGTGGCGGCCCGGGCGGTGCTCTTCGCCGCGGACCATCCCCGCCGGCGGGAGTACTGGGTGGGCGCGAGCACCGTCGGCACGCTCGCCGCGAACGCCCTCGTCCCGGGGCTGCTCGACCGGTACCTCGGGCGCACCGGGTTCTCGTCCCAGCAGACCGGCGACCCGAGGCCGGCCGACCAGCCGGCCAACCTCTGGGAGCCCGCCGACGGCCCGGAGGGACGCGACTTCGGGGCCCACGGCGTCTTCGACGGCCGGGCCCACGCCCACAGCCCCCAGCAGTGGGTGGCCCACCACTACTCCGCGCTCGCGGCGGCGGGGGGCGCGCTGCTCGCCGCGGGCGCCGTGGTCGCGGGGCGGCGTCGGTGAGCGCCTCGGGGTCGTTGCTGCGGCTCGTCGGCGTCGGCGGGTCGGCGTGGGGTGCACTGCTCCTCGCGCGGGGCGACGAGGTGTGGCGCCGGGTCGAGGGCCGCTCGCCGGACCCGGTCGAGGAGCTCGGCATCCGCGCCCTCGGCGCGCGACACCTCCTCCAGGGGCTCGCGCAGGTGCTCGCACCGCGGGCCACCCGGCGGGTCTCGGTGGCGGTCGACGTGACCCACGCCGTGACGATGGGGGTGCTGGCCGCCGGGTCACCCTCCAGGCGGCGGGCGGCGGCGCTCACCGGGGGCGTGGCCCTCCTCGGAGGGATGCTCGACCGGGCGGCCCGCCCGCGCTGACCCGCGGGACCCGCCGGCGGCGAGCCCGTCGGTGGGCGTGGTGCCGGGCGGCCGGTCCGCAGGACCGGCGACCGGTCCGAGACCCACCTGAGAGCCGGAGCCGAATACTGCGTTCCCGGAACTCCGTGCTCGTCGCAAGCGAAACCTTGCGCCCGGCAAGCGATCCCTTGCGCCTGGCAAGGGATCCCTTGCGCCCGGCACGGGATCCCTTGCCGGGAGCACGGAGTCCCGGGGGCGCACCTCACCCAGCGCGCGGTGGGCCCGCTCGAGACACGTCGGCCCCTCTCCGTCCGTGAACCTCCGGCCAGCGGGTAGGACTGGAGGGACCCCACCCGGAAGGAGCGCCCGTGCCCACCTGGCTCACCGCCGTCGCCACCCTCTCGCTCGCCCTCGCCGCCGTCTGCGCGGTCTGGATCGCGGTCGACGTGGCCCGCCGCCCTCCTCGGATGGGGGTGATGGCGGTGGTGTGGCCCGTGAGTGCGCTCTTCGGCAGCGTCGGGGCGCTCTGGTTCTACCGGCGGCATGGGCGCGCCGGGGTCGACGACGACCCGACGATGCCGGTCTCCGTGGCCAAGGGCGCACTGCACTGTGGCGCCGGATGCACCCTGGGCGACGTCGTCGCCGAGACGACCGCGTTCCTCGCGCCGGCCGTCCTCGTCCCGTTCGGCTTCCCGGGACTCTTCGGTGACCGGATGTTCGCCGTCTGGGTCCTCGACTTCGTCGCCGCCTTCGTCATCGGGATCGCCTTCCAGTACTTCGCGATCGCCCCGATGCGCGACCTCACCGTCGCGCGGGGTGTGTGGGCGGCGCTCAAGGCCGACGCCCTGTCACTCACCGCGTGGCAGGTCGGCATGTACGGGACGATGGCCGTCCTGCTGCTCGGCGTCCTCCAGCCGCTCTACGGCACCCGCCCCGAGGTCTCCTCGACGGTGTTCTGGCTCGCGATGCAGGTGGCCATGCTCGGCGGCTTCGCGACCGCCTTCCCGATGAACTGGTGGCTCGTGCGACGAGGCGTCAAGGAGCGGATGTGACCGGCGGGTCGGCTGCCCGACCCCCATGCGGTGGCGCCGGCGCGTCACCGGGGCAACGGGTGGGACACCGGCGCATGGTCGGCCCCGGCGACGGGTAGGCCCTCCTCGTGGACGAAGTGGAGTACGCCGTCACGCCCCGGGGGTCCGACGACGAGGACCGTCCGGCGGTCGACGCCCAGGCCCCCTCGAGCCTCCTCGGCATCGTGAGCGACCTGCTCACCGCGGGCCGGGGGCAGCCCGAGGGCCTCGGAACGCGCCAGCTGCTCGGTCGCCTCGTCCAGCGCGGCGTCGACCTCGTCCCGGGCGCGGACTGGTGCAGCATCACCGTGATGCGCTCGCAGTCGCTGTCCACCCTCGCCACCTCGCACGACGAGGCTCTCCAGGCCGACGAGGTGCAGTACGCCCTCGGCTCGGGTCCGTGCGTGGACGCGGTCGCGCGCGACCACGTCTTCGTCACCGGTCGCGTCCACGAGGACGCCCGGTGGCCCGAGTACGGACGCCGGGTCCACGAGGAGGTCGGCGTGTCGAGCGTGCTCGCCCAGCGCCTGACCCTCCTCGACGGCAACGAGGCCGTCGCGGCCCTCAACGTCTACTCCCGCTCGCCCGACGCGTTCGGCGCCCTCGCGATGCGCGACGGCCTCCTCCTCGCCACCCAGTGCTCGTTGCTCGTCGCGGCCCACCTCGCGCACGACCGGGCCGAGAACCTCACGAGGGCCCTCGGGAGCAACCGCGAGATCGGGGTCGCCGTGGGGATCCTCATGGCGCGCCACCGGGTGACCCGCGAGGAGGCCTTCGGGATGCTCCGGGTGGTCAGCCAGGACACGAACCGCAAGATCCGGGACGTGGCCTCGGACGTCGCGGCCACCGGCATGCTCCGGGACCGGGGGCGTTCCTGAGGTTTGTCGCGACCCGGGTCGGGGCAGGGCGGAACCAGGGTGGCCGCCGGGCGGTCAAGCAGCCGGGCGCCCGGCGGTCACCCGCGTGGCGGTCGCCGTTCACCGGCGCAGGACCACGCTCGCCGTCCACTCCCTCGACCCCGGGCGGCGGGCCAGCCGGTGCAGCGACACCCGGACCGGGGCCCGCTGGGGCGCGCGCACCTCGTCGGTGTCGATGCCCCCGATCTCGAGCTCCGCGCCCTCCGGCCGCGACCGCAGGCTGATCCACACCGGCAGGACGCCGACGGACCGCACGTCGTAGAGCACCTCGTCGAGCACGGCCCGCAGCACCTCCGGGTCCTCGCGGCCCGGCAGGATGACCCGGTGGTAGCGCGACGGCTGCTGGTCGCCCACGTCCGCGAAGGCCTCGATGACCCCCGCGACGGCCTCGGCCACGCAGCCGAGGCGGGTCGGGGCCCACGCCTCGACGCGGTCGGCCCGCGGGCCCGGCACCGTCCAGTGGCCGGCCGGGGCGTCAGGTGACGCCGCCGCGGACGGCTCGTCGGCCGCCGGCGCCAACCACCTGGAGGTGTCGGACACGGGCCCTCCCGAGGACACGGGCTCGGTGGACGGGACCCCGGCAGGGGCGCGGTCCACCACCCCCAGCATGCGCCCATCCGGGCCTCGGGCGCCATGGGCAGCAGTCACGGGCCCGTCCTCAGATCAGGCCCGCCTGGCCGAGGGCGATGACCAGCAGCACGACGACGCCGAACCCCACGACGACGGTCTCGACGCTCCAGCCGCCCGGACGACCCGGCCCGGCGAGCCCCTGCCCCAGCAGCCCCACGAGCGAGCGCAGCACCCCGGCCGGCCGGGGCGTCTTCCCGTTCGGCCTGCCGGTCGAGGGCGCGGACCTCCCGAGCTCGCTCACCTCTGCAGCATCGCCGGACGGGCGACCGCGCGGAAGGGACGATGGTCCTACCAGGTCGGCCGCGGAAACCACCCGCCCGGCGGACCGAGTGGAGTGGGCGCACGTGGCGGTGTGGGCCGGGACAGGGGTGTCGTCGGTCCGGCGCTCCGCGACCCGGGCCCGGCGGTCGCCCGAGCGGCAGCAGGCCGGGCGCATGACCGCGCACCACGCGGGTAAGCGCGGCCCATGGCTGACACCACACCGCGTCCCGCCGACCAGGTCCCCGGCGCCCCGTCCCCCCGACCCGCCGAGCTCGCCGAGCCGACCGACCCTCGGCCCCCGCTGCCGCCGAAGCCCGAGCAGGGCTCCCCCGAACCGCGGACGGCGACCGGTGCCCCGCTCGAGGCCGAGCCGACCGACCTCGGTCAGCAGGGCCCGTGGCTGACCACGGCCACCGGCACCCGGGTACGCGACACCGACCACTCGCTCAAGGCCGGGGAGCGCGGACCGACCCTGCTCCAGGACCACCACTTCCGCGAGAAGATCACCCACTTCGACCACGAGCGGATCCCCGAGCGGGTCGTCCACGCCCGCGGCACCGGGGCACACGGCACGTTCGTCGGCTACGGCACGGCGAGCGAGCTGACCCGGGCCGCCTTCCTGGAGAAGGACGTGAGGACACCGGTGTTCGTCCGGTTCTCGACCGTCCTGGGCTTCCGCGGCTCGGCCGACACGGTGCGCGACACCCGCGGCTTCGCGACGAAGTTCTACACCTCCGAGGGTGTCTTCGACCTCGTCGGCAACAACATGCCGGTCTTCTTCATCCAGGACGGCATCAAGTTCCCCGACGTCATCCACGCCGGCAAGCCGCACCCGGACCGCGAGATCCCGCAGGCGCAGTCGGCCCACGACACGTTCTGGGACTTCGTCTCGCTGCACACCGAGGCGCAGCACCACACGATGTGGAACATGTCCGACCGCGGCATCCCGCGGTCGTACCGGACGATGGAGGGCTTCGGGGTCCACACCTTCCGGTTCGTCGCCGGCGACGGGACGAGCTCCCTCGTCAAGTTCCACTGGAAGCCCCGGCTCGGGGTGCACTCCCTCGTCTGGGAGGAGGCGCAGATGCTCGCCGGCGTCGACCCGGACTTCCACCGCCGCGACCTCTACGACGCCATCGAGGCCGGCGCCCACCCACAGTGGGAGCTGGGCGTCCAGGTCTTCCCGGACACCCCCGAGCAGACCTTCGAGGGCATCGACCTGCTCGACCCGACCAAGCTCGTCCCCGAGGAGCTGGCCCCCGTGCAGCCGATCGGCGAGCTCACCCTGCACGCCACCCCGACGAACTTCTTCGCCGAGACCGAGCAGGTCGCCTTCCACGTCGGGCACCTCGTGCCGGGCATCGACGTCACCGACGACCCGTTGGTGCAGGCCCGGCTCTTCTCGTACGTGGACACCCAGCTGACCCGGCTCGGCGGGCCCAACTTCGACCAGCTGCCGATCAACCGCACGCACGCGCCGGTCAACGACATGCTGCGGGACGGCATGCACCAGAGCGCGGTCCACGGTGGCGTGGCGCCCTACCGGCCGAACAGCCTCGACGGCGGCTGCCCCTTCACCGTGGGCGCCGGCGAGCCGGCCCTCGAGGACTTCCCGGCCCTGGTGCCCGCGGAGGCGCGGAAGGTCCGCGCCAGCCCGGCCTCGTTCGCGGACCACTTCAGCCAGGCTCGCCTGTTCTGGCTGAGCATGAGCCCCGTCGAGCAGGACCACATCGTCGGCGCGTACGCCTTCGAGCTCGGCAAGTGCTGGGAGTCGAGCATCCGGACCCGGCAGCTGCTCGCCCTCGCCCGGGTCGACGCGAGCCTGGCGTCCCGGGTGGCCACCCGCCTCGGCCTGCCCGCGCCGGAGGAGGTCGAGGTCTCGGACGTCGACCCGAGCCCGGCCCTCTCCCAGGTGGGTCGCGAGTGGCCGGTCGACGGGCGCCAGGTCGGGGTGGTCGTCTCGGCCGACACCGACCCGGAGGAGGTCGACACGCTCGCCACGACGCTGCGGGAGGCCGGGGTGACCGTCCTCCTCGTCGCGCCGTTCGGTGGCCCGGTGTGGGAGGGCCGTCCCGGGCAGGCCCACCGCACGCTGGCGACGGCCCGCTCGGTCGAGCTCGACGCGCTCGTCGTCGCCGACGCGCCCACCCCCCTCGGCGACGACGTCGTCATCGACGGAGTGGTCCCGGAGGTGGACCCGCGGGTCGGCCTGCTCGTCGAGGAGGCCCTCCGGCACGCCAAGGCGGTCGCCGTCCTCGGCTCCCGGCCCGCCGAGCGGCTCGGGTTCGAGGCGGGGCCCCACGGCGTCCTGCGCGGCGACGGCGCCACGCTCGGGGCCGAGGTGCTCGCCGCCCTGGCCCGGCACCGCGTCTGGGAGCGCGTCGGCCGGACCTCCTGACCGGGCCGGTGGCGGGGCGGCGGTGTGAGGGCGCCGTCCCGCCTCCGGTCCCCGGCTCAGAAGACGGGCTTGCCGCCGGTGACGCCGAGGACCGTGCCCGAGACGTAGCTCGCCTCGTCGGAGGCGAGGAAGACGAACGCGGCGGCGATCTCCACGGGCTGGCCGACGCGTCCGAGCGGGGTCGTCGAGCCGAAGCCCTCGACCTTGTCGGCGGCCATCGTCGCGGGGATGAGGGGAGTCCACACCGGGCCGGGGGCGACGGCGTTGACCCGCACGCCCCGCGGCCCCAGCTCCTGGGCGAGGTTGACGACGAGGTTGGTCAGGGCCGCCTTCGACGCAGCGTAGTCGAGCAGGTGGTCGGCCGGCTGGTAGGCCTGCACCGAAGTGGTGACGACGACGCTCCCGCCCGCCTGCTCGAGGTCGGCGGCGAGCTCGCGCACGAGCCAGAACGTCGCGAAGACGTTCGTGGCGAAGGTGCGCTCGACCTGCTCGGGCGGGAAGTCCTCGAGCCGGTCGTGGGTCATCTGGTAGGCGGCGTTCGAGACGAGGACGTCGAGACCTCCGAGCTCGGCGCGGGCCCGCTCGGCCACCCGGCGGACCGCGTCGTGGGTCCGCAGGTCGGCCTCGACGGCGACCGCCCGGCCCCCCGCGGCCTCGACCGCCGCGACCGTCTCGCGGGCGTCCTCCGCCTCCTCCGGCAGGTGCGTCACGACGAGGGCTGCCCCCTCGTAGGCGAAGGTCACCGCGACCGCCCGCCCGATGCCGGAGTCGCCCCCGGTCACGAGGACCCGCTTGCCGACGAACCGGTCACGCCCCGTCCACGACTCCTCACCGTGGTCCGGGCGCGGGTCGAGGGCGTCGGTACGACCGGGCCACTCCTGGGTCTGGGCCGGGATCTCGGCAGTCATCGGGGTCTCCTTCTCACGGGCCGGCGGCCCGAGGAAGGGGCCGCCGCGCCACGGCGACGCCGTGGCGCCCTGCCGCTACCCCGCGACCGGGCGGCGCACACACCCCGCTCTCACACCACGATGTCGACCGGGCGTCGGGCCGTGAGCTCCTGCCACGGGTGGGCCCCCGCGGCGACGGCCAGGACCTCACGCACCCGGACCCGGACCGCCGAGGTGAGCATCGAGGGCCGAGGCAGGGTCGTCCCCGGGCAGGTGCACTGCCGCGCGGCGTCGGCCCAGAAGAGGGCCGGCCGGACGCCGGGGACGAGTGACAGCTCGGCGCGCAGCGTCCCCACGTGCCGCCCGCAGCGCCGGCAGCTCGCGGACCCCACGTCGCTGAGCCGGGCGGCGGCGCTCATCGCCGCCTCGCGCTCGTGGGGACGTCGTCCGGGACGTGGCGCTGCGCGAGGACGACCATCGAGCTCGACATCGCCGCTCCTCCCGGTCGGGTGCGGACCCGCTCGGTCCGACGTGACGCACGAGTACCCGGGACGTGGGGTGGGGAAACGGTCCTCCGGGGGGAACCGTTTCCCCGTCCGCTCAGGCGGCCGCGACGCCGAGGGTCCCGCGCAGCTGGGTGAGGATGCGGGAGAGGATGCGGGAGACCTGCATCTGGCTCACCCCGAGCTCACGCCCGATCTCCGCCTGGGTCCGCTCCTCGACGAAGCGGAGGCGGACCACGCGACGATCGCGCTCACGCAGGCCCCTCAGGGCTGCCTCGAGGTCGGCGTGCATCTCCAGCCGGAGGAACGCGTCACCCGCCTCCGGGAGCCGGTCCCCCGCGGTTCCACCGGCCGGGGCCGGTGCATCGAGCGACGCTGGCCGGAACCCGCTGCTGCAGGCTCGTGCCCTCTCCACGTCCTCCGTGGCGCAGTCGAGCAGGTCCGCCACCTCCGCCAGCGTCGCGTCCCGGCCGAGCCGGTGCCTGAGCTCCTCCTCGGCGACGACCACCTCGGCGCGCAGCTCCTGCACGCGTCGGGGTGGCCGCACGACCCAGCCGCAGTCGCGGAAGTGGCGCTTGAGCTCGCCGGTGATGGTGGGTACCGCGAAGGCGACGAAGCCCGACGTCGAGCCGGGCCGGTAGCGGGCCACGGCTGCGACGAGAGCCGTGCGGGCAACCTGCTCGAGGTCGTCGCGGTCGAGCCCTCGACTCGAGTAGCGGTGTGCGAGACCGTCAGCCAGAGAGATGGTGCGCTCGATGACGGCGTCGGTCAGCAGGCGCTGCGCTTCGGGGTCGTCCGCTTCCCGTCGCAGTGTCAGGAGCTCCTCCACCTCTGCGTCGCCGGACGCGTACGGGTGGCGGCGGGTGGCGGAATCGGGCAGGGTCATGTCGATCCTCCGTCGATCGGGGAGGGCACACTGTCTGACCCGAGACGGCCGGTGTCTTGACCGAGACCTCGACCGTGCCACGGACGAGCGGTCCGTGGGGCTTTCGGGACGAGGAGTTCTCGAGTCAGCCGCGCAGCGCCTCCTCGAAGAGGGTGCGCAGCTCCCGCAGCCGGTGCCCGAAACCCACCAGTTCCCTTGGGGCGGAACTCGCCTCGGCCGCGTCGACGGCGTCGACCATCCCGAGCACCTCCACCGCACGACGAAGGTCGGCGTCGTCGTGCGAGGCGGCGAACCGGGGCAGCACGTCACGCTCCACCGCGTCCACGTGCCGTACCAGCGCGTCGGCGAGCAGCCCGAGGGGAACGGCGAAGGAGCGGCCGTCGGGCCCGAGGTCGTCCAGCCGTTCCACCGCCTCGGTGAGCGCGCGCTCGTGCTCGACCAGGGCTGCGGGGTGCGGCGAGCCCGGTGGGTCCAGGGCCACCCGCTCGGCCGCCAGGTGCACGGCCAGCCGGCCGATCAACCGGGCTCCCGGCTCGACCCGCCCTCCGGCCTTCGCGTGGGCGAGACCGCGGACCAGGTCACGGATCCGCAGGTGCGCGTCGACGACCGCGTGGACGAGCGCCTCGACCGATGCCTCCTGCGTGCGCTGCACCTCTGCTCCCTCCTGACCGCGACGAGATCCTCAACCGCAGATCGTGCTGCTGCCCATACCCCCGACCCCGCCCGGCATTCGTCGTCCTCGCCCGGTGTGCTCGTCCACGGCGGGGGGTACCCCCTCCGCATGGCCAGGAACATGCACCCGACACCGGACCACCGCCCGGTCGCCGTCGTGGCGGGCGGGTCCCGCGGTCTCGGGCTCCAGGTGTGCCGCGAGCTCGTCGGGCGCGGGTACCTCGTCCACGCCACCGGTCGTGACGCGGCCACCCTCGCCCGCGCGGAGGCGTCGTTCGGCGGCCCCGGCGGTCCGTTCCGGCCGCACACCTGTGACGTCCGGGACCCCGACGCGGTCGGCGCGGTGGTCGGCTCGGTGCTCTCCGAGCACGGTGGCATCGACGCGGCGGTCCACGTCGCCGGGGTCATCGGCGTGGGCGGCCTCGAGGGCGTCACCCTCGGCCATCTGCACGAGGCCGTCGACACGATGCTCTGGGGACCGGTGCACCTGGCGTTCGCCGTGCTCCCCTCGATGCGGGAGCGCGGACACGGGCGGATCGGGGTCGTGTCCTCGGTCGGTGGGCTGGTGGCCGTGCCGCGCCTGCTGCCCTACTCGGTCGCGAAGTTCGGCGCCGTGGGGCTCGCCGAGGGCCTGGCCGCGGAGCTCGCCGGCACTGGGGTGACGGCGACGTCGGTGACCCCGTGGCTGATGCGCACCGGTGGCCACGTCCACGCCCGGTTCACCGGCGACGCGGAGGTCGACGACGGCTGGTTCGCGCCGGGGGCGACGTGGCCGCTCCTCAGCCTGCCGGTCGACCGCGCCGCCCGGCGCATCGTCGACGGGGTGCTGGCCGGTCGGCCCGTCGTCAGCACCTCCCCCTGGGTGGCCGTGGCGCGGCGCGTGCACGGCGTCGCGCCCGCGACGACGGTGCGGGCCCTCGGGCTCGCGGCGCGGCTCCTCCCCGGCACCTCGCCGGAGCGCGACTGGCGGCGCACCGACACCCCGGCCACCGAGGGTCACGAGCTGGGCCGGCGCAGCCGCGCGCTCCGCGTGCTCGCGGGTCCCGGCCGCCGCGCGGCCCACCGCCAGAACCAGGATGCGTCGGGTGTCGGTCGACCGCCCGGGTAGCCGGCCGCCCGACGACCACGGCTGATCCGCCGCCCGGACGCGACGAGGCCCGCCCGGCGCCCGGGCGGGCCTCGTCGGTGCCGCTGTGTCAGTCGCGGTGCGGGGAGAGGACGACCTTGACCATGCCGTCCTCCTTGGCCTGGAAGGTCTCGTAGGCCTGCGGCGCCTCCTCGATGGAGAGCCGGTGCGTCGCGAACTCGTCGACGCCGAGGGGGTCGTCGTCGGTGAGCAGCGGCAGGATGTCCGGCACCCAGCGCTTGACGTTGGCCTGCCCCATGCGCAGTGTCACCTGCTTGTCGAACATCGTGAGCATCGGGAGGGGGTCGGCCGCACCGCCGTACACACCACTGAGCGAGATGGTCCCGCCGCGCCGCACCGCCGCGATCGCGGTGGTGAGCGCAGCCAGCCGGTCGACGCCGACGGTCTTGGCCATCGCCGCACCGACCGCGTCCGGCATGGCGGCCGCGACGCTCTGCAGCCCCTTGGCGACCGGCGACCCGTGGGCCTCCATGCCGACCGCGTCGAGGACGGCGTCCGCACCCCGCCCGGAGGTCAGCTCCATCACCGCGTCGACGACGTCGTCCTCGCGCTCGTCGAGGACGCGCACTCCGCGGTCACGCGCCCGGTCGAGACGGGCGTCGACCCGGTCGACCCCCATGACCTCCTCGACGCCGAGGTGGCGGGCGATCCGGGTGGCCATGTCGCCGATCGGGCCGAGCCCGAGGACGAGGAGGGTGCGGCGCGGGTCGGCGGCGGCGTACTGCACGCCCTGCCACGCCGTCGGCAGCACGTCGGAGAGGTACAGGAACCGCTCGTCCGCGGGGCCCTCGGGGACCTTGACGTGCGTGTACGCGGCCTGCGGCACGCGGAGGTACTGCGCCTGGCCGCCCGGAACGGAGCCGTACAGCTCGGAGTAGCCGAAGAGAGCGGCGCCGTTGCCCTGGGAGCGCACCTGGGTGGTCTCGCACTGCGACTGCAGCCCGTGCTCGCACATCCAGCAGTGGCCGCAGCAGACCTGGAACGGGATGACGACGCGGTCGCCCGGACGGAGGTCACCGGCGTCCGGCCCCACCTCCTCGACGATGCCCATCGGTTCGTGGCCGAGGACGTCGCCCGGGTTCATGAAGGCGCCGAGCACCTCGTACAGGTGCAGGTCGGAGCCGCAGATCGCGGTGCTCGTCACCCGGATGACGGCGTCGCCCGGCTCCTCGATGCGCGGGTCGGGCACCTCCTCCACCCGGACGTCGCGTCGGCCCTGCCAGGTCACAGCCCTCATCGTCGTGCTCCTCTCGTGGGGTCGCTCGACGGCTACCCGAGGACCGACCGCCCAAAACCGTTCGTGAGCAAGGCCCTCGGCGACCGGCCGCGGGCCGTTGCCACCGGCCGTTTCCCGTCCCGCTGGGCGGGTAGTCGTGGGGCATGACGACCCCCGTCGCGCACCGACCCCCCGTCCACCGCCTCGTGGCGGCGCCACCGGCCGACGTGTGGGCCGTCCTGGCCGACGGCTGGGCCTACCCGACCTGGGTGGTCGGGGCGGCGCGGGTGCGGGCCGTCGACCCCGGCTGGCCGGCGGTAGGGTCGCGCATCGAGCACAGCGTGGGGCTCTGGCCGCTGCTCCTCTCGGACACGACGCACGTCGAGGACGCCGAGCCCGAGCGGATGCTCCTGCTGCGCGCCAAGGGGTGGCCCCTCGGCGAGGCGCACGTCCTCCTCGAGCTGCGTCCCGAGGGCACCGGGTGCGTCGTCACCCTCCGCGAGGACGCCGTCTCCGGTCCGGGGGCGCTGCTCCCGACCCCGGTGCGCCAGGCCGCGATCCACCCGCGCAACGTCGAGACCCTGCGCCGGCTGGCCCTGCTCGCCGAACGCCGCGACCCCGCCGGCCACCCCCACCCCCGCCACGAGGTCAGCGACGGCTGAGCCGCCCCGGCCCGAGGACCCGCTCCCACGCCGTGTGGACCAGCGCGCGGTGCACCACGCCCGCCCGGCCGTGGTCGGCCAGCGCGGCCCGGGCCGCGTTCCAGCCACAGGCTCCGTGGACCCCGCCCCCGGGGTGGGCCGCGGCCGACCCGAGGTAGAGGCCCGCCACCGGCGTCTCCGGGCGACCCAGGCCGGGCACCGGCCGGAGGACGAGCTGGTGGTGCAGGGCCGACGACCCGCCGTTGATGGCGCCGCGGTCGAGGTTGGCGTCCGCGGCCTCGAGGTCCTCCGGGCGCTGGACGAGCCGGCCGGTGACGGACGCGGCGAAGCCGGGAGCAACCTCCTCGACCGCCCGCTCGACCGCCTCGACCTGGCGCGCGAGGACGTCGGCGTCGTGGGCCAGGCCGCGTGGCAGGTGCGTGTAGGCCCAGGCCGTCTCGGTCCCCGGCGGGGTGCGCGTGGGGTCGGCCACGGCCATCTGGCCGAAGAGGACGAAGGGGGAGGCCGGCGCGCGGCCCGTCGTCAGGTCTGCCGAGGCCCGCACGAACCCGTCCGCATCGACGCCGAGGTGGACGGTTCCCGCCGACCGCGCCCCCGGTGCCGACCACGGGACGGGTTGTGAAAGAGCCCAGTTGACCTTGAGGGTCGAGGGGTCCCACTCGAAGCGATGCATCCGCTCACGCAGCCGCGGGTGCACCGCGGAGCCGGGCAGCAGCCGGTCGAACAGGGCCGGGGCCGACACGTCGGCGACGACCGCGCGCCGGGCACCGACCCGGCGCCCGTCGGCGAGGGCGACGCCCGTCGCTCGGCCGCCGCGGACCTCGACCTGCTCCACGGCGACGCCGGTGAGCACCCGCCCGCCCGCCGCAGTGAACCGCGACGCCATCGCCGCCGACAGCCGGCCGGAGCCGCCCTCGGGCACCGGGAAACCGACGTCCTGCGCGAGCATCGTCAGCAGCCAGCCGTAGAGGGCGCTGCCCGCGGCGTCCGGTGGCACGTCCGTGTGTGCGGCGTTGCCGGAGATCAGCAGCCCGGCCTCCCGACCGCGGAACTCCTCCGCGACGAGCCGTCGCACCGGCAGGGCCAGGCGGCGGGCGAGGTCGAGGGCCTCCGCCGCCCGCAGGACCCGCGCGAGCCGCAGCCCCGGTCGCACCGGCGGAAAGGTCGTGAAGAGGGCGTCGAGCAGGGGGTCGCGCAGCCGCTGCCACTGCTCGACCATCCGCAGCCACGCGTCGCCGTCCCCGGCCGCCTCCCGCTCCAGTCGCTCGGCGGTGTCCTCGGCGTCGGGATGGAGGACCGCACAGGTGCCGTCCGGGAGCGGGTGGGCCAGCACGTCGGGCGAGCGCCGCCAGACGAGACCGTGCTCCTCCAGCCCGAGGTCGCGGATGACCGGGCTGGCCGCGGCGAGGGGGTAGAAGGCGCTGAAGAGGTCGGTGACGACCCCGGGGGCGATGACCTCGGCGCTGCGGACGGCTCCCCCGAGGGTGTCCTGTGCCTCGACGAGGAGGACCTCCCAGCCTGCGTCCGCGAGCGCGATGGCGGCGACCAGACCGTTCGGGCCGGCACCGACGACGACGGCGTCACAGAGCTCCACGTCCCGACGCTACCCGGCGCCGCCCGTGGGGAACCCCCGGCCGGGGCCCGCGACCCGGGACGTTCGTCCCTCCCCGTGCCGGAGGTGATGCCGCACCGTGGGAGGACGACGACACGGGAGGCCGGGATGCCCCAGGACACGACTCTCTCCGCTGGTCCGGCGCGTCCCCCGGCCCGGCCGGGTGCTCCCGCCGCGACGCTGACCCTCACCGCGTCACCGTGCGAGTCCACCGAGGCGACTCTCGAGCGCGCCGTCGAGGCCGCCCTGGGCCGGGGCTGCCGCACGGTGGTGCTCGACCTCAGCCGGGTCGAGCTGGGTGCGGCCTCGCTGCCGGTGCTCGTCCGCCTCCAGGAACGCGTCGCCACGGCGGGGGGCGTGCTCGCCGTCGCCGGCCCGAGCGGCCGGAGCCGGGCTCGGCTCGACCGGCTGCGGGGCGGTCGGCACCTCGTCGTCTACCCGGCGGTGCCGGCCCCGCCGCCCTGGTCGGAGACCGGGTCCGCGGTCTACGTGTGACCCACCCACCCGCCATCGCGTGACGACGGCGGCGCGCGCGGGCGCCCCTCGACGTGGGGTCGACCACGGCGTGCCCTGACGCACCCACGCGCGGGCGTAGAGTCGGGACGGGACCCCGGACGGACGGGAGGCGCGGCATGACCGGACTCACGCCCACCTCGGATCGCGCGACGACCTCCGGGCCCGCCGCCCGCGCCGGGCACCGCACGCGAGTCTTCCTCCTGGACGACCACGAGCTGATCCGCCGCGGCCTGCACGACGTGCTCGAGGCCGACCCCGAGATCGAGGTCGTCGGCGAGTCCGGCTCCGCGGCCGAGGCCGCCCGGCGCATCCCCGCCCTCCGCCCGGACGTCGCGCTCCTCGACGTGCGCCTGCCCGACGGGTCGGGCATCGAGGTCTGCCGCACGGTGCGCGCCCGCGACGACCACGTGCGCGCGCTCATGGTGACCAGCTTCGACGACGAGGAGGCGCGCACGGCCGCGGCCCTCGCCGGCGCGTCCGGGTTCATCCTCAAGCAGATCCGTGGCTCCGAGCTCGTCGACGCCGTGCACCGGGTCGCCGCCGGCGAGACGGTCGCCCCGGGCCTCGAGGAGGGCATCCGCCCGCGGCCGGAGAGGGCGCGCATGGAGGAGCTCGCGGTCTCCTCCCTCACCCCGCGCGAACGCCGCGTGCTCGACCTCGTCGTCGAGGGCCTGACCAACGCCCAGATCGGCGAGCACCTCGCCATCTCGGAGAAGACGGTCCGCAACCACGTGACCAACGTGCTCGCCAAGCTCGGGTTCACCAGGCGCACCCAGGCCGCCGTCTTCATGGCGCGGCGCGAGGGCTGAGGGAGGCGGGGCTCGGGGTGCCCGGTGCGCACCGGGGTGGGTCGTCCCCTGCCCGACGACCCACCCCCCGCGCCGGAGGACCGGACGGGCGCCCTCGCTCGTCCCGGCCCTCCGGGGTCACACCGCCCGGACGGTCCGGACCACCACGGGGACCGTTCCGGCGAGCCCTGCCGGTGATGGGGCTCGAAGGGATCGCGGTGCGACCACGACGCCCGGGGTGGCGGACCACGGCCGGCCCGTCATCGGCCCGTGGGCCGGCAGGAAGGACCGGGACCGCGGGGGCCGCGACATCGACGCGTCACGCAGGCGCTCGACCTCGGGGACGACCACGGCGTCCACTCCGTTCCGTTGACGGGTGGACCCGGGGCGAGGGGGCGACCCGGGTCCGGCGTTGCCCCTCGAGCCTCACGGACCGGGGGGACCACCGGCCAGTGACGATTGTCCCGGCTCAGCCGGGCGCCGGAGCAGGGAGCGGGCAGGCCCAGCGGACCCGGGTGCCGTCCTGCGGCGACGGGCCGACCTCGACGGTCCCACCGTGCCGTCGGGCCCGCTCCTCGAGGTTGCCGAGCCCGTAGCCGGGATGCTCCACGCCGGCGGGGCCGACCCCGTCGTCGTCGACGACGAGGGTCACTCCGTCCTCGGTGACGGTGAGCGAGACCTCGGTCCGCGCCGCATGGGCGTGCCGGGCCGTGTTGGACAGTGCCTCGCGCAGGGCTGCGAGGACGTCGTCGACGAGCTCGGACGGCAGACCGTCGACCGCGCCGGAGAAGGTGGCCGACGGGACGTGGCCGAGCACCCGGGAGGCCTCCGCGACGAGGTCGGTCACCTCGCGGACCACCGGGCCCCGCCGGGCCGAGCCCCGCAGCTCGAAGATCGCTCGCCGCAGGTTGCGGGTCACCTCCTCGAGCCGGGTGATGCGGTCGAGGTCGCGCTGCCGGCGTTCGTGGTCGGTGGCCCGGTCGACCTCCGCGCTCAGCTCCATCCCGACGCCGATGACGTCCTGGATGACGGTGTCGTGCAGCTCGCGGGCGATCCGCTGGCGCTCCTCGAGGAGGGCGAGGCGCTGCTGCGCCTGCTCGCTCTCCCGCAGCCGCCGCTCGAGGGCCAGCCGGGAGCGCACGTCGCGGACCACGTTGACGAGCACCTCACCCTCGGCGCCCGGGAGCCGGCTCGCGTGCACCTCGCAGTCGACGACCTCCCCGGCGCGGGTCAGCAGCCGCTGCGCGTGCAGGTCCTGGCCGTCGGTGCACAGCACCGGCCCGGCGGCCGCGTCGTCCGGAGGCGTCAGCTCGCTGGTCGACATCCCGCGCAGCTCCTCGGTCGAGTAGCCCAGGAGGGTCGTCGCCGCGCGGTTGACCGCCTCGATCCGGCCGGTCGCGAGGTGGACGACGACGACGCTGTCCGGCACGAGGTCGAGGATGAGGGCGAGCCGGGCCTGCTGGGCCTCCTCGGCCCGCCGGCCCGTCACGTCACGCACCGTCGCGATCGTCACCTCGCGGCCGGCGACGATGAGCGGGGCGAGGGCGATCTCGACCGGCACCCGGACGCCGTCGGCGCGCTGCAGGACGAGGTCGAGCCCCTCGCCCATCGCGCGAGGGCGCGGTGCGCGCGCGTAGCCCCGGCGCAGCCCGGCGTGCCGGGCGCGGACGCCCTCGGGGACGAGCGTCTCGAGCGGGTTCCCGACGAGGTCGGCACGGCTCCAGCCACTCATCGCCTCGAGGGTCGCGTTGACGTGGACGACGACGCCGTCCTCGACGAGCAGCATGCCGTCCGGGGACCGCTCGACCGCCTCACGGCACCACTCGTCGGCCGTCGCGAGGTCCGGGACCGCGGCGGCCGGTCGAACGCCCGCACGGGGCCCGTCGCCACCCACCGCCTCCGACGATAGCGCCGTCCGGATGCCCCCGGAACAGTCCTCGGGCGCACCTCACACCGCAGCGGTCCGGGCACCGATGGCTCAGTCCGGAAAGCTCGGCCCGCGCCCGATGCGCACCGGTCCCTGCGCGCCGGGCCCGACCGGCTCGCCGCGCTGGAGGACCCGCAGCGCGCCGTCGGCCGGGAGGCCGTGGACCAGCGCCCGGACCCTCGGGGTCAGCGACCGCCAGCCCTCGCCACCGACGACCCGGGCGACCTCGCTCGGGCAGGTCGTGCCGTCCGGGCGGTGCCTCAGCAGCGCTCGGGCCGTGGCGAGGACCCGCTCGGAACGGCCCTCGCCGGAGGCCTCCTCCCACCAGGGCTCGCCGCGCTCGCCGAGGGCCACCTTGGCGTCGTGCACCCGGTGCCGGGCCGCGTCGCCCTCGGTCCGCACGAGCCGGCGGGCGGTCATCAGCTCGGCGACGAGCTCGGCGCGCAGGCGGTCCGGGATGCCGGGGTCGCTGGCCCGCCAGCGCCGGCCGTCGACGACGACGTACCGCCCGTCGGCCGTGCGCTCGAGGTCCGGCCCGTCGTCGCCCACCCGGGCACGGTACGCCGCGCGGGCCGCGCGGTGGCGCCCCGTCTCCGGCACACTGCGGGCATGGAGTTCACGACGCAGCTGCAGGCCACCGGGCGGACGACGACCGGTTTCGAGGTGCCGGACGCCGTCGTCGAGGCCCTCGCCGCCGGGCGCCGTCCCAAGGTGCTGGCCACCGTCGCCGGCCACTCGTGGCGCACGAGCATCGCCGCCATGGGGGGCGCGTACTGGCTCGGCGCGAGCGCCGCGGTCCGCGAGGCCACCGGGATCGCCGCCGGGGAGACGCACACGGTCACGGTGGAGGTGGACACGGCGCCGCGGACCGTCGAGGTGCCCGCCGACCTCGCCGCGGCCCTCGCGGCCGACCCCGCCGCGGCGACCGCGTGGGCCGCCCTGTCCTACAGCCACCAGCGCAGGCACGTCGAGGCCCTCCTCGCCGCGAAGAAGCCCGAGACCCGCGAGCGCCGGGTGGCCTCGACCCTCGACGCCCTGCGCGCCGGCTGAGGCCGCCGGTGTCGCGGCTCGAGGCGGTCCGCGACGACCTGACCGCCCAGCGGGTCGACGCCGTCGTCAACGCCGCCAACTCCACGCTGCTCGGCGGCGGCGGGGTGGACGGTGCGCTGCACGCTGCGGCGGGGCCGGCCCTCCTCGAGGAGTGCCGGCGGCTGCGCCGCACGACGCACCCGCAGGGGTTGGCGGTCGGTGACGCCGTCGCCACCGGCGCGGGCGGCCTGCCCTGCCGCTGGGTGGTCCACACGGTCGGCCCGAACCGGCACCGCGGCCAGACCGACCCCGCCCTCCTCGCGTCCTGCGTCACCCGGAGCCTGGCCGTCGCGCGCGGTCTGGGGGCGCGGTCGGTGGCGTTCCCGGCGGTCGGGGCCGGCGCCTACGGCTGGCCGGCGGACGAGGCGGCGGAGGTCCTCGTGGCGGCGGCCCGCGCCGACCTCGCCGAGCACGACGCCCCGGACCTCGTGCGCTTCGTCCTCGTCTCGGACCGGCTGCTCGACGCGTTCACCGCGGCCCTCGCCCGGTCCGCCGGCACCTCACCGCCCGACGCGTGACCGCCCGACCGCGTCATCCGACCCCGGGCACGACGACGCCCCGGACCGCGGGGTCCGGGGCGCGTCGGGGGTGGCTCAGAAGCGGCCGTAGCCGCTGACGCCCGAGAAGATCGCGCGCTCGGTCGTGACCTCGCCGGGCTTGCCGGAGTCGATCATCATCCCGTTGCCGGTGTAGATGCCGACGTGCCAGGCGGGCGACCCGAAGAAGACGAGGTCGCCGGGCTGCGGGTTGCTCACCGGGGTGGCCGCGGCCTGCTGGTCGGCGGCGGTGCGGGGCAGCGAGATGCCGGCCTTGCCGAAGACGTACTGGGTGAAGCCGGAGCAGTCGAACCCGGTGGACGGGCTCGTGCCGCCGTAGGAGTAGGCGATGCCGAGCAGGGTGCGGGCGATGTTGACGATCTCGCTCGAGGACTGCTTGACGTTCGCGAGCGGCACGCGCTGGGTCGAGCGGCTCGCGCTGCTCTCGGTACGGACCGGGGCCGGCTTGGGCTTCGGCTTCGGCTTCGCGACGGCCTTGATGCCGACGACGCCGAGTGCCGGGGCGTGCTTCTCCGGGGCGGCGGCCTCGGGGGCGACGACCGCGGGGAGGGCGGCGAGGGCGGCCTGCGACGGTGCCGGCGCGGCGGTCGCGGTGTGGGCGATGGTCGCGGACGAGGCGTGGCTCGCGGCCTGGGCCGGGAGGGCGAACGTCGCGACGAGGCCACCGGAGGCGGCGAGGACGGCGGAGACGCGCGCCCCGGTCTCGCCGGCGGCCTTGACGATCGACGAGATCTCGGAGACGGGGTTGTAGCGGACGGTCTGGCGATGCCGACCGGCGCGGGTGTGCTCGGACACGATGGGACCTCTCAAGTGCCTACGAGGTGAGCTGTCGGGTTCGGGCTGAGGTTGCCCGGCCGGCGTGGGCCCTGGTGGACCGTGCCGGCTTCACCCCGAGGAGTCGCGGTCGAGACCGTGGCTCCGAAGTGGTTCCCCCGCTCCTGCCAGCGGACTCGTGAGAGACGACCCTGCAGCGGGGGCAGGACTAGGCGGTCCCACTGCAGGTGCCCGGCGTCCGGGGCGACGGGCAGGACGAACCTAACAGGGATCACGGGAAGGTCACAAAAAGGTGACGGAGACCCTTCTCAGGAGGTTCTTGGGAGCCCGGCCGAGCACGAGCGCGCCGTTGACAACGATGTCGGCCGCGAGTGCCGGAAAAGGGGGAGACGCCGCCGGACCAGGGGTCCGGCGGCGCCTCGGGTGCCTCGTCGGGACGGTCAGTAGTTGACGGTGACGTGCACGTGGTCCATGTGGTTGGCCGTGGGCGAGCCGCGGTCCTCCATGAGGCTCCAGCCCTCGCCCGGGGCCCAGTAGCGCTGCTGCCAGATGAGGTACTTGACGTTGAACTGGCCGACGTGGGACTGCACCCAGGCGGCGATCGCGTCACCCTGGGCGTCGTTGGCGATCATGAAGTCGATGGCCTGGCCGGTGCCGTGCTCGTCGTTGCTGGCGCGGCGACCACCGATCGTCGGCGGCCCGAAGAGCGAGTCGACCGCCGAGCAGACGGCGACGGCCTTGGGGATGAGCCCGATGCTCGTGCACTTGCCGGTGGTCCGGCCCGACCACGAGCCGGCGGCGGCGAAGGTCGAGGGGTCCTTGGGGTCCGGCTTCTTCGGCTGGGCGACGGCCTTGACCCCCGCGACCCCGACCGCGCCGGGGGCCACCGGGGTGACGCCGTCGGGCGCCGCGACGGCCGGCGCGGGGGCCGCGCGGCGCTCGGAGCGGGCCGCGGCGACCGGGGCGGCGCGACCGGTCAGCGCGACGGCGGCGGCGTGGGGGGGGGCGGGGACCGGCGTGTCGGCCTCGGCGTCGGCCAGCTCGGCAGGGACGGTGAGGGCCACGGCCACGCCGCTGACGACGCAGAGGCTCGCGGCGGACTTGGCGGCCCACGACGCGCCGAGGCGGGGGAAGCCGTCGGGCAGTCGCTTGACGCGGCCGGGCGCACGGCGCCGGCCTGGGGCACGAGAGGGGTGGGGCACGGCAGATCTACTTCCGGGGTGGGTTCGGCTCAGCGGACACCGTACGGCACCCCGCCGGGCGATGTCACGTTTCGGTAACGCGACAGGCCGATCGGTCGAGGCGGTGGGCGGCCCCGCGCGGTCAGGCCGACGCGACGAAGACGTGCCCGGCGATGTCGACCGGCAGGGAGACGCCCGTGGACTCCTCGGCGCCCTCCCGGAAGACGACGACCCGGTTGCCGTCGCGCCGCACCCGGGCCGGCTGGCCGGGGAGCAGTCCGGCGCTCGTGAGCAGGGCGAGGGCCTCGTGGTCGACCTGCACGGGCTCGCCGATGCGCCGCACGACGACGGTGGCCGGCTCCTCGGCGGCGACCTCGTCGAGGGTGGACAGCCCGGAGCGGAAGTCGACCGGGTCCCCGACCTCCCCGAGCTCGTCGAGCCCGGGGATCGGGTTGCCGTACGGCGACTCGAGGTGGTCGGGGAGGATCGCGAGGATCTTGCGCTCGACGCGGTCGGACATCACGTGCTCCCAGCGGCACGCCTCGTCGTGGACGTACTCCCACTCCAGGCCGATGACGTCGACGAGCAGCCGCTCGGCGATGCGGTGCTTGCGCATGACGCGGGTCGCGAGCCGACGCCCCTCGTCGCTCAGCTCGAGGTGGCGGTCGCCGGCGACGGCGAGCAGGCCGTCGCGCTCCATCCGGCCGACGGTCTGGGAGACGGTGGGGCCGGAGTGGCCGAGCCGCTCGGCGATCCGGGCGCGCAGCGGCGTGATGCCCTCCTCCTCGAGCTCGAAGATGGTGCGGAGGTACATCTCCGTGGTGTCGATGAGGTCGGTCACGCAGGCAAGCCTAATCTGACGCGCCGACGCCGACGCCGCGCCGCCGCGGGTCGTACGCCGGGAGCCAGCGCAGCAGCCAGCCACCCCCGAGGAGGGCGAGCACCCCGACGGCCACGCTCGCGGTGCCGATGGACGCGACGGCGGCCACCGCGCCGACGACGACCGAGGCGCCGTTGTGGCCGACGAGCGACAGCAGCCGCCACACCCCGAGGAAGGCGGCCCGGCCGTGCGCGGGCGCGGCGTCGGCGCCGAGGGTCATGACGATGCCGGACCCGAGGCCGTTGCCGACCGCCATGACGACGGCCACCGCCCCCACCGCGGTGAGCGAGGAGGTCAGCGGCAGGACGAGCAGCCCGAGCCCGAGGAGGACGGTGACCGGGAGGGCCACCCACACCCGGCCCCGGCGGTCCATCAGCGAGCCCGCCGGGTAGAAGAGGAGCACCTCGACGAGCCCGGCGGCGCCGAAGACGAGGGAGGTCTGCGCCGCGGAGAGCCCGACGTGCTCGGCCCAGAGGGGCACGACGACGACCCGGGAGGAGCGGGCCAGGCCGATCGCCAGGACCCCGAGACCGACGGTGAGGAGGACGGCCCGGTGCCGGCGCGCCACGTCGAGGACCCCGGCCCGCGCCGGCGCTCCGTCCGCCGGTGCCCCGTGGACGTGGGCCTCGAGGTCGCGCGACAGCAGCGCGACGAGGGCGGCGAGGAGGCCGCCGGCCACCGAGATGCCGAAGGCCGCCTGCGGCCCGTACCGCTCGACGACCGGCGCTCCGAGGAACGGCCCGACGAACAGGCCGATCCGGCCGATGCCCCCGAGCGTCGACATCGCCCGGGCCCGCATCGACTCGGGCGCCGCGGCGGTGAGGTAGGACTGCCGGGCGAGGAGGAAGACCGCCCCCGTGGGACCGGCGAGCACCATCGCCACCGCGTACACCCAGAGGGAGGGTGCGAGCATGGCGAGCAGCGAGGCGGCCGCGTCGGCGAGGCCTGCGACGACGAGGGCGCGCCGCTCCCCCATCCGGTCCACGAGCACCCCGGCGGGCACCGCGCTGACCAGCTCGGAGACGGTCTGGAGGCCGACGAACAGGGCCGCGACGGCGACCGTGGCGCCGAGGTCACGGGCGCTCAGCGCGATGACCGGAAGCGTCGCGCCGATACCGACCGACCAGAGCGCGGTCGGGCCGAAGGCCGGCACGGCCACGCGCCGCAGCGAGAACTCCTCGTCCGCCATCCCTCCCCTTTCTCTTGATGTCAAGATACTTGGTCGGCCGGCGCGATGGGGCGAGTGACGCACGCAACACGACGGGCGGCGTGGCCGTGGGTACGTTGACCGTCGTGGAGCTCACCGTCCCCCGCCGTTACTGCGGGCCCCCCGAGTCAGGCAACGGCGGCTGGGTGAGCGGGTCGCTCGCCGCCCACGTGCGCACGTCCGGCCCGCTGCCGGCGGTGAGCGTCCGGCTCTCGGCGCCCCCACCGTTGGAGCGCCCGATGCCCGTCGTCGGCGACGACCCCGACCCGCTGACCGGCACCTCGGTGCTGCGGCTGCTCGACGGGGACGTCCTCGTCGCGACCGGCACCGCGGTCGCCGAGCTCGACGAGCCGGTGCCGGCGCCGGCGTCGTGGGACGAGGCGCACGCCGCCGAGGAGCGGTACGAGGGCGCCGAGGACCACCCCTTCCCGACCTGCTTCTCGTGCGGCACCGGGCGCGCCGACGGTGACGGGCTGCGGCTGCGCCCCGGACCGCTCGCCGACGGGTCGGGCCGCTACGCGACGACGTGGACGGTCCCGGACGACGTGAGCCGGCCGGTCGTGTGGGCCGCGCTCGACTGCCCGGGCGGGTGGTCCGCCGGCATCGCGGGCCGGCCCATGGTGCTCGGCACGATGACCGCGCAGGTCTGGCGGGTCCCCGAGCCGGGTGAGCGGCTCGTCGTCACCGCGTGGCAGCGCGGGGCGGAGGGTCGTCGGCACTGGTCGGCGAGCACCCTGCACGACGCCGACGGCGCGATGGTCGGACGCGCCGAGGCGACCTGGGTCGCCGTCGACCCGGAGTCGGTCCGGCCGCGGGAGCAGCCGTGAGCGGCGACGACCGCCGGGTCGCCGTCGTCACCGGGGCGAGCAGCGGCATCGGCGCCGCCACCGCGCGCCGGCTCGCGGCCGAGGGCTACCGCGTCGTCTGCGCCGCGCGCCGGGCCGAACGGGTCGAGGCCCTGGCCGCCGAGGTGGGCGGCCTCGCCGTGCCGTGCGACGTGACCCACGACGCCGACGTCGCCCGGCTCGCCGAGGCGGCCGGGCCTGTCGTGCACGTGCTCGTCAACAACGCCGGTGGGGCCCTCGGGCTCGAGCCGGTCGCGGCCGCCGACGTCGACCTGTGGCAGCGGATGTACGACACCAACGTCCTCGGGACGCTCCGGGTGACCAAGGCGCTGTTGCCGGCGCTCGTCGCGGCGGACGGCGAGGGGATCGTCGTCAACGTCGGGTCGATCGCCGGCCTGCTCGCCTACGAGGGTGGCGGCGGGTACACGGTCGCCAAGCACGGCGTCCACGTGATGACCGAGACGCTGCGCCTCGAGCTCGTCGAGCAGCCGGTGCGCGTCACCGAGGTGGCCCCGGGGATGGTCCACACCGAGGAGTTCTCGCTGACCCGCTTCGACGGCGACCGCGAGCGGGCGGACAGGGTGTACGAGGGCGTGCCCGGGCCACTCGTCGCCGAGGACGTCGCCGACGCCATCGCCTGGATGGCGACCCGGCCGGCGCACGTCAACGTCGACCTGCTCGTCATCAAGCCGCGCGCCCAGGCCGCGCCGCACAAGGTCCACCGCCTCCCCTCCTGACCTCCTCCCAACCGCCCGCCCCGGCCCCGGCTGTCACGCGCGTATCGGGTCACCCGATACGGCCGCGCTGTACCCGGGAACCGTTCCGGGGTGAGGCGCGCGGTACCCGGGTGCAGCCGTGGTCCCGGGCTCGTACGCTGCCCGCGTGGAGCCGTTCGCCCAGGTGCTCACGGCCGGCGGGCACTCGAACTCGCTCGGCCGCTCCGGCGAGGTGCTCGAGCTGCTGCGCCGCGACCCGGCCCGCCTCGAGGAGCTCTTCGGCTGCATCGCCACCGACGACGCGTGGGTGCGGATGCGGGCCGTCGACACCTTCGAGAAGCTCGTTCGTGAGGACCCGGCGCGCGGCGCCCCGTTCACCGAGCGGGTCCTCACCGACCTCACCCGCAGCGACCAGGCGTCGGTGCAGTGGCACACCGCGCAGCTGCTCGGGCTGCTCACCCTGACCCCGGCACAGGAGGCGGCCGCCGTCCGCTGGCTCACCACCCGGCTCGAGGACCCGGACGTCGACTGGATCGTCGCGGCGCAGTCGATGGCGACGCTCGTCGCCTTCGTCGAGCGAGGCCTGGTGCCGCCGGCCGACGTCGTCCGGCTGGTCGAGCGCCAGACCCGGCACGGGTCGGCATCCGTGCGCCGCAAGGCGACCCGCTTCCTCACCGAGCTCGCCGCCGACGGCTGAGCGCCTCCCGGTCCAGCGCCACCCCGGTGACGGTCACGGCTGGCGGCGCGAGACCTCCCACGACCCGGCGTCGCCGAGGTCGCCCTCGCCGACCCGGGTCCAGACGAGCCGGTCGTGCAGCCGGTCGCGCCGGCCGGCCCACAGCTCGACCTCGTCGCAGACGATGCGGAAGCCGCCCCAGAAGTCCGGCAGCGGGACGTCGTCGGGCGAGCCGTGGTCGGGGAACTCGGCGGCCCGCGCGCGGTAGGCCGCCTCGAGCTCGGCGCGCGACGCGACCGGCTGCGACTGCTCGGACGCCCACGCGGAGATGCGTGACCCCCACGGGCGCGAGCGCCAGTACCCCTCGACCTCGTCGCGCCCGAGCTGGACGGCCCGGCCGCGGAAGCGCACCGCGCGGTACATGGCCGCCCAGGTGAGGCCCGCCGCGACGTGCTCGTTGCCGGTCAGCTCACGGCTCTTGGTGGACGTGAGGGCGGTGACGAACCCCGGCCCGCGCTCGTCGAGGAAGCGCAGGAGCACCGTCCGCACGTTCGGGCGCCCCTGGCGGTCGACCGTGGCGACGGCCGCCGCGAGCGGCTCGACGACGTCGGCTGCCTCCTCCGAGCGGCGCACCGCGGCGTCCACCCAGGCCCGCACCTGCGCGTACGGGGTCTCGAGCAGCTCGTCCTCGGAGAGCCCCTCGCCGGTGTAGTCGATGCGCCGCGGGTCCATGCCACCAGCCTAGGGCGGCGCGCATCCGGGGGCCGGTCGTCAGGGCGTCGGACGGCGTGCGTCGTAGCGCACGAACCCCGGCTGCACGAGCGCGAGGACGACGACCGCCGCCACGCAGGCCAGCCCGCCGGCGACCGCCGTCCAGCCCTCGCCGAGCCGGGCCGCGACCCCACCCCCGGCGAGCTCCCCCAGGCGCGGACCCCCGGCCACGACGACGACGAACACCCCCTGCAGCCGCCCCCGCATCCGGTCCGGTGCCGCCGACTGCAGGATCGTCGTCCGGAACACCGAGCTCACCGAGTCCGCCGCCCCCGCGAAGGCCATCGCGGCGAGCGCCGCGACGAGCGCGTGCCCCCGGCTCACGGCTCCACCGGCCGCGAGCAGCGCCACCCCCAGCCCGGCGATCCCCACACCCCAGCCGGCGACGCTCACGAGGATGGCCGTGCCCTGCCGACGCACGCCGCCGAGCCGCCCCGAGAAGGTCATCGCGAGGATGCCGCCCACGGCCGCCGCCGCGTACAGCGCGCCGACCGTCCGTGCGCCGCCGCCGAGGATCACCGCGCCGGCCGCCGGGAAGAGGACGCGCGGCTGGGCGAGCAGCATCGCGACGATGTCGGCGACGAAGGTCATCCGCACGTTCGGCGCGGTGCGCAGGAACGCGAACCCGTCGAGGACCGAGCGCACCCCGACCCGGCGCGGCGCCGCCGCCTCCCCCTCGTCCCGGTCCGGCGGCACGGGGTGCAGCAGCCACAGGCTGCGGACCGCCGCGAGCGTCAGCACCGCGTCCGTCGTGTACGCCGCCCGGTAGCCGCCCCAGTCGACGAGCAGCCCGGACAGCAGCGGCCCGGCGGTCAGCGCGGTGTTCATCGCGAAGACGGACAGCGCGTTGGCGGCCGGCAGCTGGTCCGGTGGGAGGAGGCGCGGGTAGATGCTCGAGCGGGCCGGCGACGAGACCGCGAAGGCCCCGCTCCACACCGCGACGATGCCGTAGAGCAGCCACACCGAGGTCGACCCCAGCCAGGCCTGGGCCGCCGCGACGGTGCTCGTCCCCGCCGCGACGAGCGTCGCGACGAGGCCGACCAGCCGCCGGTCGTGGTGGTCGGCGAGGGCCCCGCCGTACAGGCCCATGACGACGAGCGGCACGAGGGCGAAGAGCCCGACGAGCCCGACCGACGCCGTGGAGCCGGTGAGGTCGTACACCTGCAGCCCGATGGCGACGACGGCCATCTGCGAGCCGATGTTCGACAGCGTGAAGCCGGTCCACAGCCGCCGGTAGTCCCTGCTGCGCCGGAACGGCGTGAGGTCCGGGAGGAGGGAGCGCAGCACCGCCGCATCATCCCCCACGGCCTCACCGGGGCCGCGCCGAGTCCCGGGGCGGCTAGGGTCGCCGCATGGCCGACTCCGCGCGCATCGCGCTGCTCATCGACGCCGACAACGCGCGCGCCCGCCGGCTGGAGGTCATCCTCAACGAGCTGGCCGCCCTCGGCGAGACGACGATCCGCCGCGCGTACGGCAACTGGACCAAGTCCGAGCTCAAGGGATGGCAGGAGGTGCTGCACGAGAACGCGATCCGGCCCGTGCAGCAGTTCGACCCCTCCAAGGGGAAGAACGCGAGCGACATGGCCCTCGCCGTCGACGCCGTGGAGATCCTCCACACGCAGCGGCCGGACGCGTTCGCCATCGTCTCCTCGGACGCCGACTTCACCCCACTGGTCATCCACCTGCGCGAGCACGGTGTGGCGGTCTACGGCTTCGGTGACGCCAAGACGCCCCCCGCGTTCCAGAGCGCCTGCACCCGCTTCCTCGTCCTCGACCGGCTCTCCTCGCCCAGCGGCCAGGCCGACGCCTCCGCGGACGCCGACGAGCCCGAGCCCAGGAAGACGACCCGCGGCCGCCGGGCCACCCAGGCCGCCACGTCCGCAGCCGAGGCACCCGAGCCCGCGGCGGACGCTCCGGCCGACGCCCCCACCGCGAGGTCCACGGCGAAGCGCGCCGCCAAGGCCACCGCGAAGACCCCGACGAAGACCACCGCGAAGCGGACGACCGGGACTGCCCCCGAGCGCGCCACCCGCGACCAGCTGCGCGGCGACCGCCGCCTCGTCGCCCTGCTGCGCCGGGCCGTCGAGAGCGCCGCCGACGACTCCGGCTGGGCTCGCATCGGCACCGTCGGCCAGCGCATCAACAACCAGTCGTCCTTCGACTCGCGCAACTACGGCTACGCCAAGCTGAGCAAGCTCATCGAGGCCTCCGACCTCTTCGAGCTGCGCGACGCCGGCGGCCCCGACATGGCCGTCCGCGACCCCCGGGCCGGCTGAGGCGCGACCTCGGCGGCGGAGCGCACCGCGGCCGCCGCTGTCCACCCCCGGGCCCCGAGGGTGGGAGCGCCGGGCGACGGCGTGCACAATGGGCCAGCCCGACACCGGCGACGAGCGAACGGGGACAGGATGACTTCCTCCACCACCACGAGCGACCCGAACTTCTACCCCGGACTCGAGGGCGTGATCGCCTTCGAGAGCGAGATCGCCGAGCCCGACAAGGAAGGTGGCGCCCTGCGCTACCGCGGGGTCGACATCAACGACCTCGTCGGGACGGTGTCCTTCGGCCAGGTGTGGGGGCTGCTCGTCGACGGTGAGATGGACCCGGGCCTGCCGCCCGCCGAGCCGTTCCCGCTTCCCGTGCACACGGGCGACATCCGCGTCGACGTCCAGTCCGCGATCGCCCAGCTCGCCCCGCTCTGGGGCTTCCGGCCGCTGCTCGACATCGACGACGCACAGGCCCGCGACGACCTCGCCCGCGCCTCGGTCATGGCGATCTCGTTCATCGGCCAGTCCGCGCACGGCGTCGGCAAGCCGATGGTGCCGCAGTCCGAGGTCGACAAGGGCCGCACCATCCCCGAGCGGTTCATGATCCGCTGGCGGGGCGAGCCGGACCCCAAGCACGTCGAGGCCATCGACGCGTACTTCATCTCCGCCGCCGAGCACGGCGTCAACGCCTCGACCTTCACCGCGCGGGTCATCGCGTCGACCGGTGCCGACGTGGCCGCGTGCCTCTCCGGCGCGATCGGCGCCCTCTCCGGCCCCCTGCACGGTGGCGCGCCGAGCCGGGCCCAGCACATGATCGAGGGTGTCGAGGAGATGGGTGACGCGACGAGGTACGTCAAGGGCGTCCTCGACCGCAAGGAGCGCCTCATGGGCTTCGGGCACCGGGTGTACCGGGCCTACGACCCGCGCGCCGCCGTCCTGCGCGACACGTGCAAGCGGCTCGGCGCCCCCCGCTACGAGGTGGCCCTCGAGCTCGAGAAGGCGGCCATCGCCGAGCTCGCGGAGCGCCACCCGGAGCGTCGGATGGAGACCAACGTCGACTTCTGGGCGGCCGTCCTCCTCGACTTCGCCGAGGTCCCCGGCGAGATGATGACGCCGCTGTTCGTCGCGGCCCGCACGGCCGGCTGGTCGGCGCACGTCCTCGAGCAGAAGAAGACCGGCCGGCTCATCCGGCCGAGCTCGCGCTACGTCGGCCCGGGCGAGCGACCCCTGTCCGACGTGCCCGGCTACCGCGCCAAGGCCTGACACCGGGGAGCCACCGGCCGGCCGCGAGCCGCGTGGTCCGCCGCTCGTCTCCGGCGAGCTCAGCCGTGTAGCGGTCGGGGGTGGGGCGATCCGGGGCGTTCCCATCTGGTGGACCCGGCGTCCGGCATCCGGTCGGCACCTGTGACGATGGGGGCGGCCGCGGTCGCCAGCGACGCCGACCCGGCCGTCCGGCGCGGCCCCGCCTGCGCCACCGCCGGTGAGCGACCTCCCGGCGGCCGACCGACCACGGAGAGACACGTGAGCGACGCCCCCATCACCATCCCCGCCGACCTCCTGCCCAGCGACGGTCGCTTCGGGTCCGGACCCTCGAAGGTCCGCCCCGCCCAGGTGGAGGCGCTCTCCGCCATCGGTCGCTCCGTCCTCGGCACCTCCCACCGCCAGGCGCCGGTCAAGAACCTCGTCAAGGCGGTCCGTGAGGGCCTCGCCACCTTCTTCGACCTGCCGGACGGCTACGAGGTCGTCCTCGGCAACGGCGGATCGACCGCGTTCTGGGACATCGCGGCGTTCGGTCTCGTCCGCGACCGGGCGCAGCACCTCGCGTTCGGCGAGTTCTCGAGCAAGTTCGGCTCCGTCACCAAGAAGGCCCCCTTCCTCGGGGAGCCGACGATCATCACGAGCGAGCCGGGCAGCCGTCCCGACCCGGTCGCCGAGGCCGGCGTCGACACCTACGCGTGGGCGCACAACGAGACGAGCACCGGCGTCATGGCGCCGGTCCGCCGGGTCGAGGGCGCGGATGCCGACGCGCTCCTCCTCGTGGACGCCACCTCCGGCGCCGGAGGCCTGCCCGTCGACGTCTCCGAGGCCGACGTCTACTACTTCGCGCCGCAGAAGTCGTTCGCGTCCGACGGCGGCCTGTGGATCGGCCTGTTCTCCCCCGCCGCGCTCGCCCGCGTCGAGGAGGTCGCCGCGTCCGGACGCTGGGTCCCCGACTTCTTCAGCCTCCCGACGGCGATCGACAACTCGCGCAAGGACCAGACCTACAACACGCCGGCCGTCGCGACCCTCGCCATGCTCGCGAACCAAGTGGAGTGGCTCAACGACAACGGCGGCCTCGACTGGGCGACCTCCCGCACCGCCGACTCCAGCGGCCGGCTCTACGAGTGGGCCGAGCGCACCGGCTACACGACGCCGTACGTCACCGACCCGTCGCACCGCAGCCGCGTCGTGGCGACGATCGACTTCGACGACGCCGTCGACGCCTCCGCGGTCGCGAAGACGTTGCGCGCCAACGGGGTCGTCGACGTCGAGCCCTACCGGAAGCTCGGCCGCAACCAGCTGCGCGTCGCCTGCTTCCCGGCGGTGGAGCCGGACGACGTCTCCGCGCTCATCGGCTGCGTCGAGCACGTCGTCGAGCGCCTGTCCTGACGCCCTCGCCCGACTCATTGCGGATCCCCCACCTCACACGCCCTCCGTGGGCCGGCTCGAGGTGGGGGATCCGCAATGAGTGGGCAGGTTCGGGTCAGCGCACGGCGGCGTAGACGACCGCGACGACGAGGAGCACGGCGAGCACCCCGAGGGTCATCCGCCGCCGGAAGTTGGGCGTCACCGGGCCGGCTCGGGCAGGGGGACGCCGGCGTTCTCCGGCGGGACCGGGGCGGTGGTCACGCTGACCCGCGGGCGGCGCTGAGACTCGTAGCTCACCCGCACATTCTCCGCCCGGGCCAGCCAGACCGACACCCCGACCAGGGCGAGACCGACCGCGAGCGCGCCGACCCCGATCGTCCAGCGCGGCCCGAACTGCTCGGAGATCCAGCCGATCATCGGGGCGCCGGCCGGTGTGCCGCCCATGAAGATCGCCATGTAGAGGGCCATGACCCGGCCGCGCATCTCGGGCGCGACGCGCGTCTGCACCATCGCGTTGGCCGTCGTCAGCGCGGTGAGGGCGGAGAGCCCCACGGGCACGAGCGCGAGCGCGAAGGTCCAGTACGAGGGCGCCGTGGCCGCGGCCGCCGCCGACAGCGTGAAGCCGACGAGGGCGAGGAGCAGCACCCGGAGGCGAGGCTCCCGGCGCCGCGCCGAGAGCAGAGCGGCGGTCAGCGAGCCGATCGCCATGATCGACCCGAGCAGCCCGTACTCGCCGGCGCCCTTGTCGAACACCTTCGTCGCCATCAGCGCCATCGTGATCTGGAAGTTCATCCCGAACGTGCCGAGCACGAAGACGAGGAGCATGACGAGCTGGATGTCGCGGCGGTGCCGGACGTAGGCGAAGCCCTCCCGGATGCCGCCACGCCCCTTGGGCCGGCTCGGCGAGCGCAGCTGCGCCACGTTGAGCAGGGCCAGGGCGGCGAGCACGAAGACGAAGGTCAGCGTGTTGAGCAGCAGCGCCTCGCCGGTCCCCCACCAGGCGATGACGAGTCCCGCGAGTCCCGGCCCGACGAGCCGCCCGGCGTTGAACGACGCGGAGTTGAGCGCGACCGCGTTGGCGAGCTTCTCGGGCGGCACCATCTCGGAGACGATGACCTGCCGCGCCGGGTTGTCGATGGCCGTCGTCACCCCCTGGACGAGCGCGATGGCGTAGACGTGCCACAGCTGCGCCGTCCCGGTGACCGCGAGGACGCCGAGCACGAGGCTGGTCAGCGCGAGCATCGTCTGGGTGACGAGGAGGATGCGCCGGCGCGAGAACCGGTCGGCGACGAGCCCGGTCCACGGGGCGAGCAGCAGGAACGGGAGGAACTGCAGGCCGGTGACGACGCCGAGAGCGGTCGCCGAACCGGCGGTCAGCACGGTGAGGACGAGCCAGTCCTGGCCGACCCGGCCGATCCAGGTGCCGACGTTCGAGACGAAGCCGCCGAGGAACCACAGCCGGTAGTTGCGGATCTCGAGCGAGCTGAAGGTCGGGCTCATTCGGCGGACACCCGTTCCAGCAGGGCCGCGGCGTCGGCGAGCAGGGCGCGCTCGTCGTCGGTCAGCCGCTCGAGGCGCGTCGCCAGCCACTGGTCGCGGCGCCTGCGGGTCTCCCGCACCGTCCGGCGACCCTCCGCCGTGAGCGACAGGATGACCTGGCGCCCGTCGGTGGGGTCGTCGGCCCGGTCGACGTAGCCGCGCTCGACGAGCCCGGTGACGGTGCGGCTCATGCTCGGCGCCGAGACCCGCTCGATGTCCGCGAGCTCCTTAGGGGTGCGCGGCCCGTCCTCGAGCCTGATAAGCACCGAGAACTGGTGCGGCGCAACGTCCGTCGTGCTCTCGAAGCGAACCCTGCGCGAGATCCTCATGCACACCATGCGCAGGTCGCTCGTCAGGCGGTCCTTCTGCGCACGGGTCATGGTCGGCGTGGGTGTGGGCACGGGGTTCTCCAGCGGTGGTCGTCATCAGTGCTTAGCACAACTCATTACCGTGGCTAAGTATTCCACGGTGGCCCCCGCACGGCCGACCCGACGCAGGACGCCCGCCCCCGGGCCACCGGGAGCGGGCGTCGAGCGACGGTCGGGCGCGTCAGCCGGAGACGACCTCGGTGATCGGCTCGATGAAGAAGTAGACGACGAACAGCGCCGCCGTCACCCACATCATCGGATGGATCTCGCGCACCTTGCCCCGCACGAGCTTGATGACGACGTACGCGACGAACCCGGCGCCGATGCCGACGGTGATCGAGTACGTGAACGGCACGAGGATGATCGTGAGGAAGGCCGGGACGGCGATCTCGAGGTCGTCCCAGGCGATCTCCTTGACCTGCTGCATCATGAGGAACCCGACGAGCACGAGGGCCGGCACCGCGGCCTCGTTCGGGATGATCTTCACCAGCGGCGCGAACACGACCGCCACGAGGAACAGCACGCCGGTGACGACCGACGCCAACCCGGTCCGCGCCCCCTCCCCGACCCCGGACGCCGACTCGATGTACGACGTGTTCGACGAGACGCCGGCGGCCCCACCGGCCGCGGCGGCGACGGAGTCGACGACGAGGATCCGCTGGGTGTTCGGCGGGTTGCCCTCCTCGTCGAGCAGGCCGGCCTCGGCGCCGATCGCCGTCATCGTGCCCATCGTGTCGAAGAAGTCGGCGAGCATCAGCGTGAAGACGAGGAGCACGGCGGCGACGATGCCGATCCGGGAGACCGAGCCGAACAGGCTGAACTCGCCGAGCGTGCCGAAGCTGATGGGGTCGACCTTGTCCGGCCAGGCCGGCACGTTGAGGTTCCACCCGAGCGGGTTGACCTTGTTCGTGCCGTCCGGGTTCTGCCCGACGACCGTCGGCCCGACCTTCGCGATCGCCTCCACGACGAACGCCACGACCGTCATGGTGACGATCGAGATGATGATCGCACCCTTCACCTTCCGCACCCAGAGCGTGATGATGAGCAGGACGCCGAGCGCGAAGACGAGGGTCGGCCAGCCGGCCAGCTGGCCGCCGACCCCGAGCTCGACCGGCACGGGGCCGGCACCGGTGCGTCGCACGAAGCCCGCGTCGACGAGCCCGATGAGCGCGATGAACAGGCCGATGCCCACCGAGATGGCGACCTTGAGCTGGGCCGGCACGGCGTGGAAGACGGCCTGCCGGAACCCGGTGAGCACGAGGACGAGGATGATGACGCCCTCGAGGACGACCAGGCCCATGGCGTCGGCCCAGGTCATCCTGCTCGCGATCGCGTACGCGACGAACGCGTTGAGCCCCAAGCCGGTCGCGAGGGCCAGCGGGTAGTTGGCGACGACACCCATGAGGATGGTCAGCACGCCGGCGACCAGCGCGGTGCCGGCCGCGATGGCGGCGAGGTTCGGCGCGTCCCCGCCGCCGAGGAACTTGCCGTCGACGTCCTGGACGTACCCGAGGATGAGCGGGTTGAGGACGACGATGTAGGCCATCGTGAAGAAGGTGGCGACGCCACCGCGCAGCTCGCGGCCCACGGTGGAGCCGCGCTCGTGGATGTGGAAGAGCCGCTCGAGGACGGGCGGGTGCGTGGGGCCCGCGTCGGCGGTGGTCGTGGTCTCGGCCATGGCGAGCAGGCTAGTGGCGCGGGGACCCCGCTGCGTGTCGGGGGTGTGACGACGAGATGGCTACGCTGGCCGGGTGACCGAGCAGACCCCGGACGGTGCCCGCGACCCCCTCGGACGGTCGGCTCCGGTCGACCCCCCGAACGTGCCGACCGCTGCGATCATCCTCGTCGGCTGCGTCGGGTGGGCCGTCGCCCTCGTCGCCACGCTCGTCGTGCCCGCCCTGCACAGCGGTGATCGCTCGTGGTGGCCGTGGGCCTGCGTCACCGGCCTCGCGCTCGGCGCCTTCGCGGCGTGGTACGTGCGCCGGGGACGCGGGAGCGCCGCGAGCGCCTGACGGCCCACCCCGCCCGCCCCACCAGCACCCCGCGTATCGGGTCACCCGATACGCCGGCGCTTCACCCACCGGCACCCCGCGTATCGGGTCACCCGATACGCCGGCGCTCCACCCCGGAACCGTTCCCGGGTGAAGCGAAGGGTTGTCGGGTGAGCCCGGCCTCAGGCGAGGTCGAGGGCGTTGTCGTCGAGGATCGGCGGCGAGACCCGCTCGGGCGCCGGCGCCTCGACGTCGACCTCCGAGTGCGCACCGCAGCCGTGGTCGAGGCTGACGACCGAGCCGTCGGACGGGGACCACTCGTTGGCGCAGACCCCGAAGACCGCGCGCAGCGCGCCGGCCATCGGGAGGAAGTAGCCGCACGAGGAGCACGCCGCCGAGGCCTTGGCCGCGACCGGCGCGGACGGGCCGTGCTCGCCGTCGTACCAGCGCCGGGCGGCGACGTCGCGGCCCTCGGCGGACAGCACGCGCGGGCGGCCGAGGCCCAGCTCCCAGAGGGCGACGGCGTCGACGTCGTCGTCGCCGGTGGCCTCCCAGCCGGCCTCGAGCAGCGGGTCGGCGTCGACGTACGGCGTGACGTCACCGGGTCCGAGGTCGCCGGGCGCCAGGCGCGAGGCGTAGGGCACCCACGAGGGGCTGAGCAGCGCGCCGTCGCCGGGCACCAGGTCGGTCTCGCAGACGGTGACCGTCTTCGAGCGGGCCACGCGCGCCACCGAGACCGCCCAGCGCCAGCCGCGGTAGGCGGTGGCCGAGCAGGCGAAGTAGTGGGTCGCGAGCCGTTCGTCGACCATCTCCATGCCGAGGTGCTCGCCGACGCTGCCCGGCTCGGACACCTCGGCGAGGGCGGCGCGGGCGACGTCGACGGCGCCGCGCAGGGTGGCGTCGGGACGGACGACGGTGGCGGTCGCCATCAGAGCTCGAGGTCGCCGGCGACGGCCCGCAGGACCTGCGCGACCTTGTTGCCGTGCTGCTTGTCCGGGTAGTGACCGCGGCGCAGCGACTCGGAGACGGAGTCGAGGAGCTTGATGACGTCCTCGACGATGACGACCATCTCGTCGGCGGGCTTGCGGTCGCGGACCTTGCGCCCGGTGGAGACCGACGGCGCGGGGTCGAGGAGGCGCACGGCCATCGCCTGGGCGCCACGGCGACCCTCGGCGATGCTGAACTCGATGCGCTGACCGCCCTTGAGCCCCTCGACACCCGAGGGCAACGCGGACGCGGGCACGAAGACGTCACCCTCGCCGGCATCGCCGGACACGAATCCGAAGCCCTTCGCGGTGTCGAAGAACTTCACCTTGCCAGTCGGCACGGTCCACCTCATCCATCTGGTCAGTCGGGGGGCACCCGGGCGCGGGCACCACCACCAAGGCTATCCGCTGGTCCCGTCGCTCCGCTGCCGGGTTCTGCGGAGGGGACGGCGCGCCGCAATCCCGTCGCGGGCTGTCGGCGCCTCGTGGGAGCGTGTGCCGCATGTCCGAGTCGGTCGAGGTCCCGCAGCCCGGGTCGCCGGCGAGCGGGGTCGAGGAGCCGCCGGTCGCCGACGAGCACCTCACCGCGCGCGGCTTCTGGGCCGCTCTGCCGCCGGCCGGCCGCTGGCTGCTCTCCACGACGGCCGTCTCCACGCTCGGGCGGGGCATGACCCTGCCGTTCACGGTCATCTACATGCACGAGGTCCGCGGGGTCCCCCTCGACGTCGCCGGCCTGCTGATGGGCCTCATCGCGGTCGTCGCGCTCGTCGTCACCGCACCGGTCGGCGTCCTCACCGACCGTCTCGGCGCGCGCCCCGTCGTCGTCGCCGGCCTCGCGGCCCAGGTGCTCGGCGCGGTCGTCATGGCCTTCGCCACCACGGTCCCCGCCCTCGCCGTCGCCGTCACCCTGCTCGGCATCAGCTTCGGCATCGGCTGGCCGGCGTTCAACGCGATGATCGCGAGCCTCGTCGAGGGCCGCCTGCGCACCCAGTACTTCGGCATCAACTTCGCCCTGGTCAACCTCGGCATCGGCATCGGCGGCGTCGTCAGCGGCTTCCTCACCGACGTGGCCAGGCCCGGCACGTTCACGGCGATCTTCCTCGTCGACGCCGCCTGCGTCCTCGTCCCCGTCGCGGTCCTCCTCGGGCCGCTGCGCCACGTCGCCGGGCGCCCGCTCCCGGCCGACGACGCACCCTCGGGCGGCTCCGGCTACCTGCGCATCCTCCGCCGGCCGGCCGTCCTCTGGATCACGGCGCTCACCTTCATCTCGAGCTTCGTCGGCTACGGGCAGATGGAGGCCGGTTTCCCCGCCTTCGCCCGGCAGGTGAGCGAGGTCTCCACCCGCACCATCGGCCTCGCGTTCGCGGCCAACACCGCGGTCATCGTCCTCATGCAGTTCCTCGTGCTGCGGCGCATCGACGGCCACCGCCGCACCCGGGTCTTCCTCGGGCTCGTCGCGCTCTGGGTCCTCGCGTGGAGCCTGCTCGGGGCCACCGGGCTCGTCGCCGGCACGGTCGCGGCGGCGGTGGGCGTCGTCGTCTTCCACGTCTTCTTCGGCCTCGGCGAGACCCTCCTCCAGCCGACGGTGCCGGCCATCGTCAACGACCTCGCGAGCGACCACGACCGGGGCCGGTACAACGCCGCGTCCGCGATGGCCTTCCAGCTCGGCGCCGTCGCCGCCCCGGTCGCGGCCGGCTGGCTCCTCGACCGGCGGCTCGGCGGCGTCTTCGTCACGACGCTGCTCGTCGGGCTCGTCGTCGTCGCGGCGCTGGCGCTGGCCCTCGAGCGCGAGATCACGCCCGAGGTCAACGGCGTGGGTACCCGCTGACCGCGGCCGCCCCCCGGCGGGGAGACGCCCTCGGGTCGGCCCGCGTCGGCCCGGCTCTCAGCCGACGACGTTGAGCCGGGTGGCCTTGAGCCCCTGCTTCGCGGCGACGACCCGCACCTGGGCTCCGACCTCGAGCGGCAGTCCGATCCGCGACGAGGCGACCGGCCCGGTGAGGTCGTAGGTGGCCTCGAACCCGTCGGAGCTCTTGACGGTGACGGACTTCGACTGCGTGTAGGCCGTCACCTCACCGACCTGGACGACCATGACGACCGGCGAGCCGGACGCCGAGGTCGTGAACTCGCCGTGGAGGACGCCGCCGAGGCCGCCCAGGCCGCCCGTCGCCGCACCACCGCCGGGTCCACCCCCCGGGCCGTTGCCGAACCCACCCGGGCCGCCGGGCATCCCGGGCCGGCCCTGCCCCCACGGTCCCTGACCCGGAGCGCCGTCGTCCGACCGGTCCCGGCCCGGGCCACCGCGGTCCCCCTGACCGCCCCGGTCCGGCCCGAACCAGCGCCCCGGACCGCCCTCGCGACCGGCGACCGGCCCGGAGTGGCCGACGTGGCTGCCGACGAGCGCGGCCCCGAGGCCGATGACCGCGACGACGAGGAGCGTCGCGAGGACCGCGACGACGGCGAGCGCCACCCGGCCCCCGGAGGTCGCGGTCGCCTCGCCCCACGCGCGGCGCACGGCCCCGGGGCGACGCGGTGGCGGCGCCCAGCCCGGCGGCGGCGCGGGGGCCGCGGGCGCCGCGGCCGCCGACCAGTGCGGGTCCATCCCGGGACCCGCCGGGGGACCGGCCTGCGGGGGCGGCGCCGCGCCCTCCGCGGAGGCGGGAGGGGGCGCCCCCTCCGCCGACGGAGGCGTCGTCGGCGGCGTCACGCCCTCCGCGGCGGGGGGGGCCCCCCCCGGG